>Ga0315544_1002679_pt1 | contig 12311 bp, 14 predicted proteins | sample SalMarSW160130MG_2_FD_202543 | JGI IMG/M metagenome (GOLD analysis project Ga0315544, IMG submission 202543) | Salt marsh sediment microbial communities from the Plum Island Ecosystem LTER, Massachusetts, United States - Salt Marsh Sediment SW1601-130 ... | reverse complement strand
ACATATATTTAACCTAACATGTCAAGGATATTACAAAAAAATAACACATTGTGGCATTAATTGATGGGGCAAATCGATAGAAAATGGGGGTGTGGTTGATTACAGATTTCTGGTACTCTTGCCAGTATTGACACCATTCACAACAACAATTGATATACATATATCATCTTCATGCTTTCCCGAGGTTTCTGTATCAAGAAAAATAAACATGCATACAACCTTTCTGTTTTATCCCTCAAGTTCTCAAAAACCTTAACCACCGGCAAGTTTTACAGTATAACCCTGTTGTTTGATCTCTTTCAAAAGAGTCTCCCTGTGATCTCCCTGTATAAGGATAATTCCGTCTTTTACTGTACCGCCGGTGCCACATAAGCGTTTCAGTGTTTTGGCAAATTGGTGCAATTTTTTATCATCAAGCGGGACACCAAGAACAGTTGTTACTGTTTTCCCTTTCCGGCCTTTGACCTCCCTCCTGATTCTTACAATTCCATCGTTTGAATTTATTGATTGTTTCTTAGCGGTTTTTTTCTTTTTGCAGGTGCATTTCGCAGCTGGATGTCCGCACGAAGGACAAATTCGACCTGATTCTGTTGAATAAACCAACCGGGTGTTATTCATTAATCCTATTCCTCAACTTACCGGAACATTTAAAGGTTACAACCCTCCTCGCCGCCAACAACATGGCGTTAGCGGTAGCTGGGTTTCTGCCACAGTAAAAATGCTTGACAGCGGTATAACCAAAGTTATACTATATTTTTATGAAAACAGCCATATCCATTCCAGACGAGATATTTGTATCGGCAGACCACTTGGCGAAGCGGCTGAATATGTCTCGTAGTGAACTCTATACACGTGCCATACAACAGTATATAGCCGAATCCCGTCATGTCGGGGTGAAAGAGAAACTGGACCAAGTGTATGCGTCTGAAAACGCATCCGTTGATCCGGCAGTACTGAATGCGCAAGCAATATCCATTCCCATGGAGGAATGGTAATGCACCGCGGGGATATCTGGTGGGCCACACTTCGAGCGCCGACCGGTTCTGAACCAGGTTACCGACGCCCCGTAGTCATCATTCAGAGCGACGATTTCAACAAGAGTCGGATCAACACGGTTGTTGTTGCTATGCTGATCTCCAATCTCCGCCTTAAGGCTGCCCCCGGTAACGTGTTTCTGGCCAAACGGAGCACCAAGCTTCCAAAGGATTCGATTGCCAATGTTTCCCAGGTTGTCACCTTAGACAAATCGTTCCTGACGAAACGTATCAGCAGGCTTTCTACAGACAAGATGAAGCATGTGGACGATGGTCTCCGTCTTGTGCTCAATTTGTAAGAAATGCCACTGAGCAAATCCGCTGTCAGTCGGGCGGCCACTAGATGCCAAAAACTGATCGACGATCAATCCTTGTCCCTGAAAGACTATAAACGCTTAATTTCAACCCCGTTCCCTTTTTGACCACGAGGTCATTGGGAACTTCCGGGAACATCAGCGACATTAATGACAGGAAATAGTTTTCATCTATCTCACGGCGTAACCAAAAGAAAAATGCATGTTTTTGGCGTTTATCCCTGCGGTTAAGTGCCGGGGAGATCTTGCTTGAAAACATGAGTCAACATCATGAAAAAAACTATGGAGGGCAAAATGAGAGAAAAACAATTAACCCGCCGTCGATTCTTAAAAAATCTTACCCTGACCTGTACCTGCAGTACCCTTGGTGTGCATGCGCTGACTACACGCCATGTTTGGGGAAAACCCCCTAAAGGGGCCGGTTCTAATAAATCGGCACCCATGGAATACCGGATTCTTGGTAAAACAGGCCTCAAGGTTTCAGCGCTCAGCTTTGGCGTGATGCGACTGTCCGAGCCCGCGGTATTATTTCAAGCCCTGGACATGGGCATCAATTATTTTGATACCGCCCATAGGTACCAGAACGGCAATAATGAAAAGATGTTGGGCAAGGTACTCAAACAGTACGGCAGGTCCAACGTGTTTATTGCCACTAAAATCCCACCTTATTATAAGCAGTTCGGGAACAAGCTGCTCAACGATCAAAAATCCATGGAAACCATGATGGAAGAAAGCTTAAGAAGGCTTCAGACCGACTATGTTGACGTGCTTTTCCTCCATAGCATTACCGATCCGGAGTGGCCGGTGCATGACGAAATGCTCGGTTTTTGTCAAAAAATGAAAAAAACCGGAAAAGCCCGTTTTGTGGGAATTTCTTTCCACACCACGGGTCAAACTTACGTGGATACGGTGGACCGGTCTTTGGAGGCCGGGTTCTACGATGTTTTTCTGGCAACACTGAATTATAAGAGCCCCCCGGCACACATCCAGGCATTAAAACGTGCGCGTGATAATGGCGTGGGCATAATTGCCATGAAGACGCAGGCCGGCGGCTATAAACCCAAAGCAAAACTATCGCTCAATCCGCATCAGGCTGCACTGAAATGGGTCCTTGACAGGCGGTTTGTGGACTGTGCCATTCCCGGAATGGTTAACCGGCAGCAGCTTGCGGAAAACGCCGGCGTTATCGGGAAGAAAATCGGGTGGAGTGACCGCAAGACCCTTTCGGCCTATTATGATGCGGTTAAAGATCGCTATTGCTTGAGGTGCGGCAGCTGCACTTCTTCATGCAAAAAACAGGTGGACATTTCCACCATTCACCGCTGTCTCATGTACTGGGAAGGCTATGAAGACTTTGACCTGGGCCGGGCCACTTACCGACAACTTCCGCCCACGGAGAATGCCCTGGCATGCATGGGCTGCACAGCCCCCACCTGTAACTGCATTAACGGGATAAAAATATCGGAGCGAATGCGCCATGCCCATATTCATTTTACATAAAACCGGTCCCGCCCGCCCGGCCTTGCGCTGTCGTATAAATCTTTTGATGATTTTGTTCTTCATGGCCGTAACCTGTATCAGCCCCTACGCTGAATCCGACGACGGGCCGATTTTTAGGTCGGCCCTGCCGTCCCCGGAATGGCGGATTGAAGGACAGCCCTATGGTTTTGTCCCCCAGAATCTCTATGAATACATCAATGGGGAGGCCGAATTTTTTATTGCATTTGGTTTTATTGAACTGAAAGGGGCGAATTATACATCCGTTGCCGGCGGAAAAGGCACGGTGACGATCGATATTTATAATATGGGAAACAAACTGAATGCGTTCGGGGTATTCCAGTCAAAAAGAGGCGGCCAGGCATCTGCTTTGAACTTGGGCGCAGCATCTGCCGGATCTGATGGTTACCTTGCTTTTTATAAAGATCGATTTTTTGTTGAAATACAGGCCTATATCACTCGCGAAAAAGAAAAACACAGGGTCGAGACCATGGCCGCAAGCATTGCGGCGCATTTGCCGGGTGACAATACCCCTCCGTCGGAGCTTTTCTATCTTCCTGAAAAGAATAGGATTGCCGGATCAGAACGCTATATAAACGGCGGCATACTGGGACATGCGTTTTTGGACAGGGGTATTGTATGCAATTATCGCATCCAAGGTCAAAAAGTAACGGCCTTTGTTGCCATGTTGGCCTCACCTCAGGATGCGGTGCACGCCGTTAAACAACACCGGTCGTTCTTTTTGAAATCCGGTAAAGAATGTCTGCCCCTTGACTGCTTTGGCAAATACGGTTTTGTTTCCGAGGAACCCTATCATCAAAAGATCATGGAAACACAGGTCGGGGCGTTTGTGGCAGGGGTCTATGATTTGAGTACCATAGAAACAGGGAAAACACTATTGGCGGATATAATAACAACGATAAAACAAAGACAAAATATCCGTTAACGGTAAGTGAGAAGAAATTGGCGGGCTTGCCCCCCTATGGTTTCCGCCAGATTTGGATAATCCTTTCCGCGACTTGCTCAGGCGTTAATGCGTCTGTATCAATTTCGAATTGAGCGGCGCTTTTGTATTTGGGAATCCGTTGCTCCAAGACTTCTGCGACCTCGTCAGTAAAAGTCTTTCCAGCGGTCAAGGAAGGCCGCTGGGTACCTTCTTGAATTCGCGAGACGATCGCATCCACGGAAGCCCTTAGCCAAAATATGCGGGAGTTGATTTTTAGCGCCTCAATATTCTCCGGCCGTTCAATGACCCCGCCACCGGTATCAATAATAATATTATCAAGCCCCGCCAATTCCCGGGCAACTTCAGATTCTATATCGCGAAACCCTGGCCAACCCAATTTCTTCACAATTTCCGGAATCGGCATGCCCGCCTTTTTAACGATTTGCGCATCCATATCCATACACGGCATGCTAAGTTGCATGGCGAGAAGCTCTCCCACCACGCTTTTTCCGGTGCCGCGATATCCGATCAATACGATATTCATGATTTCAAATGCTCCATTACGATTCCACGCATGACTTCGACCGGTGCGTCAACACCGGTAAAACGTTCAAATTGCAGGACTGCCTGGTTGACAAACATTTCGACTCCGTAAATGACTTTAAGGCCGCGAGACTTCGCATGGGCAAGCAGTTTGGTTTCAAAGGGTGTATAGACAATGTCAAAGACAACCTGCCCCGGTCGAAACAACCGGTCAGGAATAAGGGAGGCATCTTGGTTTGGATGCATACCCACCGGCGTACAGTGAAGGATGATATCCGAATTCTCCATTGCTGCGGTAAGAGAGCTTTGGGTCAGCAATTGGGATTTGATGGAAGCATCCGTGCCGGCCTTTAAATCGGTCGTCAACTGCTGAAGCATACGCTCATCAATATCCAAAATTGAAAGTTCCCCCGGCTTTGTATTCAGGGCAAGGGTAAAGGAAATCGCCCTTGCCGCACCGCCCGAGCCCAACATTAAAATATTTTTACCGTCAATTTCTATACCCGCATCAACAATGGCCTTTAACGCACCCGGCCCATCCGTACCCAAGCCAACCAGCTTGCCTTTTTCATTGATAACCGTATTAATTGAACCGATGCTCCGGTCTACCCCCGCAATTTCATCTACATATTTCATTGCTTCGATTTTATGCGGAATGGTGACGCTCATGCCGCGAAAATTCTCTAACGCCCTCATTCCTGCCAATGCATTTTTTACATCCTCGACCCGGCAGGCCACATAAATGAAATCGAGGTTCAGTTCCGCGAAGGCGGCATTGTGGATTGCCGGTGAAAGGCTGTGGGCGATAGGATTACCGATAACCGCGCAAATTTGGGTGTTGGCGCTGATGGTTCTAAAATCTTTCATAAAACCTCCTTAAAGATATTCCCCCCGAAACGGTCACGCAGTTTCGGTGACCGGATACCTCTACTTTATTTATACCTGAATTTTGTATGAAAATTAATGAGAATCTTTACGTTACGTATTTGAACCGAGTTTATGCAAAATCATGTCATTACACATTTTATACAAATGGTATATTAGACGATGATCTTTTTTTATTCATTAATTTTCACCCAAAGGGCGAGCCGGAGGCTTCCATCTGCTGCGTTATTAAGGGTTCGTAATAGTTCACTATGACTTCACCCTTAAGTGCCTTGCATATGAAAGCCTCCGACTCGTGCAAAATTCAGGTTGTAACTGAAGCTCGTGTGAATACGGCTTGTTTCAAACGACTAAATGAGACCTTTGCAAAACGCCCCATTTTGCCCAATCTCTGCGTCCCCGATAATCGGGATTTATCAACAGACTCAAATTTTAACCCGCCACCGAACTTTGGTGGGTTAATCCTCAAAATACTCAATGTATTCCTGCCTGCCCCGTAGGTCCGGCAGATCGTACCGGAGTGGTTAAAATTTTCGTCTTCCTTGAACTTGAACCCCGGTTAAATATAAAATACGGATTTAACTGGGCAGGCAAAATTGAACATTTTTCAAAGGTCTCTAAACTATTGCGTTTTGACATGTTGCGTGGTGGAAAAAGCGTTGATGATAAGGTTATTTATTTTTTACGGATGCTATCAATATCTTTTCTGAGTCATCGTCCTTGTCGGTAATGCAGGTTACCTGGGCGTTCAAGATTCCACCGGCCTCTACCACAAAATCCTTGCAGACGATATTTCCTTTGCAGTTTCCGGTTGAAAGGACAATCAACTCTTTTAAGGCCCTGACTTCTCCCTCAAATATTCCTCCGATGGTAATGGAGCCGACCTTGGCATCAGCGTAGACAGCCCCTTCCTCGGCAATAACCACATTTTGGCCGACTAGCGTTCCTTTTACTACCCCTTTGATGATCAGCCGTCCCTTTGTAGAAACCGTGCCGTCTACGGTCAATTCCTTGTCGATGATAGAAAAGTCTTTGGATTCATTCTTCACAATGCGTCTCCTGGTGCAACCTGAATCCTGAAAGATTGCTTATTCAGGTTTCGGGGTTAACGTGATGGTATCTCCTTTTTCGATTCCCAAAGCGTGCTTTGCATTTCCTTTATTCAAGGCAATCTCAAGATATCCGAAACCACCTATGATCGCAAGGGGATTCTTGGGTTCTGTGTCGGCATAGCTGAGTGATACCCCTTTAATTGTATTTTTACCGATTTTGATCTCAAGCATTTTTCCGGAGCCGCTCCTATCCATTTTTTTAAGAAGGGCTGCGTCAATATTTGAAATGCAGTTTCCAAAGCGATCAAACCATACAACCGTTCCCACAAGTTGATTATTACCGGATATATAGGGTTTTAATATCTTCAGGTGAACCAGGTTTTGTTGATCAAGGGGTGAACCTAAGTTTTTTATATCCAAGCCCCTGCATAGATGAGCACCAACAGGAGCAAAAATATCCCGGCCATGGAAGGTCCGGCTCACCGGTTCTAAAAAATAGCGCCTATTCTCGACGCTGACAATGGAATCCGTCTCTCCTTCATCCGTTAAAAGCGTTAACACGCCGTTATCCGGCGCAAGGAAAATATGGCCCATCATTTCAAGGGCCACGATCGCACGGTCGCTGCCCACTCCCGGATCCACAACGAGAAGATGTACCGTACCCTCAGGAAAATATCTGTAGGAAGATTTGATGATGTATGCGGCTTGGATGACGTCCTGGGGATCGATGTGATGGGTAATATCGATAATGACCGCTTGAGGGTTTATGGACAGGATAACCCCCTTCATCATACCCACATATGCATCCTCAGTGCCAAAGTCCGTCAGGAGAGTAATTATCGACATGATTAATCATTGAAACATTCTTTTTTGAAAGCTGAACCCCAGATGGCGGTATGCCTCCTGTGAAGCCTTTCTTCCTGAAGAGGTTCTCGTAACCATCCCTACTTTTAAAAGATAGGGTTCAATGACATCCACAAGTGTATCTGTTTCTTCCTGAAGAGTTGCGGCGATGGCCTCAATGCCCACCGGACCCCCTTTATAAAACTCAATAATTGTTTTCAGGTAGCGGCGGTCAAGATGGGTCAGCCCCTTTTCATCAATCCCTTCCAGGGAAAGGGCTTTTTCAACAATTTTCCGGGTAATGATTCCATCCGCCCGTACCTGAGCATAGTCCCTCACCCGTTTAAGAAGCCGGTTTACAATCCGCGGCGTTCCCCTGGATCGTTTGGCAAGCTCAATCGCACCTTGATTATCAATTGTTACTTTAAGTAACGCAGCCGACCGTGCAATGATTTTAACCAGTTCCTCTTCCGTATAGAAATCGAGGCTTCTGAAAATACCGAACCGATCCCGCAGCGGTGCGGATAAAAGTCCAACCCGTGTGGTGGCACCGACAAGTGTAAAGCGGTTTAAACGGTATTTGTGGCTGCGGGCATGTATGCCTTTGTCAAACACAAAATCGATGGCAAAGTCCTCCATGGCGGGATACAGAAATTCTTCTACAATCTTAGGGGTCCGGTGTATCTCATCTATAAAAAGGGTGTCTTTATCTTCAAGATGCGTCAGAATGCCGATCAGGTCGCCGCCCTTTTCAAGGGAAGGACCGGCGGTCGTAATGAGATTGCCCCCCATTTCATTGGCAATAATATGTGCAAGCGTTGTTTTTCCGAGGCCCGGAGGTCCATGAAAAATAATATGGTCAACCGGTTCATCTCTTTTTATGGCTGCTTCAATTGCAATTTTAAGCGCTTCCACAATTTCTGTCTGACCGACATAGTCTGAAAAATGTTCAGGCCTCAAAGTGAGTATTCCCGGTTCCCTGTCCACAGGGAGACATGATCCTTCAAGAAGTCCCTGGTTGTCGGAAGAATGTTTTAATATATCATCCATGAGTAATTTCTCAATAAGTTCTGGTTTATTTAGTACTTGAACGAAAACTGTCTTTTCCGCCAATATCTGCGTCAGACTCAAATTTTAATCCTCGAAATACTACCAGTATTACTGTGGTTAAAATTTTCGTCTTCCTTGATCTTAACGAAAAATCCTAGTTTTCGTTCGGGCACTATTTAGAAATTTTCTCCGCGATATACTTCTTCAAAAAGTTCTTCAGGGGTTGCGATAGCGCTGTTCCGTTTCATGGCTTCGGCAATCATCTTTTTTGCGTCGGTTATCTTGTGTCCCAGTTGAATAACAAGTAAATCCAAAACCTGCTTTGAAAAGTCTTCGACCACAGGAACTTTTACTTTTTCTAATTCACGGATCAATGCGAATTTATTCATCCTGCCTTCAAGGGTGGCAATAATTTTACGGGCTGTCCGGTCGCCGATGCCTTTTAATTGTTTAAGCTTATGGATGTCTTTCGATTCTATGGCCCGCGCGATGTCACGGACCGGTACGTTCAGAGCCTTAACCGCCTTGAGGGGACCGATATCTTCTACAGAAATAAAATATTGAAAAAATTCTTTTTCGACCTCGAGATTAAAACCGATCAGTACCGGTTTTGGCTGCCGTTCGGTCTGTTGATAATAAATATAGAGGGAAACTTCGTCACCGATTTTTTTTGCCATAAAGGTTTCCATTACAACTGCTGGAAGCAGAACTTCATATCCGACTTGATTTGCAAGAAGCAGTATCCTGTCACCCTCTTTTTTTAAAAGTTTGCCTTCAAGATAACCGATCATGCGATACCGTTGTAACCGCTTTGTGCTGCGAGTTTTGCGACAGACCGTTATTATGGCGAAACAAGCCCAGAAGCGCTAAGCCCATTGCATCAGAAGCGTGATAAGGTTTAATGGGATCCGTCAAGTTTAACAAACGCCGAACCGCTTTTTCAAGCTGCATTTTGCTTGCATTTCCGTTTCCGGTCAGCACTTGTTTGGCTTCGCGAACCGGGACCTCTGTCACCGGCACGTCGACCTGGTATCCTGCAAGTAGAACAACACCGGTAACCTTTCCCAATGTTATGCCGGCTTTTGGAAACTTTACCATGGAAAAGATGTCTTCCACTACCATAAGGTCGGGTCTTTCATCCTTTAATAGAATGAGAAGATTTGAGAAGATTTTATCGAGACGGCCTGGCAAAGGAAGGTTTTTTGAAGTATTGATACTGCCGAAGGAAAAGCCTTTAACTTTAAGATCCGTTCCCTCGACAATTCCAATACCGGTTGCAGAGAGACCTGGATCTATACCGATAACCTTTATCATGTAGTGCTCTTTTCCGGATTCCGGATTCCGGATAATGATTATGTGTAACGCTTCAGCTTGTTTGGAATGGATTTTTTTAAAGAACTAGACAGGTGTGAATCAAGACTGTCTTTTTTGATAAAGAATGGATGACTTCTTTTTACCAACAGGCGTGATTCACACCCGAACCAAACCATTACGATTTTATTTTTTTGCATCCAGCATCCGGCGACTCAAATACAGGAACCCTAGTGTCCATCCATAAACGGCATCTTTCGGCCCCCGGCGGCGTTCTCGCTCGTTTTCAATCCTCGAAATAGCGCGCTATGCCTGCGGTTGAAAACTCGCTCGGGCCTTGCCGGAAACCAAAATCTACCATTTCTGAATGGACACTAACTAAAACCGACATTAACTTTTTTTGAAAAAGATAATTTGGGTTATTTACAATGCGGTATTGAGACCTTATTATCAATATTAGTATGCCGATAACAGGCAAAATAAAAGGATGAAATCCGGATTAGATTTCAAAAAAAGTTAACCCTTCAGGAACCCTGTTTCGGCCGGATTTGCTGCATTATTAATCGGTTGCAGAAGTTAGATTTAACAATATCGCCCATTTTATTATTTATGTTTACAGGAATCATAGAAGGTCTGGGAACCATTATTGAGATACGGTCTGAAGGCCTGGGAAAACGTTTTGCTTTTAACGCGGATTTTGTTCTTGAGCAAACCAAGATCGGAGACAGTATTTCAATTAGCGGCGTCTGTTTGACTGTGGTTAAGATCCATGGCCAACGTTTTCAAGTTGATGTGTCGCCTGAAACGCTTGAAAAAACAACTTTTGGCAGGGCAAAGATCGGAGATCGTGTGAACCTTGAGCGTGCTCTTCAGCTTTCCGGACGCATAGACGGTCATCTTGTTTCAGGACATATCGATGGCATGGGAACCATAAAGCAAAAACAAAACAAAGGCAATGCCGTAATTGTTACTATCGGTGTGCCTGAATCCTTTTCACGGTACATGATAAAAAAAGGTTCGATTGCAGTGGACGGCATCAGCCTTACAATCAATAACTGTGATCGCAGCAGTTTTGATGTCAGTATAATCCCGCATACTGCAAAATTGACAACCATAATACTCAGCAAGGTGGGGGATCCCGTCAATATTGAAACGGATATGATCGGAAAATATGTTGAACGCTTTGTCACAAAAATAGAAGACCATGATAAAAAAGATCAAACCGGGGGGTCTGTCGATATGCAATTTCTGGCCAAAACCGGTTTTATCTAAATCCATTACCTAATTTTACGTCTCGGAAATTCTACAATTTATTGAAAATAAATGTATTTTTTAGACTTATGTTCCAATATCCCAACATTCTCCCGCTATATAGCGGGATGAGCGAAGCGAACTAACTTATATTAAGGAGAAAGTAATTAATAATGCCACTGATAACCACTGAAGATGCCATTAAAGAAATAAGGGCCGGACGTATGGTCATTCTCGTTGATGATAAAGATCGAGAAAATGAGGGCGACCTTACAATGGCTGCCCAAGCGGTTACACCCGAATCCATTAATTTCATGGCAAAATACGGTCGAGGACTCATATGCCTCTCCATGACCGGAGAAAAGATCGACTCCCTTGACCTCCCGCTCATGGTCGACAACAATACATCGCGGTTTCAGACCGGTTTTACCGTATCCATCGAGGCTCGATGCGGCGTAACCACCGGTATTTCTGCCGCAGACCGTGCCACCACAATCCTTACGGCTGTGGCAGATAATGCCAAACCGAGTGATCTTGTCCGGCCCGGACATGTATTCCCCTTGAGGGGCAAACAAGGGGGAGTGATGGTGCGTGCCGGCCAGACTGAAGGATCTATAGATCTGGCGCGTCTTGCCGGTTTAAAGCCTGCCGGCGTAATTTGTGAAATCATGGACGAAGACGGCACCATGGCCAGAATGCCGGCTTTGGAAAATTTCAGTAAAAAACATGATATAAAAATATGTGCCATCGCCGATCTCATTGAATACCGGATGCGCACCGAATCATTTGTGAGAAGAGCAGCGGAAACGGTTGTCCCCACTTCAATTGCCGGAGAATTCAAAGCCATTGTTTATGAAAATGATGTGGATGAGTTACTTCATATCGCCATGGTGAAGGGTGAAATCGATTCCAATAAGCCTGTAATTGTTCGGGTTCATTCGGAATGTCTGACAGGAGATATTTTCGGTTCACTCCGCTGCGACTGTGGAGAACAACTCCATAAGGCCATGGAAATAATTGATAAGGAGGGATCCGGAGTATTGCTTTATATCCGCCAGGAGGGGAGAGGGATTGGCCTTGTGAATAAATTAAAAGCATATGGACTCCAGGATAACGGCCTTGACACGGTTGAGGCAAACGTAGAACTGGGATTCAAGCCTGATTTGAGAAATTACGGCATCGGTGCACAGATTCTTGTTGATTTAGGAGTTAAAAAGATGAGACTCCTTACAAACAATCCCAAGAAAGTTGTTGGGCTTGACGGATATGGACTCAGTATAGTTGAGCAGATAAAGATTGAAATAGAGCCCAATGAATATAACCGGTGTTATCTGGAGTGCAAGAAGCTTAAGATGGGACATCTGTTAAATATTGATACAATACCCTAACTCGTGTCCATCCATAAATGGTAGATTTTGGTTTCCGGCAAGGCCCGAGCGAGTTTTCAACCGCAGGCATAGCGCGCTATTTCGAGGATTGAAAACGAGCGAGAACACCGCCGGGGGCCAAAATCTACCATTTATGGATGGACACTATTTATTAAACCGGGAGGAATATAAATGCCAAAAATTCTAGAAGCTAACCT
>Ga0315544_1002674_pt1 | contig 12325 bp, 8 predicted proteins | sample SalMarSW160130MG_2_FD_202543 | JGI IMG/M metagenome (GOLD analysis project Ga0315544, IMG submission 202543) | Salt marsh sediment microbial communities from the Plum Island Ecosystem LTER, Massachusetts, United States - Salt Marsh Sediment SW1601-130 ... | reverse complement strand
TCGGCGATCGTGTTGCCTTCGCCGCCGATCAACCAGATCCCGGTGTCGCAGACCCCGAGGCGGTTCCCGCTGATCTCGTTCTCCGATGACAGCGTCAGCCGGATCCCGGCCAACCGCGTGTTCTTGATGAGGTTCGCGGTCACCACGTTGCGGTCCGATTCGTACAGGTGGATCGCGTGCTCCGTCAACACGTTGCTGTCCCGGCCGGCGACGTTCGCGATCACCGTCGAATCGGTGACGTAGGCCAGGTAGATCCCGTCGCCGTCGAGGACCGAGTTGCCGACCACGGTCACGTTCCGGCTCGCCGCCACCGTGAGGTGCCGGGTCTCGATCCCCTCGATCCGGTCGCCGTCGAGGCCGTAGTAGTAGTGGATCGGGAGGTCGTTCAGCTGGTTCGACGGCTCGATCGCGTGCCGGTACTCCGACGGCGACTCCCCGGTGACCCTCAACCCGATTCCGCGCACGTAGAGGACGTTGTCGCGGAGCGCCACGTCGGTCGACGAAGCGATCTCGATCCCGTTCACCGAGCTGGCGATCGTGCAATCCTCGATCGTACCGCCCGCAGCGAACGCGATCCGGATCGCCGCGCCGTCGAGCTCGCCGGCGCCGTTGAGGATCAACCCCCGGAGAACGAACGCCGCGGTCACGTTCTCGATCTGCACTCCGTAGGACGCACCCGGCGGCACGCCGATCTCCCAACCCGCGATCACGTACGGATCCGCGGCCGTCCCGCTTCCCGAGAGGACCCCGTTCTCCTCCGTGAAATCGCCGTTCCCCAGGATCGTGATCGGGCCCCTCGACGCACCGAGGCCCGCCACCGCGACGCACGCCACGGCGGCCAAGACCCAAGCGATCATCCCTATCCGTTTCATGTGAAGTGTCTCCTTTGCACGATGCCCCACCCGCGGTGCCGACGAACGCACCCTCACGATCATTATACCGCCGTCCATCCCCCCGACCCAAGCGACGAAACCCGTTCCCGTCTGCCCTTCAGCTTACCGCGCCCCCTTGAGGCGGGGGTGAACGCCGTGTGGCATTCCGGTGAAGCGACGCCGCGCAACACCGTCCAGCCGAAACGTGCCGGACGTCCCCCGATCTGCGCACCGTTACGACGTTGCGGCGCGGTCGGATCGAATACCCTGAAAGCGAAATGACCCGAGCCAGAACCCTGGGCGGCCTCGCCGTCCTCCTCACCGTACTCATCGTCGCATTCTATCCGTCCCATCCGGGAGCCCAGGGCGATCCCCCTCCCGATAATCCCCACGGGCACGGTCGGGTGGGGGTGTATCTCACTTCGTACGCGCTGACGAAGCGCGAAGTCATCGAGGGGATCTTCGCCGCGCGGAGGTCGGGAAAGATCGACGCCGTGGTGATCAACGTCAAGAACATGCACGGCGAGCTGAGCTACGACAGCGCGGTCCCTCTCGCCACCGAGCTCGGCGCTTCGACCGGTCGGCTCGATCTGCGCGCCCTCGTTCCGGCCCTGCGCGAGCGAGGGTTCTACGTCATCGCGCGGCAGGTCCTGTTCTACGATCCGCTCCTCGCTCGGCACCTCGGTGCGCCGGAGGAGTGGGTCGACGTCGACAACCGGATCGCGGTGGAATACAACCTGGAGATCGCCGAGGAGGTCGTGTCCCTCGGGTTCGACGAGCTGCAGTTCGACTACATCCGGTACGCCGACGTCGGCGTCCTGGAGGCGCGATACGAGGAGCGGTACGCGGCGGTCGACCGATTCCTCGCCGAGGCGAGGCGGCGCCTCGCCGGGCGGATCACCCTCTCCGCCGACCTGTTCGGCAGGGTCCTCTGGCCGTGGAACGAGCGTCGCATCGACCCGATCGGGCAGTCCCTCGAGGAGATGAGCGCCCACCTCGACTTCGTCTCCCCGATGGTCTACCCGTCGCACTACGCCGAGCAGGCGTACCGCGACGATCCGTACCGTGTGGTCAGCGACGCGCTCCGCGCCGGAAAGGCCCGCGTCTCCGCGAGCTACCGCCCGTTCCTGCAGGCGTTCGACTTGGCCCTTCCGGCAGAGATGAGCCTCGAGACGTACATCGAGGAGCAGATCCGCGCCGCCGAAGACGCCGGGGCCGACGGATACCTGTTCTGGCATCCCGCCTGCGAGTACGACGCCCTGTATCGCGCCCTCGACTAGCGGCCGTTCGAAGTCATCGGGTAGGATTCCCGCACCACCGAGCCCGGGAGGTTCGATTGGCCGGTTCTGTCTCGTTCTCGATTCGCCGCCGTTCCCCCGACTCGCCCGCACGTTCCGGCGAGCTCGTGACGGCGCACGGCACCGTCCGCACGCCGGCGTTCGTCGGCGTCGCCACCCAAGCGACGATCAAGGCGGTCGAGCCGCAGGGGCTCGCCGACCACGGAATTCAGATCGTCATCGCCAACGCGTACCACCTCCACCTCCGCCCCGGCGAGGACGCGGTCGCCGCGCTCGGCGGGCTTCAAGGCTTCTCCGGCTGGCGCGGCCCGACGATGACCGATTCGGGGGGATTCCAGGTGTTCAGCCTCGGGGCCGGAAAGGAGCACGGCGTCGGCAAGGTCGCCTCGATCTTTCCCGGCGCGGGGGAGGAGGAGGCGTCCCCCTCCGGACACCGCGGCAGAAGCGGCCGATCGCTCGTCCGGCTGACCGAGCGTGGAGCCGACTTCCGCTCGATCGTCGACGGCTCCCTCCACACGTTCACACCGGAGTCGGTGATCACGATCGAACGGAAGCTCGGCGCGGACATCGTCCTCCCCCTCGACGAGTGCACCTCCCCGCTCCACGACTACGAGTACACGAAGCGGGCGATGGAGCGGACCCACCGCTGGGCCCGGCGTGGCGTCGCAGCGTTCGAGCTGCTCGAAGGGGATCCCTCGTTTCCGAACCCGCATCAAGGCTTGTACGGAATCGTTCAAGGGGGTGCGTATCGCGATCTGCGCGAGGAGAGCGCCCGCGTCATCGGCGCGATGGGCTTCGCCGGCTACGCGATCGGCGGATCGCTCGGCCGGTCGAAGGAGGAGATGCTCCGGGTGCTCGACTGGACCGTCCCGCTGCTCCCCGAGGCGCGCCCGCGCCATCTGCTCGGGATCGGTGAGATCGAGGACCTGTTCGCCGCGGTGCGGCGCGGGATCGATATGTTCGACTGCGCCGCCCCGACCCGACTGGCGCGAAACGGAAGCGTCTTCCTCAAGGGCGCGACCCGGCACCGGATCAACCTGCGAAACGCGCGGTTCGCCCGGGACGATCGCCCGATCGATCCGACCTGCGACTGCTTCACCTGCCGCCACCACTCGCGGGCCTACCTCCGTCATCTTCTTCGGGCGGGGGAGTTCTCTTTCTATCGCCTCGCCACGCTGCACAATCTCCGCTTTCTCGTTCGCCTGATGGCGGAGATCCGAGCCGCGATCGACGAGGACCGCTTCGACGCCCTGGCGGGCGGGTGGGGCGTCGCGGCCTGATCCAAGAAGTCACTGACCATGGAGAGCAGAGGAGAATCGGGACCTTCAATCCTGGGTCTTGTATCTCTTCGTGTCCTTCATGGTGAAGGCCTTTCAGGTCTTGATTTGGCACTTCCCTTGCTGGCCTGGAGAGAATCGGAGCAGTCTCTCGCCAAGTCGTAGAGCGCGCTAGGACATCAAGAATCCAAAGCATCAACCATGAAGAGCATGAAGGTCATGAAGGGTGGAATCAAACCCTCTGGTCTTGTATCTCTTCGTGTCCTTCATGTCCTTCATGGTGAAAGCTTCTGACCCGGGGTTTTCTCCCGCGACCTTGGCGTCTCTGCGAGAAAACCCAAAGGCAGCCTCTCGCCAAGTCGTAGAGCGCGCTAGGACATCAAGAATCCAAAGCATCAACCATGAAGAGCATGAAGGTCATGAAGGGTGGAATCAAACCCTCTGGTCTTGTATCTCTTCGTGTCCTTCATGTCCTTCATGGTGAAAGCTTCTGACCCGGGGTTTTCTCCCGCGACCTTGGCGTCTCTGCGAGAAAACCCAAAGGCAAACACCCGCAGAGGCTCAAAGGGAATCGGGAGAGCCTTCCGGCTCTCCCGATCGCCCCGTTTCAGGAGGAAACCCTATGGCCGCTCGCTAGACCGTCACGGAAGGAGACGTCGCAACGAGCGACTTAAGGCGCTGATGTCGAGGCTCGAGAAATCCAGCGTCAGTGAGATGCGGTGCGTCCCACCGAGCGTGTGCGTGACGTATGCGTAGTCGAGCAGGAACCCCTCCACGTTGACTCCGAGACCCGCGGTCACCGACACCCCGTCGCGGGAGATCAGCCCGATCCGAAAGGCGAAGGTCGGCATCGGCTCGAAGATCACGCCGAGATGAAGCGAGCCGGCGAGATGAACGTCGAACGCCACGCGGAACATCTCGGCGAACCGCGCCGACGTCCCGATCTGGATGTCCATCAGGAAGTCGTCGCCGACCGTATCGTAGGTGACCCCGCCGAACAGGTTGACGGCCGCGACCCCCAACGTGAAGTCCGAGACGGAGAAGCCACCGAAGTGCATGTCGGGGAAGACCGTCCGGAAGCCGAGGTCGAACGAGAACCCGTTCCCCGTCGTTTCCCCTACCCGTGCCGTCAGGATCTTGATCCGCGCGCCGAGCGACATGTCGATCGCGAAGTCCGGCAAGAACGGGAGATCGCTCGGATCGACTCCCGCCCCGAACAGGAATCCCGTGTTTCGGTACGCGAGGGCGTCCGTCGCCCCCCCTTCGTCGTCGTACCCCTGAATCCCCGTTGAACTCAACAGCAGCGCCGCCACCCCCCAGTTGCGAAACGTCAGGGCCAACGCCGAGTAGTTCGCCAGCCCGAGGTACGAGGCGTAGAACGAGCTGAAGCTGATCCCCGGAAGCTCGGAGAGGTTCGCCGGATTGTAGTAGAGCGTCTCCGCCCCTTCGGCGATCGAGAGCCCGGCCGCGGCCGCCCCGAGCAGGGCGACGCCCGGTTCGATCTCAAAGACAGTCCGCGCCTGCTGCGCGCCGCCCGAAAGGCCCAGCCCCAGGCCGAGGAGGGCCACTATCACAACGATCTTGATCCGTTTCACAGTCGTTCCCTCCCTTTAGCGGGCAATCAGCAGACGGAAGACCTCCGACCGGTTCGCGCCCGTCACGGTGACGACGCAGAAGTAGATCCCGTTCGGCAGCCTCGTCCCTCCGGACGTCCGAAGATCCCACACGAAGGTCGTCCCGTCCTCCGGAAGCTCCTGCTCGATGACCAGGTCGCCGAGCAGACCGTACACCCGAAGGATCGGATCGGTCGCCCCCTCCGGCAGGAAGTAGGTGAACGTCGCCGCCGTCCCCGCCGGGTTCGGGAACGCGTACAGGATCGTCCGCGCCGGGCCGGTCACGGTCACGTCGACCGTCTCCGCCACGCTCCGGGCGCCGCGGGCGTCGACCGCGACGACCGAGACCGTGTACGTGCCCGGTGTCACGAACGTGTGCGTGGCCGTCGCTCCGGTGGTGTCCGTCGTCGTTCCGTCATCGAAGTCCCACTCGTAGCGGTCGACGGCGTCGTCGTCCGGATCGTCGTAGCCGGCCGCGGTGAACGTGACCGCGTCGCCGGTGCCGACGCCCGTCGCCGGATTCGCGGTGACGCCGGTCAACGTCGGCGGATCGTTGCCGACGGTGATGTCGATCGTCGCCGTGTCCGTGGCCCCCTGCGCGTCCGTGACCGTCACCGTCACCGTGTAGGTCCCGTCCTCGTCGAAGCTGTGTGTCGGTGCGGCGAGCGTGCTCGTCGTCTCGTCGCCGAAGTCCCATTCGTAGCCGAACGCCGTTCCGGCGGGTTGATCCGGATCGGTCACCGTAACGGCGAACTCGACGTCCTGATCGACCGCCGGGTTCTCCGGATCGGCCGTCAGCTCGTCGATCGTCGGCGGCTCGTTCGGCGGTCCCTCGACCTCGACCGTCTTGGTCTTCGAACCCGTCACCCCGTGTTCGTCGGTGACCGTCAGGGTGACGTCGAACGTCCCGCCGTTCGGATAGCGGTGCGTCGGGTTCTGCGCAGTCGACGTGTTCCCGTCCCCGAAGTTCCACCGCCAACTTGCGATGTCGTCTCCGTCCGGATCGGTCGCCGTGCCGCTGAACTGGATCGTGTCCTCGTAGGTGAAGTCGGCCTTCGGGCCGATGGCCGCGGTCGACGCCTTCGCGAACGTGAAGTTTGGCACCGGGCGATGGTTGATCTCGAGGACCCACTGGTTGCCGTCGACTTCCTTGTCGTAGGTCCCGTTTCGCTCCGTGTGGATGACGCGGGTCCGCAGCTGGATCGTGTGTCCTTCATGTACGTCCTCCGCCTCGGCGATCTGCAGATAGACAAGCAGGAAGGTCTCCGTGCCGTCCGCCGCGTCCTGGACGATGTTGTCGTTAGTGATATCGACGCGGACGCCGCTCGTCCGGATGTCGACGAGATCGTCCTCCTCGCCGATCTTCACCTCCGGCCCGTCCTCGACGTCCTGACGCCAGATCTCGATCTTGGTGATGTCGGGGTTCCCGGTCGCCGTCCCTGCGTTCCAGATCAGCACCGGATCGATCGCGACATCGTCATCGTCCTCGTCCCGATCCTCGAGCCGGATCCTCTGAGCGAGGAGCCTCTGGCTCGAGTAGGCTGTCCCGCCGCTCGGCGGCGTCATGTTCTCGACGAACTCAAACCCGGGCTCGTAGAGGCCCAGCGTGTCCGGATACGTCGCCTCGTCGCTCGGGTAGTCTTCGCCTCCCTCGCGCCCGGAGAATCGGACGACCGGACGGAACGTATGGCCGCTGTCGGGCTCCCCGATCGTGTAGTAGATCTTCACGATCTGATCCTCGTCGTCGCCGACGTCGTAGTAGTCGGCCGGCAGGATGTCGAACCAGTCCCCGGTTCGGAAGTCGCCCAGGTCGCCGCCCGGCCCGCCGTCGAGTTCGAGGATCTCAGTCGTGCCCGCCTTGACTTCGATCTTCTCGATCTCGTCCCCGTCGGCCGTCCCGGCGTTGCGGACGTAGAACCGTCTGATCTCCACCCCGTTTGCGTTCGAATCCTCGTCGGTCAGGCGTACCGTTTGCACGACGACGTCGCCCGTCGCCGCGGTCCCCGACGCGAGGCTTTCGCTCTCCTCGTCGACCCGCTCGAACCCCTGCTCGCGGATCGTCTGGGTCGTCTCCGAGCGGACCGACTGCTCGTACTCCACGACCTCCCCGTCGTCCCCTTCGCCCTCCTCGGTGACGCGGACGGTCGTCTCCGTCTGGATCGTCCGGTTGTCGGTCACGCTGTCCTTATCGTCGATCCGAAACTCGGTCTGGATCGTCGTCGTCGCGTTGTCCTCGGTCTGGAGGGGGAGGGCGGCGCCGCCGCCGTCCTGGACTCCGTCCTCATCCGCATCCTCGATGAAGTCCTCGTACTCGAAGTCCATCGGACTCGCCGGATTCCAATTCAGCCATCCCGTGGTGTACTCGACCCCGGCCATCGTGATCGTCACGCGGACCTCGTCGATGTCCGCCGGCGTGGCGCTGCCGAGGTTCTCGACCTGGACGATCACGCTCGATCCCGCCGGCACCGCGTCCAGGTTCCAGAGGACCGGGCTTCCGTTCGCGTCATTGTCGGTGAACACGGCGATCTGCACGACGTCCGTATCGAGCGGGTTCAAGTACCCGGCCGCCGGGGACGAATCCTCCGTCTCGTCGAACCCGCCGTCCCGGATCGTCTCTCCGGTCAAGTCGGAGATCCACGCGCTCGTGCCGGGCACGCCGTTCCGCGTGTAGTCGAACAAGCACCGGAACTGGACCGTCTCCCCGCCGCTGACGCTCGTCCCGATCGTCACGAACACCTTGATCGAATGGGTCGTGCCGGTCATCTCGAACCCCAGCGGGATCGAGACGCCGCTCATCCCGCGGATCCCGGCGAGGTCCTCGGTCTCACCGATGACCTCCCCGCCGTCCTTAATCGTGATCTTCTCGATCTCCCCTGCGTCGGCCGTCCCCAGGTTCCGAAGCGTGATCACGCTCAGGACCACGTCTTCGCCGGCGCTCCGCGTGACGCGGATCTCCATCACCATGATCGTGTCCGTGGGATTGAGGTTTCCGGCCGCGATGTTTCGATCGGAGAAGCCAGGGAGTGCGAGAGTCGCCCACGACGTCAGCCCGACCAGCAACACGGCGAGCGCGATCCCCCGCCGACTCGTCCTGTTCATTCTTGGCCTCCTGATCCGGCGTCGAACAAGGAAAGCATACATATCAATCCATTCTCCTGGCGGCAGTATAGGATCTCGGCAAAATCGGGAGGGAGAGCCGCGTCCGCGCAATCTCGCGTCTCTGTCGCAAGTTCAAGGGACGCTTGTCCGGAACGTGAATTCCCGGGGCGCGGTGTCTTCGGCTACCGACGTCCACTCGAGAGGAGCGCCATGCGAACGGCGTCGAGCGTGATCCGGTAGCGGTCGAGCCGCCCGCCCGAGAGGTGGTGGATCGCGCCGCGGTCTTCGGCGTCGTCGATCGACAGGCTCGTCCGGAGCGCCTCGCGAAGCGGCGTCCCGGCCAACACCGCCGCGCGAAGCCCCTCCGGAAGCTCGTATCCCGGACCGGTCCCGCGGGAGATCCGCCCTGCGCGATCGGCGATCGCGCAGACCTGACAGCTGAGCCACGCGCCGCTCCCGGGAAGCCGGATCAGTCCCGCCTCGATGCCGACCCCGAAGTCGGCGTCGGACGGGGTCATCCCCTCCTTCGCTCGTGCGATCGCCCCCCGGGTGACTTCGTCGCCGAGCGGCTGTTCCGGGAGCCCGGCGGGCGGATCGACCACCCCGACGTTCACCTCGACGTCCCGATGCCATTCTTCCCAGGCGTCGCGCACCGCCCGCAGCTTGGTCCGGTTCCGCGTCGCGACGTAGACGTTCATCTTCCCATCCTACCGGCCGTTGCGCCCCCACGCAACGCCCCTTCTCTCGATCTCGCCAAGACGCATAGAACGCCGAGGGACCAAACCATCAACCATGAAGCGCATGAAGGACATGAAGGGAAAACCTAAAGGCAGCCTCCCGCGGAGGCACAGAGAACGCTAGGACATCCAAAATCCGAAGCATGAACCATGAAGGTCATGAAGGGTAGAATCAAACCCTTTGGTCTTGCACCTCTTCACGTTCTCCATGTCCCTCATGGTAGAAGCCCCTGATCTGGTGTTTGCCCCTTGCGGCCTTGGCGCCTTGGCGAGAGAGTTGCTTTGCCGGTGCCCTGCCTTCGAACCCTTGCTCTGTCTGCAGGTCTCAGCTAGTCTGTGCCCGCCATGGTCCACGCTGTCGCCACGAACCGCAGAGCACGCCACGAGTACGACATCCTCGACAGGATCGAGGCGGGGATCGTCCTCACCGGAACGGAGGTCAAGTCCCTCCGCGCCGGCCGCTGCTCGATCCAGGACGGCTTCGCCGTCGTTCGGCGGGGCGAGGCGACGCTCAAGGGGGTTCACATCGCACCGTACGAGCAGGGTTCGATCCACAACGCTGACCCGATGCGCGATCGTCGGCTTCTGCTTCACCGTCAGGAGATCCGCCGCCTCACCACGCAGCTTCAGGAGCGCGGCTACACCCTCGTCCCGCTGCGGATCTACTTCAAGCGCGGCTACGCCAAGGTCGAGCTCGGCCTCGCCAAGGGACGCGCGACGTACGACAAACGGCGAAAGCTCCGCGAGGAAGACGAGAAGCGCCGGACCGACGAGGCGCTGAAGCGCTACTCCCGCGGCCAGAAGGTCTGACTTCATCTCTCGTAGGGACACACGGAACGCCAAGCGACCAACAGCCTCAACCATGAAGTGCATGAAGGCCATGAAGGGTAGAACCAGCGACGTGCGAACCTCTCTGCACCTCTTCGTGCTCTTCCTGTTCTTCATGGTCAGAAGCTTATGCATATCTGTATTTCTCCCGTAGCGTCGGCGACAGGACAGAATGCGGCCCTTCACCAAAATCCGGAGAACCTCAAACGCCGAGCAACCCCTCAACCATGAAGTGCATGAAGTACAACGCCGTTGGCCGATGCCTTCGCCCAGCAACTACGGAGGTTCTGAGCAAAAGACTGCTAGAGGACGAAGCTCTTCAGTCCGTCCTTCAGACGCTGGACATTGAAGTTGATCAGGAGACCCTGGCGGATGTCTGCGAGCCGCATGTATGTGAGAAGCTGAGCCTCGTGGATTCCTTTGATCGCTTCCGTGGCTTTGAGCTCAACGATGAGTTCGTCTGCAATCATGAGATCGACTCTGTAGCCGCAATCAAGCTGTATTCCCTTGTACTCAACAGGCAGAGGGTGCTCCGTCTGGTACGGCACACCTTCGATCTCCAATTCCCTCGCAAGGCATCGGCGATACGTGGACTCGAGGAGGCCAGGTCCGAGAACGCGATGGACCTCCAAAGCGCAGCCGATCACGTGATGAGACAACTCACTGAAGGACCTCTTCATGTGCTTCATGTCCTTCATGGTAACAGCTTTTAAGGTCTTTGCACACTTGCGTCTGTGAGAAGGGCGCACTAACTGCGGAACAGCACAGCTTCGCGCTTGAACAGCCGGACGGCGGCGGCGATCAGAACGGCGCCGCAGACGACGTTGGCGATGAGGGTGTAGACGATGTTCGAGGCGACCAGCTCGCCGACGATGATCCCCTGCAGCGCGTAGAGGGCGTTGGCGACCGGGATCAGATACCGCGCCCCCTCGAAGGTGATTCCCCCGGTCATCGACATCATCCCGACCAGCACGATCACCATGTAGATCGGGAGGAGGTAGGTGCTCGCCTCCTTCTGGCTCCGCGCGTACGTCCCGACGATGATCACCAGCGACGCGAGGATCACGGCGAGCGGCACGAGCACGACGAGCATCCATCCGAGCGCCGGGAGGTCGAGTCGAAAGACGGCGGCCCCGGAGACGGCGGCAGGCGTCAGCCCGCCGCCGAAGAAGCGCACCCCGATCAGCAGGCCGACCGCCGACAGGATGGACGAGGTCAGCGAAACGGTCAAGACGGCGAGGAACTTCCCGAGGACGATCTCGGTCCGCGACAGCTGGCTGACGAGGAGCGTGGCGATGGTGCTCCGCTCCTTCTCTCCGGCGGTGATCTCCGCCCCGAGCCCCATCGCGCCGGTCAGGATCGCCAGCACCATGAAGTACGGCAGGAGGCGGCTGAGGATCATCCGGCCGAGCGATTCGCCGGTGGCGACGTCGCGCGTCTCGACCGTCAACGGCGGCGTCAGCTCGTCGATGTCGTACCCGAGCGCGTCGAGCTTCTCGCCGACGACCCGCTGGAGGTACGCCTCGAGGAACCCCCGCACCCGGGAGGCCGCGATCGGAGCGAACGGGTCGGCCTGGTCGTAGTACAGCGCCACTTCGAGGCCGACCCCCTCGCCGCCGGCCTCCTTGTCCACGACCATCAGCACGTGCCCCTCGTCGGCCTTCAGCCCGGCGAGCCCCTCGTCGATCGAGCCGACGGCGCGCCAATGGAGCGTCGCGTCTCCCGCCAGCGCGACGCCGAACGTCTCGTCCTCCGACCGGTCGATCACGAGGATCGTCGGGACCAGCGATTCGTACCGGACCCGCTCCGCCTGGTTGAATTGGCCGATCACCGACAGAACGAGCGGGTAGAAGATCAGCGGGAAGAAGACGGTCAGGAAGAGCGTCCGACGGTCCCGGATCGCCCCGGTCAGTTCCTTCGAGAAGAGGAGTCGGACGTTCTTCCACATCGCGACGTGCGCTAGACCCCTTCCCCTTCGGCCCCGGTCTCTTCCCCGGAGCCCTCCTCCGCGGCCGGTTCGCCGGTGTCCGCCTCGGCCGGAGGGACCTCCGGCGGGGCTTCCTCCACCGTCTCGCCGATCTCGACCTCGATCGACGGCGACGATGGGCCGCCGCGCGTGCTCGGTGCGGCGTCGTCCTTGTACAGGAGAACGGACTTCACCGGTTCAGCGACGCCGGACGCGTTCTGAGCGTAGAAGTCCACCCGACGCGGGCCGTCCGGGCCTTCGATCGTGAACGGCCGCGAGTACATCCTCCACCCTCGCCCGTCGATCCGGTAGTAGATCCGCGCCTCGCCGTAGGTCGAGCTTTGCACGAGGCGAAGGGTGATCGGCGACCTCCACGTAATCCAGGTGCCTCGCCCGTCGACGTGCTTCGGCTCGCCGACCTCCAGCACCGTCTCCGGCGGATGGTTGTCGAGGAACAGCGGAACCGTCTGCTTCGGCTCGACGTTGCCGAGGTGGTCGATCGCGTAGTAGGTCAGCGCCCGCGGCCCGTCGTCGCCGGTGAGGTAGATCGGCCCCGTGTAGACCTGCCATTCTCCCCCGTCGATCGCGTAGTGAATCTCGGCGACGCCGCTCCCCGGGTCGATCGACGAGAGGGT
>Ga0315544_1002673_pt1 | contig 12327 bp, 13 predicted proteins | sample SalMarSW160130MG_2_FD_202543 | JGI IMG/M metagenome (GOLD analysis project Ga0315544, IMG submission 202543) | Salt marsh sediment microbial communities from the Plum Island Ecosystem LTER, Massachusetts, United States - Salt Marsh Sediment SW1601-130 ... | reverse complement strand
CTATATCAGGCGAGATAATTGAGGTTAACGAGGAACTCGAGGACGATTGCACTCTAATAAACAAAGGCCCCTATGGCAAGGGCTGGATAATGCTTGTAAAGCCAACAAGTCTTGAGAAAGATCTTGAACCTCTTATTCATGGTGATGGAGTTGAACCCTGGATTATGAAGAAGATAGAGGAAGCAGAAGAAAAGAAAAAATAGAGATTTAGCCTAAATTATTCATTCATTTATCGTGTAGAATAGATTAGGCTAAAGGATCAAGTAGGGAAGAAAGAACTTGACAAATGCGATAATTATGTTTAATTGTGTTCTCTTGACCTGATATGAGAGAGGCCGGAATGAATAAAGTAGTCGATCAGCTAAGGCAGAAAGATGTGCGAAAAATAGTAGAAAGGGTTTTAGAAAAAGAAGTAAAGCCCGCACTTGCTATGCATGGTGGAGATGTGGAACTTATTGAGGTAACTGATGATAATGTGGTAAGAGTGAAACTTACTGGAGCGTGTTCGGGATGTCCAATGGCAGAAATGACTATTCTTGGAGTGGTGGAAAAGACTCTTATCTCCAGGGTTCCAGAGGTACAGAAAGTTGAAGCAATATAAATCAGAAGTTAGCTCCTTTGCGGTCCCTAACTTTTCCAGAGGGTCTCACGACCCTATGGTGCTCCGCAATCCTACGTCTGCTCGGATTTCTTCGTTTTCACCCTTGAATCCCGACCTGCGTCGGGACTTCAAACAGCCCATAAGTTAGAGCCATGGCGAGCATAGTGAAGGAGGACAACTGATGACCAAGCGCGGAGTGCGATCACCACCTCGGTGGTTCTTCACGATCCTGACGATAGGCGCCTTTGTAGCCTCCGGGCTCTACTTAGGGATGATGCGCGCAGAGGCCCCCTCCACTGGGCATATCGCCCGTTCCGTCGGCTATGGAGTATTCGGTCTCCTCATGCTGTGGGGAGCGCTTGGCAAGCGTTAGGTGTTCTCGGGCCGCGGGTGTCGGGTCAGAGGGAAGATTGTAGATATCAATGAAGCGGCAGCATTTGCCCAAAAACAGTTAGGATTAAATGGTAAATCAAAGTTCAAAGATAATAGATAAGGTTTCAGAGTTATCGGAGCAGAATCTTTACGCCTGCTATCAATGTGGAAGATGCTCCGCTGGATGTCCAGCAGTCTCTATAATGGATACTCTACCTAATCAGGTAATAAGATTAGTTCAACTTGGGATGCTTGATGATGCTTTGCAGACTAATACAATATGGATATGTGCCTCCTGTTTTACTTGCACAGTGAGATGTCCCAAGGGTGTTGACCTGGCAAAGGTAATGGAAGCATTGAGACAGATAATCCTGAGGAAAAATGAAGATTATGTAGAAATAAAGGGCATTTCAGAGGAGGAAATGTCAATACTCCCCCAGATTGCATTGGTGTCTAATTTTAGGAAACAGACCGCATAGCCAATGAAGATATCATATTATCCTGGTTGCACATTAAAGACCACTGCTAAGAATTTTGAGGACTCGGCGATTGCTGCCCTTATGCGGCTTGGAGTTGAGCTTGCCGAGCTTCCCAGATGGAACTGTTGCGGGACGGTATATTCACTTGCCTCAGATGATTTAATCCACAAATTAGCTCCGATTAGGAATTTAATCAGGGTAAAGGAGCAGAAGCAGTCAAGGGTGCTCACTCTTTGTGCGATGTGCTATAATACGCTGAAAAGGGCAAATATCTTTATCAGAGAGGATAGTGAGAGTAGGGATAAGATGAACGATTTTATGTATAGAGAGGAAATAGACTATAAAGGGGATGTGGAAGTGCTCCATTTACTTGAATTTCTTAGAGATGAGATAAAGTTTGATCAGATTGCAAAGAAAGTAAAGCATAAGTTTAACGGACTTAAGGTTGCTCCTTATTATGGATGTTTGCTTTTAAGGCCTAAGGAGGCGGCCATTGACAATCCAGAGAACCCGACTGTATTGGAGAATTTACTCAATTCAATAGGTATAGAGCCAGTTGATTTCCCCTATAGAAATGAATGTTGTGGCGCATATCAGACCGTAAATGAGCCTGATCTTGTTGCAGATAGAATATACAAAATAGTTAATTATGCCAAGGGATTAGGAGCAGATATGATAGCGACCAGTTGCCCATTGTGTCAGTTCAACTTGGACAGGAGACAAGAATTGGTGCAGAGAAGATTTGCCGATTTTGAGGAGATGCCGGTGGTATATTTTACTCAGCTTATGGGTATGGCCCTGGGAGTGGACAAGAAAACTTTAGGATTTAATAGCCATTACATAAAGCCAACCCCTCTCTGCAAATGAAATTCTTTAATAAAGTAACTGTCCCCGTAGGTGAAATTCACATAATAAAGGATAGATGTAAAGGGTGTGGTTTCTGTGTGGAATACTGCCCACGGGATGTTTTAGAGCTCTCAGATGAGTTCAATACTAAAGGATACCATCCTCCTCGGGTCAAGGACCCGGGTAGATGTATCAATTGTGGTTTATGCGAGATGCTCTGCCCAGAGTTTGCCATATGGTCAACATTAAAAGAGGAGAGGGAGGCGGTGATTGAAGGCTGATCATAGGAAGAAGATTGGGGTCTTTATCTGCCATTGCGGCATTAACATCGCTGGAGTAGTTGATGTCAATAAAGCAAGGGAAGAGATCGGTAGATATCCTGGAGTTGTTCATAGTGAGGATTACATATATATGTGTTCAGACCCTGGTCAAAATTTCGTCAAAGAGGCAATAAAGGAAAAGAAATTAGATGCTGTGGTTATTGCTTGCTGTTCTCCCACGCTTCATGAGACCACATTTAGGCGGACAGTAGAGTCGGTGGGGATGAATCCATACCAATGTGAGATTGCCAATATTCGCGAGCAATGTAGCTGGGTGCATGAAGATAAGAAGGCAGCGACCGATAAAGCTATGAAGATAACAGAGTCTGTTATAGAGAAATTGGTTCTAAATGAATCACTTTTCCCTGTTACCGTTCCTGTGACCAGACGAGCTCTGGTGATAGGGGGAGGGATTGCCGGTATACAGGCTGCATTGGATATTGCCAATGCAGGGTATGAGGTTTTACTGGTGGAAAGAGAGCCCTCAATAGGTGGCCATATGATTCAACTCTCCGAAACCTTCCCTACACTCGATTGTGCCCAGTGTATTCTCACCCCGAGGATGGTGGAGGTAGGGCATCATCCAAAGGTAAAATTATTGACTTATAGTGAGATCCAGGAAGTCTCCGGCTATGTGGGCAATTTCAAGGTAAAGATTCTGAGGAAGCCAAGATATGTAATCGAAGATAAGTGTAATCTTTGTGGGGAGTGTGAGAAAGTTTGTCCCATAGCCGCCCCCTGCTCATTTGAGGGGAACCTTAAAGTTCGCAAAGCCATATATATCCCATTTCCACAAGCAATTCCTGCCACTTATACAATAGATGCTGATAAGTGTCCTGGCTTTCTTCCCATAGCATGTGGTAAATGTGCGGAGGTATGTGAACCCAAAGCGATAGATTTTGACATGAAACTCGAGATAATAGAGGAGGAGGTGGGAAGCATTGTTGTGGCCACAGGCTATGAGCTGTATCCGCCCAAGATGATAGGAGAGTATGGAGGGGGCAAATATGAGGATGTGATAGATGGACTGCAGTTTGAGAGGATTCTATCGGCCAGTGGACCTACAAATGGTGAAGTGAGGAGACTATCTGATGGAAAAGTGCCTAAAAGGGTAGTATTTGTAAGCTGTGTGGGATCAAGGGACCCGGAAAACCATTTTCCCTATTGCTCCAAGATTTGCTGTATGTATACTGCCAAGCACGCAATGCTCTATAAACACCGGGTGCCAGATGGAGAGGCAATTGTGTTTTATATAGATATCAGGGCAGGGGGTAAGAGGTACGAGGAATTTGTGACTCGTGCACAAGAAGAAGATAAAGTTCTCTACATTAGGGGTAAGGTATCTAAGATATTTAAGGACGGTGATGAACTTGTAGTTATGGGTGCAGATACCTTGAGTGGAAAACAGGTGGAGATAAGATGTGATTTAGTGGTCCTGTCTATGGCCATGACTCCGAGTAAAAGGATTGAAGAAACAGTAAAGAAGTTAAAAATCCAGATGGACGAACATGGTTTCCTTCAGGAGGCACATCCCAAACTCAGACCTGTTGAGACTTTGACTGCTGGATTCTATTTGGCTGGAGCAGGACAGGCACCAAAAGACATACCGGATGCAGTGGCCCAGGCATCAGGGGCAGCATCCAAGGTCCTGGATATGTTCTCTAAGGATGAGTTAGAACATCTTCCCATCGTCGCTACGGTCGACGAAGATCTATGCAGTGGATGTGGAGTGTGCGTCCCCTTATGCCCTTATGAGGCTCGGGTAATGGAAATAAGAGATGGAAGGAAGATTGCTGCTGTGAATGAAATCTTATGTGAAGGGTGTGGGAGCTGTGTATCAGCCTGTCCTTCTGGTGCATCACAACAGAGAAACTTAAAAGACGATCAGATAATTAATGTTGTGGAGGTAATGTTAACAGATGGTAAAGGAGAATTTTAATCCAAAGATACTTGCTTTCCTTTGTAAATGGTGCTCCTCTGCGGGAGCTGATTTAGCGGGCACAAGTAGAATTAAATATCCACCTAATGTCCTACCAATTACAGTGATGTGTTCAAGCAGGATAGACCCAAGTTTCATTATCCACGCCTTTAAAAGAGGAGCAGATGGGGTATTGGTGGCAGGTTGTCATCCCGGAGATTGTCATTATCAGTCTGGAAACTACAAGACGAGGAGGAGGATTTTCCTACTTAAGGGACTCCTTGAAGACCTGGGGATAGAGTCTGGGAGACTAAGACTCGAGTGGATATCTGCGGCTGAAGGACTGAAGTTTGCAAGTGTGATAAAGGAGTTTACCAGGGGGATCCAGACGCTGGGGCCATTAAACAGGGGGAACGGATGAGTAAACCAAAGGTAGTGTTTTACTGGTGTGCTTCTTGTGGCGGGTGTGAGGAGGCAGTTGTAGATCTCGCCGAGGATATCCTGAAGGTAGTGGAGGCGGTCGATATAGTATTTTGGCCAGTGGCAATGGACTTCAAGAAAAAAGATGTGGAGGCGCTAAAAGCTGGTGAGATTGCTGTTAGTTTCATAAACGGAGCCATCAGAACGGATGAACAGAAGGAGATGGTTGAACTCCTGCGGAAGAAGTCACAACTTGTCATTGCTTTTGGAAGCTGTGCTCATCTGGGAGGGATACCAGGTCTGGCCAACTTCTGGACAAGGAAGGATATCTTTGAGAGGAAGTACAAGACTGTACCGACTGTAGTAAATCCAGACAGTGTTTTTCCACAACAGAAGACAAAGGTAAAGGAGGGAGAATTAACCTTGCCTGGTTTCTTCGACACGGTACAGACACTCGATCAGACTATTGCCGTGGACTATTACCTCCCTGGCTGTGCACCTCCACCCGACCTCATAATGAAGGCGGTGGAGGCGATTCTGAAAGGGGAGCTTCCGGAGAAGGGGTCAGTGCTTGCCCCCGAGAAGTCCCTCTGCGATACCTGTCCCAGGGCAGAGAGTAAGCCCGAGAAGTTGTCTATAAAAGAGATAAAGAGACCGCATGAGATCCAGGCGGATCCTGAGAAGTGTTTTCTTGCAGAGGGAATTATCTGTCTTGGTCCGGCAACAAGGTCTGGCTGCGGAGAGCGATGCATAAATGCCAATATGCCCTGCCGTGGTTGCTTTGGACCAGTAAAAGGTGTCATTGATCAGGGGGCTAAGGCGCTTTCTGCAATTGCCTCTATACTGGGCATTGAGGATGAGGAGAAAATGGAAGATGAGGAGGTGAAGAAACTCATTGACCAGATAGTTGACCCCGCAGGGTTGTTCTACTTTTATTCCCTCCCATCCTCAATACTTAGAAGAAAAAAGGTAAGGTAAGGAGACAGAGATGGCAAAGAAGAGAATAACCATAGATCCGATAACCAGACTTGAGGGTCACGGTAAGATAGAGATGTTCCTTGACGACAATGGGGATGTTGCTAAGGCATACTTTCAAGTTCCTGAACTGCGTGGATTTGAGAAGTTCTGTGAGGGGAGGCCGGCCGAGGAGATGCCAAGGATAACGCCGAAGATATGTGGGGTGTGTCCCACTGCTCATCACATGGCATCTACCAAGGCGCTCGATGACCTGTATAAGGTCGAGCCGACCCCTCCGGCGAGGAAGATAAGGGAACTGATGTATCACTCTTTTATGTTTGAAGACCACATACTCCATTTTTTCTTCCTCGGTGCTCCGGAGTTTATCGTGGGACTTGATGCCCCTCCAGCGGAGAGGAACATTCTGGGAGTTATTGGTAAGGTGGGACTTGAGATCGGCAAAAAGGTGATAGAGGCGAGGAAGAGGACGCGCAATCTTGTCACTATGATAGGCGGAAAGATAATTCACCCTGTTTGCGGACTACCGGGCGGAGTATCCAAGTCCCTTACCGAGGAGAACAGGGAAGAGGCGAAGGCTGCGGCAGATTATGTCCTTGAGTTTTCCAAATTTGCCCTTACACTTTTTGACGACATTGTGCTCAAGAACAGGGAATATGTAGATCTCATAGCAGGAGATATATACAGACACGAGACATACTACATGGGGCTTGTAGATGAAAATAATAAGGTCAACTTCTATGACGGTGATATAAGGGTTGTTGACCCTGAGGGGGTAGAATTCGTCAAGTTCAAAGTTCAGGATTACACCAAGCACATAGAGGAGCATGTGGAGCCCTGGTCGTACATCACATTTCCCTATCTTAAGAATATTGGTTGGAAGGGATTCGTAGATGGGGTAGACAGTGGTGTATACAGGGTTGCCCCACTTGCCAGATTGAATACCTCAGATGGTGTGACAACACCGCTTGCCCAGGAGCAGTACGAGAAGATGTATAGCGTGCTCGGGGGGAAGCCACTGCATAACACCCTTGCATTTCACTGGGCAAGGCTGGTAGAGGCTCTTTATGCTGCAGAGAGGATGGTAGAACTGGCAAACGACCCTCAGCTCACAGACCCAAATGTGAGAAATCTTCCTACAGAGATACCAACAGAGGGTGTGGGGGTGGTGGAGGCCCCTCGGGGAACCCTTATCCACCATTACAAGACGGATGAAAGAGGTTTGATAACTGAGGCCAACCTTATAGTTGCCACGGTGAACAATGCGGCTGCTATCTGTATGTCTGTAGAGAAGGCGGCAAAAGGGCTGATAAAGGGGGGGAATGTATCCGATAAGCTCCTGAATATGGTAGAGATGGCATTTCGTGCGTACGACCCCTGCCTGGCCTGTGCCACCCACTCTCTTCCCGGTCAAATGCCGCTTGAGGTAAATATTCACAGTTCAACTGGTGAGGTGATAAGAACGTTAAGAAGATGAGCCCAGCCCTTCCTAATAAATGGTATTATTACTCAGGGCACATTATAGTTTGCACAATGCTATTTTAAATGTCATTGCGAGGAGCGTAGCGACGAAGCAATCTCATGGTCTCAACCCCTATTCAGGAGTTTGGGATTGCTTCGCTCCGCTCGCAATGACATTTAATCTACTTAGTGCCCTCAGTATTATGTGTATTTACTGGTGAGTAAGAAGACAAAGTGGATTTATATAGGCTGCACTAATAATTTAGAGAAAAGATTAATTGAGCACAGAAACGGAAATGTTTTTTCAACAAAAAGGATGCTACTTGTAGAATTAATATATTTTGAGGCATATCGGTCAAAAGAATGTGCCTATAGACGAGAGAAAGGATTAAAAAAATACGGAAGCAGTTTAGGAGAACTTAAAATAAGACTCGGAATAAACTCCGCTATTTCTCCTTATGGAAAGATGCAGCATGGCAGAAATGGTAGGGAAAACAAAAAAGGAAGTGCTGGGTGAGGACTTTAGTGTTTGGATTGGGGAATCCCATTCTTTCAGATGATGGGATTGGAATAAGGATCGCACGGGAGTTAAAAAAGTTGAGGATCGAGAATTCAGAATTAAGAATTAAAGAGGGAAGCATAGGTGGGCTCTCTATTCTGGATGAAATTGATGGCTATGATAGATTGATACTTATTGATTCAATAGAGACCTCTGAAGGTAAGCCTGGTGAGGTTTATAAATTAAAAGCTGAGGATTTCAACACCGTCACGCATCTATCAAGTTCCCACGGTCTCGATTTTTTAACTACTCTCAAGCTGGGCAAAAAATTTGGGTATAAGATACCTAAAATTATTGATATCTATGCTGTGGAGATAAAAGATAATATCACATTTAATGAGGAATGCACAGAGGAAGTAGAGGCGAGTATTCCCAGGGTTATGCAGGAGATAAAAGATTGTTTGGTGCAAAATTAAATATTGTAATTTCATTGTGACTATTATGGCACTCGCCCCTTTACTTAAGGGGAAAGGTTTTTTGAGATAAGGAGTGGTTATGGCAGAGAGGAAGATAAGTGTAATTGATAAGATAAAAGAGGCAAGCAGGTCGGTAACAACGGGTATAGAGGAAAAAGATATAGAACATTGGGTTGAGATCTATATTATGGGCAAAGCCTATAAGGTTCCTGCTGCCCTCACAATTATGCAGGCTATGGAATATGCGGGATATCGGTTTACCCGAAGTTGTGGTTGTCGGGCTGGTTTTTGTGGCGCCTGTTCCACGGTGTATAGAAAGAAGGGAGAATACAAACTCCAGACCGCTATGGCCTGCCAGACAAGGGTTGAAGATGGGATGTTTCTCGTTCAGGTCCCCTTTGCGCCAGCGGAAAAACCGATTTATAATCTGGAAAAGGAAACGCTTGAACCTTCCGTATTGCTGCAATACTTCCCAGAGATTGCCAAATGTGTGAGTTGTAATACCTGTACCAAAGCCTGTCCCCAGGATTTAGAGGTGATGGATTATGTCCAAGCTGCCCTGAGAGGGGACTTTGAGGCTGTTGCAGATGGCTCTTTTGAATGCATCCAGTGTGGACTATGTGCGATAAGATGCCCTGCAGAGATTGTGCAGTACCATTTAGCGCAATTTGCAAGGAGAATGTATGGAAAGTATGGAACTCCTTTGGAGAAAAATGCTGAAAAAAGGGTGGAGGAGATTACAAGTGGTAAGTTTGACAAGGAATTCAATAAAATTATGAGTTTAAGCATGGACGAGTTTAAGGATATTTATGTAGAACAGCAAAATACGCGGGAAGTTTATTAAGGAGGCGAGAAATGGCCAAACTTGAATTTGTAGGTGGTTATCCGACCTATATGCGCGAATCAATCGAGCTTGTTGAAAGGACACGCTCAAAAAGGATAGGTAAGCTGCCTCCTCAGATGACGTCCAAGGAGAGAGAGGAGATATTGAATCTCTGCCATCCGGATTACGCTCCTGGCGGCAAAAGAGCTATTAAAATTGGTCCAAATCGTGGGGATATTGCTCCCAATGAGGTGGCTGACTTACTTGAGGCATACCCGCTCATTGAACCCAATAAAATCGATTTGAGTAAAGCGGATTATGAAACGGATATTTTGATAGTAGGTGGTGGTCTTGCTGGAACAAGTGCTGCACTTCTCGCCAATGACTCAGGAATCCCTGTGGAAAAGATTCTGCTTGCAAATAAATTGAGACACGGAGATGCCAATTCAATGATGGCACAAGGCGGAACTCAGGCAGCGGATAGACCCAATGATTCTCCAATTATACATTATATAGATGCTATGGGTGGCGGACACTTTACAAACAAGCCAGATGTGGTAAGAGCGCTTGTAGAAGATGCTCCCGTGGTAATAAAATGGCTTGAAGGTCTTGGAGCACTATTTGATAAAGATGCTGATGGCAATTTTGTCGAATTGACAGGAGGTGGTACTTCAAGAAGGAGAATGCATGCCTGTGCGGACTATACAGGGATGGAGGAGTTGAGGGTACTGAGAGATGAGTTTAGGAATAGAGAGATTCCAGTTCTTGAGTTTTATCCGGCTATTGAACTTCTTACTGATGAAGAGAATAAGGTGGTTGGCGCACTGTTATGGAATATGGAAACAGAGGAGTATAAAATTGTTAAGTCCAAAGCAACGATTCTGGCTACAGGTGGTTTTGGAAGACTTCATATAAGAGGATTCCCAACAACGAACCACTATGGGGCTACCTATGATGGAGCCGTTCTTGCGTACAGGGTTGGAGCAAAATTGAGGGATACGGATACTGTTCAATACCATCCTACAGGTGCTGCTTATCCACAACAAATCATAGGGCTTTTGCTCACCGAAAAACTAAGGACGAGCGGGGCTCAGCCAGTCAATAAGGATGGTGAAGAATTTGTATTTCCACTTGAACCGCGTGATGTAGAAGCCTCTGCCTTCATAAGAGAGTGCTATATCAGAAATAAAGGAGTTACGACACCTACAGGAATGAAGGGAATATGGTTAGATACACCCCTCATTGACATTATAAATGGTAAAGGAAGGATCGAGAAGTCTTTCCCCGCTATGGTAAGGATGTTCAAAAGATTTGGTGTCGATATGATAAAGGATCCTGTTCTGGTCTTCCCCACCCTTCACTATCAAAATGGCGGTGTGGAAACAGATCCCCAATGCAGTACAAATATCGAAGGACTGTTTGTTGCGGGTGAGGTTTCCGGCGGGGTACACGGGAAGAATAGGCTTATGGGAAACTCGACCCTTGATTGTGTGGTATTTGGAAGAAGGTCAGGAATCTACTCAGCAGAATATGTGAAAAAAGGAGTAAAAATAGGCAAACCTGGCTTAAAACATGTGGAAAAGTATGTGAAGATGCTAAAAGATGCTGGCATAAAAACGGAGAGAAGAGCCCCCATACTTATGCCAGACTATAGGGGAAAAGCAGTTCTGGCGAGGATGATTGATATATTCTAAAAGTTAATAGTCCACAGTTGGCAGTCAACTGAAGGGAAATTGTGTGATGAAAATTCACGAGTATCAAGCAAAAGAGATATTTAGAGATTACGCAATTCCAGTGCAAAGGGGTGGAGTAGCTTATCGAGCAGAGGAGGCGAGGAAGGTCGCAGAGGAGATTGGAAAACCGGTGGTTATCAAGGCACAGGTGCTCGTGGGAGGAAGAGGGAAAGCAGGAGGCATAAAGATTGCGGGGACTCCTGAGGAGGCAGAGGAAACCGCAGCAAGAATTCTGGGAATGACTATAAAGGGGATTACTGTGGAGAAGGTTCTTGTTGCAGAGGCGATAGATATTGAGTCTGAAGCATATCTTGGTATAATCGTTGATAGAAACTCTAAGAAGCCCGTTGTTATGGTGAGTGCGGCAGGAGGGGTTGATATTGAGGAAGTAGCAAGGGAGACCCCGGAAAAAATTCACAAATTTGCAGTAGATCCCTCGACTGGACTCCTCTCCCACCAGGCAAGAGAGCTCAGCTTCAAAATCTATGATAATCCCGGTATTGCGATTAAATGTTCCAATGTCCTTATAAAACTTTATCAGACATTTATAGAGTCTGACGCATCCTTAGCAGAGATAAATCCGTTTGTGGTAGCAAAATCTGGCGAGGTCTGGGCTTTAGATGCCAAGATTAATATAGATGATAATGGGCTTTACAGACACAAGAAGATAGAGAGTATGCGTGAAGTAACTGCTGAGGAGGCTGTTGAGATAGAGGCAAAGGGAAAAGGGCTATCTTATATCAAGTTGTGGGGTAACATTGGGTGTGTGGTAAATGGTGCTGGTCTGGCTATGGCCACAATGGATTTAATAAAGAGATATGGAGGAGAGCCGGCAAATTTCTTAGACATCGGGGGAAGTTCATCGCCAGAGAAGGTGACAAACGCTATGGATATTCTTTTAAGGGATAAGAATGTGAAGACCGTGTTCTTTAATATCTTTGGGGGAATTACGCGGTGTGACGATGTGGCAAATGGCATCGTGGAGGCTACCTCAAAGATGCAGATAAATATGCCCATAGTCGTGAGACTCACTGGGACAAACGAGGATATGGCCAGAAAGATTCTGGCCAGTACAGAGCTTATATCTGTTCACTCAATGGCCGAAGGAGCAAAGAAAGCAATAGAACTGGCAAAATAGTAATGAATGGCGAAATCCGAATGACTAAGGATTGGGATTAACCGCGGATGAACGCGGATAGACACAGATTAAATGAAGTATCAGAGAAGATTATTGGAAGGGCTTTCCATGTTCATAATAATTTAGGATGCGGCTTCTTAGAAAAGGTATATGAAAATGCATTAGTTATAGAACTTAGAAAGGTTGAGTTTAAAATTGCTCAACAATCACCTATTAAGGTTTATTATGAAGGTGTAACTGTAGGAGATTATATAGCAGACATTTTA
>Ga0315544_1002671_pt1 | contig 12328 bp, 12 predicted proteins | sample SalMarSW160130MG_2_FD_202543 | JGI IMG/M metagenome (GOLD analysis project Ga0315544, IMG submission 202543) | Salt marsh sediment microbial communities from the Plum Island Ecosystem LTER, Massachusetts, United States - Salt Marsh Sediment SW1601-130 ... | reverse complement strand
GGAAAGCAATAATATTGTGTCGCCGAGCAATTGGTTCGGGAATAATCTGCAGAATTTCTTCAGGGATAGTTTCTTTCTCTAAATTGACAAAAGGAATGCCGAGGATATAGGCCTCTAGCTTGATTAGTTGTTCTGGGCTAATTATTTTATCTTTAACTAAAACTTGAGCCAATTCCTCATTGGTTTCTTTTGCCTTTTCTTCAGCCCGGTCTAATTTTTCTTGAGTGGTCAGCCCAGTGTCAAGAATAAAGGCCTTGATTTGTGAATCTTCAACCTGCATAATTTGTAAATCCAAAACCCTAATTTCTATCAATCCAAGGACTGTCCTTGGCAGAATTCAGATATCAAAAATTTTACCGGAGGATTCCTTTTATCTTTTTAGCCACTTCTTCTAATTCATAATTAGCTTTGACTAAATAAGTGGTTGCTCCCAAGGAGAGAGCTTTTTCTACGTCGGTGCCTCCTTCTAAATTAGTCAGAATAATCACCGGGATATTCTTGGTTGCGGCGTCTTGTTTAAGTTCCTTAAGAACCTCAAAGCCGTCTTTCTTAGGCAGAATTAAATCCAAAAGAATTAAATCCGGCTTGAATTTTTTAGCCAGAGCCAAGCCGATTTCGCCGTCTAAGGCGCTTTTTGTCTGATAACCTTCGTTTTCTAAAAATTGACCGACTGCCTTTTGAAAGGCAGGTTCATCTTCGATAAAAAGAATTGTTTTCATAATTTTAGCAAACAGCGAACAATGAATAGTAATTAAATTTTGAATTAACCTTGAATTAGTATTCTTGTTCACCGCCCATTATTTTATTGGAATTTCAAACCAAAAAATTGACCCTTTGTCTTCTTGACTTTTAAAGCCAATTTTACCACCCGAGGCCTCAATAGTTGATTTACTAATAAAGAGACCTAAGCCAGTTCCTTCGGTTTGGTATTTCATAATATTTCGACTGCGAAAGAATTTTTGGAAAATTTTCCCCTGGTCTTTCAGAGGAATGCCCACCCCGTTATCCTGGACCTGACATCTAATCATATTTTTTTTTCTTTTTAAGCTGATTTTAACCCGGCCTTGGTTTTTGATATATCTAATCGCATTATCAATTAAATTCTGAATAACTACCTTTATTCCTTGGGGGTCAATGGAAATAAGGGGAATATTTTGAGCTATTTCCAAGGACAAACTAATATTACCTGCCTTGGCTAAGGGGAGATAATCTTTGATTAAATTTTGGATTACTTCTTTTAAAGCAATCTTTTCTGGCCGCAGACCTAATTTTCCTTGCTCAATCCGAGAAACATTAAGCAAATCATTAACCAAATCAGTCATGCGTTGATTGCTTTCTTTGATTGTTTTCAGTTTTTCTAATTGTCTCTCGGTCAATCCCCCTATTTTCATCATTAAGCTGATTGTCCATTTAATACTGGTTAAGGGAGTGCGCAACTGATGAGAAACAATATTAACGAATTCTGATTTAAGTTGGTTAGCTTCAGCCAATTTTTCAAATCCTTGAATAACAAAATAGCTGATAATGGTTAATATGGTCGTTACCCCAATAACAATTAAAGCAACAATTTCTGGTTGGTTGGTATATTTAGTAGCCACCAGATAAGTGCCCAGCATAGCTGAAATGGTAATCAGACCGATTAAGATAATTAGAAAACTGGGACATTGCCAGAGGGAAAGATGGTATTTACGGCATTGTTTAATAAAATTTAATTGCTGGAGAATTTTTTTAAAAGACATGAATTTGCCATTATTATACCATAGTTAAAAAATTAGACCAACTAAAACCCTCTTGTCTAATAACCTTTCTACTGCAATTTCCAGATTTGGGCTACGGCTTTGTAAAAATTTCTCAACGTATACTCTGTATACGCTTCAAAATTTTTACTTTGCCTCGCCTCAAATCTGAAAATTTCGTTACGAAAATTATTAAACAAGAGGGCTTTTGATTATTGACCTTGGCTGTATTGTGTTATAAAATATGATTTGACGGGGCGTAGCCTAGTGGCTTAAGGCGCAGCGTTTGGGACGCTGAGATCGCAGGTTCAAATCCTGTCGCCCCGACCAAGGCGGGTATGGTATAATGGCTATTACGCAACTTTTCCAAAGTTGCAATACGGGTTCGATCCCCGTTACCCGCTCCCTAATAATAAAATCCCGAATAATTCGGGATTTTATTATTAATGTAAACAAATTATCAACTATTCTAATTTCTCTATTTCTTTTTTGAGATATCCTTCCATTTTCTTGATATTTTCCTGCAGTCTTTTCATCATAAATTCGTCGTCCGCCTCGGTCGGAGTCCCAATGGCTTGTTGTAATTTTTCTATATCATCCTGAATAAGTTTAAAGACCTTGGCCATATCGGTTTTAACAACTAAAAGTCGCAGCGTTAGTTTCTCCTGCTGTTTTTTATAAAACCAAACTCCTCCGCCAAATCCTCCGGCTATTATTATAAAAAGAAATATCAAGGCGCCTCCCATGCCAAGCTGAATAAACCCAATTTGAATAATTGGCTTGCTTTTGACTCGTACCTCTGAAGAGTCCACCACCAGACTCAAGGCGCCTCGCTCATCTTGACTCTGGGCAGTTAAAATATATCGTCCATTTCTAAAAGGCTGGTCAAAAGTAAATTCCCAGTTGCCCCTTTCATCCGCCTGAGTTGTGCTGTTGGCAAAAAGTATGCCTTCCCGAAGAACAGCCAGCAACACATTGACGCCCGGCAAAGCCGCCCCTTTTATAGTTAATCCTTTTTCTTCATTGGAAAATAATTCTTTAGTAACAAAAGTGATGGTCGGTGATGCAATAGGAATGATTTCCAGCACCACGTCATCTTCAATGCCATTATCGGCCTGATCAACCGCTTTTACGGTAATCCGTCGCTCACCCGGCGATTGCAATGGCAACTTAAAGCTTCCATTAAACTCTGCGGCGGGAATTTTCATTAAATCGCCGTCGCCAATTCTTACCTGATATTCCTTAAGACCAGAGAGGGCGTCGCTGGTCTCGAATCGAAACGTAGGAGTTGGATTATCAGTCGCCTCGCCTTCAACAACAGCAAGCTCAAACCCAAGCGGAGGATAAGTATCAATAGCCAAACGATAATGCGCCGCCGGACCCCAGCCAAGATTATTTTGAAAACGCATATGAAGATACCAAATGCCGTCTTGCAAGGCACCAAAAGTTTTATTATCAAAAAGTCCCTCGGATCGTCCGGGCGGGATAGAATTTGGATATTTGTTGAGCGCCGTACTCACGCCAGAAATATCAAGCGGTAAATCCCAACTTACCGTAAACTGCGCCACCAGGTTATACCAACGGTTTTCTTCAGGATAGAGTGGAATTTTAAGAATAGGCACTGAAGGCAATTTCTCTGAAGGCACGACTTCCCGAATAATTTGTTCGGGCTCTGGAATTTTTTGCTGGGGTTCTGGAACTTTTGGAATAATTCTTTGAGGGACTACCGTAATCACCGCATCATTTATCTTCGATAATACATTGGTTCCGCTTCCATCAGCCGCCGCGATCGCGGCTTCTGTAAGTGAAAGTGCGCCGCTGCCGGTTCCTCTTGCCAGAAATTCTATTTTTAGGATTCCGACAGCGCCCCCGGAAACTCCGGACGGCGTGCCGCCGATAAACGAGATAACACCTTCAGTGTTAGAAAATTGAGGTTCTTCAAGCCAAAAGCTGAATACAGATTCTGCTTTGTCTAATGCAGTTACCTCGAGCGTATCTTTAGGGAAACGAATTACTGCCTGGGCCGCGTTAAAACTTTCCCCTTCGCTATCAATCCTAATCTCAATCGTCATTTTTTCTCCGATTCCAATCTCGGAACTAGTAGGTGTTAAAGAAAGTGTAGCGGCCTGCGCCGAAGAAAAAATACCCCAAGCAATGACCCCAGCCAATATGGCTATAATTGTTTTAAATTGATATTTCATTTTTTCATTTTATTTTTTAATAGCACGAATAAATATACTAAAATCTGAAATATTTATTTCCCCGTCATCGTTGAAATCGATTATTTTTTTCTGCGTTTCTTCTTCTGACCCCCATTTTGAAAGAAACATGCTCCAATCTTTGATATTAACTACTCCGTCACCGCTTAAATCGGTTTTGGGTAACATCAAACGGGATACCACAAAAGCATTGGTAGGCGAATAATCGCTTTCTCGCTTTTGACTGGTGTCAACCTGCTTTACCCGTACGCGATGAGTACCGAATTCCAATATACCGGTATCTACGGCCGCTTTATACGACCCGTCTTTTTCTGCTTTTGCCTCTTCTTTTATTATATCATCTATTTCAATGCTGACATCATTGTTTGGCGAGGCAAAGCCGGTGATGATAGCGTTGCGTCCCCTTGTCACCAACCTTTCGGGAAGACCGACTGTCGGCGGAACAAAAATATCTTTTACTACGAAATCATTGGCCAGCGTATTAATGTTAAAAAATTTGGTCTGGGTAGGCCGACCTTCTTCGTCTTTGATGACCAGTCCGAAACTGTGCTGACTTTGGAGAATGCCGATAAAATCGACTTGAAACGCCCCATCCTCATTTGTGACAATATTCTGGCTTATTACTCTCTCAAACTTTATATCTTTATCAACAACGAGTATTGTAGCATTCGGGAAAGCTCTTCCAGAAAACGTTACTGTAGTGGGTTTTACTGCGCCGCCGCCAGACGGAGTCAGCTCTGGCTCTGGCTCCGGTTCTGGCTCTGGCTCCGGTTCTGGTTGCGTGGTCAAAGTCGGACAGACATCATAGTTGTCAAAGGCGGCACCATCATTACTAACTCTAAAACTGTAGGTAGTTTCTAATGCAATGTTTTCTGCAGCCTCTAAAGACCATTCATATTCAGTAAATTCATTTTTGACTAAATCCAAGGAAGAAGCCGGATTGGTTGATTCTAAAATTTTGCCGGCAACGAAGGAACCACCTGTAATTTGATCGGTGGTAGGATCACCATCGCTGAAATTGTCTGATAAATAAAGATTGAAAGTATCGCTCGTTGGGGTAATGGCTGTCCAAGTACCGACAGTGCAATCAGTACCCTGTTTAAATTCAAGACGGGGAACAAGAGAACCATCTGCGTCAGTCGCCCTGATGCCAAAACGCAACCTAAAAACGACTCCAGGAACAATATCGGCAATACCTGTATCCTCATCTGTATCTGGAGAACCATGGCCAGTGGCTGATATTTCTGTGCCATCATCGTCTCTGAACCAGAAACCTGTTTGATTCCAGACTACTTCTTTTTCTCCAGCTAATACGACAATTAGAAAATGAGACAAAAACAATGTCAAAATCAGTAATACGAAAAATAGATATTTAAATCTCATTTTATTATCTGTTAAGGACGGTGCTTGGCTGCTTTTCTGCCTTCAAGATAATCTTTCACTTTTTCAATTATTTCCTGAATCGGGTGTTGTGATTTTACAAAATAGTCATCAGCGCCCATCTCTAAAGCCTGTTTGATTGACGTATCTTCTCCAAGATTCGACAAAACAATCACCGGAATCAATTTCCATTCAGGATTCTTTTTTGTCTCCTCCAGCACATAAAAGCCATCCTTTTTGGGCATCAAAAGGTCAAGCAAAATAAGGTCTGGCTTCTTCTTTCCTATTTTCTCAACCGCTTCCTCTCCATCTTTGGCAACATCAACCGTATAGCCCTCGGCGACTAAATTATCTTCAAGTGTCCGAATTAAAAAATTTTCGTCTTCAACAATTAATATATGGCTCATTTTAGTTTATTAGATTTTTTACTTTTTAGCCTTACGGCTTTTCGCTTTGGCACCCCTGTTCGACCTTTTGGGGATGCGTAAATAAAAGGTAGAACCTTTATTCTCTTTGGATTCAAATGAAATTTCTGCGCCAATCTTTTCAGCCAGCACTCTGGCAATGTTAAGACCGAGACCTGTGCCAGTTGGTTTAAAAGCCCTTGCATTAGAAGCGCGATAAAATCGTTCAAACATTCTTTTCTGCTCCTTTTGGGGGATACCGATCCCGAAATCGCGAACAAAAAATACTACCGCCCCTGATTCTTTTTTAACGTCCAAAATCACTTTTTGACCCGGCCTCGAATAATTAATAGCGTTAGAGAGAAAAGATCTAAGAATTGATTTCAATATTTCTGGGTCCATCTCAATAACAAGTGTTCTGTGATTTAATGGGCATTCTAACGCTATCTCCCTCTCTTTGGCTGCCAGCGTCGCTGCAGTTAAAATATCTTTAAAAAGAGATAATGCTGAAACTTTCTCTTTTTTTATTAGCGCCGCCTCGCTCTCCAATCGCAACGTGCTCAAGATATCAGAAACAAGCTTAATCATCTGCTCATTAACTTTATAAATATCATCAAGATACTCTTTTTGTTTTTTTGTCATCTCGCCTACGAGTCCTTTATACATCGTTTCAATCAACCACTTGGTGCCGGAAAGCGGAGTGCGCAATTGATGAGAGGCCAGTGACAAAAAATCTATCCTGATTCGCTCTAATTCTTTTTCTTTAGTAATGTCGTAAAAAACTTCTGCGGCTCCGGTTACCTTTCCTTTAAACAGCACGGGGCTTATAACACTGCTGGCCGGAAATCTGCTTTTGTCTTTCCGGATATAATAAAAAGTAGGCAGTTTTTCAATATCAGCCGCAGCATTAGTAGCTATAGTAGTTATTACTTTTCCTGACAATACCTCGGAGAGGATTCTTTCTTGGAATGGTATTCTATTCCTATTTTCATCTTCCCTGGGGACAACTTTAACCAAAGGTTTGCCAATCACTTCTTTTTTTTTCCAGCCAGTCAGCGTTCCAAAGCCTTCATTGACATGTATTATTCTCCCGTCTTTGTCAACGACCGCCAATCCCATTACAGGATCACCGACAGAGGCGAGAATCGCCTCCTGTTCGCTGACTGTTTCTTTTGACTGGGGAATTAGTTTTTTTCCTCCCTTTGTTTTTTTTGTTTTTTTAACTTTTTTCATAACTCAATAATGAATTTTTGTTTTGACCTTTGACAAACAAAAAAACGCTGTTAAAAACAGTGTTTCTATTAAGATTTTTTACCAAAACAAAAAGTCGGCAAGCGTTAATTAGGCCATCTTTTATTTTGACAAAATTAGCGTAATTCCTCTTATTTCTTACATAACCCTCCATAACTTTATTTTATCGTAAAAGATAAATAAGAACAAATATCTATTGTTTAATCAGTTCAATTATAATAATACTAAATAATTTCAATCGTGGCAAAGTAAGTTTTCCACAACCCTTCAATAATTTTTGGCTCGTTCCGCATTTGCTTTTCGGTTATGAACAAGGCGAACCGACAGGCAAAAATTGGAAGAGGCCTGGGGCAGGAAATTTTTGATAAAATAGGTTCGAGCCGAGTTGCATAATTACTCCCACAACAAAAAGGCGGTCGCCTAAGGTGATCGCCTTTTTGTTATGCTTTCGAAAGCAGAATGACTTTTACTACTTAACTGCGTCCTTAAGGGATTTACCGGCCTTAAACTTAGGAACGGTTCTGGCCGAAATTTTGATCTTAGCGCCGGTTCGCGGATTAACACCCATGCGGGCCGCTCTTTTAGAGACACTGAAAGTGCCAAAACCAGTTAAGGTAATTTTCTCTCCTTTAATTAGGGCCTTGGTAATAGTATCAATTATCGCATTAACTGCGTCAGCCGCTTGTTTTTTAGAATCGCAAACCTTAGCTACGGCCTCAATTAATTCTTCTTTAGTCATGGCTTTAGCCATAATTTCAATTGGACATAGAACAACCAACAGCGAACTTTAAGGAGCGAGGCTCCTAAATTTTGTTCATTGCTCATTATTCATTGTTCATTATTTTGTGTTTTCGACCTTTGTTACACTTCTTAATAATATCTTAACAAATCCCCTTTTAAAAGGCAACAATCTCTTGAACTGGCTTTATTTTCTTTGCTTTGCCTTTCTCGCCTATTTCCACGAGTACTGCATCCACCTCAACCGGTCCCTCAGCTACTTCTAATTTTTGGTTCATTTGGGTGAGAAATCTTTTGATAGCCGCTTCCTTGTCTCTGCCCAAGCTGGAATCTCTGACACCAACCATGCCTACGTCAGAAATATAGGCCGTGCCTTTAGGTAAAATACGGGCATCAGCTGTGGGAATGTGAGTATGGGTGCCTAAAACAGCGGCCACCCGACCATCTAAATACCAGCCCAAGCAAACTTTTTCTGAAGTTGCTTCCGCATGCCAGTCAACGATGATAATATCAGCTTCCTCGGCTTTTTCTTCCAGAATTTCATCAGCCTTTCTGAAAGGACAATCATAATCTTCGTGCATAGAGACCCGACCAATCAAATTAATAACCAAAATCTTTTTAGTTCTTAATTCAATCAAACGATAACCTTGTCCGGGTACCCCTGGCGGAAAATTAGCCGGTCTAATTAATGGTATTTTTTTATCGTTTAAAAGAGCGATTATGTCTTTCTGTTTCCAAGTATGGTCACCTAAAGTAACAAAGTCAATACCTGCTTCCATAATTTCATTCAGACATTTTTCAGTAAGGCCGCTGCCGTGAGCTGAATTTTCTCCATTAGCTATAATCAAGTCCGGTTGATATTTCTTCTGCCATTGAGGCAGAATTTTTTTAATTGCTTGACGACCGGGCTGGCCAACGATATCGCCAAAAAAGAGTATTTTCATAAGGATAAGAAGTTTTTTTAACGGGCGTATTCGATTACCCTGGTTTCTCTAATAAGATTAACCTTGATTTCACCGGGATATTTGAGTTCTTGCTGGATTTGTTCAGCAATGTTTTTAGCCAGATGATGAGCCGCTAAGTCATCTATCTCCTCGGGTTGAACAAAGACCCTGATTTCCCGGCCGGCCTGAATAGCATAGGCCTTTTCCACTCCCTCAAACGAATTAGCTAATTTTTCCAGTTCTTCCAGCCGTTTCAGATAGGCCTCTAAGGTGTCTTTTCTGGCGCCGGGTCGGGCTCCGGAAATAGCGTCAGCTACTTGAACGATAATTGATTCCAAGCTTTCAAAGGGGTATTCTTCGTGATGGGATTGCATTGCTTTAATTACCTCTTTATCCATACTAAATTTTTCAAGGATTCTTTTACCTATTTCTACATGGGAACCCTGGATTTCGTGGTCAACGGCCTTACCAATATCATGAAGCAAGCCAGCTTTTTTGGCTAAGTCAACATTAGCTCCTAATTCAGAAGCAATCGCCCCGGCTAAATGAGCTACTTCCAATGAATGCAAAAGAACATTCTGTCCATAACTGGTTCGGAAACGGAGACGGCCTAGGATTTTAATCAATTGAGGATTAAGACCGACAATGCCAACATCATAAACAGCCGCCTGGCCAGCTTCTTGAATTTTTTCAGTAATTTCTTGCTTGGCCTTGGCAACTGCTTCCTCAATGCGGGCCGGCTGAATTCGTCCATCCAGGATTAATTTATCTAAGGCAATCTTAGCGATTTGGCGGCGAATCGGGTCAAAGCCGGAAACAATAATTGCCCCTGGCGTGTCATCAACCAAGATTTCCACGCCAGTCAGTTTTTCTAAAGTTTTAATATTCCGTCCCTCTTTACCAATAATTCGTCCCTTGAGGTCGTCATTGGGCAGGTCAACGGACGTGGAAGTAGTTTCACTTGCTTGCGAAGCCGCATAGCGCTGCATGGCTAAAGCAATAATCTGCTGGGCCTTTTTATTCAGTTCTTCTTGTCCTTCATTTTCTAATTTTTTTAGTCGTTCCAATAAAATCTGTTGATGTTCTTTTTCAGCTTGGCTCAATAGTTCTGTCTTGGCTTGTTCTTGGGAAAGCTGGGCTACTTTTTCCAGTTTTTTGACTTGTTCTTCTCTGAGATTAATCAATTCTTCCTTGATTTTCTTAACTTTCTGAACTCTGGTTTTAAAGTCAGCGTAGTCCTTTTCTAATTGATTAGTTTTTTGTTCAAGATTCTGCTCTTTATGGATTAACCTTTCTTCGCGATGGCTTAATTGTTTTTGCCGTTCCCTTTCTTCGTCTTTGAGTTCTTCCAAGACTTTATTTGCTTTTTCTTTGGCCTTTAAGAGCGTTTCTTTGGCTTCTTCTTTGGCTTGACTAATCAGTTTATTAAGTTTAGCTTCAATTGTCCCAGCTTGTTTTCTGGCAATAGTTTGCCGAGTGTAATAACCCAAAACAGAACCGACTGCCAGCGTGCCGATAATGGTTCCAATAAGAATAATTAAATTGTCCATAGATTGATTTCATTTCAAATCCGCTTATCATCCGAGTGAATCGGTCAAATATCTCGAGCAACCCAAATAAACAATGGGCTAATAATAATTTTTCGATTTTGTCTGCTTTTTCTTTCATTTTATTCTCTTCACTAGGAAAATAATTAATCTGAAATTTGTTTTATTTAACACCTTAATCATACCAAATTAAAAAGGACTTGTCAATTCAAGCCCTTTTTACTTTTTCTTGGCTGTTTTTCTCTTCTTTTATTTCTTCTTACTTTTTACTTTTTGTTTCTGTTTTTTCCTTTTCTTTTCCTTTTTCTTTTGTTTTTTTTATCGCTTTCTTTTCTTTGGTTTGTTTGGTTTTTTTCTTTTTCTTCTCTTCTTTTACTTTCTCCTTTTTCTCTTTCTTTTTCTCTTCTTTCTTTTTGGCTGGTTCTTCTTTGACTGTTTTTTGAGGAACAATGTCAATTTTCCAGCCGGTTAATTTAGCGGCCAGCCGAACATTTTGGCCCCGGATGCCAATAGCTAAAGAAAGCTGGTCTTCCGGAACAGTCACTTCCGCTTGATTTTTCTTTTTATCTATTTTCACTTCAATGACCTTGGCTGGCGAAAGAGCCGCGCTGATAAATTTCACTGGCTCTTCTGACCATTCAATAATATCAATTTTTTCACCGGCTAATTCATTAATCACTGCCTGAACCCGGGTGCCTTTTTGTCCTATCATGGAGCCAATCGGATCCACCCGTTCTTCGGTGGAAGTAACAGCAATCTTAGAACGACTTCCAGCTTCCCGGGCAATTGATTTTATGGAAACAGTGCCTGCCGCAATTTCCGGCACTTCCAGAGCAAAAAGCTGACTGACTATTTTAGGATGAGCCCGGGAAAGAATAATGGTTGGTCCGCGGGAATCCTTCTGGACTTCTAAGATATAGGTTCTTAAGCGCTGGCCAATCTGGTATCTTTCTTGAGGAATTTGTTCTTCAGGAAACAAAATGCCTAAGGCCTTGCCAATGTCTAAGAAAACATTATTTCCTTCTATGCGCTGGATAATTCCGCTGGCTATTTCGCCTTGCTTGTCTTTATATTCATCATAAACTGCTTCCCGTTCCGCTTCCCGAATGCGTTGAATAATCACCTGCTTGGCTGTTTGAGCGGCAATTCGGCCGAATTCTTGATGGACCTTTAAGGTAAAGGCGATTTCATCGCCAGATTTAATCTTCTTTTTTTTCTCTTCAGTTAGGATTTTACCTTTAGGCGTAAAGATGCCTTTGGCCGGCAGTTTTTTAAACTCCTCAATCATTATATGTTTTTCTAGATTAAATCTTATTTTCTTTTCTACTTCTGTTTCTTCTTCTTCTTTTTCCTCGACTGCTTTTTCTTCTTCGTCTTCTTTTTTGAGCATTGACTCATTAACGACTAATTTAACCTGAAAGACCTTCATCTGGCCAGTTTCCAAATTAAAATTAACTCTAATGTTTTGACCCTTAGAGCCATAGTCTTTTTTATAGGCCGCCGCCAAAGCTAACTCAATGGTCTCCAGGACCCTTGCCTTGGCAATGCCTTTTTCTTCGCAAATTTGTTCAATAGCTGAAACAAATGGTTGTTTATCCATATATTTTGTAAAAAAGCCCGTTTCCAAACGGACTTCTTCTCTCAGTCTTTCCTTATAAATTAGTTTATCACAAAAGTAAAATGGTTGTCAATAAAATATGTCAATCATTTTATTAAAAAGGAAAGGGCAATATTTTCCATATTGCCCCTTATTGGCAGAATCATTATTCTGGTTCTGCTAATTCTAACTGGTTAAGCGGGGCAGAAAAATCCTCGCCGTCTTTTTCTATGCTAAAAGTTAAATCTTCAAGATCTGTCTCTCTCTTTTTCATACCCTTAAATATTTCTTGTGAAATATCGCTCAACCAGCATCTCTTTCCCTTATAAAGAACCCAAACCCCTTCTCCTTTGCCTTCTCCATAAAGACTTCCCATATCATCACCTCCTTATTTATTCTATAATTTTTATCCCCTAAGCATGTCAAAGGGTTTTTATAAAAAGTCCGTTTTCCAGAACGGACCTTCTTTCCTGATTTTTATATACTATCACAAAACTGATCATTTGTCAACC
>Ga0315544_1002670_pt1 | contig 12329 bp, 8 predicted proteins | sample SalMarSW160130MG_2_FD_202543 | JGI IMG/M metagenome (GOLD analysis project Ga0315544, IMG submission 202543) | Salt marsh sediment microbial communities from the Plum Island Ecosystem LTER, Massachusetts, United States - Salt Marsh Sediment SW1601-130 ... | reverse complement strand
GAACTTATCTATGGAAAACCTGAAAAACTCGAATTATATGTGGATGTCTACAAAGTTGAGAGGTTAGAAAGTTAATAAGCAATTACAACAAACGTCGCTCTATCGCCGATTGTTAATCGTCACTAGCATTATGGATTACATGGGCCATCGGGTTGCACCAAAATTTGCACCAAAGGTTTTACTTTGGCTCACGTTTAGGTTTCTGTTGCTTCTCGGCCAGCTTCATAAGTTCTTTTTTGACAATCATTAATCATTTATTAACAAAGACTTACAAAACCACCTAAACAGATTAGAAATCCGTTGCTCTATCCAACTGAGCTACGGGCGCCCGAACTATACCATCGCAGCAATATAGCAATTTATTATATATACTGTCAATCCCTTATGTGGTTCCAAACACTCATTTTATAAAGAATCCTCTGTGTGTTTTTCCCAGGGATTATTAATCAGAAATAAAGCATCACAGAGAAAAGAGAAAAAAATATCAAAAAAATTAAATATTTTTGTCGACCAATCTCGATAAAGTGTTATAGTAATATATAACACTAATACTCTTATAAAGGATACGAAAATTTTCATACGAATTGAACCATCTTCTTCGGTGCCTATATACCGGCAGATTATCGACCAGATAAAATACCAGGTCGTGACCGGTATGCTCAAAGAAGGAGATAAAGTACCCAGCATCAGGGAACTGGCCTCCAAGCTGGCGGTCAATCAAAATACGATTCTAAAAGTTTATAACGAGCTTTGCAGGGAAAACGTTCTGAGAATCGAAAGAGGAGACGGCACGTACGTTTCTTCCAACAAGCAGACTATTTCTTCAGCGGAAAGAAAAAAGGCCGTCACAAACATACTTCGCGAAGCGGCCATATTGGCCGTCCAATTAGAGCTGCCGATAGAGCAGGCAGTCGAGCTTCTCGAAAAAGAATACAAAACAATCGTTTCACAAAGAGCCGGCAGTTACAGGACCGGTTCATCGGAAAAGTAATATGTTTCGAATGATTTTGTGGAAAGAATGGAAAGAGAACCTTTGGAAGCTGTTGTTTTGCAGTGCAACAAGTGTTGTGTTCATAATTATGCTCTTTAGAATGCGGATCATACCTGATTTTTCCAACTGTATATTGATATCATTTATCCAGATGTTCGTCGTCCCGGTAGTTTATTCACTGGATATTTTCTCCGGCGAAGTGAGCAACCGCACAATACATCTGCTTTTCAAGATACCGGTTAAAAGATGGATGATTTTCTTCAGTAAGTATCTCGTTTCTGCACTTGGGATTGTTCTGGTGTTCCTTATCAGTGCGATACTGATGGAATTAATGACTCGGGGCAGAGAAGCCTCCATGTTGTTTCTTCTGGGAACCAACTTACTTTATGGTTTGGCCGGATTGTTTCTTTTTACATGGTTTTGCGTCTTCGGTTGTCAGAGCCGCAGCGAAGCCGGTTCTTTGTTGATAATGTCAGCCGTCTTTATCGGATGGGGAATTATCCTTCTATGGTCCAGTGTATGTGAAGTCACCTGGGCCGAGCGTTTTGTGCCGTATTCACTCCTATTGACAGATATCACCGAGATAAGCCTTGCAGGGATAGTATTTTCACAGATTTTCGCCTTTGCAGCAGTTCTTGCCGTTGCCTGTTACAGATATGTTAGTATCAGGAGATACCTATGAAAATCCAGGGGATCATTCATCAGCAGATTTGCCAGCTCAAGTGGCACCTTCTGGCCTGCCTGGGGCTGGTAATGGTCCTGCCGATAGAAGAGGCTGTTGTCAGCCTTAAAGACGGCACAGGCGTGTACAGCAGCACGATGGTGATAGTCTCTTTAATGTTCGCCCCCCTGCTTACCGGCCTTATTGCATGTGCGAACGTGCAGGGTGACTTCGAAGAGAAACGATACATTTTCTGGAGGTCTAAGCCTGTCAATGTGAAATTGTTCGTTACTCTGAAATTCCTCACAGGCCTGATTGCTTCTTTGATTATCATTGCCTGTCCGGCGATTTTCGGGCTGGTGCTCAGCATCTTTTGCAAAGATTATCTCGAGGATGAAACATTACAGTATTTTTTACCGTTTGCTGTACTGATAGCGATATTGACATACAGTTTATGTTTCGGATGTAACGTGCTTGTACGAAGAACCGCACGTGCCTGGCTTATAGGAATGTTGCTGGGGGCCTTCATACTGGTGCTCCCGTTCATTCTCCCTCTTAATTACAGGGATTTCGTAAGTGATGTTATGTTCGGAGCGTGGGGATATTACCCGGCAATCATGCTTATCGCATCAGCGGCGGCCTTTGTCTTCGCCCTTTATGCTGCCCAACACGAATGGCATTTGAAGACAAATCTAAAAGGGCTCTTATGGGTGGGAACCGGATTGGTTTTCGCTTTGATGATGCTTTTCAACAGTCAGGTTGCCAATATAAAGGTATTACAGGAAAAGGAAATCGAGTCTCACGACTGGAGATGGAACGCATTGGATTCCGCCGGAGACAGAGTAATATTCCAGGGTCGAAGCTATATCAATACAAACAACAACAAAATCTCTTTTAGTAACATAGACGTTAATCCGGACGATATTGATGAAATTACAGTCCCTACAACAAGGATTGGAGGATATCGCACCCGTATATATCCGTGGCGTGGAAGATTATATAAAAAAACCGAAGGTAATCTCTACTCTCTTGCTATCTATGTATATTATCGTAATGAAGAGAAAAAAGATATCTATGAAAAAGTATATCTGAGAAGCCACATGTTTACAGGAGAATCCTGGATGCAAGATGATGAACTTGATATATCCGATTGCCTTGAAGATAGCACATATCCTTCAACAACAATGCGGCTGATTGACAATAAATTAATTGTCCTCGTAAATAAAAGCCTTGTAATAATAGATGTGTCAGATCCCCAAGAATTAAAGCTGATTGATAAAAAGCTCAATGCGTTAAAAAGCCGTGCGCCATATTTTTATGATCGCAGGAAAGAATTTGCCATACCTCTCGTGCCGGTGGAAGAAATCAGCTCGGAAGAAAGAATCAGACTCAGCATCGATCGATATTATCACTACAATGACATCTATGAAACTTCAAAAGTCAATATCCATAACAAACAAATTTCCTTCTTCCGCATTTCTCAGGATGATATTGCACGGTTCGATGTAACCGGCTGGGACGACGAGAATATCTATTGTAAGTTTGGCACGGCACGTCCTTTTACAATCCTGGAGCGTTTGACCCAGGATTATTCTTTTCACAGAGCATTTGTCAAAGGTGGGAAGTTATATTGCCCAGGAGAACACACTTTGATGGTCTTCGATATTCGTTCCAATCAAAAAATACGAAAGTTAGGTCACTTCGTTCGTATGGATTATAGAATTGAAGACATTGCAGTACTGGAAAACGGCAACACACTGCTTCATATGTACTGGTCGCAAAATTTAAGTAAAAGCCATAATAATCAATCTAAAAGATACCTATGTCTTCTGGAGAATCCTCAATAACAAACTGTATATAAAATTTCCGGAAGAACCGTAATCATTCTTGAAGAAAACAGAAAGGAAAACAAATGGCTGAGCCGGCAATAAAAATTGAAGGTTTGCATTTTTCCTACGGCAGAAAGCAAGTGCTCAAAGGAGTGAACCTCGAAGTGCCGAAAGGCTCTATTTTCGGTTTTATAGGTAGAAACGGCACCGGCAAAACGACCACGATAAAAACACTGCTCGGCCTGCAGAAACCCCACTCCGGCAGATGCATTATAGGCGGGCTGGACAGCTCCAAAAATACCCTTGAGATAAGAAGAAGAACTGGCTTTATGGCCGAAGACCAGCAGATGTACGGCTGGATGAAAGTCGGCCGGATAATCGAGTGGGTGGCGGGATTTTATCCGAGCTGGGATTATAAATTCGCTGATGAGCTTGCCGAAATACTCAGACTGCCAATGAATGTGAAGGTGAAAACTCTTTCCAAGGGTCAGAATTCGAGCCTCGCCCTGCTTCTGGCGCTCGGGCACAGGCCTGATATCGTTATACTGGATGACCCGACACTGGGACTCGACCCGATTGCAAGAAAGGATTTCCTGCGGCATGTAATCGACCTGCTGCAAAGTAATAGTGTCACGGTCTTTTTCTCCAGTCACCTGCTATACGAAATTGAACCTGTGGCAGACCATATCGCTATACTCGACGACGGCGTAATTATCAAAGCGGGAAAAACGGAAGAGCTCAGAGATAACATCCGAAAAATTATTCTGACATCTCCATCCGAAACGGACTTCAGCCGCCTGGCGGGCATCCTCGATGTATTAAAAGTCGGGGACAATGTTTCGGTAACAATCGAAGATTGCAACGATGAAAAAAGAAATCGCATCAAAAGTATGTCTTCCAACGGCATGACAGAGATAGCCCTAAATCTCGATGAAATTTTCGAGGCCTATGTAATCGGGAACAGAGGTCATTAAGCTTTGCATTTTTAGTTTTTTGTTATGCCGGCATGATAGTTCTGCAAAGATTTTACTTTCGGCTCACCGCCCTGCCTTGCAGCAATTCCTTTTACAGTAGCAGCGGCGGCGGTTGTCGTCGTAATATACGGAATTTTATATTTGATTGCGGCTTTCCTGATATAAGAATCGTCATGCTTACCACGCTTACCTATGGGAGTATTTATTATCAACTGAATCTCCCTGTTCTTGATTGCATCGACAATATTCGGACGACCCTCGTACACCTTCAGGATATGTTCCGATTTGACGCCTTTTTCGGCTAAATATTTATGTGTCCCTTCGGTTGCCAGAATCTTAAAACCAATTTCGCTGAATGTTTTGGCCGTATCGGCGATTGATGTCTTATCCGGATCGGTCACGGTTATCAGAACTGTCCCCTTAGAAGGCAACGGCTGTTGTGTCGCTTCCTGAGCTTTGAAAAACGCCAGGCCGTAAGAATCCGCAAGCCCCAGAACTTCACCGGTCGAACGCATCTCGGGGCCAAGCAGCGGGTCAACTTCATGGAACATATTAAACGGAAACACAGCCTCCTTCACGCCAAAATGGGGAATTTTACTGTGCTTTAAGTTCAATTCAGAGATTTTTTTTCCAAGCATTACCTGTGTCGCCACCCGCGCCATCGAAATTCCACAGACCTTGGAGACCAGCGGAACGGTTCTCGACGCCCGCGGATTCGCTTCCAGAACATAAACCGTACCATCTGCAATCGCATACTGCATATTCATCAGGCCGACTACACGAAGTTTTATCGCTATCTTTTTGGTATATTCACAAATTGTATCAATGTGCTTTTGTGGAATCGATACCGGCGGGATAACACAAGCGGAATCTCCCGAATGTACGCCGGCAAGCTCGATATGCTCCATGACCGCAGGGACAAAAACATCTTTGCCGTCAGAGATGGCGTCGGCCTCGGCTTCAATCGCATTAACAAGAAACTTATCAATCAAAATCGGCCTTTCGGGTGTCACCTCCACTGCGGCGGCCACATACTGTCGCAGCATCTCTTCATCGTGCACAACTTCCATCCCGCGCCCGCCAAGGACGTAGGAAGGACGCACCATGAGCGGATAGCCGATTCGCTTTGCTATTTTTAACGCCTCTTCAAGAGAGCTGGCCATGCCGGATTCGGGCATGGGTATTTTCAGTTTCTTCATCATCGCCCGGAACCGGTCACGGTCTTCGGCCAGATCGATGGTTTCCGGCGTGGTGCCGATTATTTTCACACCTGCATCCTCAAGTTCGCCGGCGATATTCAAAGGCGTTTGCCCGCCGAACTGAACAATGACACCTTCCGGTTTTTCCTTTTCATAGATACTCAAAACATCTTCAACTGTTAACGGCTCAAAATAAAGCTTCTCGGATGTGTCATAGTCGGTCGAAACGGTTTCAGGATTACAGTTGACCATTATTGTTTCCATACCTTCGTCATGAAGTGCAAAAGCGGCGTGTACACAACAATAATCAAACTCAATCCCCTGTCCGATTCGATTCGGCCCGCCGCCCAGGACCATAATCTTGCGATTCTTCGATGTTCCAACCTTATCCGGGGCATTATACGTCGAGAAATAATAAGCTGCATCTTCCACGCCGCTGACCGGCACAGGCTCCCATCCTTCGACAACGCCGAGCTTTGTTCTCTGCCGGCGGATTTTCTTCTCGGTGGTTCCGAGAATCTGCGCAAGGTAACGGTCGGCAAAGCCGTCTTTTTTGGCCTGAATCAGGAGCTTGTCCGGAATCGGCTTGCCTTTATATTTCAAGAGCTTTTCTTCAAGGGCTACAAGTTCTGCCATCTGCTGGATAAACCATTCTTTGATGTAGGTCTTCTCGAATAATTGCTTCGGTGTGGCTCCTTTGCGAAGAGCTTCATACATAATAAACTGACGCTCACTGGTGGGCGTGCTTACATGCCTTAACAATTCCTCCAATGAAAGCTTGTTGAAGTTCTTCGCAAAACCCAGTCCGTATCTGCCGTTCTCAAGTGAACGAATGGCTTTCTGGAATGCTTCCTTGTAGTTTTTGCCGATACTCATCACCTCACCGACAGCCCGCATCTGTGTGCCGAGCTTGTCCTCGACACCTTTGAACTTCTCGAACGCCCAGCGGGCAAACTTGACAACGACATACTCGCCGGATGGTGTGTATTTTTCCAGAGTCCCATCCCTCCAGTACGGAATTTCATCAAGCGTCAACCCCCCCGCCAACATCGAAGAGACCAAAGCGATAGGGAATCCCGTCGCCTTCGAAGCAAGAGCGGAGGAGCGCGAAGTTCGTGGATTAATTTCGATTACCACCACCCTGCCGGTTTCGGGATCGTGAGCAAATTGTATATTCGTTCCGCCGATGACTTCAATCGCATCAACGATATCATAGGAATATTTCTGGAGTCTCTTCTGCAATTTTTCATCTATCGTCAACATCGGGGCGGTGCAATAAGAATCGCCGGTGTGTATGCCCATCGCATCGACATTTTCGATAAAACAGACGGTTATCTTCTGACTCTTGGCATCTCTGACGACTTCCAGCTCAAGCTCTTCCCAGCCGAGCACGGATTCTTCTACAAGAATTTGACCGACGAGACTTGCCGAGAGTCCCCTGGCCGCAACCATTCGGAGTTCGTCAACGTTATAGACCAATCCCCCGCCGGTTCCGCCCATAGTATATGCCGGACGAATGACAACCGGATAACCGAGCTTTTTAGCAATTTTCTCCGCTTGGTCAACGCTAAATGCCGGATCGCTTTTAGGCATCTTAATGCCCAGCTTATTCATTGTTTTTTTAAATTCGATTCTGTCCTCGCCCCGCTCGATAGCATCAACCTGCACTCCGATAACTTTCACACCATATTTTTTCAGCACACCTGCTTTGGCCAATTCCGAAGACAGGTTCAATCCACTTTGACCGCCGAGATTCGGCAGAAGTGCATCCGGCCGTTCTTTTTCGATGATTTTTGTCATTGTCTGCAGGTTCAAAGGCTCGATATAAGTCACATCAGCCATTCCGGGATCGGTCATAATGGTTGCAGGATTCGAATTGACCAGCACGATTTCATAACCCAGCTTGCGAAGGGCCTTACATGCCTGAGTGCCGGAATAATCAAATTCACAGGCCTGACCAATAATGATAGGCCCTGAGCCAATAATCATAACCTTGTTGATATCATCTCGCTTTGGCATACTGTGTACTCCTCGCCAAAAATGTTCCAGTTACTTTCGTTGCGCCACATATCCGTAAATTGTTTGGGATTAGACTACATAAACGTGATATTGTCAAATGCAAGTTACAATAAAATCATATTTGGTCAAAAACGTTCATAATAATGCTGAAAACGACGTTAATTTGTTCCAACCCATCGACCTTGTTTACTCCAATATCTTATGCCGGGAATTTGCCGTGGGTTTTGAAATTGGCTTTGTTTTTTTACCGGCGAAACGTCGCTTTTTTGCCGTATTCTTTTTATTTCAATGAACTTACGTTAATTTTGGCCTAATCCAAATTGGGTTTGTTTTTTCAAAAAAGGTCAAATTGTCGAGAGTTCTCTACATCTGTCGAACACCCCGTCCAATGTAAAGCAACCCGAACCGCATGGGCAGACAAGCTGTCCATCCTACCTGTTACGGTTTTATTTAGGTAATTTTGGATTTTGAACATTAGATATTGTTTAGAATTTAGTGCTTAGGATTTTTTGGTGTGTTCTACATTCGTTATTCGATATTCTTTATTCAATTATCGGCGTATTATACTCAAAAACGGCCAAAAAACAAGCAAAATCCCCGTATTTTCATAAATTGTCCTTAATACGGACCCGTCGTGCATATTGCGTATATCGTATATCGAAAAAGCAACATCCGCCGTGTAAACCAGTGGGCTAAACAAAACGACTTCACGGTGTCATCCTGAGGTGTAGCCGAATGGATCTGGCCAAAGAATTTCCCTTTCAACAAATCGTTTTTACACTCGACATACGTAAAGCGCGTACGCGCTTTACGTACATGCTTCTTACAATCCACAGGATGGCCGAGCCCATTGATCATTAAAACTTCAAATTAGGGATTAAATCTAAGGTAATATGTTTTGGGATTTCGTGTGTTTATTTCAATACCATCAACTCTTGTCCAGCGTCTTATAGACGGCTCGCTCAATGCGAGTGCTCAGTTGTCAACTGTCGCAGTATTGTTTTGTGGTCTGATTTCTAAATTGGATCGACTCATGATTCTGAAACAACCATGTTATAATTCCTGTATCCGCCATACTGATAAGCCCACCAAAGAATATTTGCACTCCGGCCCAAGAAAGCAGTTGAATGACGAGAGACACTCATGCCATACCAAGATAAAAACATTTTATCCCAGTAATCGAGTAGTTTATCTACTAAACATTGATATCCAGCCATCACCATGCCAATATATGATCGCAAATCTTCATCTTCTATGTTTTGAGTATTTTTTTGAGGTGATAACTGCTGGGCTATTCTTTCACCTTCGGAGTTCTGCCTAAAGACAATGAAATTTGTCTCGTAGCGATGAACTATATCATTTCTCCGAATATTAAATTGAGGAAACCACGACTCACATGCTGAGAACACAGTATTGAGTTCGTTAGTAAGGTTTCCTTTGACAAATTCTTCGTAGTATATCTTGCTGAAATTATCGTGAAGCCTTCCCTCTTTATTATATTCGTTTACAATTCCCACGACACTGTCCAACAGCATTCTTGTAAAGATGTAGATTGTATCAAGAAAAGCTATGGCCATAAAATATGCGTCAAAGTCACAATCTGCTTTCTCGCCTTTTAGTGATTTCTCGAAACGAGTGAGACTTTCGTCAAAAAGTTCAATCATGAGACACAAATTGAGTTCATGACGGCTTAGAGACTGTACTGGTTGTGGAATGGTCAATCCTGAAGAATGCTTACCCTCTGCACGTGCTTTAACCTACATCCTATTAAGCAATTCACCTATATAAACACTTATAGAATTATTATGCGATATCCTCATGTTTTCACCTAAAAAAATATTCAGTCTGTATAAACGGCGATTTATTCATAAATACAGCAAATATATCTCTCTGTGATGCAACCCTCGCGAAAAAGCGAATTTAGCACCTCGGATAAGGAAAAGCAAGCAAGAATTCATAAAAGAAAATCAGTCTGATTTAGATACTTGAAAGTATATAGGGACTGATGTATTCTATTTACGGGGAATAAACGGCCTGATATTAATAAAAGGGGATAAGGAAAATGGCAAAAGAAACCTTCGGCGGGGACAAAAAACTTCCAATGAAATCCTTTTTAGCCGCTTACGAACGCAAACTAATCGATAGCAATATCCATCGACTTCCCAAATGGATTGAGGGCTACGACCTGACTCTTATGACCATTCACTGGTCCATCGGCCTGATCCTCTTTGGCTGGCTGGCCAGGAATAATCACCACTGGCTGTGGTGCTCGTCACTGATGCTGGCCCTGCAGTGGTTCACGGATTCATTCGACGGCGCTTTAGGAAAACATCGTGACACCGGCATCCCGAAGTGGGGCTACTATATGGACCATTTTCTCGATTTCGTTTTTATGTGCTCGTTACTGATCGGGTATTCATTTTTATTCAACAGCCCGGCCAGGCAAATCGTTTATTTTTTCATTCCCGTGGCCGGCTGTTTTATGGTCAGCTCGTACCTGGCCTTCGGGGCGACGAATGAATTTAAGATAACTTTTTTATGGGCCGGACCGACGGAAATGCGCATCTATTTTATTATCCTGAACTTTCTGATTATATGTTTCGGCACCGGCTGGATCGAAAGTATCATCATCTATGTTTTTGTGATTACTCTTATCGTGATGTGTATCGTCGTGTATCGAACGCAGAAATACATCTGGAACATCGACATGGCGGAAAAAAGAAAAAGGGTTTCCAAACAGCAGGATACAACTTAATCACTCAAACTGATCGATTTGTAATAAAGCATCGTCATAAGTGAATATTTAACAATAACCTATCGCAGATTGTCATTCCTGCGCAAGCAGGAATCCACTGCTGCGATACCATAAATGGATACCCGCCTTCGCGGGTATGACAGTTCGAGTCGGTCAGTTTGAGTTAATTAATTGTTTATAACAATTCCGGATGTAATAAAAGCACTTCTCGCTATTGTAGTATTTTGTTCACATCTATAGGCACGTTTGTTTTATTCGAGCGGATATGCAGGTCACGCTGTGGGAAGGCAATCTCAACTCCGGCCTTCCGGAACGCATCATCGATGGCGCAGTTAATCTCGTGCCAGACGGGAACATAGTTTTCTATACCTGAAATATAAACACGCAGCTCGAACTCCAAAGAGCTGTCACCAAAACCCCTGAAAAGAACGATCGGCTTCGGATTCTCCAGGACCAGAGGATTCGCTCGTGCAACTTTATAAAGCGTTTCTTCGGCCTTGGCAACATCGGAGCCGTATGCAATACCTACGATAAAGTCTCTTCGCATGACCTTGTCGGACAAAGTCCAGTTTACAAGACGGCCGGTTATGAATTCTCTGTTAGGGACAATAAGCTCGCGCTGATCCCACTTGCGAATTGTAGTCGCGCGAATCTTGATTTTTGTCACCATGCCCGTCACGTCACCTACAGTCACGACATCATCCACCCGAACCGGCTGCTCGAAAAGAATGATTAAACCGCTGACGAAGTTAGCGAATATCTCCTGCAGGCCAAAGCCCAGCCCGACAGTCATTGCAGCAACGAGCCACTGCACCTTCGACCATCCAATACCTATTTCACTGAAAGTGAGAATCACACCAACAACTATAAGAATATAACGGCATATTGTGATAACGGCAAAACGGACCCCTCGGTCAAGAGGAAGCCGTCTCAATATGACGATTTCCAGCAAGCCTGGAACATTACGGGCCACGATGATTGTCATTACAACGAAAAGAACGGCCATAACCAACGAGCCAAGACTGATGATATCGGTTACTGCTCCCTGGGTATTTTTGATATTCCATAGTGTAATTTCTTCCAGGGCGCCAAGCGCCGGCAACACATCCCGCCAAACATACCAGAGCCCTATGGCCATAAGAACCGTAATAATTGCATTGATAAGTCGATTAGTCTGTTGCGAAATCTCGAAGATTGTTTTTTCCGGCTTAGCTTTGGCCTGTTGTAGCATATCAGATTCGGGTGAGCTTGTCTGGGATTTCGCTTCAAGGGCTTCTTCCTGGGCGGCAGCCTTGCGTTTTTGTACTTCAATCAGCGAGAGCCTGCGCCGCGTCACGATTAACCAGCGTGTTAACATAGCTTTGAACACAAAAACCAGGAACGCAAGCAAAAGTGTGCCCATAAGCTTCTCGTAAAGATTCCAGGCGGCATAGAAATAACCCATTGCGGCCAGCAACGAAAAACTGACAGGTAAAATCAGGCACAAAGGGTACCAAAGGTAGCGAAGACGTTCCGCCCATTCGTCACGACGCCTTTTTAGATAAGGCCCAACAATCGGCCCGGTCGGGCGGAGTAAGACAAGCAGAAAGATTGAAAGTAAAATGAGAGTGGCAATAAAGGCCAAACGCCCCAGTGAATTGTACATTTGATCATCGGTCTGTTGTAACTGCAATATCCGGACAACAAACGTAAGCGGGATAACCAGGACAAAAAACCATCGCAAATTTTTTCTGGCAAAAGCAAGAGATTCCGCCCCCACCCGAAAATGATTCTGAATCAATCCGCTGGGCATTGTCATGTGCCGTAACAATTCAAATATAAAGATACCTATAGAAAGGTCTCGAAGACCACCGGCAAAAGCCTGTGTAAAATCATAACCGGAGGAATTCACAGAAAGACGC
>Ga0315544_1002663_pt1 | contig 12341 bp, 8 predicted proteins | sample SalMarSW160130MG_2_FD_202543 | JGI IMG/M metagenome (GOLD analysis project Ga0315544, IMG submission 202543) | Salt marsh sediment microbial communities from the Plum Island Ecosystem LTER, Massachusetts, United States - Salt Marsh Sediment SW1601-130 ... | reverse complement strand
TATTATTAAATCGTCTCTCTCAGGGTTCATCATTTCAACGCAGAAAGAAATTATTTCCCTTGGGGTAAAAAACTGGCCCATCTTTCCTTTGAAGAAGTCTTCCATGAAACGCTCAAAGGCGATTCCTTTTGTGTCTAAATCGATTTTGTTTATAGCTAATTCCTGCAAATGTTCAACGACGCTATACACCACTTTTGAATCTAATCGAATATCATCCTTGAAAACTTCGGAGTCTTCTTTTTTTGCCTTCTGATAAATAGCGTTGATTCGTTTATAAATTTCATCGGCGGACTCATACGTTCCAATCTGGAACCTGTAAGCTTCTCCGTTTTTTGTCGTTTTTTCATCTCGTAACTTACAGAAAAGGAGTTTGGAAACTTCATCGAAAGCGGCTGTGGGAGCTAATTTCCCGCCCTGCCAGACTGTATCGTGGGATTTCTCCAGGGCTCTGATTAATTCCTCTTTTGAAACTTCTTTTAAATCTTTGTCTTTATCTCCCTTAATAAATTTATATTTGGGAGTCTTCCCGTATTTCTTAGGAATATCCGAAATAACGTTTTTGTCTCTCTCGCTTGGCTTGAATCCGGCGACATCAAAAGCGGTCCTGGTAGTCCCGGCAACGACAGACGCAAATTTTGACCTTAAACTATTGGCGTTCCCAAAAGCCTGCTCTATTGCCTGCTTAAATTCAGCGTCAGTTATTCCGTCTTTCTTACATTCTACAACGAGATACTCAGCTCCGGCTTCGTCATACACGACAATATCAGCTCTGTCTTCCGGCGTTCTTCTCGGGACGGAAACTTCAATATCAATGTTTTTTGCGGGATAGTTATAATCCAAAATGAGCTCACAAAAATACGACGCCCTTATTTTCTCTTCCGGATTTTTAAAAGAAGTCGAATACTCTCTCTTACATCGATAAGTAATTTTGGTCTCATTGGCTGAAACGAAAATAATTTCTTTTTCTATTCCTCTGTGTATATTCTTCATAAATATTGATTTGTGATTATCTTTGGCCATACCATCCCCCTCTTTTCCCTATAAAATTTTTACATATAAACAGCTGAGTATTTTCTTTTGTTTTAAGTTTACATATGAAAAGTATTCCGCTTTTATTGGGGTGATCATCCTGATTATCTTACCATATTTCTTATCTCATGTCAAGTGTTACGGAAAGACAAATAAAACCCCTTGACATCTCCCCCACTTTTAAGGTATACTGAAAAGAAAAGGAGGTTGGTATGGGGTTAAAGGATCCTCAAAATACTCGCAATGAACCTAAAGGTGAAAGTGTAGCATTAGGTTGTCTTAGTGGTTGGGGGTTAGCAATAATATTAATTACAATTGGAGGACTTCTATGTTTGACTGGTATTGGAGCTATTCTTGGAATACCTATGATAATTGCAGGGTTACTTTCACCGTTTGCCGGTGCTCTTTTAGGATTATCGTCTATCAAAGGTCCTTGTCCTTATTGTGGACATGAAGTTTCTTGCAGTAGCAAAACCCCGGGTGTTACTTGCCCGGCTTGCAAAAAACGAATTATTGTGAAGGAAAAGAAATTTTATAAAGTCGATTAAATCAACCCTTGACATCTCCCCCACTTTTAACGTATACTATAAATACAGGAGGTTATATGGAAAAAATGATTCAATGACAACCAACAAAGACAACATAAACGAACGCGAATTATTTAAAGTTCACAGGGAAGAACAAAAAAAATATACTTACTTTCTTTTGGCTACATCTGGAGCTGCAATTGGCTTCGCAGTTAACCAGACCCAAAGCTCTGCTTTGACTTGGTCTCAGATCCCTTTAGGATTTGCTGTCTTGTGTTGGGGTCTTAGTTTTTTCTTTGGGTGTAGACATGTACAATATGTTGTATCCAATCTTTTTGCAAACCTTGCTCTATTCAAAGTCCAAAGAGGAGAACACCCTAATTTAGAAAGTAATTCCTTAGAAGAAAGAAAAATAGCAAGCCAAGGTATCAGGGAAGCTATGGAAAGCAACTCTAATGAAGCTAATCGATACTTTAAAAAACAATTTAGATTTTTGATAATAGGAGCTGTACTTTTCATAGTTTGGCATATTTTAGAAATGTTCCTGCGGATTCCTCCTAAAGGATAATAGAAAAAGGAAAATAACCAATGAAAAAAAACTCAATAAAAAAGGCAAAAAAAGAAGAAGAATAATTAACCTAAACAAAATTAAATGTTTAAAGAACAACAAAGGAGGTAACAATGCCCAAAAAAACAAAAACAAGAAAAGAACATCATGTAGTCCCTAATTCTGAAGGAGGGTGGGACATAAAAAAAGCAGGAGGCGAAAGGTCGATAAAACACCTCACAACTAAAGAAGAAGCAGTAAATACTGCAAGAAAAATAAGCAAAAAACAAAAGACCGAATTAGTGATCCACGATAAAAAAGGAAAGATACAAAGAAAAGACAGTCACGGCAACGACCCGTATCCACCTAAAGGCTAATGCGAATTTCCCCGCAACAGCGGACGAACTAACACACCACCCTTCCATCAATTTTTACTCATCTACCAAAACATGGCAGAAGAGTAAAAGTTGCCCCCAAACAACCCTTATTCCAAACATTGAATAACGGTTGCTTAGATCATCCGCATACCCCTTCAAAAAACACACCCAAACAAAACTTAAAAAACCCCCTCAATACCAATTGACCTTTACTCAGATAAAATCTAAGTAAAAGTCTCCACTCCTCAACTATTATTCCGCAAAAACAGAATAAAAGTTGCTTCTTCAAGTTTTGTTTCTCTACCCTACAGTGAACCCCATAGGAATCCTCAGTTTCGAGACGCTTTTCCAAGACCTCTTACCTTCGTCAGATACCCTCATGTCGGAATCTCGTTTACTTCATTTCACTACTTACTTCGTCCCTCGTTCGCTTAACGTTCCAATCATAAAGGATATTTCTGTCCAACTTCTACAAACCCAACAGTGGATGCCCGGTGGGGAAAGACTTCTCTGGCCGCAGAGTGATCCAGCTGCAAATTTTAGCCAAAGTGGGGCTTAGGTGGGGAATGTATCTCCGATATCCTCTGCCGGCAGCTGCGGAAATAAGCATAAAGTGGGGGACAAAAACAAAATGAACTCTTGACATCTCCCCCACACCCAACGTATACTTAAAAGAAAAGGAGTAAATTATGACAGATCACAAATTCAACGAGGAAAAGAAATTATTGATGAAATGAATAGTTTCAACTGGTCGGAAATTAGAGTTTTCAATAATTCTCAGGAAAAGGCTTTTGAAGAGTTGGTTTGTCAACTGGCTAGGAATGAAGATATTAAAAATAAAAAGAAATTTAATCGTAAGGGAACTCCAGATGCGGGAGTCGAATGTTATTGGATATTAAAAGATAATAAAGAGTGGGGATGGCAAGCAAAGTATTTTATATCCAGTTTCACTAGTTCTCAATGGAATCAAATTGATCAATCCGTAAAAAAAGCTTTAAGTAAACATCCTAATTTATCTACTTATATTATTGCATTACCTTTAGATCCTCCTGATGCACGAATTAAAAAACAAAAATCGCTACTTCAGAGATGGGAAGAAAGAGTCGAAAAATGGAATAATTGGGCAAAAGTTAAAGGGATGTCGGTAGAATTTATTCCTTGGTGGAGTTCAGAATTAATAAAAAGATTACAAGCTACAAAGAACATAGGTATCTTATATTTCTGGTTTAACAAAGAAGAATTTACCGGTAACTGGTTTCAAGAACAATTAGATAAAAATATTGCTGATTTAGGACCTAGATACAACCCAGACTTAAGTCTTAAACTTGACTTGACAGATATCTTTGATGGTATTTATAGAGATGAAAAATTTGAGCGGCAATTTACAGAAATGTATGATAATTTTCTAACTAATTTCAATAAAACCTTTCAAAGTTTTAAATTAGGGACTAGAGAGGCAATAATTGAAGCAAGAGATTCTTCACAAAAAATTATAAACGCCTATGAAGAAATTGATTTCTCCGAAAATACCAAAATAGATTCGGAAATCATCTTGAAATATATCAAGGAATTAGACGGCAAAATTTATAAATGTGTTAAAATTATTGCAGATCTAAGAGAAGCAATGAAAGGCATTAAAGACGCCGCCAAGAAAGTAGGATATTATTATGATATATTGGAACTCACTGAGGTTAGAAATCATTTAGATGAATTTAAAAATTTTATCCTTGGGAAAACTGTGCAATTAGCGAATACTCCAGTTTTAATACTTGAAGGGGATGCCGGAATGGGTAAATCTCACTTAATTGCGGATATTGCGAAAAAGCGTCTTGAAAAAGGGAAACTAAGCTTAATTTTATTAGGACAACATTTTGTAACTAGAGAGAATCCTTGGACTCAAATCTTAAAAAATATTTTAAGGCTTAATTGCAACGAAAGAGAATTTTTGGGAGCTCTCAACTCAAAAGCGCAGACCATAGGATCAAGAATTATTATTTATATAGATGCTTTAAATGAAGGAGAAGGTAAGTATTTCTGGGGAAGTCAGATAAACGGCTTTATTAAAACCTTTGAGAAATATGAATGGATTGGATTGGTTTTAAGCATACGTTCTTCGTACGTTGATCTAATAGCTCCAAAATCGCAAATTTGTTCCAATATAGCAGTAAGAGCAATACATGACGGTTTTAGAGATGTTGAATATGAGGCGGCGGAACTTTACTTCAATTCGTATGGAATTGAATCACCTAGTGTCCCTATATTACATCCTGAATTCCAAAATCCTTTATTTTTAAAAACTTTTTGTGAAGGTCTTAATAAATCAGGTTTAACCAGAATTCCAAAAGGTTATAAGGGACTTACCAAAATCTTCAATTTTTATATTGATAGTATTAATAAACGGTTATCATCCCAAAATAAATTTAATTACTCGTCTAGTCTCAATTTAGTTAGGAAAGCTATTAATCTTATCATTGAAAAGAAGCTGAGAAAAAATAAGAAGCATATATCTTTCGAAGAAGCAACCCTTATAATAGAAAATGAAATAAAAAAATACAGTAATGAAAAAGGCTTTCTTAATGCTTTGATATCTGAAGGATTATTAATAAAAGATTTAGTTTGGAACGAAGAAAATAAAAATGAAGAAGAAATAAGAATTACTTATGATAGATTTGAAGATCATTTGCTAACTTCTTATTTGCTTAAAGAATATATGAACGAAAATAACCCGAAAGAATTATTTATGCAGAAAGGTAAAATATTTCGATTCATGAAGAAAAAAGGGGAATTATTTGAATTCATAAAGGATGAAAAAAGTTGTTACCAAAATATAGGAATTTTAGAAGCTCTATCTATTCAATTGCCAGAGCTAACAGGTAAAGAACTTTATGATTTAGCGCCTCATTGTAAGAATCTTTATCCGGTCATAGAATCTTTTGTTAAAAGCTTAAGTTGGAGGAATCCAGACACAATCACAAAAAAATCAATTGGTTTTATAAAAGAGTATGTTTTTAAATATAAAAAAACACATGATTTGTTTTTTGACACTGTATTTTTAATGAATTCATCTCCAGAGTTTTTATTTAACGCTTATTTTCTACACGAGATTTTAAAGAAACTTGCTCTGCCTGACAGAGATGAAAATTGGACAATTTACATAAATGATAAGTTTTACGATAAATCAAGCATCAAAAGGTTAATTGATTGGGCCTGGTCTCCTGAAAGGTTTGGTGGCTCTTCCGAAGAGACAATTAAATTGACTGCTCTGACGATTTCGTGGTTTTTATCAAGCTCAAACAGGTATCTGAGGGATTCCGCTACTACAGCTTTAATATCATTGCTCGAGGACCGAATACCTTTATTAACAGATTTATTAAAGACTTTTGAAAACATTAATGATCCATATATTTATGAACGATTGTTTGCAGTAGCTTATGGTTGTGTATTAAGATCTGACAATCGAAATGGATTAAAAGATCTTAGTATGTATGTTTATCATACTATTTTCGAAAACGAATATGTATATCCGCACATACTTTTAAGAGATTATGCAAGAGAGATTATTGAATTTTCAAAATACTTGGGCTTAGATATTGATATTGATTTTAGTAAAATTAGGCCTCCCTACAAAAGCGAGTGGCCTACAAAAATTCCAAGTGATGAAGAGATAAAAAAGTATATATTTGACTATCAGGCCGACGACTATAGAGATCATTATTGGAGTCAGAATAGTATTATATACTCTATGCAGTCTGAACATAGTGGAATAGGTCATGGGTATGGGGATTTTGGACGTTACGTTTTCCAAGTTGGGTTTATAAACTGGATAGACTTAAATCCTCAAGAATTGAGTAATTTAGCTGTAAAACGTATTTTTGAAATGGGCTATGAAGTGGAAAAACATGGAGTCTTTGATAGAAAAACTTCGAAGCAAGACTATTCAAGACGAGGAAATAAACCGGAAAGAATAGGAAAAAAATACCAATGGATGGTATTTCATGAGTTGTTAGCTAAGGTTTCGGATAATTTTACTATGTATGAAGAATATGGGAAGAGAAAAATAAAATATGAAGGGCCTTGGGAACCTTATGTAAGAGATTTTGGGCCCTCGATATTAGCCAAAAGAAGTCAAAGAGAAGTATATGAAACAGAAACTATGCATTGGTGGTTTAATGTCCCTTATGATTCTTGGAAGGGTGATTTTCATGAATGGTTAGTTGAAAAAAGTTCTTTGCCGGATCCGATAAAATTGATATCGGTAGCTGACGATTCAGGGGTAGAATGGTTGGTTTTAGAAACTTCTCCTAAATGGGTAGAACCAAAACCGTTAGGATTGGACAGATTTAGCAGTGCCCATAAAAGATTATGGTATATTATCGACAGTTATTTAATCAGTAAAAAAGAATTTGGTAAGATAAAAAAGTGGGCCAAAAAACAAAACTTTATGGGCAAATGGCTGCCCGAATTTGGCGATAAGAATCAGTTGTTTGACAGGGAATTTTTTTGGTCTCCTGCTTATAAGTACTTCAAAAGAGAATATAAGGAGAAAAAACCTTGGCTTCCACTCAAGGGAAAATTTACCGGGAAAACTATAGGAAACGTTATTGTAACTACAGAAAATTATTCTTGGTTTGAGGAATATGATTGTTCAATAGAAGGGGGCGTAGGTTTTTTGAAACCTTCGGAATTTGTCTTCAATGGCTTGAATATGAAATTTGGTAAAAAAGAAGGACAACTATTATCAAAAGACGGGGATTTATTATGTTTTGATCCATCTGTCCATTTTGAAAGCCTTTCTTGTTTATTGATTAGAAAGAATGAACTATTAGATTTTCTTGAAAAAAATAAGTTAGAAATACTCTGGACAATGGTAGGAGAAAAGCAAGTTGTAGGAGATAATATACAAGAAATAAAAGGCCCTTCAAGAATGGAAATATCAGGTGTGTACACATATAAAGGTAATAGATTGGAAGGTAAATTAAATTTCTTTTCCCCCTAAAGATCAAACCCCCTTGACATCTCCCCCACTCTCAACGTATACTATAAATACAGGAGGTTATAACTAAAATGGGTGATTTGATTTTGGCGACCCTTCTCATAGGGTTAATAACATTAGCAATCAACACAATACGAATTATAGTAGTTAAAATACAGAAAAAACCGACAAAAGATTTGAAGCCTATAGGCAATCCGCTTGGTCCATCGCATATTGTAAAAGTAGTCAGAGAGAAAGACTTATTTTGGAAAGCAGAAAAAGCTGGGGAAAGAATATGGAATCTTACTATTTCTAAAACAAAAAATTTTGTGAACCCTCAATATAAACTAACTGGTATTCCTATATGGGATAACCTTGTTAAAATAAAAAATCTATTGATCCTAGAAATAAAAAATCTTTCTGACGAAGAGTGGGACAAATTACTACCACCAGAAAATGTATTAAAAAAAGGAGTGATATTTTGTGGTTACAAACAAGGTTATTATTGGCAAATTGGATCAGAAATGGGAAAATATGCTCTCCTAATATCAAAGACCAGTCTTTTTAAGTCGAAGGAACAGGATCGCTTCACTCAAGCAGATAGCTGGGAAGAGATAATCCAAAATAGAGACAACTTTTTTAAAAGTCTAACAGAACAAACCCCTTGACATCTCCCCCACTTTTGACGTATACTGAAAAGAAAAGGAGGGAAGGATGAAAAAATCAAAGAAAATAACGTTACTCATAATTTTAGGTGTAATTCTCATTTGTTTTTCTTGCTGTCCTTCTGGGGGGGAAACAGCACCCAAGGATGCTGAGGCTTACAACAATCAAGGGAATGCTTACGCCGATAAAGGGGAATACGACCGGGCGATTCGGGACTATGATAAGGCGATTAAGTTGAATCCCTCGCTCGCTGAGGCTTACAACAATCGCGGGCTTGCTTACGCCGATAAAGGGGAATACGGGAAGGCAATAAAGGATTATGATAAGGCAATTGAGCTGAACCCGGAGTATGCTATCGCTTACTACAATCGCGGGAGCGCTTACGCCGATAAAGGGGAATACGACCGGGCGATTCGGGACTTCGATAAGGCGATTGAGCTGAACCCGGAGTATGCTGAGGCTTACAACAATCGCGGGCTTGCTTACGATGATAAAGGGGAATACGACCGGGCGATTCGGGACTTCGATAAGGCGATTAAGTTGAATCCCTCGCTCGCTGAGGCTTACAACAATCAAGGGAATGCTTACGCCGATAAAGGGGAATACGACCGGGCGATTCGGGACTTCGATAAGGCGATTGAGCTGGAACCCTCGCTCGCTGCTGCTTACTACAATCGCGGGACCGTTTACGCTGAAAGAGGGAAATATGACCGGGCGATTCGGGACTTCGATAAGGCGATTGAATTGAATCCGGAGGATTTTGGAGTTTATTTGAGGAAAGCTCTTGCCTGTGAAGAAATTGGTAAAAACAAAGAGGCGATTAAGGGATATAAGAAATTTATCGAACTCGCACCCTCTCAATATAAAGAATACATTGACCCCGCAAAGCAAAGAATAAAAGAACTCCAAAAAGAAATAGACAAAAATAACCAATGAAAAAATTATTACCAATATTTATAATCTTATCCTTTGCCTTTCAGACGGCAGGTTCACCTCAAAACGAACACTTAACCTGGGGTCTCCCCTCCATTGATGGTTAACTCATATCAAAGCGGTACAACTTTTGGGTCCAACCTCCTTGTTAATAATGCGATTAAAGTTATAATGATATTAAATGCAATTTAAGAAAATTGTTTCGTTGGATACAATAATTCAATCCTTAGTAACAATTGTATTAATTGTTTCTGTTTTTTACACGGGTTGTCAGTATAGATTATACAGGAAAAATATACAAAGCAAATATAAACAAGGTGAGATAAGACTACTTCATATAGTTGGTAATTATGTAATAAATACTAGGAATATGTATACTGAAGAGGGTAAATTCAAGAAAGATGATTCGGTAAACACCAAACAATATATTGAAGAAGCAAAAATAATTCTCCATGACCTGCATGATTTGCTAAAAAATCCTTATTATATAGATTTATTAGAGAAATATCCGGATATAAACTTAGCCTATATGGCGTTAAGGAGAAATATAATTGAGCAGGAAATTGAAATAAGAAATTCAGATTTTGCATTGAGCGGGGAAAATTTTAAAAGGTTTCATAAGATTTATAATTTATTAAAAGAAGAAATTGATAATAAGGAAATATTAAGAAGTGAATATTTTCAAGGTATTGATGAAGCCTACAAATTTCTAGACAAAGAACTTTCTAAACAAATTAAGAAGTAACAGTATTTTTCCGAAATAAGCATAAAGTGGCGAACAAACAAATAGGCAGGAGCTTCTAACTCCTGCCTCAATAATAATGACACCTCAAACAAAAAAACGAAAAGACAAATATAATGTACCCTTCTTTCCGCTCCCTGTCAAGAGCATCATAAATGTAAGACGGGAGAGTTCAGACACAGGACAAAAAATAACCTTGACCCCAAGCGTTTCTGAATTCTTTATGGGCTTTCGCTCTCGTATATCCCCAATATTTCACTGTTAGAAAGACATTTGTCATATAATCTAATATCGTCAATCCTATTCGAGGGATAGGTAGTGTCAGGCACATGAAGACCGTGAGGTCCAATTATTATATCTGAAGAGTAAACATTAGCATCATCCGAATGGGTCTTTTTTAAATCTCCATTAAAGTAAATTTTCACTGTACTTCCATCGTAGGTTACTGTTACATGAAACCAAGTATCCCTTTGCAATTCAGGAATTTCAATCCAGGTATCTTCCGTATAAGTAACACCATAGAAAGTATGTACCAATCCGTCATATTCGTCAAAAGCAGTATATGAAGTGTCTACAAAAGAAAACGCATTCCACTCATCAACTGCGCTCATCCCAGTCTCATCTGATCCCCATCGGTAAAATCTAAAGGGACTAGGAGATTGATTGTCGATATATGTCCATAGGCAAATAGTGAAAGGGTCATTTGAAGTTGGCAATTCAGGAAATTCTGGTATTGTAATATAATTATCCTTTCCCTCAAAACTATAAGAGCTATTTGCACTTCCAAACCTATCTGAAGTTAGAGTGGCTCCATGAACTACCCCATCATTTCCATTACCACTTACATCATTAGCGCTACCGTTGAATGGATAATACGCAATCATATCAGTGGGAGGTACGCTACCCGATATTTCTATTGAAAGCCCGTTTGACCACCCGGATTCTGCACCATTTTTATCTCTTGCTTTCACTTTTACTGTATAAGTACCTACTGAAGACCAGGAATGATCCATTGAAACGGAAGTACCGCTTGGGACATATTCACTTAATGGAGAACAGGTAGTCCCCCAGTCAAAAATATATGCTACGCTGTCCCCATCCGGGTCGGTAGCTGAACTGGTAAAACTGTAAGTGGAGTCCACATATCCATTGTCAGGACCTGAAGGTACTGAAGGAGGATTAGGTGGATCGCTTGTAACTCCTCCGTTGTCCACTAATTTTAATTCTAAACCATCAGCGGGAGGGCCTAATCCTTGATAATATGTATAATTTACAAGACTCAACCATGGAAAAAAAGGGTCATAAACCCCATTGCCGTTACTAAGAACCTCTTGCCATGCATCTCCTGCGTTCAAACCTTTTACAATTAACTGGTAGAATAAATCAGTCCCAGTCTTCGTTGCAGCATTTATATGTACTGAATAGTCCCATCCAAAATACACTGAACCCTCCCCTGTTATCTCGCTAGCCAACGATTGATTATATAAAGACATGCATGCATTTATATTAAAAAGTGTGTTTTCTATTGGTTCAGGATAACAATCGTCAAACCATCCGGGCATAACAATAAATGTATTTGTTTTCGCATCTATTACCAGATGACCATATTGTAAAAGGAGTTCATATTCATCACGAAGATCTTCAGTGACATCTACATCGGTAGATAGACCTACTTTGCCCTGAGGATTAACCCCTCCATGTGTTATTATCTCCACTACCCCATATTCGTCGAAGTGCTTGAAATCTTCTAGGGAAATATTTTGGTCCGTTTTCTGTTCGTTTCTCTTATATGTGGTGTTATAACCTACAGAATTCAATAGAGTAGCTACCGAATCTGTTTCATCTTCAAGTTTCAACCCTATAAATACAAAATCCCAGTAGAATGGTGATAAAACTAGTGCTTTCTCATTATGAGTTGCATGTCTGGATTGGGATAGCCAAATGGAATGGGGTATTATATGAGGGCGAGTGTTGTCAGAATTTCTTCCGGAAGAGTCAATATATGAAGCCGCTGTTATTGTGGGGAGTACGTAACTATATCCATCTGAAATATTCCACCATACGGAAATAGAATCAGCACCCATGGATGCTTTTTCCACTTCTTCTATTTTATTCAATGTATCTACCACTTGATGGAGAGCTTTACGAATACCTAATGAATCAGAAAAATTATTATAAACGGAAACAGCTTTCTCTGCGATTTCTTGCTCTCTCGAATAGTCTATTTCAGGTCCGGTAGCTTCGTCCCCTCCGCAACCAATAAAAACAAGTAAACCAAGAAGCGACATTGAAAAAAATAAATTCTTAAAATACTTCATAACACCTCCTTAACTGTTTTTATTATTATACAAAAAAAATCCAAAATGTCAAACATTTTCCCGTCTCAATACGTTAAACCCCCTTGACATCTCCCCCACTCTTAACGTATACTGTAATTACAGGAGGTTGAAATGAAAAAAATAATACCATTACTCATACTTCTACTGATAGCCTGTCAATCAAACACCGCACCGGAAGATATCCCAGAATATACGGTGGAAAATTATTT
>Ga0315544_1002651_pt1 | contig 12369 bp, 8 predicted proteins | sample SalMarSW160130MG_2_FD_202543 | JGI IMG/M metagenome (GOLD analysis project Ga0315544, IMG submission 202543) | Salt marsh sediment microbial communities from the Plum Island Ecosystem LTER, Massachusetts, United States - Salt Marsh Sediment SW1601-130 ... | reverse complement strand
AGGGCCTGTCGGGCGAGGATGCTCCGCTGTTCTTCCTTCTCCAGGTAAAGTGTCCTGTGGTGGCGGATGAACTCGGGGTGAGAATCGGGAGAATCGTTCTCCGGTCTGAGACGGACTCCGCGTCGTACGGGGTCCGCGATGATTCGCCGAAAGGCGCGGCCGGGGCGAGTGACGCGGGAAGGGGAGCCGACCGATGATGTCCGGACAAGAGCAGGAGCGGTTGAAGCGGCAGCAGGAGCGAATAGAGCGTGGAATCCGGGAAGCGATGGAGCGGATCGAACACCGGATCGTCGTGTTCAGTGGAAAGGGCGGCGTCGGGAAGACGACGGTCGCCGTCAACCTCGCCTGTGCGCTCGCGAAACAGGGACAACACATCGGACTCCTCGACGCGGACGTCACCGGGCCCAACGTACCGCTGATGATCGGGATCGACGAACCGCCCAGAACGGATGGAGACCGCCTGCTGCCCCACGAGCGGTTCGGTCTCCGGGTCGTCTCCCTTGCATCGATGTTGCCGGCCGGCGCGGCGGTGATTTGGCGTGGACCGATGCGATCGAAGGCGCTCGACCAGCTGCTGGGTGAGACGGAGTGGGGAGATTTGGGCGTACTGATCGTCGATCTCCCGCCCGGCACGGGTGACGAGGTCCTCACGATCGTTCAGCGAACCTCGCCGCAGATGGCGATCGTCGTGACCACGCCGCAGGAGGTCGCGCTCCTCGACGCGCGTCGGGCGATCAGCTTCGCCAGGAAGCTCGAGGTGCCGAGCATCGGGATCGTGGAGAACATGTCCGGGCTGATCTGTCCGCACTGCGGCGGGGTGATCGATTTGTTCGGCACCGGCGGTGGCCAGCGCGAAGCGGCGGCCCAGGGCGTGGAGTTCCTCGGATCGGTCCCGATCGATCCGGCGGCACGCGAGGGAGGGGACGCCGGAAGGCCGGTGGTCCTGTCCGATCCGGCCGGATCGGCGTCGAGGGCGTTTCTCGAGATCGCTTCCGGCATCGCCGATCGGGTCGCGTCCGAGGGGGCGACAGGAACGGAGACGTAGCGGACTTCGTCCGCGTCGAGGGACGCGCGAAACCGATGGAGGGCGGTATCCGACATGAGCGACGAGAGTCGAACGATTGCATTCGGCCCGGTGCCGTCCCGTCGATTGGGACGAAGCCTGGGCGTCAACAACATCCCGCCGAAGACCTGCACCTACTCCTGTGTGTACTGCCAGTTGGGTCGGACCGACCGGATGAGGAGCGAACGGACGGCGTTCTATCGCCCCGACGAGATCTATCAGGAAGTTCTCGAGCGGGTCGAGCAGGCCGACGCGGCAGGGGATCCGATCGACTATCTGACCTTCGTTCCGGACGGGGAACCGACGCTGGATGCTCACCTGGGAGAATCGATCGACCGACTCAAGCGAATCGGGCTGCCGATCGCCGTGATCAGCAACGCGTCCTTGCTGTGGCGTGCCGACGTCCAGAACGATCTCGCGAATGCCGATTGGGTCTCCGTGAAGGTCGACGCGGCGGACGAGGAGACCTGGACGGCGGTGAACCGTCCTCACGGGAACCTCCAGTTTAAACGCGTTCAGGAAGGGGTGCTCGGATTTGCGGAGACATTCGGCGGTCGACTGGTGTCGGAAACGATGCTGGTCCGGGGGATCAACGATCGGGAGAGGCAGATTCAGGGAATCGCGGCGTTCCTCGGTCGCTTGAAGCCGACGGTCGCCTACGTCGCGGCGCCCACCCGCCCGCCGGCGGAGCCCTGGGTGGAACTCCCGCGGATGGACGCGATGGTCCGAGTGCACGAGACGTTCCGCGGGAGGCTCGATCGCGTCGAGTTGCTGATCGGCTACGAAGGGAACGAGTTCTCTCCGTCCGGGGGGGGCGAAGAGAGCCTGCTCGCGATCACCGCGGTGCATCCGATGAGGGAAGAAGCCGTCGACGAGCTTCTCGAGCGGACCGGTGAGGATTGGGCGATCGTTCGCAGGATGGTGGACGACGGCCGTCTGGTTCGAATCGACCACGAAGGCCATACCTTCTACGTTCGGGCGCTTCCCGGACGGTGAGGGGCCGGATGCAGGGCGGGCGGCGAGTGGGATCGGCATCCGATACCATGGATGAAAGCGCCACGTCGGCGGACGAGGCCGACGAACGATGGGACGTCGCGAACCGGAACCCCGCGGCGCACGGCTCGGTCCGGGAGGGACGCGGAAGATACCGAAACGAGGTGATCGGCATGGGTGAAATGCGGGAAGCGATGCGCAGCGCCAAGCGAGCGATGAGCGAGTTGAACCGACAGGTCCCTGACGAGATGAAGTGCTTCACGGAGTTCATGTCGGCGGTGCTCAAGCCAGGCAAGCTCGATCTGAAGACCAAGGAGCTGATCGCACTCGGGATGGGGCTGACGGCGCGATGCAAGTACTGCATCGGGATCCACACCGAGAAGGCGCTGAACGCCGGAGCGACCCCCGGGGAGCTGTGGGAGGTGGCGACGGTCGCCGTGATGATGGGAGGCGGACCGGCGCTGACGTACGTCGCCGAGCTTCAGAAGGCGATCGACGAGGTCGGCGCCGGCGGGCGACAGGAAGGGTAGACGCGCTGGGGCGCGAGCGGCCGGCTCGCCGGGGCTTGTGAGCGGACTCGGAGGTTGGTCGGACGGGACGGGGCGACGTACCCTCTGCGCACGGAAGGTGATGACGGGATCGCAGCGCTGCGCGACCCTCTTGGGACCATGGATCAGCACGACGAGACCACCGCGGATCGACGGAACATGGATCGGCTTCGACAGGTCCATCCCGGGCTGTTCGTTCCTCTGGATCGGGCGTTCTCCGCGATCCATCGAGGCGATCGGATCTTCATCGGCACGGGCTGCGGCCAGCCCCAGTATCTGCTCGACGAACTGGTGCGGTACACCGAGGCCCATCCCAAGGCGTTCTTCGACGCGGAGGTCCTGCACGTCTGGACGCTGGGCGTCGCCCCGTACTTGAAGGAAGAGCTGAAGCAGAACTTCCGTCTGAACTCGTTCTTCATCGGCCATCCGACCCGAGCCGCGGTCAACGAAGGCGCCGCCGACTACACGGCCATCTTCCTTTCGCAGGTGCCGCGGCTGTTGCAGCGGCGCGTCATCCCGATCGACGTGGCGCTCGTCCAGACGAGCTTGCCGGACGAGCACGGATACGTCAGCCTCGGGATCTCCGTCGACATCGTCCGGGCGGCGGTCGACAACGCGCGGACGGTGATCTGCCAGATGAACGTCCGCATGCCCCGGACGCACGGGGACAGCTTCATCCACCTCGATGACATCGACTTCGCGGTGCATCACGACGAGCCGTTGTTGGAGTACTCGCCGGACATCCCGGATGAAGTGGCCGACCGCATCGGGGGGTACGTCGCGCGGTTGGTGGAGAACGGGGCCACGATCCAGGTCGGCTACGGTCGGATCCCCAACGCGATCCTCTCGAACCTCCGATCGAAGAGCCATCTCGGGGTCCACACCGAGCTCCTGAGCGACGGCATCGTCGAGCTCATGCGGCAGGGCGTCATCGACAACACGCGCAAGTCGATCGATCGGAACAAGACCGTGGCTTCCTTCTCGATGGGAGAGCGGGCGACGTACGAGTTCCTGCGCGACAACCCGGCGATCCAGTTCCGCGGGGTCGATTACACCAACAACCCGTCGGTCATCTCGCAGAACCGCGGGATGACGGCGATCAACACCGCGCTGCGGATCGATCTCACCGGACAAGCCACCGCCGAATCGCTGGGAGGGTTCTTCTACAGCGGGATCGGCGGGCAGGCCGACTTCATGCGGGGCGCGGTCCTAGCGCCGGGCGGCAAGGCGATTCTGGCGATCCAGTCCACGGCGCGCAACGGCGAGGTGTCGCGGATCGTTCCGTCGTTGGAGGAAGGGGAAGGGGTCACCCTGACGCGCGGCGACGTCCATTACGTGGTGACCGAGTACGGGATCGCGTACCTCCACGGGAAGAACATGCGGGAGCGGGCGATGGAGCTGATCGCGGTCGCGCACCCGCGCTTCCGGCCGTGGCTGCTGCGCGAGGCGAAGGAGCGAAACCTGATCTACCAGGATCAGGCGTACGTGCCGGGAAGGCGGGGGGAGTATCCAGAGGAGCTGGAGACGTATCGGACGACGCGGAGCGACGTGGAGATCCTCCTGCGTCCGGTGCGCATCAACGACGAGCCCGCGCTGAAGGACTTCTTCTACTCGCTCTCGGACCGGTCGATCTACCAGCGGTTCATCTCGGCGCGCAAGGACATGCCGCACGAGCGGCTGCAGGAGTTCGTCGTGATCGACTACACGGCGGAGATGGTCATCCTCGCCGTGCTCGAAGAAGAGGAGGAGGGTCGGGAGACCGTCGTCGGGGTCGGGCAGTACGGGATCGACCCCGAATCGCACACCGCCGAGGTGGCGCTCGTCGTCCAGGACGACTACCAGAACCAGGGGATCGGGACGGAGCTGCTGGACTACCTGACGGTGCTGGCCAAGCGGGAGGGGCTCCTCGGGTTCACCGCGGAGGTCCTCACCGGGAACGAGGCGATGATGCACCTGTTCGAGCGGTCCGGCTTCACGATCGACAAGCGGCGGGACGCCGGTGTGTACGAGCTCAAGATGCTGTTCGACTAGACGGATGCGGGGTGCGTCGATAAAGATGAGATCGCTGTTCGAGCCGCGCGCGATCGCCGTGATCGGCGCCTCGGGGAACCCGGAGAAGATCGGGTACCGGATCGTCGAGAACATCGTCCGCTCCGGGTACGGAGGCGGCGTCTTCCCGATCAACCCCAGAGGCGGCGAGATCCTCGGCCTGAAGGCGTACGCCGACCTGAGCGACGTCGAGGAGGAGATCGACGTCGCGGTGATCGTGATTCCCGCCGGAGCGGTGCTGAGCGCCGTGGAGGCGTGCGGAGCTGCGAGGGTCAAGCACCTCGTCGTGATCACGTCCGGCTTCTCCGAGGTCGGCGATTTGGAGACGGAACGGCGGATCGTTCGCACCGCTCGAGAGCACGGGATGCGGGTCCTCGGCCCGAACATCTTCGGGATCTACTCCGCCGCCAGCTCGCTCGACGCGACGTTCGGGCCCGGCGGGATCACCCCCGGGCCGGTCGCGATCATCACCCAGAGCGGTGCTCTGGGGATCGCGATGATCGGGAAGACGGCGACCGAATCGGTCGGGCTCTCGGCGCTCGTTTCGGTCGGGAACAAGTCGGACGTCGACGAGGCCGACCTGCTCGAGTACCTCGCCTCGGACGAGCGGACGCGGGCGATCCTCATGTACGTGGAGGGGGTCAAGGACGGCGAGCGGCTTCAGGGGACCCTCGCCGAGGTCACGCGCCACAAGCCGGTCGTGGTCATCAAGGCCGGACGGTCGAAGCGCGGGTCGATGGCCGCGGCGTCGCACACCGGGTCGCTGGCCGGTGCGGACGAGGTGTTCGACTCCGTGATGCGGCAAGCCGGGGTCCTCCGAGCGGAGTCGGTCCAGGAGGCGTTCAGCTGGGTGCGGTACCTCGCGTCGACGCCGTTGCCTCCGGGCGACGAGGCGGTCATCGTGACCAACGGGGGCGGGATCGGCGTGATGGCGACCGACGCCTGCGAGAAGCACGGCGTGCTCCTCTACGACGATCAGGCGGTCCTGGCGGACACGTTCTCCGGCGTCATGCCCGACTTCGGGTCGTCGAAGAACCCGGTCGACCTGACCGGGCAAGCGACGGCGGAGGACTACGCGCGATCGCTGGACGCGGTGCTCGCTGAGGGTCGGATGCACGCGGCGATCGCCCTGTACTGCGAGACGGCGCTGTTCGACACGGGCCGGTTCGCCGATCTCCTCCGGGACGTCTACGCCCGGTACCGCGACCGGAAGCCGATCGTCTTCTCGCTGTTCGGCGGGGAACGGATCGACGCGGTGATCCGCGATCTGCGGGGCGAGGGGATCCCGGTGTTCGGCGACGTCTACGAGGCGGTCTCGGCGCTCGGGGCGCTGTACCGCGTGCGCCGGCGGATCCGCGAGGCCCCGGAGGAGGCCGAGCCGATCGACCTGCCGATCGACGAGATCCGAGCCGTCCTTCGCGGGGCCCGCGACGGCGGGCGCGCGTTCCTCCTCGCCCCCGAGGCGGCGCGGGTGGCCGCGCATCTGGGGCTCGACATGCCGAGATCGATCGTCGCGCGCAACCTCGACGAGGCGGTGGGCGCGGCGGGCGAGATCGGGTATCCCGTCGTGATGAAGATCGTCTCGAAGGACATCGTGCACAAGAGCGACGCGGGCGGCGTCGCTCTCGACCTCGAGAACGAGGAGGAGATCGTCGACGCGTATCAGGCGATCCTCCGCAGCTGCCGCGCGCACGTGCCCGACGCGGCGATCGAGGGCGTGGAGGTCGTGGAGATGGTCCGCTCCGGCGTGGAGACGATCGTCGGCGCGAGGCAGGATCCTTCGTTCGGCCCGGTGGTGATGTTCGGGCTCGGCGGGATCTACGTCGAGGTGATGAAGGACGTCTCCTTCCGCGCCGCGCCGATCGGTCGGTCGACGGCCCGCGCGATGATCTCGGACCTCCGCTCGTACCCGTTGCTCCTCGGCGTCCGAGGGGAGAGCCGGAAGGACATCGACGCGATCGCGGCCGTGGTAAGCAAGCTGAGCCATCTGATCGACCGGTGTCGGGAGATCGCGGACATCGAGGTCAACCCGCTGATCGTGTACGACCATGGAGAAGGGACAAGGACGGTCGATATGAGGATACTGATCAAGCAGCCCAAGGGGGGTGAGCGGACGTGAAGTCGCTGATCGTGGCGTCGACGCGGGAGGACGCGGGGAAGACGAGCCTCATCATCGGACTCGCGAAGGCCCTCCGGAAGAGGTTCGGGTACGTGAAGCCGCTCGGCGACCGGTTCCTCTATCGGAAGAAGCGGCTCTGGGACTACGACGCAGCGCTGCTCACTCGGTTGTTCGAGCTGGGCGAAGTGCCCGAGTCGATCTCCATCGGGTTCGACCACTCCAAGCTCCGCTACATGTACGATCGGGCCTCGGTGTTCGAGGCGCTCCGCGGGGTGATCGACGAGATCGGGCGGGATCGCGACGCGGTGTTCATCGAGTGCGGGAAGGACCTCTCGTACGGCGCCTCCGTCCACCTCGATCCGCTGACGATCTCTCAGGAGACCGGGACGCCCGTGCTGATCGTCGCCGGAGGCGGCGAGGACGAGATCGCCGACGACGTGGCGTTCATCCATCGCTTCGTCACGAGCGACGAGGCGACGATCGCCGGCGTCGTCGTCAACAAGGTCGTCCACCCCGAGGACTTCCGGGACGTCCACTTCCCCGAGATCGAGAAGATCGGCGTCGACGTCTTCGGCGTCCTGCCGCACGTCCCGGAGCTGGCGACGCTGTCCGTCTCCACGGTCGCCGACAAGCTGTTCGCTCGCGTCATCGCGGGGGAGGAAGGTCTCGGGAAGCGGATCGAGACGGTGGTCGTCGGCGCGATGTCGGTGAGCGCCGCGATGGGCGACCCGAGGATCCACGCGCCGGCCAAGCTGGTCATCTCGAGCGGCGATCGGAGCGACATGGTCCTCGCGGTCCTCGAGGCGGGGGAGACCTCGGCGATCGTGCTGACGAACAACATCGTTCCGCCGTCGAGCGTGGTCGCCAAGGCGAGCGAACTCGGGGTCCCGCTCCTTCTGGTTCCGAAGGACACGTACGAGACCGCGCTTCAAGTCGAGGCGATCCACCCGCTTCTCACCGCGGACGACGAAGACAAGATCGAGCGGCTCGCCGCGCTGGTCGACGAACACGTCGATCTCGAGCGGCTGGGTGCGCTGCTGTAGGAGCGTCCGACCGATGACGGGGTCGCGCCACATGAGCGGCGAGGCGTTCCGGCGCCACGCCCGCGAGCTGATCGACTGGATCGTCGACTACCAGGAGCGGCGGGTCGAGGAGCTTCCGGTCCTTTCGCGGGTCGAACCGGGGTCGATCCGGTCCCGGCTGCCGGCCGATCCGCCGGAGCACGGCGAGCCGTTCGATGCGATGCTCCGCGACGTCGAGGAGATCCTGCTCCCCGGTCTGACGCACTGGCAGTCGCCCGACTTCTTCGCGTTCTTCCCGGCGAACACGTCGTACCCGGCGATCCTCGGCGAGCTGCTTTCGGCCGGCTTGGGCGTGCAGGGGATGCTGTGGGCGACGAGCCCGGCGTGCACCGAGCTGGAGACCCACGTTCTCGATTGGCTCGTCGGAATGCTCGGCCTGCCCGAAGCGTTCCGGTCGACGAGCACGGGCGGCGGCGTCCTGCAGGACTCGGCGTCGAGCGCGGCGCTCTGCGCGCTTCTCGCCGCGCGCGAGCGGGCGACCGGGTACGCCTCGAACGAGCGGGGCCTCGAAGACAAGCTCGTGGCGTACGCCTCGACGGAGGCCCACTCGTCGGTGACCAAGGGGGTCGGAATCGCCGGAATCGGGCGGGAGAACCTGCATCTGATCGAGACGGACGCGTCGTTCGCGATGCGACCCGAGCGGCTTCGGGAGCGAATCCGCCGGGATCGGGAAGGCGGATCGACGCCGTTCTTCGTCTGCGCGACGGTCGGGTCGACGTCGTCGAACGCGATCGACCCGGTTCCCGAGATCGGAGCGATCTGCGAGGAGGAGGGCCTGTGGCTGCACGTCGATGCGGCGATGGCGGGGACGGCGGCCGTCTGCCCCGAGTTCCGATGTCTTCACCGCGGCCTCGAGCGCGCCGACAGCTACTGTTTCAACCCGCACAAGTGGATGTTCACGAACTTCGACTGCGACTGCTTCTATGTCGCCGACCGGGCCGCCCTCATCCGCACGCTCAGCATCCTGCCGGAGTACCTCAAGAACCGGGCGACCGAATCCGGCGCGGTGATCGACTATCGGGACTGGCAGGTCCCGCTCGGGCGACGATTCCGCGCGCTGAAGCTCTGGTTCGTCCTCCGCCACTACGGCGTCGAGGGGCTTCGGTATCACGTGCGCCGCCACGTCGCGCTGGCCCAGCGGTTCCGCGGCTGGGTGGAGGCCGACGAGCGGTTCGAGCTCGCCGCGCCGGCGCCGCTCAACCTCGTCTGCTTCCGGCACCGCGGCGGGGACGACGCAAACCGCGAGCTTCTCGATCGGCTGAATCGAAGCGGCGAGCTGTACCTGACGCACACCGTGCTTGACGGGAAGTACGCGCTGCGGCTGTGCGTCGGCCAGACGCGCACCGAGGAACGGCACGTCGCCGACGCCTGGCGGCGGATTCAGGAGACCGCGCGGGAGCTGGAGGATTAGGAGGTCGCGGCCTTCCGCTCCTCGATGACCTGCTCGGCGATCGCGTACGGCACGGCCTCGTAGTGCTCGAAGTGCATCGTGAACGTCCCGCGACCGCTGGTGAGGTTCCGCAGCTCCGACGCGTAGCCGAACATCTCCGCCAGCGGGACCCGCCCGCGCAGCACGGCCCCGCCGGACTTCGTCTCGATTCCGAGGACCCGGCCGCGCTTGCCGCACAGGGAGCCGGTGATCGCGCCGGTGTGCTCCTCCGGAACGGTGACTTCGACCGACATCACCGGCTCGAGGAGCGCGAGCCCGGACTTCAAGCAGGCCTCGCGGAAGCCCATCCGTCCGCACGTCCGAAACGCCTGCTCCGACGAGTCGACCTCGTGCATCGATCCGTCGGTGACGGTGACCTTGATGTCGACCATCGGGAACCCGGCGTACGGGCCCTCGGCCATCTCCTCGACGATCCCGCGCTCGAGGGCGGTGAGGAACTCCCGGGTGATCTTCCCTCCGGTGATCGTGTCCTCGAACTGGAACCCCGTGCCCGGCTCGGTCGGCTCGACGAGGAAGACGGCGTGGGCGTACTGGCCCCGCCCTCCGGTCTGCTTGACGTGGCGGTATTCGTGCTCGACCGGTCCGAGGATCGTCTCGCGGTAGGCGACCCGCGGTCGATCGGCGCGAACGGCCACCCCGAACTCGCGCTGCAGCCGGTCGACGATGATCTCCAGATGGAGCTCCCCCATCCCGGAGATGACGACCTCGCCGGTCTCGGGATCCGAGCGGACGACGAACGTGGGGTCCTCCTCGGCGAGGCGGTGGAGCGCGGCCGACAGTCTGTCCCGATCGTCGCGCGACGCCGGAGCGACCGCGACGCCGATCACCGGCGCCGGGAACTCGATCGATTCGAGGAGGATCGGGTGTTCCCTGCTGCAGATCGTGTCGCCCGTGTGGGTCTCCGCGATCCCGACGACGGCGCCGACCTGCCCGGCCCGAAGCTCCTCGATCGCCTCCCGATCGTTGGCGTGCATCTCGAACAGCCGGCCGATCCGCTGGGTCTTCTCGCGGCTCGCGTTGTAGACCTGCGCGCCGGCCTCGAGGACGCCGGAGTAGACGCGGACGTACGTCAGCTTGCCCATGTGCTTGTTCGTCTGGACCTTGAACGCCAGCGCGGCGAGCGGCGAGTCGTCCTTCGGGTGGCGGATCAACTTGCGGTTCGACTCGGTGGACGCGCCGATGACGGGAGGGAGATCGACCGGCGAAGGCAGGTAGTCGACGATCGCGTCGAGCAGCAACCGGACCCCCTTGTTCTTGAACGCGGCGCCGCAGAGGACGGGGATGAACCGCCCGTCGATGGTCGCCCCTCGCATGGCACGCAGGACCTCCTCCGGCTCGGGCGTCTCGCCCTCGATGAACTTCTCCATCAGACGGTCGTCCTGCTCGCTGATCCGCTCGATCATCCGCTCCTCGGCGGTTCGGGCCGCCTCGAGCAGCTCCGACGGGATCTCCTCGACGCGGATCGTCGCGCCCTGCGGGGCGTCGTCGTAGTAGACGGCCCGCATGTGGACGAGGTCGACGACCCCTTGGAACGCCCCCTCGACGCCGATCGGGACGACGACCGGCACCGCGTTCGCCCCCAGCTCCTCCCGGATCTCCTCGACGACGCGCTCGAAGTCGGCGCCGGCGCGGTCCATCTTGTTGACGAACGCGATCCGGGGCACGCCGTACTTCTCGGCCTGCCGCCAGACCGTCTCCGCCTGGGGCTGCACGCCGCCGACGGCGCAGAACAGCGCGACCGTGCCGTCGAGGACGCGCAGGGAACGCTCGACCTCGGCGGTGAAGTCGACGTGCCCGGGCGTGTCGATCAGGTTGATCCGGTGGTCCCGCCAGTACGTGGTGGTGGCCGCCGACGTGATCGTGATCCCGCGCTCCTGCTCCTGGACCATCCAGTCCATCGCTGCTTCCCCGTCGTGGACCTCGCCGATCTTGTGCCGCTTGCCGGTGAAGTAGAGGATTCGCTCCGTCACGGTGGTCTTGCCGGCGTCGATGTGCGCCATCACGCCGACGTTTCGTATCCGTTCAATGGGTGTCTTCTTCGTCATGACCGCTCCTTCGTCGCCTCCGGACATCACAGACCAAGTCGGTCCCGAAAGACAAGCCGGAACCCGTTCGACCCTCGCACTCGGAGTTGGACCACTGTGCTACCGGTAGGTGGACAGACAGACTTGAGCGCGAAGCGTACGGCACGGACGGCGCGTTGTCAATGCGGTACGTTGTTCGATCATGGGCAGCCAAGACCTGTCTCGACGCGCCGGCCTGATGAGCGCGCCCGGCTTCCTCGAGGAGGTCGAGCGGTGGAGGGACGAGATCCACTATCCGAGCGGTCCGGCGGATCCGTCCTCCTCGCGCTGAACCGGCGTCGTTACATCGGCGGCGTCCATCCGAACGTGCCCCAGAACGGATGGAGGTCCCACTCCGGGTCGTTCGTCAGCCGGGTCTGGAAGGAACCGTCGGCGTTCATCCGGTAAATCTCGGGGTTCCCGTCTCGCCCGCTCTGGAACACGATCTGCGTCCCGTCCGGCGACCAGCTCGGTCCCCAGTCCCAGTCGGTCGACGTCGTCAGGCGGGTTTCGGACGCCCCGGTGGACGTCATCTTGTAGATCTCGAAGTTTCCGTCCCGATAGCTGTGGAAGGTGATCCAGGTGCCGTCGGGCGACCACGTCGGATACGTATCGGAATCCGGGTGGTCGGTCAGCCGTGTCTGGCCGCTTCCGTCCGGGTTCATCGTGTAGATCTCCCAGTTCCCGTCTCGATTGGACTCGAACACGATCTTCGACCCGTCCGGCGACCAGGAAGGATGGACGTCGTCCTCGGGACTCCACGACAGCCGCGTCGGGTTCGTCCCGTCGGCGTTGATTGCGTAGATCTCCGTTCTCAGGTCGTCGGGGAGGACGAGCAGCGGCAAGGACGGGACCGTGTCCCGGTCGGTCTCGAAGACGATCTTCGACCCGTCCGGCGACCAGGAAGGGTACGCGTCCCACGCCGGATGATCGGACAGGTTCGTCTGTCCCGATCCGTCGGCGTTCATCACGAAGATCTCGAGGTTGGACAGGACCATGATC
>Ga0315544_1002649_pt1 | contig 12374 bp, 9 predicted proteins | sample SalMarSW160130MG_2_FD_202543 | JGI IMG/M metagenome (GOLD analysis project Ga0315544, IMG submission 202543) | Salt marsh sediment microbial communities from the Plum Island Ecosystem LTER, Massachusetts, United States - Salt Marsh Sediment SW1601-130 ... | reverse complement strand
AGGGAACTGCACCAATAAAGGATAGCTCCGCAAGTAACTCCGCCAGAACTTCAGGATTATCATTCAAACCCTTTATAAGGGGCATCTGATTGGCTACAACTGCACCGGCATGATAAAGCAAATTAACAGATTCGACCGCTACATCCGTTAACTCCCGCGGATGAACAAAATGAGTCATAAAATATATTCTCTTTCTTTCGGTGCTGTACCTACTGAGCATCTCCAGCAAAGAAGGGTCGTCAACAATCCGATATGGATTAAACGCCGGGATTTTTGTGCCAATACGAATTATCTGAACATGTTCGATTTCCCTTAGCTGCCGGATAATAGTCTCAAGTTTCGGCGTCGCAAGTACCAAGGGGTCGCCACCGGTCAAAAGTACATTGGTTATCTCACGATGCTGCCGTATGTATCGCACCGCTACAGACAGGTCCCGCAGATACTCACGCCGCGGTTCTATGAAAACACGCTTGCGGAAACAATAGCGGCATATACCATCACAGACGTTGCTTACCAAAAGCAAAGCGGTGGAATTATATTTGTGCTCAAGGCCGGGCAGAACCGTATAGCTTTTTTCATCCGACGGGTCCAGCCGACCCCACTCGTCAGGCTCCTGTGTGTGCGGGATTATAATTGCACGTATCGGGTCGTCTGGGTCGCTCCAGTTGATAAGCGACAGATAATAGTCATTGGCGCGGAAAGCAAACTTCTCGGTAACCTTCTTTAGCTGGGCTTTTTCTTCCTCGCTCAGTTGTTCCAACCGCTCTATTTTTGTTTTGTATTTGACTTTAATGACAAACCACCTACCCTTTATGAGTTACTATTACGTTCAACCAATTACTTTTTACTCATCTGCCCTCTCGTATGTTCGGTTTTAGAATATCTCTTCTCGTATATATTCTTTCGTCCAAAAACATGGGCAATGGTTGTGAAAATTATCTTTAAGTCAGGCCAGAAACCAGCAGCTTCAACATATTTTACATCAAGTTCAAGTTTTTCTTCACGTGTAAGCTCGCCTCTGCCGGAAATCTGAGCCAAACCCGTAAGGCCCGGCTTAACGAGCAGCCTCTTTTTTTGCCTTTCATCCCATTCAGCCATCTGTGAGATATACAACGGCCGAGGTCCGATAATACTCATATCCCCCTTCAACACGTTAAACAACTGCGGCAACTCATCAAGCGAATATTCGCGAAGGAACTTTCCTACTCTTGTCAGGCGTGGGTCATCGCCGGTTTTTGGGCTCGGCCCGAACGGATTGACATCAGCTTTCATTGTACGGAACTTATAAAAGACAAACGGCTTGCCGTTTTTGCCTGCCCGCTCTTGTCTGAAAATCGCCGGCCCCCTGCCGCTAATTTTTATCGCAATGACAATAACAGCAAAAACCGGCAGCAAAACCACTATCGCAGACAACGAAACTAACAAATCGAAAAATCTTTTAAATAAACTTCTCATCGGTCCATCTCTTACTTGTCTCTGCTACGTAGATGTTGCTGAGCACACCGTGATTTTCTATCTGCCCAACAAGCTCAAAGCCACACTTCAGGTAGAACTTATTTGCCGGTTCCTTTCGCGCACCGACAAGAACCTTTACTTTCTCTATCTTCCTGTGTACACACTCCTCAAAACCTTTTTCCACCAAAGCCAACCCTACCCCTTTGCTCTGATGCTCTTCGGCAACCACTATCGAAAGAAGCTCAGCCTTGGGTAAATCCATTTTCTTTATTCTGCTGGGATAGAACAAAGTCTCAAAAGTTCTTCCCAGTCTTTGTAAAGACAACATCTTCCCAGCCAAAAGAAGTACAAAACGCAAACCTTTCCTCAAAATAACTGATCTGTAAAGCACGTTGATATCTGCAGTAAACGCCACGAACCCGACAATTTTATCGGCTTCCTGCGCCACAAAACCAAAGCTGGATTCGCTCTGTGCAATTGCCTCATACAAGGCGGTAACAAAGTCGATGCCGAGCGAGCTGATAAATCCAGTACTTATGCCTTGGATGTGCAGTTTGGCAATCTGTGCAGCGTGGTCATGGTTAATGTCAGTTATTACCATTCGGCCCACTTTATTCCGGAGAAGATTATCTGAGCGAACAACTTGTACCGACAAGTCAGATTACTCAGTGCCCCCTGCCAGAAAGTAACCTCGTTTGCATGGAATGATCTGGTAGTGGGGAAACGGCGCCTGGCGAGCCAGCCGTTCTAACTGCTCTGTGGTGTAGTCATAAATAGGGCATTTTCTGATCCAGTAGTAACGAATTTTGCGTTGAATATTCCAAAAAGGAGTATACTTCGGAAATGATGCCACGAATTTGCGGGGTGACAGTGTGGCAATCTTTTTGAACATTGGCTCCGGTTCTTTTATATAATCAAAAACACCAAGTGCCAAAACAATATCGAAAGACTCTTCAAATGGATACGCCAGAAAGTCAGCACAGATAAACTCACATTTATCAGCAACGTTCAATTGCTGGGCTACTTCCCGTGAAAATTCAATCATTGATGGCGCGAAATCTATACCGATGACGTGGGCAGCTCCTCTCCTCACACATTCGATACTGTATCGGCCGGTACCACATCCTATATCCAACACTCTCTTCCCTGAGAGGTCACCACAATGCTCAAAAGTAAGTCGATGCCGCTCGTAAAGTCCCTTGCGCAGCCAATTATTTATAAGGTACTTGAACTGGTTCTCATGAGAATAAAGCGCATCCCATCGCTTCGGAACACTGTCAAAATATCTCTGTGTACCAGCGGTCTCGGACTTCATCTTTTATGGCCTCCTTATATGAACGCACCACGGTTTTTTCTATCACCTGCTTTACGGTGGCAAATTCAAATTCTGACAGCAATTTAGTTAGTTTTCCGCGAACGGTGTTTCTGTTTCTTAGCTGCATTTTGTGAAACTTCATCGCTCTGATTCTTTTCTTATAGGAAAGTTGTTTCGTATCAAATGTTCGCACACCGGTATCAACCTCGTATGGGTGCACATAAACTATTACAGGCCTGTTCCTTTTTTGGATGTGCTCCATTGCCCATTTTGTGATAAAGTAAGGGAAATGTCTTATGTAACCACCACCTGCAACTGGAAGAATTTTGCCCAAAATGCTTACTGTCGACATTGGAACTTCAACAATGGTTCGACCAGACGGCAGCTCAATCCTGGCTATATCTCTGCTAAACCCGGGCCAGCCGTAGCGCCTGCCTGAAATCGGAAAAACACTCGAGTCGTAGTTAAAGCCTGCTTCGGCCAACACTTCCAGCGCCCATTTTGTCTGCGGCATTATAGAAAAGGCCGGTGCCCGATATCCAAATACCAGACCGGAAACAATATCTTCGAGTAGCTTCTTAGAATCGGTTATCTCGCTGCGAAACTGCTCTTTGGTGAATTTGAAAATCTGCTCGTGAGAAATACCATGGCTTCCAATCTCATGACCGGCACGGGCAATTTTTCTTACCAAACCAGGGAACCTGATTGCCACCCTACCCAGTACGAAAAAAGTAGCTTTAACACTGAAGAGATCGAGTGTTTCCAGAAACCACTCGGTATTTTTAACCACTGCGTCACTGGGTTCCTGATCAAGACCAAGCCAGTCTCGTGAAAAAATACTCCAGTAATCCTCAACATCTATCGTCAGGGCATTTACCATTAAAACCCTCTTCGATACAATTTCGAACTCGGCAAACTTGTCCACAGCTAATTGCCTAAGGTTATTATTGTACTCGTCGCTTTCTAAACAATCACCTTATTAACCAGTATATCTAAATACTTATCCGCTAAAGAAGCTCTGGAGAAATGCTGCCTTACGAAATTTAAGCCATTTTCCCCATATTCTCTGCGGCACTGCCCGTCCTCTTTTAATTTCAATACTGCCTCGGCAAATTCCTGGGCATTTTCAGGCTCAACGTATATACCTGAACCCGCATCCTCGATCAGTTTTCTCGCAACTCCATCAATGCCAATGATTATAGGTCTGGCCGCTGCCATATAGTCAAACACTTTATTGGGATATATTGCTTTAAACAACTCGAGCTTTTGGAGCACGGCTGTGCACACATCACTGGCAGCAATATAGTCAACAATTACATTCTTCGGCACTGAATCCACAAAAGTAATATTATCTAAACCTAACTGAGCGACTTTTTCCCTAAGTATCGGTTTTCTTATCCCATCACCTACGAGCATAATCTGTACATCAGAGTCTTTTTCCTTCAGAATGCTGGCCGCTTCTATCAACTGCATCAATTTGTTGGTAATCCCATGAGCACCGACATACGTAACAACAAACTTATTTCCAAGGTGGTGTTTATCCCGTACCCAGTTGTTTCGTGGACCTGGCTTGATAATGTCCAAATCAGCTGCGTTAGGAATCATACTTATTTTTTCCCGAGGAACTTGATTGACCTTGACAAGAAATTCTTCAAAAGCAGGTGTCAAAACATTAATCCATTTGGCAGAGTTATAGATTTTTCTCTGGAGCCAGTACATAACTTTGATAGCCCATCTATTTTTCACAAGTCCCATGTCAAGGAACGATTCGAGCCAAAGATCCCGCACTTCAAAGACCATTGGAATTCGCTTGAGTACACCTAAAACGCACCCTGTAAGACCAACGGTCAAAGGCGGTGATGTGCAAATTATTACGTCAAACTTGCCGGCATAAAACAAGCCAGCCCAGATGGAACTGACCGCAAACGACAAATAAGCCCAGAACCTTCCTACAAAACTTTTGTTGTATCCCTCGCTTACGTAGCATCTCAGCACGTCGACATTATTTCCTTGTCTCTCACGAACGATAAATCTGCCCTTATATTCAGGCTGCTTTCTACCTGTGGCGTAATGCACCGTGCCAGCCAGAACGGTAATCTTATGTCCCGCCTGTGCCCAGTACTTCGCAAACTGGTTCCAGCGGGAACCACCGGCGTCATTTTTACCCAGAAAATACTGATGAACTACAAGAATACGCATACACCAGTCCCTACCATTCGATTGTCAACACAAAGATATTTTTTCTGTACCCTGCTGGGTAAACACAAAAATATTCCTATCGGAGCTTGCAATCAGATTTAGAGCAACGATGTGCTCTTTTCCCGACACTTCAGAAAACCAAGACAACTTTTCTCTGCCATCCAAGGCTGCATTTTTAATCGTATCCCCGAGATCGACAAGAGTTATAAAACGAGCAGGCAGCACCGCTCTTGCCGAGCAAATGAACACCGGCGCAGGCTCACGACGCCCATAATACAAAGACTGCCAGCCAGCCGGCCTGTCGCTGCCTTTGAAACATTCGCATTTTCCACTACCGGAAGAATCCAAGAGCACCAGGCACACCGGTCCCGAAGCCGTTTGCAAAATCACGGTGTTACCGTGGGTTTGATAATCGACGTCGCAAAGCTGCCAATAAACCCCAACCTCATAAACCCCCTCTCCCAATACATCGTCGACAATCAGCCAAAAACCATCCTGTGATGACAGAACCGCCCGACGATGAATAACATTGTACGGCTTGCGGAAACCATAATGCTCACCCTGCATAATCTCAATGGCACCCCCATTAAAACTCCTGCGCATAGTAAGTTTTGCCTTCGTCCAGTCTAACCACATAAAGGGTGTGAGCCTTTGCATCTGACTGGTGCCATTTACTACTACCGTATTGTGGGCAAAGGTTGAACCGAAGTAGTCCTGCCAGGGTTGCTCACAATTATACATATACGAGCCGGAATCCCGCAGGATGTTATGTCCCTTCCACCACAAATCCAGATGGAGCATATCAGCGTGGCTGGGACGGTCTCTATAACTGTGGCATCGCATCATTGCCCAGCTTTCATTGTTGCGAAGGGTATAGTACCCCCCCGCCTCATATGCCTTACTGCTACGCTCTACCTGCTTGCAAGGAGCGACCAAGGCCTGGGGGCCGAAAAGCCAAACCAAATCTTCATCCCAAGACCCTGACTCATATAACCTGGCATTATTAAACAAATAATTCACTGCCTGCAGAACAGGTCTATAGTCCATATAGTCACAGCTATTCAAAGGTATAATTAAAGCTCCATCATTTGGGCCATAGTTCGGCATTCTGCCGCTAAATTCATCCTGCATCTGGCAAAGAAAACCAGCAGCCTTTTTAACACGGGAGAACAACTCGTCACAAAAAGAGTCGTCGTTCAACTGCGCCAGTCGAAGCACCCAAAGAAAATCCTGCAGCATCAGGCGATGATAATTCATCGAATGCTGGATATAAGCACCGTCAAGATAAATCTGCTTCAAACCCTCCTTCATCAAGACTTTTTTTCCGAGTTTTAACCAATGCTCTGAGCGTTCAAACTCAGGAAATAATACACCAGCAGTATAAAGGCCGACTGCTTCGGTTAAAGAATGGTTCGTGCGGGTGGAAATAGCAAAGTCTATATTCTTTTCTATTCTGTCTGCGTGAACCGCGATTGCGGTAACAAGTTTTATTTTCCTCTCGACGGTGCTGGGGCGGGCCTGAGAGAAAGCATACAATGCAAAGCACATTGCCATCAAACGAATCGCACATTCCTGGCCGCAGGCGTAGTTCGGCCCTATGTTGGGCTGGTTGGCAACGAGCCAAGACTCAAACAGTGTCCAAAACTTCTCAGCGTATTTTTCGTCACCTGTTGCCGCGTACGCCCGCACCAAGGTATACACCCAGGCAAATCGGGATGGCTCCCAGATAAATTTTATATCACCGACTGTGGGGTCGAAAAGGTCAATGTCACACCAGTGCAGATAAGACTTTGCTCTGGCACCGGTTACCGGGTTCAGGAACCAGTCGGGACCGGCGCCAAGCTCGTAATAATCGTTAAAGAAGTAGCGAAACCGGTTCTGAAGTATCTGGTCAGCCTGTGATACGATTTCTTTTTTGTAGCATTCGTTTAACCCTACAATAGTACCACTGTCAAAAAAGAAATGCCCGCCATTGGCTTGGTGGGCTTTAAGAAAGCTTACCGGCTCAGGGTCAGCGCTGCTTTTGAGCCAATCGGAAAGTGTTATCTGCGACCAGGGTTGGGCAGGAAATTTGCGTTTCAGCAACCCGACTTTCCGACGGAGCGCATAGTGCGTGCGAAATACACAAAAGCCAATGCCGTAGTTACGAATGAATTGAATTGCTTTTTCGAATCTATTCAAGAACGCTCTTTAGATTTTGACCAGACCCGCCCCTTCGGCCGATTTGACGGCTGCAAAACTCGCAAGGGTTACATTTTCAATTTCAGCAAACGGTATCAAAGGGTCACCACCGCTTTTTATACTTTCTACAAAATAACGAAATTCAGCTTTATGACCTTTGTCCTGGCTGAACAAGTTCATGTTCCTGAAATTGCTCCAGCCGAAACCGCTGAGTTTTCGGAAATTATCCAGCCGTAAAATCTTTCCATCACAGAAAAGTTCAAAAGTCTCTTTCGGATAACTCTTATAGCCGTTTGCGAAATAATGTACCGTCCCTATTGAGCCATCTGCGAAACCAACCGTAATGCTCATCTTGTCATCGCGAATCTCTACACCTCGAGCCTGTCCGACCATAGTTGCCGATACTTGGATGATTGGTTCAGCCACTAAATATCTCATAAAATCAAGCCAGTGACAGCCTTCCCCTATTATACGTCCCCCACCAACAGCCCTGTCCTGCACCCAAACGTCTGCCGGGATATGTCCGGCGTTTATTAGCCAGCTCATACACATTGGAGCGCTGCGCGTCGCAACCAGTGCGTATATCTTTTGCGCATGCGGCGAGAACCGTCGGTTGAAACCGACCAGCAGTTGTCTACCATCAGCCTTTTCGTAAGCCTCTTTTACACAAGCCAGTTCCTCTCGATTCAAACATAAAGGCTTTTCGACATGTACATTTTTGCCGGCTTCGAGGGCTTCTATTACCATAGGAGCATGCAAATCATGGCGCGTTGTGATAAATACAATGTTTATTTCAGGGTCAATTAGTATTTCCTTGTAATCGTTCGTGGCATTTTCAAAACCAAATTTACGCGCTGTGTGCGCTCCTGAAACACCATTGATATCAGCAACCATCTTAAGACGAATACCAAGAGGTTTTACAGCCGGCAGTAACGTCAGCTTTGCGAAATTCCCGGCTCCTATCAGGCCGGCCACAACCTGCGGAAAAACAGGTGACTTGACATATTCGGTGGGGGTTTCGATTGTCCCAGCGGCTTTAGCTGCACCATAAGGATATGTCAATATAAGGGCCATCTTCGATGGCTCGTCCATCAGAAGCTTGTAAGCCTCAGGAGCTTCAGACAACGGAATACGCTCACTTATCAAATCGTCGACAAACAGTGTCCCAGCAGACATACTGCTCAGAATTGCTTCGAAATTCCTTTGCTCCGTCCAGCGTACAAAACCATATGGATAGTCATGCCCCTTGTCTTCATATTCGGTATCATATCGGCCCGGCCCGTACGAACACGAAACCTGGAAAGTCAACTCTTTCTCGTAAAAATCAGCACGGTCAATATGCAAATTCACAACACCAACCAGAACTATTCGGCCTCGCTTTCGGCACATCTGTGCCGACTGATGAATTATTGTGTCCCGCTCTGCTGAGGCGGTAATCAACACCGCATCGACACCTTTGTTGTCCGAATAGGCCATCGCTGCACCAACGGGGTCTGAACCGCCGGAAATATCTATGACTTCAGCACCAAACTTGCGAGCCATCTCCAGCCTGTCCGCGCTTAAATCAATCCCTATTACTCTACAACCACACGCTTTCAGCAATTGCACAGACATCAGTCCTATCAACCCCAAGCCAAAGATAGCGATAGTTTCGCCGAATGTCGGCTCAATTAAACGTATGCCTTGTATACCTATCGACGCCAAGACTGCAAATGCCGCTTGCTCATCGGTAACGTTGTCGGGTACCTTAGCACAAAGGTTCTTGGGGACAGAGACTATCTCTGCATGTGGTCCGTTGCTTACGACCCTGTCGCCGACCTTGAACTCTCCGACCCCTTTACCAACTTCGATAACTGTACCGCAATTGCAGTAACCAAGTGGCAGCGGCTCATCAAGCCTGGCAAAAACGCTGTGAAGCGTCGGCAGTAAACCATCGGTTTTTATTTTATCTATAACCTGCTTTACTTTGTCCGGCTGCTGTTTAGCCTTGCCGATTAGTCCGCTCCTGGCAAACGAGACCAGCATTCGTTCAGTTCCACTCGATATGAGGCTGCACCGGGTCTGTATAAGCAAGTGCCCGGGTTTTACCATTGGCGCCGGCACCTCAGCAACCTCCAGTTGACCCGTTTTTAGATTCTGCAAAACCTGCTTCATGAAACACCTTTGCATATATTAAACTCAAAAAAACATCGTCTACCGATTACTCTATTTGACGGCGATATTATTATAAAGTTTCTTAAGACGTCTCTCCATTTGCGCCCACGTGTGATTTTTCAGATATAGTTTTCGTGCCCACACTGAAAATTCCGGCAGTTTCCTGCGATTGTCTCCCAACGATTTCACAATTTCCCGAAGCTTTTCCACATCATTATATTTACACAAAAAACCAACTTTATTTTGCTCTACCCATTTTGCAACAAGCGGTTCTGAATTCATTATTACTGGTCGGCCCACACTCATCGCGTCATAAACTTTATTCGGACTGGCATATTTATTGTTTACCGATACCGGTGCGTAAAATGACAGTATAGCATCACATTGTGCCGCTAATTCCAGCGACTGCCTGAGAGTAACAATTCCTTTGAATGTTACCTTCGGATGTTTAATAAATACCTCCCTGGCATAGTCATAGTAAGGCCATCCTGTCGAAATTATTTCCGCATCCTCAATACTTTCCACCGCTTTAATGATGTTTTCCAGCCCCCTGCCGGAACTCAACGAACCAGTAACATAAATTTTGATTTTTCCTTGAGGCATTACATCTGACAGTTCTTCTCCCGGGTCATCTGGAACATTCTCGACAACGACACACTTATCGCGGTATCTTTCTCTTACCCTCTCCAGTCTCGTTGTATCTGTTACTATCAGCCGGTCGGCAAATGCACTGACCGTCTTTGAGATTACCCATAGAACTATGCGAAGTGGCCATCTGCGGTGGCTATGTCGGTCAAGCATAGAATCATAAATATCGCAGACCAGATATTTGTAAAATATTCCACGGAATGGAAGAACCAGAAAAGTCAAATCCTCATTCACACAGCACACAGTATCGGGCCGGATTATTCTGAGTCTGCTTGCTATATGTCCCCAGAAATGAAACTGCCCAAACATATTCCATCTGCCGCATCTCGTCGACAGTTTCATTATTTCCATCGATGTATTTCCAAGGTCTATGGTCTTTTCCATATCAGGGTTTCTGTCCCAGCCAATGAAGTATACCTCATAACCCATTTTGCTCAGTGACCGACACGTTTTCCCAACCCTGACATCAGAACCGTCGTTGCCATGGATAACAGCTATACGCATACGTTGGCGTTAAGTTATTTTGACCTCAAAGTCAATATCAATGAATCGAGAATCCTCTGGGAAGCCCTGCCGTCACCATAGGGATTGGTGGACATAGACATTTTTTCATAAACCTTCGGCTGACATAACAGACGCGACGCCTCGGCCAGAATCCTTTCTCGACAAGTGCCCACCAGAATAGAATAGCCGGCCTGAACAGCTTCCGGTCGTTCCGTAACCGCTCGTGTAACCAGCACCGGTTTGTGTAAAGATGGCGCCTCCTCCTGTATGCCGCCGGAATCTGTGATTATGAAATAACTGCGGTCCATCAGATATACAAACTGCAGGTATTCGAGCGGCGGAATCAAATAAATATTTTCTTGGTTACCCAATATTTTTCTTACCGGCCTTTGCACATTTGGGTTCAGGTGAACTGAATAAACCAGCACTACATCTTTGTGTTTTTGGGCCAGTTGCTTTAAGGAGTAACACAATTCTTCGAATGGCTTGCCAAAACTTTCTCTTCGATGCCCCGTTACAAGAATCAGCCGCTTGTTTTCCAGTATTTTATCCTGGAGCATTTCAATATTTGGTTTTCGACGACGCACAATATCCCTGGCAAGATGCAGTGCATCTACTACGGTGTTACCCGTCACAAAAATGTTCCCTTCAGGAATATGCTCGGAACGCAAATTATCAGCCGCACTTTTGGTCGGAGCCCAGCACCATCGGCATATCGGGTCAACTAACCGGCGATTCATTTCTTCCGGCCATGGCGCCTTGAAATTATACGTGCGCAGGCCCGCCTCAACATGTCCGACCGGGATTTGCAGATAAAATGCCGCTACCGCCGAAAACAAACAGGTTGCCGTATCTCCATGGACAATCGCTGCGTCGGGCTTGATACGCGATAATGATTCATGAATCCCGACAATTACACGAGCAGAAACCTCAGACAAATTTTGGTTTGGTTGCATTATATCAAGGTCTATATCAGGTACGACGCCAAATACTCCCAGTACTTGGTCGAGCATATGCCGATGCTGAGCAGTTACTGCCATGGTAACTTTCAGCCGCGAGTCCCGTTTCATTGCCAGATACACCGGCGCCATTTTAATGGCCTCGGGACGCGTCCCGACAATAATAACCATATTTACAGGAGCTTTCTTCGTTGCCAATTTATTTCCCCCGATAATAATCCTTCGGATAATTCCGGACGGGCCACCGGTAAAATCATTCCAGGTCGTCCAGTTTTCTTACGCCGTTTGCGCCCCTAACAAATGCGATGAAGTGTTTGCCCCAATTCGGGCTGCGGCTGTCAAACGGGCAGGGATAAAAAGCAACTATTCTGGCTCGGTCAAACGGAGCAAACCTTTTAGGGTGTTCCGAGTACCATTTAGAATTCAGCTCCGCCCCAAACTCCCAGGAATATATCAGGTCATAGTCCCAGTTTGAATCCCAATTCTGGCCGTTGAAGTTTCGCCTCAGGCCGCTGCCCAGCGCGACCCAGGGCGTAACTTCTTCAATGCCTAATTCGTCAGCGAGCTTACATGTTCTGCGAAAGGTTTCACGCATACGTTCGATCTCAGGGAGAGTGTAAAAAATGCAGGACAGAGCCCTGAACATTTTGCAGTGAACGAAAAACGGCGTCTCGCCCCACCCGTCTTTACCCCATGCAGCTTCGACTCCCTGCGCAAACCATTCTATTCTCGCGGAGGGGAAAATCCGGACTGCGGCCTGCTGAACTGTTTCAAACGCGTCACAAATGGCTGAATTCCACTTTTCATCCGTCTTGCTTCTGACAAATCTTTCGCTGTCAAAAAGAATGGCTGTAACCCGAACGTCACTGGAATATTTCGCGTTTGCTTTGCCGACCCAGCTTTTTATCAGCATCAGACGAGTAACCAAAAAGTTCAATTCTTCCTGGAAACTTGCGCCC
>Ga0315544_1002641_pt1 | contig 12403 bp, 9 predicted proteins | sample SalMarSW160130MG_2_FD_202543 | JGI IMG/M metagenome (GOLD analysis project Ga0315544, IMG submission 202543) | Salt marsh sediment microbial communities from the Plum Island Ecosystem LTER, Massachusetts, United States - Salt Marsh Sediment SW1601-130 ... | reverse complement strand
TCATCGCCGAGGTCAAGCGTCGCTCGCCCTCGGCTGGGGCCATCGCCGCCAAGGCGGATCCGGTCGCCCAGGCCCGCGCCTACGAGGCTGGCGGCGCCGCGGCCATCTCGGTCCTGTGCGAGCGGCACTGGTTCGGCGGCTCGGTGGACGATCTGACGGCGGTTCGCCGCGCAGTCACGCTGCCGATCCTGGCCAAGGAGTTCGTCGTCGACGATCGGCAGCTGCCGGTGTTGCGCTCCGCCGGGGCGGACATCGTCCTGCTGCTGGCCTGCGTCCTGCCCCCGGCAAAGCTGTCCCGGTTCGCCCGCCTGGCTCGCGAGCTGGGCCTGGAGCCGCTGGTCGAGGTCCACGACGAGCGCGAGCTCGAGGCGGCCCTGGCCGCTCCCGCCCGCCTGATCGGCCTCAACAACCGCAACCTGCGCACCCTTGCCGTGGACCCGGAGCACTGCCTCCGCCTGCGCGGCCTCGTCCCGGACGACCGCCTGGTCGTCGGCGAGTCGGGGGTGGGCGAGCCTCGGACGCTCGTCGGCTGGCGCGCCGCCGGGCTGGACGCGGCGCTCATCGGCGAGGCGCTGATGCGCTCGGCCGACCCGGCGGCCGCGGTCCGGTCCTTCGTGGAAGCGGGCCGGATGCCGCGCGACCCGGCTGCGGAAGATCGCCAGCCGATCGTCAAGATCTGCGGCCTGACCGACTCGGAGGGAGTGCTGGCGGCCATCCGTGCCGGCGCCGATGCCGTCGGCCTCAACCTCGTCCCCGGCACGCCCCGCTGCCTGACCCTGGCCGAAGCCTCGTGGCTGGCTACCCTGGCCCGAGAGGCCGCTCCGGCCGGCCGCCAGCCCGAGATCGTGGCCATCACCGTCGCTGCCCGGCCGGCCGAGCTGCGGGCGATCGTGGCCGCCGTGAACCCCGACGCCATCCAGTTGTCCGGTGACGAGCCCGTGGGCGCGATCGCGTCGGCCGGCAGGCCGGTCTGGAAGGTGCTTCACCTGCCCTCGGCTCCGCTCTCCGGCAGGCCCGCCGCCCCGGCGGGCGAGGCCGGCGCGAAGGCGGGTCCTGCGGACACCGGCTCAATCGTCGCCGGCGCAATCGAGGCAGGCAGGGCCTACCTGGCCGCCGGCGCCGAGCGGATCATTCTCGATAGCGCGGGCGGGCCCTTCGCCGGCGGCACCGGGCGTCTCGTCGACCGCAGCCTGGCCGCGGCGGTTGCCCGCGAGCTGCCCGTGGTCCTGGCCGGCGGACTGGAACCGGCCAACGTCGCCCAGGCCGTGCTCGACGTCCCGGCGATCGGGGTGGACGTCGCCAGCGGCGTGGAGGAGAACAGCTCCGGCCGTTCGCGCGCCCCCCGTGCTCCCGGCTCCCGGCCCCGCAAGGAGCCGCTGCGGGTGGCCGTCTTCGTCAAGCGGGCCCGCGCGGCGCGCTTCGACAGGCCGCACGTTCGGGTCCGGCCGACGCTTGTCCCGGAGGCCCTCCTCGAGCCGGACGACACCGGCCGCTGGGGCTTGGGCCGCGATCTCGGCGGACGCTACGTGCCCGAGACGCTCGTCGCCGCGCTCGACCAGCTGCAAGCGGCGTGGATGGAGACGCGTCACGACCCCCGCTTCTGGGCCGAGCTGCGCGAGCTGCTGTACCACTACGGCGGCCGGCCGACGCCCATCTATCGGGCCGATCGCCTGGCCGAGGAAGCCCTGGCCGGTGCCCGAGAGATCGCCATGTCCAGGGGCGGTCGAAAGGCGGCCGAACGGCTGCCCGATCGGATCCGTCTCTACCTCAAGCGCGAGGATCTCAACCACACCGGCGCTCACAAGCTCAACAACGCCCTGGGCCAGGTGCTGCTGACGCGGCGCCTGGGCAAGAGCCGGGTGATCGCCGAGACGGGGGCTGGGATGCACGGCGTGGCCGCGGCCACGGCCTGCGCTCTGCTGGAGATTCCGTGCGTCGTCCACATGGGCGTCGAGGACATCGCCCGCCAGGCGCCGAACGTGCTGCGCATGGAGGCCCTGGGAGCCGAGGTCCGGCCGGTCCACGGTGGATCGGGCACGCTCAAGGACGCCGTCAGCGAGGCCCTGCGCGACTGGGTGACCAACGTCCAGACCTCGCACTACTGCCTCGGCTCGACGATGGGCCCGCACCCCTACCCGATGATGGTCCGCGATTTCCAGCGCGTCATCGGCGACGAGTCGGCGGCCCAGCTGATGGCCGTGGAGGGGCGGTTGCCCGACATGGCGATCGCCTGCGTCGGCGGCGGCTCGAATGCTCTCGGTCTCATCAACCGCTTCATCGGCGAGCCGGCGGTGCAGCTGGCCGTGGCCGAGGCGGCAGGCGAGGGGATAGCCACCGGGAGGCATGCGGCGGCGCTGCTCGGCGGGACGCCGGGCATCCTCCACGGCTCGCGCTCCTACATGCTCCAGGACGCCGACGGCCAGGTCCTCGAGGCTGTCTCGATCTCGGCCGGGTTGGACTACCCGGGCATCGGCCCGCAGATCGCGGCGCTGATGCAGGCCGGGCGGCTGACGGTCACCTCGGCCACCGATGACGAGGCGGTCGCCGCGGTGCGCCAGGTCGCCCGAACTGAAGGAATCCTCGCGGCCGTCGAATCGGCCCATGCCGTTGCGGCTCTGCCCGAGGTGCTGGCGCTCACGGCGCTGGCGCCGGCCACCCCTGAGGCGGGGGCAGAGCCGCCGGGCGGCGGCGGGGGCGCGGGTCGGTTGCCACGCGAGGCGGTTGTGGTCCTCGGGCTCTCAGGCCGCGGCGACAAGGACCTGGCGGCCCTGGGCCTGCGGGAGGTCGGCCGATGAGCGCGACGACGGCTCCCGGGGCGGTCGGCGGTTCGGCGTCCGGCACCGGCTCCACGCCCGGCGCCCGCCGGATCGCGGCGGCATTCGCGCGGGCTGCCTCGGAGGGTCGAGTGGCGCTGATCCCGTACGTTGTCGCCGGCTACCCCGACCACGAGACCTCGCTGGCCGCGGCCCTGGCTGCCGTTGACGCGGGAGCGGACCTGCTCGAGGTGGGATTGCCCTACTCCGATCCCCTGGCGGACGGAGCCACCCTCCAGCGCGCGACGGCGGCCGCGCTGCGGGCGGGGGCGACCCTGGACGGCTCGGTGGCGCTGCTGCGCGAGATCGCGGCGGCCCGCCCGGACATCCCGCTCGTCCCGATGTGCTACTCGAACCAGATCCTGGGCGGGGGTGACGGGCGTCTCGTGGCCGGGCGGCTGGCGGAGGCCGGCGCCTCGGGAATCATCGTGGCCGACCTGACCCCGGACGAAGGGGTGGCATTCGAGGCCGTCGCCCGCGAGGCAGGCCTGGCGGTCGTCTACCTCGTCGCGCCCACCACCACGCCCGAACGGCGGGCTGCCGTCGCGCGGCGCACGGGCGGCTTCCTGTACTGCGTCTCGCTGGTGGGTGTGACTGGCGCTCGGACCTCGCTGCCGCCTTCGGTCAAGGCCCTGGTGGCGGCCGCGCGCGCGGACTCGCCGGTCCCGGTCGGGGTGGGCTTCGGCGTCAGCAAGCCGGGCCACGTCCGGATGCTCGTGCGCGCCGGCGCGAGCGGGGTCATCGTGGCTTCCGCCCTGATCGACGCCCTGGGTCCCGACGGCCGGAACGTCCCGGCGATGGGCCGCCTGGTAGCGGAGCTGCGCGGGGCTACGGCCGGGAAGTAGGGGGCCCCTACTCCTCTTCCTTGTCCTTGCCGCCGCCACCGATCATGTGGCGCGCCAGCTTCGAGAGCCGGCCGGGCAGCAGCCGGCTGATTCCCGCCAGCACCACTGCCGCGACAAAGATCCCGAGCAGCGCCGCCACCGTGTAGGTGTGCGTCCGGCGCCGCGGCCCTTCCTCAGTCATCTCGGTCCTTCAGCTCATTCCCCTTGCTGGTTGGAGCAATCCAGCTCCTCCAGTCGCTTGATAGTCTCGATCAGCTGGCGATAGATTGCCAGAAGGGCTTCCTGGGGGAAGGGACCTTCGTTGGCCATGGCCACGCGAATCAGTACCTCCCTCTCGCGCTCCGAATCGGCTACGGATTGGCCGTTTCGGACCTTCGCCTTGCCGGCCTGCAGCCCCAGGCGGGCCCGTTTGTTGAGCAGGCGAACGATCCGCGCGTCCAGCTCGTCGATCTCGGATCGAAGGTGCTGCAGCTCTTCGACGGTGGGGTCAGAACCGTTCTCGGGCGGGGTGCGGTCAGCCATCGGCTCCGGCCTCTGAGCGCTCGCTCTGGCGAACGCGATCGGCGATGAGCTCCAGAGCCTGCGTGTAGCCCGCGGCACCGCGGCCGACGATCCGCTCCACGGCGATGTCGTGGAGGTAGTTGACGTGGCGGAACGGCTCGCGCGTCGAGGGATCCGAGAGGTGCACCTCCACGAAGGGCCGGGCCACGCTCAGCAGCGCGTCCCGCAGCGAGACGCTGGTGTGAGTCAGCCCGCCGGCGTTGACGATCGCCCAGTCGAAGTCGCGCCGGTGCAGCCGATCGATCAACTCGCCTTCGTGGTTCGACTGGAACGTCTCGACCGCAAGACCCATCTCCTTGCCCCGGCTCACCAGGCCTGCGTCGATCTCGGCCAGAGTCGTGTGGCCGTAGATCTCGGGCTCGCGGGTGCCGAGCAGGTTCAGGTTCGGTCCGTTCAGAACCAGGACGCGCGTCATCGGTGCGAAACCTCCGGCGACAGACGAAGGGCGGCCGCGAGCCCGGCTTCGATGGCTTCGACCGGCACGTCCTGGCGGACCTGGACCCCGGTCTCGTCCGGGAGGATCCAGTTCAGGCGGCCCAGGGCGTGCTTCTTATCGGTGGCCATGTGCTCGTAGACTGCCTCGAGCGAAACCGCCGGCGGCTCGACCGCCAGGCCCAGGCGATCGAGCAGGGCGTTCACGCGCTCGGCTCGCTCGGGCGGCGCCATGTCCATCGCCCGGGCCATGGCGAAGGCGCCGCGCAGCCCGTGGGACACGGCCTCGCCGTGCAACAGGGCCTTGTAGCCGCCGGCCGCCTCTATCCCGTGGCCGATGGTGTGACCCAGGTTGAGGATCATGCGCAGGCCGGCTTCGCGCTCGTCGGCCAGGACGACCTCGACCTTGGCCCAGGCACAGCGCTCCACCAGCTCGGCCATCGAGCCCGTTTCGAACGGGCGGCGGTCGCCCCGGGCGATAGCCGGGCCGTCCTCTTCGAGGAGCTCGAGGAGCCGCTCGTCGCCCAGCACGCCCATCTTCACCGCCTCCCCCAGTGCCGCCCGTAGCTGGCGGGGCGGCAGGGTGGCCAGGAAGGCGACGTCAGCCACGAAGGCCACCGGCTGGTGGAAGGCGCCGACGAGGTTCTTGCCCTCGGGCAGATCCACCGCCGTCTTGCCGCCCAGGGCGGCGTCTACCTGGCCCACGAGGGTGGTGGGGACCTGGATGATCGCGATGCCGCGCAGGTAGGCGGCCGCGGCGTAGCCCGCGGCGTCGGTCAGCGCTCCGCCGCCGATGGCGACGAGCGTCTCGCGCCGATCCACTCGCAGCCGGGCCAGCTCGCGGCAGGTCCGCTCCACGACGGCCAGGCGCTTGGCGCTCTCGCCGCGCGGGAGCATGATCTGCTCCACCTCCCAGTCCTCTTTGGCGAGGGACGCGGCCAACGCCGAGCCGGCCACTTCCCAGGCCTTGGGCTCGGAGAGCAGGATCGCCCGGCGGGCGTTCTGGCGGCGCAGGGCGGCGTCGACGGCCGCCGCCGCGTTGCCCTGGCCGATCTCCACCAGGCCGATGGTGGTGTCGGCCCGCAGCAGAGCGACCGACTGGCTGGGGCCGGCCGCGGCCAGGTCCTCGAGGGCATTGGCGATGGCGTTCTGGCTGGCAGTGGCTCCCACCCGCAGCGCCGCGGCGTAGAAGCGCTCCCGCTCACCTGCCAGCTGGCGCACCGCATCCACGGGGTCCTTGCCTTCGATCAGGGGCCGGACGTTGGCGCTGCGGCCCAGGCGCTGACCCAGGACCTCGGGCGGGCCGTCCAGCCAGGCCGCGACCCGGCCGCGGTAGAGGGCCCAGCGGTTGCGTGGATCGATGACGCTGCCGCCGCCGGTGCTGATGACCCGGCGCAGGTCGGGATGAGGATCAGGAGGGCCGAGCGAGGCGACCGCCTCGCGCTCGCGCCGGCGAAACCCGGCTTCGCCTTCGGTGGCGAAGATCTCCGGGACCGGCCGCCCCACGTCGCGCTCGATGATCTCGTCGAGGTCGATGAACGAGGCGCCGTGGCGGCGGGCGAGACGCCTTCCGGCGGCGCTCTTGCCGCTTCCCGGCAGACCGACGAGGACCAGATCCACGGGACTACCCGCTCTTGCGGCGTGCCGGCCTGGCCGGTCCGGGCTCCCGGACCGAGCGCTCGCGGAAGCGGGCCAGGTTGTCTTCGACCTCCGCCATCGAATCGCCCCCGAGCTTCTCGAGCGCGAAATCGGCCAGCGTCAGGCAGACCATGGCTTCGGCGACCACGCCCGTCGCCGGCACGACGCTGATGTCGCTGCGCTCGTAGTGGGCCTTCTCCACCGACGCCCCGGTCAGCAGGTCGGCCGAGGGCAGGGGGCGGGGGAGAGTCGAGATGGGCTTGACCGCGCCCCGGAGGATGATCGGCTGGCTGTTGGAGATACCGCCCTCCAGGCCCCCGGCGTTGTTGGAGTGGCGCTGCCACTCGCCGCCGGCGCCGCGGCCCTCGATGACGTCCTGAACCTCCGAGCCCAGCAGCCGTGTCTGGGCGAACCCGAGCCCAAGCTCCACGCCCTTGACGATGGGGATGCTCATGACGGCCCCGGCCAGGGCCGCATCCAGCCGGCGGTCCCACTGGACGTGGCTGCCCAGGCCTACCGGGACGCCACCGGCCACGACCTCGAAGACGCCGCCTACGGTGTCGCCGCCGCCGCGTGCCTGGTCGATGCGGGCGATCATCTTCTGCTCCGCCTCGGGGTCCAGGCAGCGCAGCGGGCTGCCCTCCGCTTCCTCGCGAGGTCGAGTGGCGCGAGCCGGGTCGATCGCCACCCCGCCGACTTCGGCCGTGTGCGACCAGACGTCGACTCCGAGCCTGGCCAGCAGAGCCCGGGCCACCGCCCCGGCTGCCACCCGGGCGGCGGTCTCACGGGCCGAGGCGCGCTCCAGGACGTTGCGCACGTCGTCGAAGCCGTACTTGACCGCCCCCGCCAGGTCGGCGTGGCCGGGCCGCAGCCGGGTGATGGGAGCGGCCTGCTTGTCGCCCGCTTCGACGAGCGCGGCCAGCTCGGCGACCTGCTCGTCCGTCAGCGGTTCGACCTGCATCACTCGCGTCCAGTTCTCCCAGTCGCGGTTGCGGATCAGCAGCAGGATCGGCGAGCCGAGGGTCAGGCCATGGCGGACCCCGGCCAGGATCTCGGCCCGGTCCTGCTCGATGGAGGTGCTGCGGGCGCCACGACCGTAGCCGCCCTGGCGGCGTGCCAGGTCGGCCGCGATGGCCTCGGCCGTCACCGCCAGCCCGGCCGGGACGCCTTCCAGCGTCGCGGCCAGCGCGGGGCCGTGCGACTCGCCCGCGGTCAGGAAGCGAAGACGGCCCATCGACGCTCCTTTACGGCTTCGCCGCGTCGGGCGGATCGGCCCTGCCCGTGTCCACGGGCATGGGCCGCAGGCCCTGCGCCCGGGCTCGGTCCAGCTCGGCCTGCATAGCGTCCAGCGGCGCGGGCTGCCCGGTCCACAGCTCGAAGGCCCTGGCGCCCTGGGTGAGGAGCATGTGCTCGCCGTTCATCACTTGGCAGCCGGCGGCCGCGGCGTCCTTCAGCAGCTGTGGCTGCGAGGGGTTGTAGATGAGGTCCATGACCAGCAGGTCGGGCGGGATGATCGGCTCCGGGACGGGAGTCTCGCCCGGCTTCATGCCCAGCGACGTGGCGTTGACCAGGAGCTTGGTCTTGGCCAGCTCCGCTTCCAGCACCGACTCATGCCAGGGCATCGCCCGCAGGTCCATGTGGGAGGCGCTACGGCCGAAGTGCTTGACCGTTCCCTCGGCGCGGTGGAGGTGGCGGTTGAAGATCACCACCCGCTGAAAGCCTTCGCTGATGAGGGAGTAGACGACAGCCCGGGCAGCACCACCGGCGCCCAGAACCACGGCATGGCGGGGCATCTTCTGCTTGCCCACGAGCTTATCCAGCGCCGACCGGAAACCGGGCACGTCGGTGTTGTGGCCGACCAGCTTGTCCCCGTCCCGGGAGACGACGTTGACCGCCCCCGTGGCCGACGCGTCTTCAGTCAGGCTGTCCATCATCGCCGCTACGTGCTCCTTGTGGGGGATCGTGACGTTGGCCCCCAGGAACTCGTCGCCTCGCAGCGACTCCACGGCTTCGGCAAGATCGATCAATCTCCGATCCCACAGCTCGTAGCGGGCGTCGATGCCCAGGGCATCGAAGGCAGCCTGCTGCATCCCACCCGAGAAGGAGTGGGCGACGGGGTGGCCGATCAAGACGACGCGATTGGTCATGCCGTAAGCCTTTCGAGTTCGGTGTAGAAGCTCGGGTATGAGACGGCCGCGCTCTCCGCACGGTCGATTGTCGTCGTTCCGGAGGCGACAGTCCCGGCCACCGCGAAGGTCATGGCCAGGCGATGGTCGTCGAGCGCTTCAGTGGCGGCCCCGCGCAGCGGCGTCGGGCCGGTGATGGCGATGTCGTCGCCGCTGACCTCGATCGAGGCCCCGAGGGCCGTCAGCCCGGCGGCTATGCCGGCGATCCGGTCCGATTCCTTGTTGCGCAGCTCGCCCGCGCCCCGGATCGTCGTCCGGCCCCGGGCCTGGGTGGCGGCCAGGCACAGAATCGGGATCTCGTCGATGGCGGACGCGACCTCGGCCGGGCCCAGGTCGACGGCCACAAGGTCGCTCGACCGAACGGCCAGGTCGGCCAGGGGCTCGCCGGCGTCGGAGGGCTCGGCCGGCCCGATCGGGTGCTCTTCGATCAGGGCCCCCATTCGAACCAGGAGGTCGATGGCCGCCCGGCGGGTCGGGTTCACGCCCACGGCCCGTAGCGTCAGATCCGCGTCGGGGTGGATGGCCCCCGCGACCAGCCAGAAGGCGGCAGCCGAAGGATCGGCCGGGACGCGTTCGTCGAGCCCCGCCAGGGTCAGCCCGCCGTCTACGCTCCAGGCCACTGCTTCACCTCTCCGATCCTCGGCCGGCTCGCGCCGGACCGGAATGCCGCGGGCCCGCAGCATCCGCTCCGTGTGGTCGCGAGTGGCGACCTTCTCCCGCACCGTGGTCGTCCCTTCGGCGCGCAGGCCGGCCAGAAGGATGGCCGACTTGACCTGAGCGCTCGGCACCGGGGTCGCGTAGTCGATCGGACGAAGCTGTGAGCGGCCGATCACGACCAGCGGTGGAAGGGAGTGGGCCTTGCGCGCGTACAGTTCCGCGCCCATCGAGCGCAGCGGTTCGATGATACGAGCCACCGGACGGGTCCGCAACGAAGAGTCGCCGTCGAGGACGGAGAAGAAGGGCAGGCCGGCCAGCATCCCCGAGCACAGCCGCAGGCTGGTTCCGGAGTTGCGGCAATCGAGCACACCCTCAGCTTCGCGGAGGCCATCTACGCCCGGTGAGACCACCAGGTAGTCGACGTTGAGGCCGTCTTCTCGGACCCGCTCCACGGTGACTCCGAGAGTTGCCACGATGCCGGCCGTAGCCTGAACGTCGCGCCCGTCGCCGGCCCCCGAGACCAGGCTCCGACCCTGAGCCAGGGCAGCCAGCAACAACGCCCGATGCGAGATCGACTTGTCGCCGGGCAGCCTGGGCTCACCGCGCAGTCGCGCGGCGCTGGAGACGGACCGGGGCGGCTCTCCGGGGAGCGGCGAGGCGGCCACGGGCGGCTAGGGCTTGCTCGACCCGTCGACCTTGACCGGGCCGGTCATGGCATAGGGGTCCTTGATCAGGGTCCGGACCTGCTCGTGGATCCGCAGCAGATCGTCGGTCAGGTCGGTGAACTGCTCGTAGGTGAGCGACTGCTCGCCGTCCGACAGGGCCTCCTCCGGCTGGGGGTGGACCTCGACCATGATGCCGTCCGCGCCGGCCGCGACCGCGGCCAGGGACATCGGCTTGACCAGCCAGCGCTTGCCCGTGGCGTGAGATGGGTCGACGATCACCGGCAGGTGCGTCAGGTGGTGCAACACCGGCACGGCCGTGAGGTCGAGCGTGTTGCGGGTGTAGGTGTCGAAGGTCCGGATACCCCGCTCGCACAGGATGACGTTGGGCTGGCCCGACGAGACGATGTACTCGGCCGACATCAGCCACTCTTCGATCATGGCACCGTAGCCGCGCTTGAGCATGACCGGCTTGCCGGCCTTGCCCACGGCCGTCAGGAGCGAGTAGTTCTGCATGTTGCGAGTGCCGACCTGAAGGATGTCCGCGTGCTGGGCAACGACCTCCACCTGGCTCGGCTCCATCACTTCGGTGATGGTCGGCAGGCCCGTCATCTCGCCGGCCTCCTGGAGGAACTTGAGCCCTTCGATCCCCAGGCCCTGGAACGAGTAGGGGCTGGTGCGGGGTTTGTAGGCGCCACCGCGCAGAACGGTCGCCCCTGCCTTGGCGACACAGCGTGCGGTCGCCAGCATCATCTCCCGGTTCTCGATCGAGCACGGCCCGGCCATGATGGTCAGGGTGCCGTTGCCTATCCGCGTGTCGCCGATCTCGATGATGGTGTCTTCCGGGTGCGATTCGCGCGAGGTCAGCTTGAAGGGCCTGCTGATCGCGGTCACCGTGTCCACGCCCGGCATCACGCTCAGCTTGCTCATCAAGTGCTCTCGCTGGGGCGCCACATCGCCCAGGACGGCGATCACGATTCGCTGCGTCCCGTAGTTGTCGTGCGGAGTAAGCCCCGAGCTCCTTACCAGCTCGCGAACGCCCTCCGCTTCCTGTTCGGTTGCCCCTACTGCCATTACGACGATCATCGGGCGTTCCTCACTCTCCAGTGGGCCTGCCGGCGGGGGCTCGGTCGGGCAACAAAAAAGCAGAGGCGTTGCCTCTGCTCACCCGGACACGACCCGCGATCCCGGGCCTAGGCTCCGGGAACGGTCATGCCGGGTCGCTGTGAAAGTAGAACTTGTCCATAGCGTGGCAGCGACAGTAGCGGCCGTCAGGCCACGTGTCAAATGCAGGATCGGCGTCAGGGACGGCAGCACACGAACTCCGATGGGGCCCAGACCTGGGCCATGACCTTCAGCCCGTCTGTGAGCGGGTCGATCAGGTTGGGCTGCCCGCCCTCGACCATGACATAGGGGTGAAGCCGGAACTGGACGAGCCGCGTGCCGTAGAAGGTAGCCTCGACGATGACGCCCTCCATCGTCCAGCGGGCCCAGTTCTGGTCGAACAGGAAGTTGCCGTGGCTGCCCAGGGCGACGCGCGGGCCGTTGGGGCCGTTGTCCAGCGAGGCCCAGGACGCTACGTGCGTCCCGCTGCCGAGGATGTGATCCGCGCCGCAGCGCCACATGTTGGCTCGCTGGCTGACCTGCTGGGTCGTGATGCCGGGGTGGTACTCCGGCCAGCCCCACTGTGGCATCGCGATCACGACGTCGGCCGCCTCGCGGACGGCGTTCAGCGACTCACACACGTTTGCGGGCGTCAGACGGGCGACGCCGGGAGTGCCGGCTGCAGCTGTCCCGCCCTCGTCCCAGCCGACGAAAGCGAACTTGACGCCCCGGACGTCCACGATTGCCGGGGCCAGGGCTTCGTTTCGGTCCATGCCGGCGCCCGTGTGAGCGATGCCGGCCGCGTCCAGGGCGGCGATCGTCTGGCTGATGCCGCTGGCCCGGCGGTCGTTCATGTGGTTGGAGCCGATGGTCGCCACGTCGATGCCGGTTCGAGAGGCCAGGAAGCCGGCGAAGGCCGGGTCGATCGTGAATCCTGTGCCCGTGTCGTGCTGGCTGAAGTCCGACACCATCGGGCATTCGAAGTCGTTGACAGCCAGGTCGTGGTCGGCGACCAGCGCCGCAAGTGCGCCGGCATCGTCGTTGCGATCCCAGCGCGGTACCGGCCAGTTGTAGTAGCCGCGGCGGAACCCCGTGTAGCGGACGCTGCCGCCGTCGAAAGCCCAATCCCAGCCCTTGCCCAGGACCAGCGTCTGGTGGCTGACCCCGCGGTCCGGGCACGTGTCGCCCGTGGATGTGAGCGTGCGGACCTCGGCCGCGTCGTAGGCTGCCCAGGCCGGGGCCGGTCCCGCCCCCGAGAGGCGGGCCAGCAGGGGGTAGTCGAGAACGCGGTGGCTGGGAGCCCCGAAGAGATCCGCTTCGTCGATGGGCAGAACCTTGACCGAGGGCGTGACCAGGCCCGGCGGCAGGAGAGCGACCACGCCCGGTCTGGCCTGGAGCTCGGCCGCGATCGTCTCGGCAGGCAGGCAGAGGGTGTTGTCGGCCAGGATCAGGCGGTCGCCCTGCAGGCTCAGAACGGAGACCTCGCAAGGCACGACCAAGCGGCC
>Ga0315544_1002632_pt1 | contig 12417 bp, 12 predicted proteins | sample SalMarSW160130MG_2_FD_202543 | JGI IMG/M metagenome (GOLD analysis project Ga0315544, IMG submission 202543) | Salt marsh sediment microbial communities from the Plum Island Ecosystem LTER, Massachusetts, United States - Salt Marsh Sediment SW1601-130 ... | reverse complement strand
TATCTTTTCCCGCCCGCCGCCCTTGTTGATAAGACACCTGCGGGGGTGCTATAGTTTTGGACGGATGGGTTTAATAAAGACGCAGGAGGAGAAGTATTATGCCGCATATCACGGTTTATACCCTAAAGCAACCCGATATCAACAAGAAGAGACAGCTGGTGGAGAAGCTGACTGACGCCGCGGTTGAGGTGTACGGCGTGCCTAAAGAGGCGGTTACTGTGGAAATCTTGGAGAATGAACGGGAAAACGTGGCTCATGGCGGTCAGTTGATGGTGGACAGGGACCGTTAAGCGGGACACTAAGTACGATACGATATAAAGAGGCTGCTGTTGAATAAGAATAAGCCAGTTAGAGTCCGCTTTGCCCCCAGCCCCACCGGCTACCCCCATGTCGGCAATATACGCACGGCCATGTTCAACTGGCTGCTGGCGCGGCACACCGGCGGCAGGCTGATTTTGCGCATTGAGGATACCGATGTCGCCCGCAAGGTGGAGGGCGCGGTAAAGAACATCATGGAGGGGCTGCACTGGCTGGGGCTGGACTGGGACGAGGGCCCCGATGTCGGCGGCGACTACGGCCCCTACTATCAGTCGGAGCGGCTGGAGCTTTATAAATCAGCCGCCGAAAAGCTCATTGAGCAGGGGAACGCCTACTACTGCTACTGCTCCTCGGAGCGCCTTGAGGAGATGCGCGCCGGGCAGGTGAAGCTTAAAGAGCCCCCCGGCTATGACCGCCTCTGCCGTAATTTAACTAAAGAGGAGCGCGCCCGCAAGGAGGCCGAAGGCATAACCCCGGTGGTGCGCTTCAAGACCCCGCTTGAGGGGCAGACCGCCTATGAAGACGTCATCTGGGGTAAAGTTGTCATTGAAAACAGCACCCTTGATGATTTTGTCCTGCTTAAATCGGACGGCTACCCGACCTATCACCTGGCTAATGTCGTCGACGACCACGCTATGAAAATCAGCCATGTCATCCGGGCCGAGGAGTGGATTTCGAGCACCCCCCGCCACCTCCTGCTGTATCAGGCGCTGAAGCTGGAGCCGCCCCAATTCGTCCATCACCCCATGATACTGGGCCCCGACCGCGCCAAGCTGAGCAAGCGCCACGGCGCCGTCTCCATCCTGGACTACCGGGATATGGGCTACCTGCCCCAGACCATGTTCAACTTCCTCTCCCTCATCGGCTGGTCTCTGGACGATAAGACCGAGCTTATGTCCCGCCAGGAGCTGATAGATAATTTCTCTCTGGAGCGCATCGGCAAGACGGGGGCTATCTTTAACCGGGAGAAGCTGGACTGGATGAACGGGGTCTATATCCGCCAGCTGGCCGCCGATGAATTTTTCGATGCCGTTCAGCCCTATCTGATGGAGGACCTGGACGCCGGCAAGGCGTTAATCTCCGACGAAGAGTACGTTAGAGCCGTCCTGCCCCTGGTCCAGGAGCGGGCCAAGACCCTTCTTGAGGTCGCCGGGCTGACCCAGTTCTTCTTCAGCGAGGAGCTTGCCTACGATGTCGGCCTGCTCATCGGCAAGAATATGGATAAAGCCGCTACGGTTAAAGCGTTAAAGGCGGCTCGGGATAAGCTTGAGCCCCTGAAGGCTTTTGATGCCGACTCTCTGGAGGCGGTGCTGCGTCCACTGGCGCCGGAGCTGGGCTTAAAGACCGGCCAGCTTTTCTCCGTGCTCAGGGTGGCCGTTACCGGCCGGGCCGCCGCCCCGCCCCTCTTCGCTACCATGGCGGTGCTGGGCAAAGAGCGCTGTCTGAAGCGGATTGCCGCCGCGCTTAAAATGTTATGAACGGGCAGGGTTCCATCCTCTCCGGCTGTCGCCTCCTTGATTTAACCGATGAAAAAGGCCGCCTCTGTTCCCGCTATCTGGCCGATATGGGGGCGGAGGTTATCCGTATTGGGAAGCCGGCAGAAATCGCTGACTTTCACTGGGAAAACCTGGGCAAGCGCTCGGTAACACTGGATATAGAGCTTAAGCAGGGGCAAGATACGTTCAGGCGCCTGCTTAAAACCGCCGATATTCTGGTAGAAAGCCGCCCCCCCGGCTATCTGGATGGTCTCGGTCTCGGCTATAATCAACTTAGCAAGCTTAACCCCCGCCTCATTATGGCTTCTATAACCCCCTTCGGGCAGGCCGGCCCCTATAGCGGTTATAAGTCCTGTGATATCGTCGCCGGGGCTATGGGCGGCCAGCTTTATGTCTCTGGTGAGCCCGATTTACCCCCGCTCAAAATTTTCGGCAGCCAGAGTTACTATCTGGCTTCTCTCTTCGCCGCCATCGGAGTTATGCTGGCGCTACTGAGCCGCCATAGCTCGGGCAGAGGCCAGCATATTGATATCTCTTTACAGGAGTGCGCCGCTGCCGCCCTCGACCACGTCCTGGTGCGCTATTTTTACCAGAGGGAGGTGGCTAAAAGGCAGGGCAGTTTGCACTGGAACGGCGCCTTCCGCGTCTTTCCGGCCAAAGACGGCTATATACTGCTCTCCCTGCTTTACCAGTGGGAGACGCTGCTGGAATGGCTTGCCTCCGAGGGCATGGCCGGGGACTTAGCCGGTGAAAAGTGGCGGGATAGAAATTACCGCCTGCAGCATATTGACCATGTTATTGAGGTCTTGGAGCGCTGGACAAAGACCCATCCCGCCGCCGCGCTGGTGGAGAAAGGGCAGGCGATGCGCTTCCCCTGGGCTGAGGTAGCCTCAATACCGGAGCTTTTAGCCAGCCCCCAATTGAGGGAGAGAGGCTTTTGGGTGGAGGTAGAGCACCAGGGCAAGAAATACAAACTCCCCGGGACGCCCTTTCGTTTGGGGAGCGGAGCCGTTTAATCATGAAAGACATGGCGCCGGGCTATATCGCCCTCTACCGTTCGGGGGAGCTGGAGCGCCGGGCTGAGGCGCTTGAGGCGCGGCTGAGCGCCTGCGATATCTGTCCCCGGGAGTGCGGGGTAAATCGCCGGGAGGGGGAGCGGGGGTTTTGCCACTCGGCTTACCTCCCGATTGTGGCTTCGGTCGGCGCTCACCACGGCGAGGAGCCGGTGCTTTCCGGGAAGAGGGGTTCGGGGACAATATTCTTGGGCAACTGCAATATGCGCTGTGCCTACTGCCAGAACTACCAGATAAGCCAGAACTACAGGGCTCAAAGGCGCCGCGAGGTAGAGACTCGTATCTTGGCCGAGAATATGCTCTTTCTTCAGGACGAGCTCGGCTGCCATAACATTAATCTGGTTTCACCGTCGCACTTCGTGCCCCAGATAGTCCGCGCCGTGCTGGAGGCGGTACCCAGGGGGCTCCGGCTGCCGCTGGTCTATAATACCAGCAGCTATGATTCCGTGGCCACTCTGCGGGAGCTTGACGGCATTATAAGCGTTTACCTGGCCGATTTGAGATACGCCTCCAATAAATGGGGTAGGCGGTTTTCCAAAGCCCCCGATTATGTGGAGCGGGCCCGGGCGGCCATCAGGGAGATGTACCGGCAGGTGGGCAACCTGGTAGCGGATGAGGAAAATATTGCTCAAAAGGGGTTGATTGTGCGCCACCTGATACTGCCCAACGGCATCGCCGGCAGCCGCGACTCGCTTGGCTGGCTGGTCAGGGAGGTTTCCCCTCAGGTTACGGTGAGCCTGATGTCGCAGTACTTTCCGGCGCACCGGGCTCCGCGAATTCCCCTGCTGTCGAGGGCAATCACAGCGGAGGAATATGATGAGGTTGGCAAGCTGGTAGAGGAGCTGGGGATAGAGAACGGCTGGCTACAGGGAATGGATGCTTCAAAAAGTTATCTGCCGGACTTCTCCGGCGATGGTGCTCCGTTTACGGAAAGGGAGGATGTTAAGCGGTGAGATTCTACGCTGGCTACTTCCGCTTGCGCTTGGTAAAGGCAAAGCGAATCTTCTTGCCGTTGAGCTTGTCTTTCCTGTTGATATTCTCGATGAATACCTTGAGGTCGGTCAGGGGTTTTTCGGCCACTTTCGGTTCCTTTTTGTTTAGTTTAGCAGACACGGGGTTGATTATAGCATATGTTCGGGGGCTAGGCCAAGTAGAGAGAAAATGACTAATCCAGTCTTAAAAGGCATCCGCATCTTGGACTTCACCTGGGTACTGGCCGGTCCCTATGCCACCCGGCTGCTGGCTGATTTCGGCGCCGAGGTGATTAAGGTCCAGCCCCTCCTCCCCCAGGAAGAGGACGACTTTGCCCGCGGCTACTATAACACCTGGAACCGCAATAAACTGGGCATTACCCTGGACATGAGCAAACCGGATGGGATAGCCCTGGCCAGAAAGCTGGCGCTGGCCAGCGACGCTGTGGTGGAGAACTTTACCCCCCGCGTTATGGCTAACTGGGGCCTTGACTACGCAAATCTCAAAAAATTAAAGCCCGATATCATCATGCTCGGCCTGTCAACGATGGGCAGCACCGGCCCCCGCCGGGACTACACCGGCTTTGGCCCCACCATCCAGGCCTTTTCCGGTCTGACCCACCTTACCGCCTACCCCGGCGGGCCGCCGCTTGGTCCGGGCACCGCCCACGCCGACCATATCGGTGCCCTGTTCGCCTGTTTAGCCCTGCTGGGCGCTCTGGAATATCGCCGGAAGACGGGCCGGGGGCAGTATATTGATGTATCGCAGGTGGAGGCGATGGCCAGCCTGCTGGGCGATGCCTTTACCCCCGCAAAGGAGACGGCGGCGCCTGGCGGCGTCTATCGCTGCAGGGGCGATGACCGCTGGTGCGCTATAGCCGTCTTCACCGATGAGGAGTGGCGGGGCTTCAAAAAGGCTTTAGCTAGCCCCCCCGGGGTTGAGGATAAAAGGTTTGCCACTTCAGCCGGCCGTCTCAAGAATAAAAAGGCGCTGGACGAACTGATAGAAGATTGGACGAAAGAGCACCCCGCCGAAGAGGTAATGTCTCTGCTCCAAAAGCAGGGTGTTGCCGCCGGTGTGGTTCAATCTGCCCGCGACCTGGCTCAAGACCCTCAGCTAAAAGAACGCGGTTTCTTTATTGAGCTTGACCATCCCCATATGGGCAGGACGGTATCCGACGCCTCCCCGGTGAGGCTCTCGGATACCCCGCCCCGCTATAGCCGCCCCGCCCCGCTCCCCGGCCAGGACAATGACTATGTCTATGGCCGGCTTTTGGGGCTGAGTGAGGCTGAGCTTGCCCGGCTTAAAGAGCAGGGGGTAATCTAGGGTTTTGCCCCTCCCCTTTTTAACGGTTCTCATTTTTCCCATACCCACCCGCCCAAAAAGGTTTAACCTCTTTACACTCTATAACCCCACCCCAATTTTTGTGAGAGTTTTAGAGGCACAGCCTCTGAGGGAGGGAGGGTGGGAAGCAAAACCAGCGTTAAAAACTGGACGCTTCCCCCCGTTTTAACAGAAGCAGGGCATAATTTGACGGGCGTAGCTTCTTTCGGTTAAAGTCGGTAGATAGGGCCTCATATATAGTTATAGTCGCCTTTTCTAGATAGGATACGATATTGCCCCAGGGGAAGTTTTACAAGGATAGAAACTTTCGGATAGTACTGGGCGTAACCCTGATGGCGGTGTTGGGGGTGTCCAGTATTTCCCCCGCCTTTCCCCGGATTATGGAAGCGTTAAACATATCCGAGACAGAGGTGGGGATGCTGATAATCGCCTTCACCGTTCCCGGCGTGGTTCTGACCCCGTTTATCGGCATCCTGGCTGACAGAGCAGGCAGAAAGCGGGTACTGGTGCCATCCCTTTTCCTCTTCGGACTGGCTGGCGGCGCCTGCGCTCTGGTAACCGAGTTCAACACGCTAATTGCTCTCAGGGTGCTGCAGGGAGTTGGTGGCGCTTCTTTGTCCACACTTAATTTGACCATTCTCGGCGATCTGTTTCAGGGAGAGCGGAGAACGGCGGCGATAGGGCTTAATACCAGTGTGATGAACGTAGGGGTTGCCACCTATCCCCTGCTTGGCGGGGCCCTGGCGACAATCGCCTGGAACTACCCCTTTCTACTGCCGTTGGTTGCCATACCCCTTGGCCTTATCGTCCTTTTCAGGTTAAACAACCCCGAACCCAGGAACAGAGAAAGCCTGTGGAAATATCTGGGTGGCGCCTGGGGCTATTTTAAGAACATAAAGGTTGCCAGTGCTTTTATTGCGGGTGTGATTATTTTACTAATTTATTATGGAACTTACCTGACCTATTTAAGCCTTTACCTGAAGGCTTTATTCGATACCTCATCTTTCATTATCGGCGTTATTCTTTCCAGTATGGCAGTTACTTCGGCGCTGGTCTCTTCACAGATGGGGAAAATAACCAGGCTGATATCGGCGCCAGACCTGATTAAGCTCGGTTTTGTTCTTCAGGCAGTATCTCTGGCAATGCTCCCCTTTTTACCACGAGTGGAGTTAATACTGATACCCACCTGCATTTTTGGATTGGCCATGGGGGTAATGCTTCCTAGCTTGATGACTTACATCGCTGGAGTGGCCCCCACGCAATACCGCGCCGTCGTGATGTCGATGAACTCGACAATGATACGGTTGGGGCAGACCCTGGGGCCGCTGGTTTTAGGGCTGGTCTATATCCACGCCAGCTTTGATGGCGTCTTCTTATATGGCGCCGGGTTAGCCCTGGTCACGGCTGTTGTCGGCTTTGTCGGCGGCAAGATAATTCGCTGACTGGCATCTGGGGCAGAAGTAGCTGCCCCGGTTCCGTACCGGGATACGCTGTAAGGGCGCGCCGCAGACGGGGCAGGACTGCCCCCGCCGGTGCGCCACCCGGAACTGGAAGTGGGCGGTGCCTATCTGTCCGTCGGGGCGGAAGTAGGTATCGACGCTGGCTCCCTTATCGCCGATAGCGGCGGTTAAAACCTGCTTGGTAGCGCTGTAGAGTCGCTCAATTTCTTCTTTAGACAGGCTTCCCCCCGCCCTCATCGGGTGGATTTTAGCCAGGAAGAGGGTTTCGTCGGCGTACATATTGCCGATGCCGGCAATCAGGCTCTGGTCGCAGAGCAGGGCTTTTATGGGTGCTGTGCGTCCGCTTAAAGCTTTAGCCAGCGTTCTGGCGGTAAAGCCGTCTTCCAGCGGTTCGGGCCCGAGCTTATCGGCGACGCTGTTTTTATCCTCAACCAGCCACATCACCCCGAACTTGCGCGGGTCGCGGAAGTAGATTTTGGTATCGCCGTCCAGGTGAATTACCGCCCGGGTAAACCTATCCGGCGGCGTTAGCCATAATGAGCCGGTCATCTTTAGATGAATTACCAGCGTCTGGCCGCTGGTCAGGCTGAATAATAGGTATTTGCCCCGCCGCCCCACCCCGGTTATGGCCTGCCCGATGAGGCGGGAGTTGAATTCCTCTACCGGGGGCTGGCGTACTATCCTGTCGTCGAAGAGGGTAATACCGGTGATGGTGTGGCCGATAATATGGGGGGCCAGTTCGTTTCTTATGGTTTCTACTTCGGGTAACTCAGGCATTTACTCTTTCCCCCACCCCTTTTTAACCAGTGTTTTTCTTCCCATACCCGCCCGCCCAAAAAGGTTTCACCCTCTTAGACTCCCTTTGCCCCGCCCCCGTTTTATATGATAAATTCCCTTCAAATATTTACCTCCTTTAGCCGCCTCTTAGCTGCCTCCTTAACTTTTCTTGCGTATTTGCCTTTAAAAATACCCTGTTCAAAGTAGTTTAGAAAGTTTTCTAGCTTTTCCTTTGTTTCTACGGTTTTAATCAAGTCTTCTAGCGTTTGTATCTGGGGATTTCTCTTGGCATGGTTTATAATTAGTTTCAGGGCTTCTAGGCACATAACTAGGAGTTGCCAATAATGCAGATATCGCGACACGTTTAGGTCGCTACCATGGACAATCTTGCTGCGTAGTTCGTATAGTTGAAGGATTCCGCCAGGTTCCCAGCTTCCCCCTATTAAGCGGAGTCTCAAGTCTATCATTTGTCCTTTCCAACCATCTTCGTAACCTTGGAGCAACATTGTCTCTAAAGCTGTGCACAAATCAACAACTTTATCGTCAGGAAGTTCTCTAGTAACACTATTAGAAATCCAGTTGATAGCTCGCTTGAGGTGACTTGTTATTTCTTCTGGGAGTTCCTCATCTGCAATTAGTTGCAAGCTGCTGTATTCCGGCTCTAGCCCTTTTCTGATGTGCGGCCCCATATCTATGATTAACGGACGGAATGTTCTATTCCATCCTTCTGTCACATGTTGATCTACGTCCTCGATTTGCTGTGCTAGCCATGCCCCGTTGAGTTTCCATAGAAACATTTCGTCATCCATTCTGGAGATGTGGCTTGTTACGCCAGCAAGCCGTAGCAGATCCAAACCGGCAAGAACCTGTTGTAAGCCTGTCTCAAATGCGCGCGAGTTATCTGATGACCAGACTTCAATTACGGCCACAGCGTGATTGGTGAAACGCTTAAATACACTAGAATCGAGTGGGTTTTCTTTTGAAAATTCCCAGCGATTTAGCTCGGCATCACTCATAGTGAAGAAACGCAAGTGTCCACATTTGAAAACCTCAGTTCCCAAATGAAGGTTATCTATCAAATATGCGACCTTATAAAGCTTGAGAGGCTTTTTCCATGCCTCTGCGAATTTATCTAGTCTCTTTGTAATCGCTCCACGAATGCGATAGCTGGTGGCGTTAGCGGCAACCTCGCCAAATAACTTCCATAAAGCTTGGGCTAAATCTAATTGGGGTGCATGGTGTGGTACCAGCTCTTTCGTTACATCATTCAACGCAGCATAGTACATCTGTGATAAACGCTTTCCCAAAGCGTAGGATAGAGGAATTCTTGGAGGGAATGATTCTTTATCTATAATATCTGCAATCTGTTTAGGGTCTGGCTCATCAAGCAGCGTTACAAGCAGCTTTCTAAGTTTGTTATGGCAATCCAAGCGCTCCTTCATTCCCAGTATCCCCTTTAAAGCACCCCTTAAGGCTCCATCTCCCCCCAGTTGGGGCCGGTCTTGATATCCACCTTCAGGGGCACGCTGAGTTCTATGGCGGTGGACATCAGCCCGGCAGCCAGCTTTCCCATCTCTTTCTGCTCAGCCCCGGGCACCTCGAAGATAAGCTCGTCGTGCACCTGGAGTATCATCTTGCTTTTGAGCTGGCGTTTGGCCATCTCACCGTCGAGGTTTATCATGGCCACCTTGATGATATCGGCCGAGGTGCCCTGCACCGGCATGTTGATGGCCATTCTCTCGGCGGCTTCCCGCAGCTGGCGGTTGGGGTGGTTGATTTCGGGTATGGCGCGCTTTCGGCCCAGGATGGTCTGAACGTAGCCCTCTTTTCTGGCCTTTTCCTTGGTCGCTTCCAGGTACTGCTTGACGCCGGGGTATTTCTCGAAGTAGGCGTTGATGAAGGCGGCGGCTTCCTCTCTTGATAAGCCTGTCGCCTGCTCCAGGCCGTAGTCGCTCATGCCGTAGATAACGCCGAAGTTGACCGTTTTGGCCGTCCGCCGCATCTCCGGGGTTACTTTTCCGGGGTCAACGCCGAAGACCTGGGCGGCGGTGGCGCTGTGGATATCCTCATCGTGGCGGAAGGCATCGAGCAGGCTCTTGTCCTGCGATAGATGAGCCAGGGCGCGCAGGTCAATCTGTGAATAGTCAGCCGATAGCAGATACGAGCCCTTGGGGGCGATGAAGGCCTGCCTGACCTCTTTGCCCATCTCGCCCCGCACCGGGATATTTTGCAGGTTGGGCTCGCTGGAGGAGAGCCTTCCGGTAGAGGTGCGTGTCTGGTTGAAGCTGGTGTGCACCCGCCCCGTCCTGGGGTTGACCAGGTTAGGCATGGCATCTATGTAGGTTGACTTTATCTTGCTCAGCTGGCGGTAGTCCAGGATAAAGCCGATTACGGGGTGGGCGCCGCGCAGCTCTTCTAATATGCTGGCGCTGGTGGAGTAGCCGCCCTTGGTCTTGCGGGCGGTGGGCAGCCCCAGTTCATCAAAGAGGACGTTGCTCAGCTGCTGCGGCGAGTTTATGTTGAACTGGTGGCCGACATTATCATATATGTCTTTCTCCAGCTTTAATAGCTGCTCGCCCAGGCGTTTAGACATTTGCTTTAATAGCTCGGAATCCAGGGCGACGCCGTTTCTTTCCATGCCGAGTAGCACCGGCGTCAGCGGCATCTCAACCTCGGCGAATAATTGCCAGAGCCCCTGCTTTTTTAGCTCCGGCTCGAATAGCTCGGCCAGCCTCAAGGTCATGTCGGCGTCGGCGCTGGCGTAGTCGGCGGCGCGGCTGATTTCCACATGGGACATGGGTATCTGCTTGGCCCCCGCCCCGATAAGCTCGGCGATGGGCGTCATCTCGACGGCCAGCCTGGCAAAGGCGAGGTTTTTGAGTCCCATGGATTTTTCCCCCAGCAGGTAGGCGGCTATCATACTGTCAAAGCTCAAGTTCTGCACGGCTAGGCCGTATTGGGCCAGCACCGTCATATCGTACTTGCCGTTGTGGGCCAGCTTGGCCAGTTTCTTGTCTTCCAGGAGTGGCTTGATTTTATCTATAACCTCTTCCAGGGGTAGCTGTCCTATCGCCTCCAGCCCCACGTGCCCCACCGGGACGTAGTAGGCTTCCCCCGCCGCCGGCGAAAAAGATAGCCCCACCAGCCCGGCGGTCATCGGGTTCAGGCCGGTGGTCTCGGTGTCAAAGGCGAAGCTTTTGGCCGCGGACAGGCGCTTTACCAGCCTGTCCAGATCTTTGGTGCTACTCACTATTTTGTAGTCGCCCTCCGGCGGCTTTACTTCAAGGCTGGCGGCCCCCCCGGTCTCTGTCTGGGGCTGGGGCAGCTTGGGCAGCAGGCTGGCGAACTCAAGCTCGCGGAAGAGCTCGGTCACCTTGTTGCGGTCGTACTGGCTAACCCGGCAGGCGTTGGGTTTAAGCTCTACCGGTATCTGGGTAACGATGGTGGCCAGCTCCTTGCTCTGGCGGGCGATGGCCTCGTTATCTCTGAGCAGGCTCTGGAGCCGGGGTGGCGCCACCTCATCTATTCGCTGGTAGATTGCCTCTATGGAGCCGAACTGCTCGATGAGCTTGACCGCCGTCTTGGCGCCGATGCCGGCCACACCGGGGATATTATCCGATGGGTCGCCCGCCAGCCCTTTCAGGTCGGTAATCTGCTCCGGCTTTACTCCGTACTTCTCGGCCACCGCCACCGCGTCGTAGAGCACGGTGTTGCTGAAGCCCCCCTTGGGCTTGGGATAGAGCACTTTCACTCTCGGCGTCACTAGTTGCATGGTGTCGGCGTCGCCGGTGACGATTACGGTATCGATGTCCTGCTGGCTGGCCTGCCGGCTCAACGCCCCCAGGATATCGTCGGCTTCATAGCCCTGCAGCTCAAAGATGGGTATATTAAAGGCTTCCACCAGCTGCTTTACCCGCCCCAGTTGCCCCACCAGCTCCTGGGGGGTTTCGGGCCGTTGCGCCTTGTACTGGTCAAAGAGCTCGTGCCGGAAGGTGGGCCCTTTCATGTCAAAGGCGACGGCACAGTGGCTGGGTTTTATTTCGTTGATGACCTTGAGCAGCATCAGGGCGAAGCCGTAAACGGCGCCGACGGTCTCGCCGGTCTGGCGCACCGTGAGCGGAGGCAGGGCGTGGAAGGCACGGTGGAGCAGGGCGTTGCCGTCGAACAGCACCAGCAGCGGCTTTTTCATGAGTATATTATAGCAGAGCGGGGGTTAAAACGCTGGCTTTAATCGATGGCAATCATCACGCTGGAGGCTTTGACAATGGCGTAGACATCTTGGCCCGGGGCCAGCTCCAGCCTTTCGGCGGAGGCTCTGGTGATAACCGCTACTATCTCATCGCTGCCACCGTCCAGCGCCACGGTGACCTCGGTGTTGATGGCACCGGGCATGACCTTTTTTACCTTGCCTTTGAGCGCATTGCGGGTGCTTATTTTCATCTTGCACCTCCCTATTGTTTTTCCCTACCAAAAAGAGGCTTTCGGCTATAACCCCTCTATTTTCTCCACCTCAATAGTACACTCGGTAACCAGGGCGGCAAAAGCGCCCAGGGCGGCCAGCAGGGGGGCTATCATGATGGTCGCCGCTGCCGCCGGTGCCCCTACCGAAAGCGGTATCTCCAGCACCGTCCGCCCCTCGTGGATAATTCGCACCCTTCTGATGTTGCCTTCGTGGATGAGCTGCTTGACCTTCTCCACCACTTTATCCCCGTCTATGGTGAATTTTTCTTTGGTATTCATGGTTGTTGACCCTCCTATGAAATATTAGGGGGTCGCTTAAAGGGTGTCAAGACTTCCCGCCCCCGTTTTATATCTTTTCCCGCCCGCCGCCCTTTTTAGGAAGGGCTAAAGCCCTTTTTATCCCCCACCTCCCCCAAAAAGAAATTGATAGAAGTATCTCCTTCTGTAGGGTGGGAGGGAGGGAAATAAAACACTCTCTAAAAACCGGGCAATCCCCCTATTTTTCGTGCCTGAAAT
>Ga0315544_1002631_pt1 | contig 12428 bp, 13 predicted proteins | sample SalMarSW160130MG_2_FD_202543 | JGI IMG/M metagenome (GOLD analysis project Ga0315544, IMG submission 202543) | Salt marsh sediment microbial communities from the Plum Island Ecosystem LTER, Massachusetts, United States - Salt Marsh Sediment SW1601-130 ... | reverse complement strand
AAACCGAGAGCCTGCCGCATATTGTCAATGTCAGCTTTCAGGGGATCGAGGGCGAGAGTCTGGTGATGAAGCTCGACGAGCACGGGATCGAAACCTCAACCGGTTCGGCCTGCTCCTCTCCCACCCTCGAACCGAGCCATGTCCTCTTGGCGATCAGCGTTCCGATCTCCATGGCGCACGGAAGCCTCCGCATCAGCACTGGACGCCAGACTACGCGTGAGGAAATCGATGCGTTCCTTGATGTCCTTCCCCGAGTCGTTGAAGAGCTGCGTGCAATTTCCCCATTCAAGGTAGGTGAGTGAATATGTACACAGAGAAGGTGATCGAGCACTTCCGCCATCCGCACAACATGGGAAAGCTTCGTGATTACTCCGCCGTCGGCAAGGTGGGAAACATCGTCTGTGGCGATGTGATGTGGCTCTACATCAAGGTCGACAAAGACCCTAAGGGACGCGAGATTATCTGTGATATCTCCTGGGAGACATTCGGTTGCACGGCCGCCATCGCCACCTCATCGATGGTCTCAGAGATGGCCAAGGGAAAGACACTTAAAGAAGCGATCGCGATTACCAACAAGAACGTAGCCGAGGAGCTGGATGGGCTTCCCCCGGTAAAGATGCATTGTTCCGCGCTTGCGGCGGATGCGTTAAACGAGGCGATCTACGAGTACCTTACCCAGAACCAACATGAGATCCCCGATGCGCTCAAACGGCGGCACGAACGGCTCGCTAAAGAGATGGCCTCGCTTGAGGAGCGCTACAAGGCCTTCCTCGCGAAGGAGCAGGTGGCAAACGGAACTAAGACAGCGGGGGACGTGAAACATGCGCCTGACTAAGAAGTCAGGTTACGGATTGATCGCTCTCCTAGAGCTTGCGAGGATTCCTCTCTTAACACCGCTTTCCGCCGGTGCAATCGCAGAGAAGTATGCCCTACCTTCCCCCTTCCTGGAGAAGATCCTCCACCAACTGAAGGAAGCAGGTTTGGTAACAACGCAAAAGGGACGTGGCGGCGGTTATACCTTGGCTGTCGATCCAGAGGACGTCTCGATCCGTCGCGTCCTTCAGGCCCTCGGTGAGCCGCTTGACATTGTAGACTGCCTCGGGCCTGTTCCGGAGTGCAAACTGGCGGAGATCTGTCCCGTTAGGACGGCGTGGGAGAAGCTCAATCAGGGGGTACAAGCGCTCTTTGACTCTCTCTCTCTCAGGGACCTCCTAGAAGGGTGAGCAAAAAAAAGAACCCCTACTCATGGCGCTTTTAAGCGCTTGAGAGAGTAGTTCAAGTCCCTGCAGGCGTACCGGAACTCTCCATGCCGAGGCCCTGGAAGGAAATAGCTGAGCCTTCACTGAGTTGTGGGCTTTTCCACAGCTAGTAAAGACGCAAAGCCCTAGGCAAGGAACGAGACGATAGCAACGCCCGCAGCGACCAAGGCTACGCCAAGCCCAGATCGTCGGGAAGGCTTCTCACGTAGTACCAGCACGCTGAGTATGAACACGAAGAGCGTCAGGGCTCCTCTTGTAGGGGAAAGCACGCTTGCTGGTGCGCGTTCAAGCGCTATGAACCACAGGAGCATACCGGCAAACATGCCTGTGAAAGCCGTAAGAAGAGCTATCTTAACTCCGTTCCAAGGATAGTATTTCCGTGCGAATCTGCCCTTAAGCGCGGCGAGAATACCCCAGCATGTTCCAGCTGACAGCATGTAGACGAGATGGAGCGTCGGCCGGGGCATACCGTGTGTGAGGCAGTACTTCGCCATCGCAGTATCTGCAACACCCCATGATATGCCAGCCCCGAGCGCTGCAAGTGCACCTAGAAGCGAGGAATGCTCAGGCTGTGATTGTTTGCGACTTGTCAAGAAGTACGCCCCTGCAACGACAAGAGCGGCGGCAGCAAACGTCATAGGCTCTGGCTTCTCGCGAAGCCAGATAACCGCGACCAACACACCCCAAAGGGGAGCGGTGTTGGAGAGTGTCCCTACTTCGTGGGCGGAAATTCGCTTTATACCATACATGAACAGTGCAACTCCAACGAACATGTCGACAAATCCACCGAGGACTGCGATCGCGACAGTACCAACGCTTGGGAAGACCAAGCTTGGGGTCAGAAGCGCATAAGGCAGGATTAGCAACGATGCGAAGATCGGGCGAATGAAGCCATAGGCAATGGCATCCATTCGTGCGAGCCCAGGCTTAGCTAGGACCATCGTGACGGCCCAGAGCACCATAGCGCCTAAGGCTAGTGCAATTACCAAAGGTTGCCTCGCATTTCATGCATTCTCGCATCTAGCTTTGTGAAATTCCAGCTTCAATGGGCAGCCAGTATGCCAAGCCAATAAAAATTGCTTGGGTTCGCCTTACCCCGAACTAATCTTCAAGTCCGAAAGTACTCTAAAAAGGGACGGCTTGTTGGACGAGTTTTGAATCGGCGCTTGCATGCCGAAGGCGGGAGAGCTGAGTTACTCTTGGAATCTTGCATTGCAAGACCCCAACCCCAATAAACCCACTTACCTTGCCTAGCAATACCGCTTCCCTGTACGCCTTCTCTGCCTCGCCAGCATTCCAGAGAATCAGATAAGCTCGTCGCATGCTTTTTATTTCTTCGGGCTCTGAATATGCACAGGCTGTAAACGCTTCCGCCGCCCAACGTCGCGGTTGAGCGGCGCCGCTGTGCGACGTCCGCCTCGAACCGCTTGTTATGTGCAACCCGAGGAATTTATTTCGATTCAACATCGGTAGAGGTTATGGATTTCGGTTCTGGTATTTCGTGGAACTCAACGATACCTACTCCACTTAGAATTGCTGTTCGACACTTTTTGGCGAATCGCGCATCTTTCTTGATGGAGAGGTATCGAGTGACTGCGAACAGATCTGTGGTCCGAACGAGAGCGGTTTGGCTTCTTTTCGCAGAAGTTAAGCATTTTTGCGTGAAGAAATCGCCTCTCTCTTCAGGTGGCGTTAGACGGTACGCATTCCCAAATAAGACCCCCTTCGCTGGTTCATCGATTTCGTCTCTTGCGAAGTCCTCATGAATGTTCATTTCGAGTTGCCGTAGCTTGTCGATATTGATGGCCTTGGAATCCTTGCCCTCTGCTTCGCCAAGTAGTCTCCTTTTTTGCATTCAAATACCACATCAAACTCGGATTCACTGTCCTTGTATTGGGACGCTTCAAATCCGAGCAATTTCAAGGCCTCAACTATTGCCGTCTCTAAAGGCATTCCTTTTTCGTATAGGAGCCCCTTTAATACAGTTTCACTGGAAATCTTGCTTAGAACCTCATCCTTCTCTTTGTTCAGAGATTTGATTTGTGACTCTATCTTTAGTAATTTGCCGTGGAGCTTCATTTCCGCGGGCAATGAATAATCGTTGTTAGAGGACAGCCACGTCGGCATCGGTGTTGATTCCGCAGATTGCAGCGTGACCTTATCAAGTTCAACTACTGCGCCTACGAATCTTTTTCCTAGGGAGATCGCTTTGTCCGTCCAAAAAACTTTACTGTCCTTCTCATATGTAAAGGAATCTCGTTCGAAGTCCACATATGGGAGTAGATATAGTGCGCCAGGGACGTTTTTAAACCGATAACGGGCACCGGCTACTTGGTTTCCCGTTTTTGTAATAACTAGCTTTAAACCTTTATCGTCATCGATTAAGACGCGGTACTCGGACTCATCACCAAAGTCCGACCAATACGCTGCAAGGACGTTGTCTTTACCTTCAAGTCGCATTGAAGTTCCGTTTGAGGATCGAACTTTTAGCCCGCCGGGGATGAAATCGTAATTTCTGCAAAGGGCTACCTGGCGGGTCGTCTGCCGATTCCGCCCAGTGCCCGAATAGGTCCTTTCACCAGTAGCAACATAGACTTCTTGAAGAGAGTTCAACAGTACGAATACCGTTTTTCCCGCAATGAGCGCTCCGTGGATTTCTTGACGCCAATGTTCTAACTGTTCTTTTAGTCGAAAAGAGTGTGAATCATCGAGGCACGGCTTGCCCCGATAGTCTTCGTGAAGTCCGTAGAATTCATAAATCGAGGGATCGAAAATCGTAATGTCGTAATCGAGCAAAGACGATTTCGAGTGGAACGGAATATATGATGCACCGCCACCCGGGATTTTGAATGCGACTGTGGCTATCTCTCTAGGCATTTGTCAATCTTTTGCGAAACCCACTTGCACATCAATGATTATTGAGCACCTCTACTTCATAATACGAAAAGCCTTTCATTCGGGCAAGTCCTGTGTTGTTACGATTTTCTTCCTCATTTCTAGTGGATATTGACTGTGAGATCGTTGCATGGCTTGATCTCTCGGGGTCAGCGGGGTCAGGCTTGCGGAGCAACACAAGAACGATGATCATGGAAGTTAGCTGAAGGGGATGTGTAGGGGGTACGAGGGGATGTCTCCTTCGTTGTTAAAACTGACCTCTTGATGACCTCGATTGTTCACCTCTCCGATCATACCACACAGATGGCTTGGCTGCCAGCGCCAACACAGGCTGGCAACACGTTGTCCTCAACTTCATCTACCTGGGGAACCTCTTTCCGTAGCCAGTCCGGAAGCTTCTCCTTCAACGCCCCCAGGTTCTTACAATCCCGTTTTGTCTTCAAATGCGCGAGCAACACGGGCAAGTCCCCGTAATGAGACAAACGCTGGAATCCCTCCTCAGCCGACAACAACCCCGTCGCCAGCCACCGCGCCGCTTGGTCTGTCTCAACACGCCACCGATTTACACGGCCGCTGCTGTGACGAAAGTTCCTGATCGTGTTCTCGATCATATTCGTGCTCAGCAGGCTCCTGTGCAGCGTTGAGGGAGTATCCAACAGATGAATGCGAATCAGGTCCAGCCCTGCCTCGTGCAGGCTCTGGCGCGCTGCTGCGTTCTTGCGCTTTAGGAAAGCGTCCAACTCCCGCAGTATTTCCAACGCTGCCTGTGCACCTTGCGCTTTGCGTAACCGGTCAAAATGGTCGTTCAGCTCTGGCCAGTCTCGGCGTGCAAGATATCTCTTCAGGTTCCGCTCCTTGTGTACCAAACAACGCTGGATACGAGCCTTGGGGAAGTGCTTCATAACCGCTTTTCGTAATGCCTCCGAGCCGTCCAAAACTACTAATAGAGGCCGATCCCCGCTCGGCGCAAAGCCCCGCTCTACAACCCTTGCCACCAGTGCCGAAGCGGCCGTCACGTTCTCACTCGCCCCAAGCTCAAAGTCCAGTACAACCTTCCGACCCTCAGTTGTGATCCCCACGGCAACTACCGCTAACAGGTCTTTCGCCAACGACACACCGTCCAGCAATCAGCGCCAGCCAGTCACGTGGTTCGCCTTCCGTGTCAACGTCCAGAGAACGGTGCCTGAGTTCAGAAAACTTCTCTCGCCCAACCTTCTGCCACAGACGGGAAACATACGATTTGCTGCTGCCACGCTGGTTGTGCACTACCTTCCCAACCTTCCGCATTGAACCAGCAGCGACAAGTGCTTCCAACAGCAGGCGCTGTGCCTCGCTTGCGTCTTGAGCAGCGGTGTAACTCTCCAGCGCCACCTCTTCTGTTGCTGCCTCTTCCTTACGCTGACGAACTCGAGGGCGGACGATATCCCCACGACGAGATTCAACGTAAGCGTAACCATCTGCACTGCCAGCACGGTAGAACTCGGCTCCCCTGGTGGGATGGTATGCTGCTCCACACAACCTCGTTACCTTCCTGGGGGGTGTAGTACTGGGAACCTTGTCTACTACACCCCCTGAACCATCACCCCAACCAGCATTTCGCGGGTCGCACCCCGAAGATACTCGCGGAATACCTCCCCTACTTCCCCTGCTCCCACTTGACCAAGCGTCTGCAAAATACTACCTTTGTCCATACGGTGGCCTCCTTTTTCTTGATGTTTTAACAGCCTTACAGCTGCTGGGGGCCATCGTCAATTTCTAACAATCAAAGGGACACTTCTCAAATTGGACGCCGATTCCACGCAAGTTGATCCGCAGAACAGAGCAACGTTACGACCGCAATGAGTAGGATTGCCACGATTATCGATTTGGCCATGAACACCCCCTTCTTCTTAATGCTAACGTTTGAGCTAAGCGGGCGACAGCGGCCTGCCTTGGCGCTCCGCTTGAGCGAAGGGTTGGGCCTCACTGCGGCCGCAGTAGAGCCGCTCCTCACTGCTGGAAGTACCTGCGGTCAATGTCTCTGAATAGGAGCATGACATCGCCGTGCTTGAGGAGGCCCTGAAAGACTGGCTTGCCGCTGTGCGCCAGCGTAAGCACCTTGTTTCTCCACGAGGCCGGATGCTTGAGTTCCTGGAAGTTCCAACGTCCGCCGTGACCGCATGCATTTCGCAGGTGCCTGAAGAACTGAATCTCTGGCTTGATTGAGATGTTTGCGTAGTTGGAGTGCGACGTCAAGAGATCCCACATCCCGGCGACGAATGCCGCAGTAGTTCGCTCTACTGCAGTGATGATTTCGGGCCCAGTTGTTCCGAGCTCATCAACTACCCGAAGAGCATCAAGATTCACGTGCTCGCCATCGAACGACGACATGACTGTCATCTTAGGCGCATGGGCTCGGACAGCTGACTTGACGTCCTCGAGGCGCAGGGCGAACAAACCTACGAGTGCCTCGACGTAGGCGTTGATGAGGAATCCGGCTTGACTTCTTGTATCCGTTGGCTTCAGCACGCGCTCTCCTAAGGCCGAACGTCCACCTTGACCGGCGCAGTGAGGGCGCGCAAGGCGCGCCCTCACTGCGTACGTGTCGAAGGTGTTGTTCGATGTCCTATTGCACCGGGACCAGATCAGTGTCCCATGCTTTGAACACTTCATCTTCCGGTTTGTTGTTGCATGCGGAACACATCGGCAAGATGTATTCCTTATTTCCCTCACCAACTTTGATGACGTGTCCTCCGAGGTCTGGAGATCCATTGCAAAGCATGACTTCGCACTGAGTTGCTTTCTTCCCCTTCTTCTTCTCCCAGAAGTCGAGCCAACTGTCATACCCCGCGGGGGGCTCCTTATCCGCCGTGCCCTTCTTGTTCTTCACATCAATGAACGCCATGTCTCTACTCCTTTCTTCTCTGTCATCGAACATCGACTTCAGCTGCGAAGTCCGCTGGCGCGGGCCATGCGGCAGCATGGCGCGTGACAGGCGGCTTTGTCAGCTGAAAGCTCTTGTTAAATTGTCTCAGTCCTGCATGCCCTGCAGCTTCGGCCGCACGTTTGACAAGAACCACTTTCCGTGGGCTCGCACGTCTTGGACGCGGTCTCGCGCTCCAAAGGCGGCTACGTGAATTGCCCACTCTTCCAGGATCATGCTCAGCGCGGCATGCAGCATGTCCAGCCCGGCCAGGAACTTCGGATTGCCGAAGTTCGCCTTGAACACACCTGCCGCGGAGCCCTCACCTATGGTACCAACATTGCCGAAGACCATCTTTGCCAGTGACAGGTGGGATCCATAGTTGTTGAGGAGTTGGCGCAACGGCACTAGGTCGGGTTTCTCCCTCTCCCAGTGGTCCTGCGCTTCCTTCACGAGTTTCCATTCCGACCGCGCCTGCTCTCGTCCAGTAGCGCCAGTATCGAAGAGCCTCGTCCTAACGTCATCCTTATGCTCCCGCGACCTGTTCCCGAAGTGCATTACACAGGCGGTCTCGTAAAGGACACGAATCAGCGCATAGGCATCTGCGAGGAAGTTCCCAGAGAGCAGGCGAAGCACTCCCATCGCAGTGTTGTTCCCCGATTCGGCCAGGAACAGATATGTCTTGTAGAGACGCTGCTCCGCCTCAAGGAGGGCAGCTAGTGGTCCCTTCTCTAGGCCCATGTCCCCCTGAAGCGCATACAGCTTATCCAGCGCGTCGAGATAAAACCCAAACCTCTTCCGGAAGTCCTCACTGGCATAGTGAGTGAGATCCATCATGGACCGCGTTGTACTCATACTGGCCCCCGAGTCTGTCAATTTAACAATGATTATTGTGCAAACCCGCAATATAGTATGTCGAAGAGCGGCGAGTGGCAACTCTTTCTCTGTCATCTCTTAAGATAGTGTAGATAGTGTGAGAATTCGAGGGACATCTTATCTCAGGCTGCTCCTTGAGGAATTTATGGTATGCGTCCCCGGAATTCCGAGGAATTCCCTGACAAAGGCCCGCCTATCACCTGTGCAAAATCCAATAATAGACCCCGGCTTACTCCCTCGAACTTAAATGCACCTTGACCCTAACGGCTATGATTGCAACAATAGTCCTGTTATGTCACTACCACTTTTTGAACGAACCAAAGATGTCTGGACCCCTACCAGCGTCGTGGACAGCAGTATCGACGACAAGCGGGTGTACAAAACCGGATATGGTGTCCTGTACCAAGGCGATTGTCTCAAACTGTTGCCCGCAATCGCTGACAAGAGTGTCAATACCCTCTTCGCCGATCCGCCGTTTAACTTGGCGAAAGAGTACGGCATGAGAGTCGACGACAACCGATCCGACGCCGAGTATGTCAGATGGGCCAAACTCTGGATTGACGAGTGCGTCCGGGTACTGAAACCGGGAGGAGCGTTCTTCCTTTACAATCTTCCGAAGTGGAACATCGTCCTGGGCAACTACCTCGCTAAATCCGGCCTGAATTTTCGCCACTGGATAGCAATCAACATCAAGCTTTCCTTACCGATACCCGGTCGCTTGTACCCGGCGCACTACAGCCTTCTCTACTTCACGAAGGGGAAGCCCAATACGTTTCACCGAATTCGAACACCTATCGAACGCTGTCGGCACTGCGGAGGGGAAATTAAGGACTATGGCGGGCACCGGGGTGCGATGAATCCAAACGGGGTAACCCTGACTGATGTTTGGAATGACATTGCACCTGTGAGGCATTGGAAGTTCAAGAGCCGGAAACGATCTGCAAATCAGCTTTCGACGAAGATCCTCGAAAGGGTTGTGCAGATGTCTACCGAAGAGGATGACATTGTCCTGGACCCATTCGGTGGTAGCGGCACTACATTTGACGTCTGCGAGCGCCTCAGCCGCCATTGGATCGGGATAGAGATCGAGAGCTGTGATGTCATCATCGAGCGGCTTCAGACTCAGGATCTTCGGCCCCATAAGTCTGAGGACTACGTTGAAATCTGAGGTTACTTATGAACACACAAGATCTGATCACTGCACTATCCGATGATATTGCTGCCCACCTGTTTCCGACTAAGCGCACACTCCTTCCGAATCTTGATGATGTTTACGAACTCCAGCTTGCCTTCTATGAGAATTTAATACTCTCAGATGTGGAATTGCTTCGCAATGGGGCATACTTCGCCAAAGTTGGCGGGACGTACACTCGGCATTTTCTGATGTGTACTGGAGAGCCGCTCAAGCTGCCGGAGCACTCGTCGCCACGACTCAAGTCTTTCTTCGCAAGGAACATCTTCCGGACTGGCTACGCAACACATGGCCTGTTCCCGTATCGCGGTAAGTTCCACCCGCAGATGATCAAAGGAATACTGAACACAATGGGTCTGAAGCCGGGCGAGACGGTACTCGACCCAATGATGGGCTCTGGAACAGTACCGGTTGAAACGGCCCTCATGGGAATCAACTCCGTTGGCGTCGACGCGAGCCCTTTCTGTCGATTCATGGCTCAGACCAAGTTCGACGCTCTTACTATGTCTCTAACACGTGTAAAGCGTGCTTTGGACAACTATGTAAAGGTCTTCGACTACTTCCAGAAAGAGGCAGGTAAGCCTACCCCTGGTAGTAAGGCCAGACCACATAGCCCCACCCGTGGCTACATGGCGGTGATGGAACCGGCGGCAGAGTACGTCACCTCTGGATTTCGGAAGCCTCTGAGTAAGGCAGATCGCGAGACGGTGAACACCTATGCCTTTCTGCTTTTGGCGTACCTCGATAGCGCCGGATACATGGAAAGGAGCAGGCGCAAGTCCCCGCTGGAGCAATTCCGGGCTGTCCTTGAGCGGTACGTTTTCGTTGTGGAGAAGATTCAGTCTGCTCTCGAGGGTGTTGAGAGCGACTTAGGAACCGCCGAGATTCTGGAAGGGGATGCCCGAGATCTGCCACTGGATGCTGAGAGCATCGATGGCATCGTGTTCTCACCTCCGTATAGCTTCGCGATTGACTACCTTGCAAATGACTCGTTCCACTTGGATTTTCTGGGCGTAGACTCGGACAAGCTTCGAAAGAAAATGGTGGGACTACGCGGGCGCAAGCTCCCCGAGAAATTTGAGCTCTACCAGGAAGATATGAGTAAGATTCTATCTGAGTGCTCTCGCGTGTTGCGAAAGGGGCACATCTGCACGATCATTGTCGGTACAAACAACAACCAACTAAGCAAGGTTCTCGGCGTACCTCCCGACGAAGTGCCGGGGCTGCATCAACTTCTCGTTAAGTCGGCGGCTACCTATGGCATGCGCTTGGTCAAGATGCTCAGCAGACCGATCATGGGAATCTCAAACACGATGCGCCGAGAGTACATCGTGATGCTAGTTCGCGAGTAGGTGCTACTGCATAGCCCTGCCGTCCGTTCCTTTCCTAATTCGCGGAACGTCTTTGCTGACCGCATCGTGTTCGATTGCCATTACGGCAAGAAAGCCTTCCTCCACATCAATGGATTTCCACAAAGGGAAGTACGGTTCGATTTCTCGGAAGTTGCCAATTCGATCTGTGAGATACCTGTACATTTCGCGCGTTGGTACGATGAGCAAGCCGCCAATGAGAATGTTCTTAAGGATGCCAAGGGCCATTTTATTTATGGCTCGATGGCTTGAGGAAACGTTGCCGGTCTCCCACTCAACACAGAATAGACGGTCTCCGACCTGGCAGGTAGCATCCATTGGGCCTGGACGTTTGACGGTCGCGATGTCAACCGGCGTCTCAAGATCCCAGCCCATTTCAGATAGTCGCATCATGCATGCCTCTTTTATTGGCTTCACGCCACTGCCCTCCCCCCGTTTCTTGCCGTACTGATCGTGAAGCATGAACGAACCCGAACCCGGCGGCCATTCGATGGACATAATTGCGCGGATCACTTGAGCCTGGATATTTCGCCAATGCGCGGAGCTCGAAAAGCTTCCTGCATCAATGAGACGTTCTATCCGTACGATCTTCATCGTGTTTCTTTCCGCTCTTGACTTCTGGAAACGTCTTGCGCTCCGACACGTCGCTGGATACGTGCAATGAACTCCGACGGTGTAATACCTAACGCAGTGGACAACCGAAAAGTCGTCTGTAGCGATGGGGCCCTGAGGCCGCGTTCGAGTAGGCTGATGTACGTTCGGTGATAGCCGCTTTCAAGCCCCAGCCCTTCTTGGGTTAGACCCCGTTCCGTGCGGACGTTCCGTAGCTCCTCTCCGAAAACTCTTGCAAGGACTTCAGATGCATTCTGACCTTCGTTCTTCATCTACAAAGGAGTGTGAGCAAATGCAGACTATAAATCTACAGACTATCGTCTGAGGGGATTGGCACCGCGCAGCAGAATGACAGTAATGGGGAATCCAGGAGCCATCTCTGAAAGCGCGCCGGGTTGCTAGGTCTTCCTCGCAGCGGTATGCTTGCCTGTACCTTTGTTAAAGACCGCATCTTCGGATCGAAAAGTCTAAGGAGGAGCGATCATGCGCATAGCCGTTCACCGCTTACCGGGCCTCGTGCTCACCGACCACGAGTTCACCGTTCCATTGGATCATGCTCAACCCGATGGTGATACGATCACCGTCTTCTGCCGCGAGGTCGTAAAGCCAGACAAAGAGAACGCGCAGTTACCCTGGCTCGTCTTCTTCCAGGGCGGTCCCGGAGGGGCGTCGCCACGGCCTAAAAAAAGGAGTGTGTGGCTAAAAAAGGCGCTTAAGGAGTACCGCGTGCTCCTGCTCGACCAGCGCGGCACCGGTCGCAGCAGTCCGATAACCCACCAGACGCTCGCCTGTTTCGACACGCCACAGGCCCAGGCCGACTACTTAAGGCACTTCCGCGCCGATGCCATCGTGAAGGATGCGGAATCGATCCGAAAAGAGCTTGTGGGACGGGATGAACCGTGGAGCGGCCTGGGCCAAAGCTACGGCGGCTTCTGTCTCACGACCTACCTGTCTTTTGCCCCCCAGGGTTTGAGAGAAGCGATCTTCACCGGAGGGCTGCCGCCCTTAAAGCGGCCGACCGACGATGTGTACCGCGCCACCTATAAACGGGTGATCGAGAAGAACAACCGATATTATGAGCGCTATCCCGATGATACCGAGCGCGTCCGCGCGATCGTTGACTATCTGGAAGGCCACGACACGCACCTGCCCAATCGTGACCGTCTCTCGCCGCAGCGTTTTCAGCAGTTGGGGATTGCGTTTGGCGCCGATGACGGCTTTGAGAAGGTGCATTACCTGATCGAGAACGCCTTTGTAAGGGGTGCCACAGGCCGTGAGGCAAGCTATGTTTTTCTGCGCGGCTTTGAAGATGCTTTGCACTT
>Ga0315544_1002618_pt1 | contig 12486 bp, 10 predicted proteins | sample SalMarSW160130MG_2_FD_202543 | JGI IMG/M metagenome (GOLD analysis project Ga0315544, IMG submission 202543) | Salt marsh sediment microbial communities from the Plum Island Ecosystem LTER, Massachusetts, United States - Salt Marsh Sediment SW1601-130 ... | reverse complement strand
ATATTTATAGCGCTGTTTGCGTTTCTTTCGATAACATTAATGAGATGGGGAGTGAGCATCTTGGGTGCGGCGGCTGGGGGAATACTGACGGGGGGAGTGTGGTTGTCAGTCGGGCTGCCACAACAGTACATCTGGGCCGGCGGGATCGTTGGTGCAGTCGCAGGTTTTCTTGTTTCATTCATCATTTTTAAAATTGCTGTTATGCTGTTTACAAGCTTTGGCGGCAGTGTCTTGATTGTTATAGGGGCTCTTGCGGTAGCCTACAAGCATATGGGGGCGGCTGAGCAACTTCAACAACTCGTTTTTGAGGAGAAATGGTTTCTGCCGTTGATGGTACTAATACCAATGGCTGCCGGGATGATCACGCAATATAGATTAATCAAGCGTGCCAAAGACTGGAGCGTTTGACATTTCTCTTTTTTTGAGCCTCGAAAGGATTAACGTATAGTAGATTCTTAGCAAGGCTCAGTTGCATAGCCGGACCTAATCACGTCGTAACATTTCTCATTACAGCTTTTGTCAGCAAGTCTGCGGCACATTTGGGCTTGCAAAACCTGCAATACGGTCTTACAATCTGAAATACGACGACAATATATCATTGTAAAGAGCTAATCATTTAGTGTTAGTAGGGTTCTCATTTTGCTGAAAGCAGCGGAATGAGGGCCCAAAAAGTTTAGAGAAAAGCTGTGTTTGAATCGTTGACAGAAAAACTCAATTCGGTTTTCAAGTCTTTGTCCGGCAGGGGACGAATCACGGAGGCTAACGTTTCAGATGCTATGCGAGACGTGCGAAAGGCCCTTCTGGAGGCGGACGTCAACTATAATGTGGCCAAGCAGTTTTGCAACGAAGTTAAAAATGCAGCCATCGGTGCGGAGGTCATAAAGAGCCTGCATCCTGGCCAGGTGATGGTTAAGATCGTTAACGATGAACTGACGAAACTAATGGGACCGGTTGATACGAAAATATATTTCGTCTCGCCCGGACCTACCGTGATTATGCTGGCTGGCTTGCAAGGCTGCGGTAAAACAACAACTGCCGCGAAGCTCGGCAAATATCTTGTGTCTCAGGCAAGAAAACCTCTTTTGGCTGCAGATGACCTGCAAAGGCCAGCCGCTATTGAGCAATTAAAGGTGCTTGGTCAGCAGACAAATATTGATGTCTATAGCGAAGACAGTAAAGATTCCGTACGTGTCGCTAAGAATGCGGTCAGGTACGCCAAAGAGCACGGCTACGATGTAGTAGTGCTCGATACCGCAGGGCGTTTGCACATCGATGAGCAGATGATGGCCGAAGTGGCTGATGTGGCCAAGGTGGTAACACCACATCAAATATATCTTGTCTGCGACGCAATGACCGGCCAGGATGCCGTTAATTCAGCTAAGGAGTTCAATGAAAGACTTGAGCTTGATGGCGTCATCCTCACAAAACTGGATGGTGATGCACGTGGCGGAGCTGCGCTGAGTGTAAAGGCTGTAACAGGCAAGCCAATCAAATTTATCGGTGTTGGCGAGAAACTCGATAAGCTCGAAGAATTTCATCCTGAGCGTATGGCCAGCAGGATACTGGGCATGGGTGATGTAGTGACATTGGTGGAAAAGGCTCAGGAACAGTTCGAGGTTGAGGAGGCGGAGAAGCTTCAGAAGAAGATGGCCAAAGGCACCTTTGGCTTTGACGATTTTCTAAAGCAGATGCAGGCCATCAAGAAAATGGGCGGTGTTAAGGATTTGCTCAAAATGATGCCCGGCATGGGGCCAATGAAGGATATGGAGGTTGATGATGGTGAGCTTGCGCAGATGGAAGCGATTGTATATTCGATGACCCCGCAGGAGAGGCGCGAGCCGGATATTATAGAATCCTCCAGGCGCAGGCGGATTGCGACTGGAGCTGGTGTACAGCCTCACGATGTATCAGGTTTGGTTAAGACGTTCAGGCGCAGCCGTGATATGATGAAGGCACTGAGCGGAGGCAGCCTCGGCGGATTGAAATCGCTTTTCTCAGGCGGCTTTAGTATGGACAAGTTAGGTGCAGCTATGTCCGCCGGCAGGAAAATTAAACAACGCTCAAAACGCAAAAGAGTGATAAGGCGAAGGGGCAAAATAAAGCGACGATAAGAACGAAACAAAACAGTTTTTAATTACTCAAACTGACCGAATTTTAATTGAAAACCAACGTAAATACCTGTTTAACAATAACATATTGCCTTTGTCATTCCCGTTAAAATGGGAATCCAATGTTCTAAAAAACATTAAGAGATTCCCGCCTGCGCGGGAATGACATAAAGAATCGGTCAGTTTGAGTTAATTAAAACTTTGAAACAAGAAGAAGGATAAGCATTTTGATAGACCCTAAACTTAAAGATAAAATTGTCATCGTTACCGGCGCGAATCATGGTATCGGAGAGGCGACTGCAACAGCTTTTGCAAAACAAGAAGCTAAGGTTTTTATTAACTACTTCCGTCCTGCAGCGGAGGCCTATGGCTGTATCACCGAGGAAGAGGCAAGCAAGGCAACCGAAGCAAGCAGAGAATATTATTACAAAATGCAAACACAACCTGCTGAAAAAGTTGTGAAAGCTATCAAAGATTTTAGCGGTATATGCTGTGAGTGGGAAGCGGACCTGTCGGATCCCGGCAACATCCCAATACTTTTCGATAAAGCAGAAGAGCAATTAGGGCCGGTAGACATTTTAGTGAACAATGCAGCTTATGGTAAGTGCGACACATTCATACCACCAGCGGAACTGAATAAAAACGAGCCGTTTGTCGGCGTTTTTCCGATGACAACGATAAGCAGGAATTCTCACGACGAACACTTCGCAGTCAATAGCCGGGCCATTGCTTTAATGATGGAGGAATATGCGAAACGTTGCATTTCTCGGAAGGCTAATTGGGGACGAATTATTAATATCAGCTCCGATGGAGCGTTTGCGCATCCTTCTTCGGTCTCCTATGGTGCCAGCAAGTATGCAATGGAGAGCTACATGAGGGCTGCTGCTATCGAACTTGGTCCCTATGGAATTACGGTTAATGTAATATCACCAGGTGCGGTTCAAACCGGCTGGATAACATCCGAAGTGGAAAAGCAAATTAAGCAAAGCTATCCCTTGAGAAGGATGGGCAAGCCGGAGGATATTGCAAATGCGATTGTCTTTTTTGCCTCGGAACAGGCTAATTGGATTACAGGACAAGTGTTATACGTGGGTGGAGGTAACAGAATGTAGCAACATTTCTTTGATACACTACCGGACTACTCTGGCTTGAATCAGTAGCTATAGTAACAGTCAATGTTGATGACGTATGAAAGATAACGAGGTATAATGAGACCGAAAGAAATCACGACAATAAAGGAAAGCAAAATCACCATTGAGCAATACCTTGAGAAAGTTGCGGCATTTGCAAACAATGAGTACGGAATGCGTATACGAGGTCAATTTAGAGATACCAAAGGTGAAAGCGAGTTGGCGATGTTAGCCGTGCCCAGCGCAGAGGAATTAGAGCAGTTGAAAAAGGCAGTGGCAATAATGACACCTGCTGAAAGACAAAAAGTTGAGAGTCTAACAGATGAACAAATACAGAGAATCGCAAACGATGCTCAAATCGACCCTGCTAATTTAGCGATTTTCATAAATGGTTATGTATTACATATCAAACGTATTCCGTGAGTAAACCCGAGCCAAATGCTAAGAACATATTTGAAAGAGGTCTATAAAGTAACCCAGAAAGGCGATGCTAGAGAAGAAAGCTACTACAAAGCCTTAGCATCGTTACTTGAATCTTTTGCGCGGTCAATAAGCAGACCGAAGATTGATATCACGATTCTCCCGAAGAAAACCGAAGCTGGTAATCCAGATTTTAGAGTCTGGCATGGAAAACAACACATAGTTGGATACATTGAGGCAAAACAACCTTCCCAAGAGAACCTTGATAGAGTAGAAGACTCGGACCAATTGAAAAGATACTTTAGTGCATTTCCCAATGTAATTTTGACAAACTTTTTTGAGTTTAGGTTATATCGGAATGGCGAGTTAATTGATAAAGTGCAGATAGGGCGTCCTTTCGTGGCAACGCAGTTAAAGCTTGTACCACCTGTCGAAAATAAAGACCAGTTTCTTAATCTCTTGAATAAGTTCTTCGCTTTTTCGCTACCACAGACATACACACCAAAGACACTGGCTGAGGCACTTGCCTGTCGCACGCATTACTTACGAGAGCAAGTGATTCTTGAACTCAGCAATGGCAATGGAGATTTGACAGGCTTTTATGAGGCCTTCCAACAACATTTGATTGCTGGCCTTAGTAAGGAAGACTTTGCTGATATGTATGCCCAGACAATAACCTACGGCTTATTCGCAGCAAGAACCCGATGTAAAGAGCAGTTTGCAAGGCGCCTCGCCTTTGATAGCATCCCGAAGACGATAGGAATTTTGCGTGATGTCTTCAGATTTGTTTCTCTTCAGGACACAGGCCCGGAACTCGACTGGATAATAGATGACATTACGGATGTTCTCGCGGTTGCTGATGTAAGAAAGATACTTCACGAGTATTTTGTTAAAGGTCGTGGGCAAGACCCTATCATGCACTTTTACGAGACCTTCCTTGCCGAGTATGCCCCGAAGGTAAGAGAGCAGCGTGGCGTCTACTATACTCCACAGGAGGTTGTTTCTTACATTGTTCGGTCGCTGAACATAATACTGAAAGAAACCTTCGGCAAAAGCGACGGGTTTGCCACAGACTCAGTGACCGTGCTTGACCCCGCTGCTGGTACGTTGACTTTTCCGGCAGAAGCAGCGAAAGTTGCTGTGAACGAATTTTCTGCCCAATACGGTGCAGGAGGTACGAGTGAGCTTATACGCAAGCACATCCTAAAGAATTTTTACGCATTTGAGCTAATGATGGCACCATACGCGATTGCGCATCTGAAGATCGGGTTTCTCCTTGAGGAACTAGGGTACGCACTTGGAGAGGACGAACGATTCAAGTTGTACTTAACAAATACGCTTGAGTTGGAAGAGCTTGCGGAAAGTAAGTTGCCTGGCATGGGTTCCCTCTCGGAGGAGTCGCACGCGGCTGGGGCAGTGAAAAGGGATACACCAATCCTCGTCATTCTCGGCAATCCGCCATATTCCGGACACTCAGCAAACCTAAGTTGGGAATTAGATGAAAAGGGTAAAAAGGTACCCAACTTTATTGGAAGGCTTGTTAGAGACTATTATCAGGTTGACGGAAAGCCTTTAGGAGAGAGGAATCCAAAGTGGCTGCAGGATGACTATGTTAAATTTATACGTTTTGCACAGTGGAAGATAGACCAGTCTGGCGAGGGGGTCTTGGGCTTTATTACAAATCACAGCTACCTCGACAATCCAACTTTCCGTGGGATGCGGCAGTCTTTGATGAATAGCTTCAATCAAATTTATATTCTTGACCTGCATGGCAACAGTAAAAAGAAAGAAAAATGCCCCGATGGCTCCAAGGATGAGAACGTTTTCGATATCCAGCAGGGAGTTGCAATTATCTTAGCCGTAAAGAAAAAAGGCCTCAAACGAAGGATTATGCACAGAGATGACTGGGGCTTGCGAGAAATAAAGTATAAATGGCTGAAAAACAATGATGTCAAGAGTACGAGTTGGACTAAGCTAAAGCCGAAATCTGAGTTTTACTTCTTATTGCCGAGAGATGATAAGCTTTTAGCTTGCTACCAGAATTACCCGAAAGTAATGGATATCTTCCCGGTCAACAGCGTTGGAGTAGTAACGAGTCGAGACAAGTTTGCTATCTGTGAAGACAGGGAAGAGTTGAAAAAGCGGATAAGAATGTTTCGGGATGAAAATATCCCCGACAGTATCATAAAGCAGGCATTTGACCTCAAGGAAAAGACCCATTGGAATATGAAAGATGCTCGAAGGAAAATAAGGGAGCAAGAGAATTGGGAAAAGCAGATAATACCCATTCTATATAAGCCTTTTGACCGACAGTGGATTTTCTACAACGATACTATAATAGAGAGAACCAGAAAAGATGTTATGAGGCATATGATGCGTGAGAATCTGGCCTTAATAACCTCTAGGCAAGCCCAGAGTGGCTTTCGTCATGCGCTTATTACAAACCAAATCGCCAGCCTTAATTCGACTGGTACTGCTGGCAAATATGGAAGCGGGTATGTTTTCCCCCTTTATCTTTACCCTGATGAGAATTTATACAACAACAGCAATACTAAAAAATACCAGCGTGAAGTAAATATTAACCAGCGAGTATTTGAAGCTCTAACAAGCGCATATAGAAAGAAACCGAAACCTGAGATAATACTTTATTATATATATGCGCTTTTATACTCAAATATTTATCGCCAAAAATACGCTGAATTTTTGAAGAGTGATTTTCCGAGGATTCCATTTTGCAGCAATTATAAATTATTTCAAACAATGGCGAGAGCAGGGGAAAAATTAGTCGATTTGCATCTGATGAGGTCCAGCAAGTTAGACAAGCCCATCGCTAAGTTTGAGGGCAAAGGAGATAACCTTGTAGAAAGAGTAGAATATGACGAAAGGAGAAAGTCGATATATATAAATGTAGGTCGGCATTTCCTACCTGTCAGCAAGGACATTTGGGAATATCAAATAGGTGGCTATCAGGTGATGGAAAAGTGGCTCAAAGGGAGAAAAGGCCAGAGAATATCGTTGGAGGACATTAAGCATTACTGCAAAATTGCCACCGCGATAAAAGAAACGATAGCTACTCAGAGAAAATTAGATAAGATTTACAACGATGTCGAAAAACAAACTATTACTTTTTAACAAATTTTGCAAACGTGTTTCGTGATTTGCACAGGGCAGATCATGGGAATTGATTATAGACAATAAAAGAAAGGGCAAGCAATGGCAGTGAAACTGAGACTCAAGAGAATGGGCAGGCGGCATCGGCCGTTTTTTAGAATCAATGCGATCGAGAGTCGCACGCCACGCGATGGCAGGATACTTGAAAAATTAGGGCATTACGATCCTATTGAGAAAGACCCAGCTAAGCAGATCGTCTTAAATCGTGAGCGGGCAAAGTACTGGCTGAGTGTGGGGGCTGTGCCGAGCGATACGGTGTCACAGATCCTGCTTCGCCAGGGAATCAAACATAAATATGCCGAAGAAAAGGCCAAAAGCCGTGCACAGGCTAAGGCTATAGCTCGGACCAAGGGCAAGTTCTTTACAAAGGCTGAGAAAATAGCGGCTGAGAAGAAAGCTGAGGCGAAAGTGAAGGAGGCAGAAGAAAAGGCCAAAGTTGAGGCTGAGGCTGCTAAGAAAGCTGAAGAAAAAGCCAAGGAAGAAACCGAGGCAGTGAAGAAAGCGGAAACAGAGTCCAAAACCGAGGTAAAGGCCAAGGAGGCAGAAGAAAAGGCCAAGACTGAGGCTGCGGCCACTAAGAAGGCCGAGAAGAAAGCCGGGGCAGCGAAGAAAGCGGAAGCAGAGGCCCAGGCCGAATCTGAGACCGCCAAAAAGGCCGAGGAGAAAGCCGAAGCAGAACCAGAAATTGCAGAAGAAGCCAAACAGGAAGAAAACAAGGCCGAAGAAGAGGCTGAAACTAAAACTGAAGCCAGAAAAGAAGAAACTACTGACAAAGAAGAAAAAGAGTGATGAGAATCGATGTTCTTACGCTTTTTCCGGAAATGTTTGAATCGACTTTGAGCTGCTCGATATTAAAGAGGGCTCAGGACGAAGACATAGTTGAAATAGTACTTACAAACATAAGGGATTTTGCCACCGATAACTATCGAAAAGTAGATGACAAGCCTTACGGTGGTGGGCCGGGTATGGTAATGATGCCCGGCCCGGTTTTTGCCTGCTTCGAGCACGTCCAGAATCTATCGACCGAAAAGGGCAGGGTCATCCTGCTTACGCCTCAGGGACAAAGGTTCGACCAGAGAAAAGCAACAGAACTTAGCAAAGAAAATAGACTCATTCTTATTGCCGGTCGCTATGAAGGATTTGATGAGCGAATCCGAATCAGCCTTGATGCAGAACAAATCTCAATAGGCGATTATGTGCTAAATGGTGGCGAACTTGCTGCGATGGTCGTAATTGACGCGGTTGTGCGATTATTGCCCGGTGCGCTTGGCGATGAAGATTCGGCAAAAGATGATTCCTTTAGCGAAGGACTTCTCGAATATCCGCAATATACAAGGCCGGAGGTCTTTCGTGACATGAAGGTTCCTGATATATTATTAAGCGGCGACCATGCTAAGATAGCCGAATGGCGCCGACAACAAGCCTTAGAAAGAACAAAAAAATGGCGTCCCGACCTGCTTGAAGATAGCAAATGATTCCTTGCTTGTTCAGCACATTGTCGGGGGGCCAGAATTGAAATTTAAGAGTCATAAAAATTAAAAATTAGAATTGGAGGGAGACAAAATGAACTGTCCAAAATGCGGCAATGAAAATCCAGATGATGCTCAATTCTGCGCTTCTTGTCATTACCCATTAAATCAACCACAATCGGCAAAAGATAAAATAAACGTCAAAACTAATTGTTTAGCTGTGGCTTCTATGGTTTTAGGATTTCTTGCCCTTGCATTTTTTGCTCTCCTAACATCTTTAAGTATCCGGCCTTTTTTAAGTCGTTCTATTCCACATATAGTCAGCGTCTTTTATCTTGTGGGATCAGTTTCTGCATTGCTCCTTGGTATTATCAGTCTCATCCAGATCGAACTAAGTGGTGGCAAACTTGTCGGGCGTGCTTGTGCCATAACAGGCATCGGCATCCCTGTTATCACATTTCTTGGCATATCGATTTCCTCGATGCTGCTTAGGACCAGAAGTGTGGCATTTCACATGACCTGCGGCACAAATCTCTCCAGCATCGGCAAAGCGATGCTTATTTATGCAAATGACTACGATGATGAGTTGCCTCGTGCGGGCGGTCCGGGTACACGCTGGACAGGACACACACCAGCCTGGGATGCAACCGATCGCTTTACTGCTTTCGGCCTTTCAAAGGAAGGAACTGGTGGCACAGCAACGGTATCATCGAGCCTGTACCTTTTGGTCAAGTACTCCGAGGTTACATCTAAGAGATTCATTTGCAAACAAGACAATGGGATCAAGGAGTTCAAGCCCAGTTGGTTCAGAATGCGTGGCAAAAAATTAACTGATTTCTGGGATTTCGGCTCCGACCCGGCAAGACATTGCAGCTACAGTTACCATAATCCCTACGGGAAGTACTTTCTAACCAAAAAAAGTGAGCGAGGCATGGCTGTAGTCGCGGACCGCAATCCGTGGATGGGTGCTCCTGGCCATAAGGCCAAGGATTTCGCTCGTTTTATGCCCCACATACCACCCTATAAAGGAACGATGAAACAGTCCAGACATGGCAACACCTGGAGCCATCAGGAAGACGGCCAGAATGTTTTATTCCTGGATACTTATGTGAACTTTGAGAAACGCACGTATTGTGGCGTTGACGACGATAATATTTACACTTATTGGGCTGGCGAGGACAAAGTGCGAGGTAAACCGCCTGTCGTTGGCAGCGAACCTGCCGATAAGCTCGATTCACTTCTTGTGAATGATCCGCCAATCACACGGCGCAGATAGGTGCTTAGGCCAATCTATCCGCCTCAGATGTTATCCAAGGGCGATTATATAAAATAGTAATGCTCGCCTTTGCAAAAATATATTGATTCTGCGAAATCTACTTGTCATCGCTGTGTAGATTGAATATAATTTTCACTCAATTTTTTCCGTTGGTTATTTATTTTCCGGAGATAAGCTTGTGAACAAGACAGAAATACTTGAGGCAGTTGAGAGCAAGAGCTTAAAAGAAAAGGTGCCACATTTTGAGATAGGTGACGTAGTGGACGTGCACTACCGGATTAAAGAAGGTGACAAGGTACGCACCCAGATCTTTACAGGCACGGTAATCGCTCGTAAGGGACGTGGAATAAACGAGAGCTTCACGGTGCGGAGGATTGTCAACAACGAGGGGGTGGAGCGCATTTTTCCTCTTCATTCACCTAATGTCGTCGATATAAGGCCGATCCGAAGCGGCAAGACAAGACGTGCAAAGCTATATTTTTTACGCCAGCGAACAGGCAAAGCCGTCAAGCTGACTCAGCGCCACAGCGAACACACCGTATCTAATTGATTATTGATTATTGATTATTGATAAATGGTAATTACTCAAACTGACCGAATTTTATACGCCGCCGCAGGCGTATAAAATTGAAAACCAACGTAAATACCTATTTGACAACAATATATTGCCCCTTGTCATTCCCGTGAAATTTATCCCTAAGGGAACGGAAATCCAATCTGCTCAAAACTTTAATATATTCCCGCCCATTCGGCTAGCGCTCAGGGCAGGCCCTGCGCGGCAATGACACAAAGAATAGGTCAGTTTGAGTAAATAATCAATTATCAATTATCAATAATCAATAATCAATACTATAAGCGGTATGCTACTCAGAAGGCATAAATTATTGGCCGACCGGACTCTACTCGGTCAATGGGGAGAGAAACGCTGCGGCAGATTCTTAAAGAAAAAAGGCCTAAAGATACTTACCCGTAACTTCTCCTGCAACAGTGGCGAGATTGACCTTGTTATGGTGGACGCCGATAGAAGTATTGTTTTTGTTGAGGTCAGAACACGAGTTGATGAAAATTTTGCGACGGCTGAGGCCTCGATAACATCTAAGAAAAAGGCCCGATTGCTCAAAACGGCTCGCTACTTTCTTGCAAAGCACAATATAGAAGATCGGCCCTTCCGTTTCGATATTGTTACGATAGTACTCGGTCAAACCGGACGTACTCAGATAAGACATTATAAAAATGCCTTTGTACCTTAGATACTATGGAACTTATCGACACACATTGTCACTTGACTTTTGATGATTTGGCACAAGACATCGATGGTGTGATCGAGCGCAGCCGCCAATCGGGTGTCACCGGCTGGATAACGGTTGGAACAGATCTGGAACATAATAAAAAAGCTATTGAGCTTGCCAAGCGCTTTGAGAATATGTATGCGGCTATTGCCATTCATCCACACGATGCTAAAACTGTAACAGCGGATAAAATGCGCCAGCTACGAGAGCTTGCACAACACCCAAAAGTAGTTGCAATTGGCGAAACAGGATTAGATTACCATTACGATTTTTCGTTGCACGAAGACCAGAGAAGAGTTTTCGCTGAGCACCTGAAAATAGCGGCTGAGTGTAATTTACCCGTAATCATACACTGTCGGAAGGCATTTGAAGAAACTATACAGATTTTAGATGAATACCGCGATAGTGTTGAAAAAGTGGTCTTTCATTGCTTTAGCGGTTCTGCTGAGCAGGCAAAGATTGTGCTGGATAAAGGCTACTATATTTCTTTTACGGGCGTAGTTACTTTCAAAAATGCCGAAAAGACCCGCGCTGCTGCCAAGGTTGTTCCGCTCGATAGACTGATGCTTGAGACGGATTGTCCGTATATGTCGCCGGAACCTATGCGAAAACAAAAGGTGAATGAGCCGGCACTTTTAATTCATATTGCCAGATTCTTAGTTGAGCTAAAGGAAATGAGCCTAACCGAATTTGCTCAGGCTGTAACGGATACGAGCAGTACCTTCTTTGGGCCATTAAGGCATTAGGTAAAAATAGAAGGAACGCCCGAATTAAGGTGAGGCGAATTTCTAAAGAGGCGGCAGGGAAAATGTTCATCGACCAGACATGTCCCAAATAACCAAGTGTCTAAAAAGCTTAGAAGCCGTTTTATAACACTAATAGTACGATTTTATGCTACGACTTGACTTTTTACTGAATAACACTATATATAAGTAGTTGGGCTTAATTAAGCGATAATTTTAGAATTTCAATCCATGTCTTATCCATACCGGGCGTGGAGAAGGAAACGTCTTTAATCGTCATGTAGCTAAGTTGGGGTGAATATGCCGGGGATGTTCGACCAGGCGCTGGTCAATCAGGTCCAGCAGGCCAATGATATTGTCGACGTTGTAAGCGAGCACGTGTCCCTGAAAAAAAAGGGCAGAGAGATGGTCGGGCTGTGCCCTTTTCATGACGACCACCGTCCGAGTTTTTATGTCAATCCTTCCAAGCAGATATTTAAGTGTTTTGCCTGTGGTGCTGGTGGTGGTGTCTTTACATTCGTTCAAATGCGCGAAAATCTGACTTTTCCACAGGCTGTGCAGAGATTAGCAGAGCGAGTAGGCATAAAGATAGAATCCGCAAGAATCAAGCATAGACAAACAGGCCAGAGACCAAGTGATGTCGATCCGAACAGACTTGCAAAAGTCAATGCGTGGGCAGCCGAATATTTCGAGAATAATCTCTACGACGACAGAAAAGGAAAATATGCGCGTGACTATATAGCATCGAGAGAAATTTCGCCTCAAAGTGCCAAAACATGGCGGCTTGGTCTGGCGATAGATTCATTTAATGATTTGATCGGGGCTGCGACTACAAAAAAGATTTCCGTGAAGCTACTCGAGCAGGCAGGTTTGGTCACCG
>Ga0315544_1002617_pt1 | contig 12487 bp, 10 predicted proteins | sample SalMarSW160130MG_2_FD_202543 | JGI IMG/M metagenome (GOLD analysis project Ga0315544, IMG submission 202543) | Salt marsh sediment microbial communities from the Plum Island Ecosystem LTER, Massachusetts, United States - Salt Marsh Sediment SW1601-130 ... | reverse complement strand
TTTGACCTGCCTCCTTCCAAGATTGGGGGGTAGGGTGGGCGTTAGTGTTATACTACTCCTCGGATAGATTGTCAAGTTGACCGACCTTCGTCCCGCGTCAACCGCGCAAGTGGCTTTTTGCTGTGCGCCAAAATGTCGTAATTGCGGTTTCACCCTGGTGTGATATAATACTACACAGCGGAAATCGAGAGGGAGGGACCTATGATGGCGAAGATACTGGTGGCCGAGGATGACGAGTCCTTGACCTCGTTCTTGCAGCCCATGCTGAAGCGGGCTGGCTTCCAGGTGGTGATCGCGCGAGACGGCGAGGAAGCCCTGGCGCTGGCGGCTGCCGAAGAGCCTGACCTGGTGGTGCTGGATGTCAGGATGCCCAAGCTGGATGGCTGGCAGGTGTGCAGGGAGCTGCGGAAACGGGAGCGGTACATCCCCATCATCATGCTCACCGCGCTGGGCGAGACAGCGGAAAAGGTCAAGGGCTTGAGCATAGGAGCCGATCATTACCTCACCAAGCCCTTCGACCCGCACGAACTGATCGCCCAGATCGAGGCTACCCTGCGCACGGTGCGTGAGAGCCAAGAAGCGCGGCGTCCCCATCGCCTGGTGTTTGACCGCCTGGAGATTGACCTGGACAAACGCAGGGTTTGGATCGGGGGGCAAGAGGTGCAGCTCACGCCGACCGAGTTCAACCTGCTGCGCTTCCTGGCGGAGCAACCGGGCCAGGTCTTCGGGCGAGAGACGCTCCTGGACAGGGTCTGGGGATGGGAAGTGGCCGTTGACTCCAGGGTGGTGGACAAGAACATCGCTGAACTGCGCAGGAAGTTGGAGCCGAATCCGAGTGTGCCCCAGTACATTCTGACCGTGCGGGGCGTCGGCTATCAGTTTCGGGAGCGCCCCCCCTCTTTCCCCCCCAAGTTGGGGGGTAGGAAGGGGGAACAATGAGTGAACCGGTGATCCATGTCTCTTTCGACCCTGTAGGGGCGGCCATCCTCTTGCTCGTGCTTCTGCTGGTCGCCACAGGACTCGCGCTGCTCACCTCATGGTATTGGAAAAGGCGGCTGGCTCGACCCTCCATGGTGGGGCAATTGGACGCGCTGCTGGACAACCTGCCTCTGGGGCTGTTGCTCATTGACCGACGGGGACAGGTGCTCTGGTGCAATCCGGAGGCCCGTCAATTGCTTTCTTTGGATCGCGCTTCACCTCGACTGGACGGCGGTCTGGTCGCCGTCGTGAAACGAGTGGCTGAGTCCCGCCAATCGGAACTGCACGAGCTTCAGCCCTCGGATGGCGTGCGGCTTCAGTTGCGGGCCATGCCCCTGGGCAGCTCGTCTCCTCCTGCTGAGGATAGGGTGATCTGCATGGTCACGGACGTCTCAGGGCGACGCCATCAGGAGGAATTCTACCGCAGCTTTATCCAGAACATCTCCCACGAGCTACTGACCCCTCTGGCAGCCATCGCTGGCCACGTCGCCAACATCAAGGAATGTTCCATCGAAGAAGTCGAGAGCTGGCGGCTTTCGCAGGACATCATCGAGCGAGAGGTGCGGCGGCTCACTGGCCTGACCAGCAATCTGCTCCTCCTCTCCCGATTGGAGTCGGGCGTCCCGCTGCGCTTGGAGCCTACCAACATCGGGGTTGTGGTCGAGGAGGCCGTGGCCGGGCTTCTCAGAGTGGCGCAGGCGAAGGGGATCGAGCTATCCATCCAGAGCCCCCCTCGGCTACCCCGTATCCCTGCTGACAGGGATCGGATCAAGCAAGTCTTCATCAACCTGCTGGACAACGCGGTCAAGTACTGCCCTGAGGGGAGCGAGGTGCAAGTCCGGCTGCAGACGGACGGAGAGGGCATCGTCGTCGAGGTGGCCGACGATGGGCCGGGCATCCCGCCAGAGGACCTGCCCCACATCTTCGACAAGATGTATCGGGTGGAAAAAGAGGGAACCAGGGCAGTGAAAGGGAGCGGTCTGGGGCTATCCATCGTGAAGAGAATCGTGGAGCTGCACGGTGGGCAGATCGCGGTGGAAAGCGTAGAGGGGGAAGGGACGACGTTCAGGGTGAGGTTGCCGTTGGCTGGTGAGCCAATGTGAAGAAACAGGGACGAAATCGTTACAGACCCGTAACATTCGTCAGTACAGGCGTAACCATCTTGTGATAGAATGTAGATGCGGGTGGAGAGGAGACCTAAGATCATGAACCACAGCAAGGATAAGCTGAGCTTGGCTTCTGTTCTGGTTCTGATCCTGATGGGGGCTACGGCCCTGGCGGGATGCACACACATTCAGGTGAGTCTGGACAGGACGACGCCCGATCTCAAGGCGACCGAGACCGCGATAGCACATAGCGTCGTGGCGACGCTCGCTGTGCAATCGCCCACTCACACCCTCACACCAGTAGCTACAGCTACGCCCGTTGTCACACCTACGCCTACCGCCACGCCGAGGCCCGTAGCTACGCCTACTGGGACCGCAACTACCGCGCCCATCGTGACGCCCACAGCCACACCGACCAAGACACCTACAGCGACCCACACCACAACGCCGACGGCTACCGCTACGACGCCCACGCCAATACCGCCGTTGACACCGAGCCAAGTTACCTGCCGGCTGAGCCTGGTGAGCCCGCCAGATGGGGCATCCTTTGGCGATGAAACGAGGGTTGTGACGTTACGATGGGAATCCGACAGAACACTGGCCACGAACGAGTACTTCTTCGTCAACGTGACCTACCCGCACGACGGACAGACCTGGTACGATGGCACGTGGTTGGATCCAGCTCGCCAAATCCCCTCCGGAACGCGGGATACGAGCTGGGAACTGGAGGATTACTTGTGTGCGGAGGACCTATCGGACACCGGTTGCTTCGATTGGAACGTCGCTATGAAGCGGAGGAAAGGGGGCTATCCAGACCTGAGCGACGAAGTCGAGTGTCTCGGCCCGACCTGGGCCTTCTGTTGGTCCGGGTGCGAGAGAAAGCCAACCCAAACGCCCGCGCCGCCAACAGAGACCTGCACCCCGGAGCCTTATCCTCCCCCACCCACGGAGACCCACACGCCGCAACCTTACCCTCCACCGCCAACTGCGACGACGATAGCTACCTGGACGTCTACCTCAGTGGCTACGAACACGGCCACAGTGCAGCCTTAGCGGAGCAACTCACAGACAAAATCCCTGAACGCAGCGCCAGACCAGGGCGTGCTCTTGTGCGCCCTTGGGCAGGCTCAAGACAGCGACTGAGGCTGGCGTTTTGCTTCAGCGAGAATGAGAATGGGGAGGTCAAACGATGAGGGCGATGCTAACGTGGCCTGTGCCTGGCGGCTGGGGGCGCACGGCAAGGGGTATGCAGGAGTGCGATTGGAGGAACTGAAGGGATCATAAGGGGGAGGACCACAGGGGACCGGAAAGTTGTGAATGGCTACTATGCAAGAAACGCCTCAATCTCATGGCGAACCTGTTCCAGGTCGTGATCGGGATCACCGGTCAGCGCTGAGGGTTCAATCTGTCCGTCCGGTCGGTGCACGTGGTGGGGGAAGTTGGCGAGACCGGGATGATGCGGTGCATTGTCCCACCCCAGCACGCGCGTGCCCGCTTGCACCAGAGTGTAGCCGTACTTGCCCAGCGTCTCGTTGAAGTAGAGGTCCAAGAAGTACCCACCCATCAGCTCCAGCCGCCACTTGGTGACGAGATCGTGAACGGCCGTGACATGGGCGCAGGTGGCTATGAAGCGGGCGACGGCGCGATTGAACTCATTAGCCATCCGAGTAGCCTCCGCATGATCCGGGTGCGCTGCAGGCTCTCCACCGCGTTGCGCCACTCGATGGAGTCTTCCCAGTCGGGATGTTCCCGACCTTCACCCCGCGCCAGGCGAGCTTCCAGCGCTTCCAGGGAATCACCGTAATGCTGCTCAAAACGCCGAATCATCGCTTGCAGGATCACTTCCCGGTTGTGCGCATCGTCCAGCAATGGGGTCAGCGCCTCACGAGGGATACTGGATGGGAGGGCACGCAGAGCAACTTCAGACATTGTCTTCTCCTTCCAAGCTATGAGGTGCAGATAGATTGTATCACTCGCTTTGAAAAAGGTCAAATGTCATCATTTCCATACAACTCGAACACGACGCCAGCCATGGCTGCGCTCTTGCGTGCCCTGAAGCTGGCGTTTGTTTTGTGGTCGTGAAGGTTGCAATGTGAAGAAACAGGGACAAAACCGTTACACACTCGTAACATTTGTCGGCAAAGGCGTAATCATTTTGTGGTAGAATGTGAATGCAAGCAGGGAGCACCAGCCAAGGGCGTAACTCTACGTAGCAAGGGAAAGGAGATAGAAATGAGCGAGAAGAAGCAAGTGAACGGCACTACGGCTAGGACGGCAAGGCCAATTTGCTCTTTGGCCTTCAGCATCTTAACAGCAGCGATCTGTCTGCTCCTATTCTATTCGCCTCTCTGGGCCTCCCCCGAGACCGACCTGGCCCAGCAGGATACCACGGTACGAATAGAGCCGGCCCAACCGACGGTGATGGTGAGCGAGACTTTCACTGCCTCACTGATGATTGACAATGTTGGCGCCCCGTGGGCGTTCGAGCTCGAACTACTGGGGATCCCCAACATCGTCACGATGGACGGCCTGCCGCTGGGTGACTTCGCCCCGGGCAAGGGAGAGAGCCCTCTAGACCTGCAAGATCTCCGACTGGTGGGCACGTTCGAGAATTCCCAGGTGGCTAGCGACGAGAACGGCTCTGACTGGCACATCGAGACCGCAGACAGCGAGGGGCGGGTGGGCTACTACACCTCGCTGGCCTTGGACGAGAGCGGCTATCCGCACATCAGCTACTTCGACTCCACGCCCAACTATGACCTGAAGTACGCTTACCAGGACGCCTCTGGCTGGCACGTTGAGACCGTGGACACCGACGGGATTGCCGGCCTCTTCACTTCGCTGGCCTTGGATGAGAACGGCTATCCGCACATTAGCTACTGCGGCGGCTCCGGTCTGAAGTATGCCTGTCGGGATGCCTCCGGCTGGCACATCGAGATTGTGGACAGCAAGGGGTTTGCCAGCTACTACACCTCCCTGGCGCTGGATGGGGACGGCTATCCGCACATCAGCTACTTCGACTCCTATCCCAACTACGACCTGAAATACGCCTACCGGGATGCCTCTGGCTGGCACGTCGAGACTGTGGACAGCATCGGGCAAGTCGGCTGGCACACTTCCCTGGCCCTCGACAGGGACGGCCATCCACACATCAGCTACTGCGGCAACCACACCCTGAAGTACGCTTACCAGGACGCTTCCGGCTGGCACGTCGAAGCTGTGGACAGCGAGGGGCGGGTGGGCTACTATACCTCCCTGAGCTTGGACAGGAGCGGGTATCCACACATCAGCTACCTCGGCAACTACGACCTGAAGTATGTTTACCAGGACGCCTCCGGCTGGCACGTCGAAACTGTGGACAGCGACGGGCGGGTAGGCTTCTACACCTCGCTGGCTTTAGATGAGAGTGACTATCCGCACATCAGCTACAGTGACTCCTACCCCGACTACGACCTGAAGTACGCCCACCAAGATGCTTCTGGCTGGCACATTGAGACCGTGGACACCCGGGGGTGGGTTGGTTGGTATACGTCCCTGGCCCTGGATGGAGGCGGGCATGCGCACATCAGCTACCAAGACCCTTATCCCGACTACGACTTGAAGTACGCCCGCCATAAGTAAGGCGCCGACGCCAAAAATGAGGGGGTCAAGAAATGAAAAAGTTGTTCGCTGTCTTGGTTCTTTTATCGGCCCTTGTCGCTGCTTGCGACCCACCTTCGCCAACCGTGGTTGAGCCATCATCCCCAACTCCGACGGACACCCCTAGCAGACCAACGACAGCCACTCCAACTCCGACGGACACGCTTACACCACCAACTCCCACTCCTACTCCCACTCCAACTTCTACTCCAACTTCCACTCCAAAGTATGCATCTTGCGGTCCCCGCGCCGTGCCCTCCGAGCAAGCAGGAGATTACACCGGGCAGATCGTCACCGTGCAGATGAACCGGGCCTACTGCTCCTACCGCCCTGATGTGAAGGGCAACCCCACTTTCTGCAACGATGCCCCTTACCCCACTCACGACTTCACCATGCTCGTGTGGGACCAAGATTGGAGCGACTATGATGGGCGATGCGTTTGCGTATACGGTCAAGTCACTGTTTATGGAGGCAAACCGCAGATCATGTTAGAAAGCCGGAGCGGCGTCTCTGTATGCCGCTGAGTGGCGGGCTGGCGGTGCTGGCGTGGAGGGTGAAAAGGTGCAAATTGGAACAACAGACGAAGCACTTCGTCTATTAACAAGTTAGCCGGAATCTGTCTTAAGCAAAGAAAGGAGCAGAAGGTGGGACATCAGAAGTTGCTACAGCCGATGATTGGCACGGTGTTGGTACTGTTGCTCTTAGTTGGGTGCGGCACTCCTACCCCCGCCCTGGACGACGCCGAGGCCTACATCAACCGCGGGGATGCCTATATGGAAAAGGACGAATACGATCTCGCCATCGCCGAGTTCGACAAGGCTATTCAACTAGAGCCCGGCTACGCCGATGCCTACTTCGGCCGCGGGACTGCCTACCTCATCAAAGGCGACTTCGACCGCGCCATGGCCGAGTTCGACAAGGCTATCCAACTCAAGCCCGACTACGCCGAGGCCTACATTGGACGCGGGCTTATCTATAGCGAAAAGGGTGAATACGATCTCGCCATCGCCGACTACGACCAGGCTATCAAGCTCAAGCCCGACTACGCCGATGACTACTTCAGCCGCGGGATTGCCTACTTCGACAAAGGCGACCTCGACCGCGCCATCGCCGACTTCGACAAGGTCATCCAACTCAAGCCCGGCTACGCCGATGCCTACTTAAGGCGCGGGATTGCCCATAGCGAAAAGAGCGAATACGATCTGGCCATAGCCGACTACAGCAAGACCGTCCAACTCAAGCCTGACCTCGCCGATGCCTACGGTGGCCGCGGGGGTGCCTACTACGCAAGAGGCGACCTCGACCGCGCCGTCGCCGACTACGACAAAGCCATCCAACTAGATCCCAACTACACCGAGGCGTACTTCGGCCGCGGGCTTATCCATAGCGAAAAGGGCGAATACGATCTAGCCATGGCTGACTTCGACAAAGCCATCCAACTCAAGCCCGACCTCGCCGATGCCTACACCAGCCGCGGGGCCGCCTATTACCACAAAGGCGACCTCGCCCGCGCCATCACTGACCTCGACAAAGCCATCCAACTCAAGCCTCTTTACTACGCCGAGGCCTACTTCATCCGCGGGATTGCCTACTACGAAAACGGCGACCTCGACCGCACCATCGCTGACCTCGACAAAGCCATCCAACTCAAGCCCGACTTCACCGATGCCTACTACAATCGCGGGGTCGCCTACTACGAAAAAGGCGACCTCGACCGCACCATCGCTGACCTCGACAAGGTCATCCAACTAGAGCCCGACTACGCCGAAGCCTACTACAACCGCGGGGGCGTCTACGCACTGAAGGGAAAGAAAGAGAAGGCCATCGCTGACCTCAAGAAGGTTCTGGAACTGAGCAACGATCCTCTTTTGCGGCAGCAGGCAGAGGAGCAGTTGAAGGCGTTGGGGGCAAGGTAACTTACCCTGCCTGAGCCTGGCCGGGGGCGCGAAACTGGAGAGCGTACAAGATACCCTGAGCCATGCCAGCGTAGAGACGACGCAAGCTTACGCTAAGATCGTGGATAAGATGCGGGAGAACCCGACACTGTACCCCTTGAGAAGCTGTTATCAGGTTGATTCCGATTAGCTACGTAATCAGACGCCGAAACGAGCACTTTTTTAGCGCACCTGAGCGGGTTTCAAAATGTCTGCATTGTTGGGAACTGAGAGGCTGGAAAGGAGAGACAAGAGATGTCTGACGTTCTACTTGGTGTGATCATCGGCGGTATTGTTACCTTTGTTGGCGGGGTGCTTGGGTCGCTTCTGAACCACCGACTCAGTCTACAGAAGGAGCTCTTGAACCACCAACGTAGTTTAGAGAAAGACGAGATCGAGGCCTGCAGAGAACGCACTAAGCTCATTCGCCAACGGTTGGTAGGCAACAGAATACAAACGGCTGAAGTGATGGACTTCGTTCAGATAGCCCGCGCTGAGAGGAAGCAGCCTGACCTAGGGCGTGCCAATCTCCAAGAGGTTGACTTGCGTGACCAAGACCTGCAGGGCGTCAAGTTGTTTCGTGCTGATCTAACTGACGCCGATTTAGATAGGGCTGACCTAAGAGAGGCGGATTTGTCGAAGGCGATATTACTCAAGGCCGAACTGAAGGACGCAAACCTCCAAGGGGCCATCCTGATGGATGCAACCTTCGAAGGGGCTGACCTAGAGGGCGCAAACCTCCAAGGGGCCATCCTGATAAACGCGAACCTCCAAGGGGCCATCCTGGTGGACGCAAATCTCCAAAGGGCCATCCTGATAAACGCAAACCTCCAGCAGGCCAACCTGATAAACGCAAACCTTCAAGGGGCCAACCTGATGGGCGCAAACCTCCGAGAGGCCGATCTCAGGTATGCAAACCTCCACGAGGCCGACCTGAGGGACGCAAACCTCGGAGGGGCAAAGGCAAACCAAGGTACCGTCTGGCCAGGGGACTTCGAGGTCCCGGAGGGAGTGGTGATGGAGGATCAAAAAGACAAGGGGGGTACTGATGTCTGAAGTCAAACTTCACTCTGCCAGTGAGGATCCATCTAAGTTCATAGAGTCACCGCTCCATAAGGTGCACTGGGTCAAGTGCCCCGAGTGCGGCGAGTCGTTTTGGTTTCCACTGTTTGTGGATCGCCTAAATGAATACGTTGAAGAGATTCTCCGCGATTTCCAAGAGTATCTCTCTCAAAATCCGTGTTCCGAACACCCATAGCAGAGTCAATCAATACATAGCGGGCGACGTGGCTCGCCGAAAGGAACAAAAAGGAGGCAAAGATGCTAAACAAGAAAGCAGTCATCAGAGCAACTCTGGCAGTAGCACTTCTGCTGTTAAGCGCTGCTGTAACACCTGCCCGCACCGAAGTCGTGGGCCTCACCACCGCACCTGATTTCGGCAAACTGCCACTGTCGTTCGTGCCCAACGCCGGGCAGACCGACTCCGCTGTGCGCTTCCAGGCTCAGGGTATGGGCGGCACGCTCTTCTTCACTCCTGGAGAGATCGTGCTGTCATTGCCTGCCCCCTCACCAGCCAGGGATTCTGAGGCATTCCCAACAACGTTGCAACAAATCCGCAATCCCAAATCCCAAATCCGAAATTCTTCTGTGGTGCGGCTGCGCTTCGAGGGTGCGAACCCCGAACCGGAGGTGACGGGCGTTGAACGCCTGCCCGGCATCGTCAACTATTTCATTGGCAACGACCCCGCGAAATGGCAAACGAAGTTGCCGACCTACGCGGGCATCGTCTACCAGCAGCTCTATTCCGGCATTGACCTGCACTACGACGGCACGGAAGGCGTGCTGAAAGGTGCCTACACCGTCGCGCCCGGCGCCGACCCAAGCCGCATCCGCTGGCGCTACGAGGGTGCGACCGCCGTGCGTGTGGACGAGGCGACGGGCGATCTGCTGATCGAACTCCCCTCTCCCGATGTTGGGAGAGGGGCCGGGGCCTGCCCTGAGCCAAGTCGAAGGGGTGAGGGCCAGGGCCACACTCTGACCGAACAGGCACCCACTGCCTGGCAACTCATCAACGGCCAGCCTGTCCCTGTTGCAGCCCGTTACACGCTTTCTCCTGACGGGAGCATCGGCTTCGCACTTGGCGACTACGATAGTGCCCGGCCGCTGGTGATAGACCCCACCCTCAACTACAGCACCTTTGTGGGAGGAAGTGGAGATGACCGGGGCTGGGCGCTGGCGCTGGACGACGAGGGCAACGCCATAATCACGGGCTGGACAGGGTCCACTGACTTCCCCACCATCGCTGGGGCTTACGACACCAGCTACAACGGCGGAAGCTACGATGTCTTCGTGTTGAAGCTGGCCGCCGACGGCGGTTCGCTGCTGTACAGCACCTTTGTGGGGGGAAATAGCGATGACCGTGGCCTGGCACTAGACCTGGACGGCGCTGGCAACGCCGTGGTCATGGGCTTTGCAGAATCCTCTGATTTCCCCACCACCGCCGGGGCTTACGACACCAGTCACAATGGAATCACCGATGTCTTCGTCTTGAAGCTGGCCGCCGACGGCGCTTCGCTGCTGCACAGCACCTTTTTGGGGGGAAGTAGTAATGATGCCCCCCAGGGCCTGGCGCTGGACGGCGCTGGCAACGCCGTGGTCACGGGTTTTACATCTTCCTCTGATTTCCCCACCACCGCCGGGGCCTACGACACTACCCACAACGGAGGCGAGTGGGATGCGTTCATCTTTAAGCTGGCCGCCGACGGGGGTTCGCTTTTGTACAGCACCTTTGTGGGGGGAAACAGGGATGACTATGGCTGTGCGCTGGCGGTGGACGGCGAGGGCAACGTCGTGGCCACCGCTCAAACATTGTCTTCCGACTTCCCCACCACCGAGGGGGCTTACGACACCAGCCCCAATGGGGACTGGGATGTTTATGTGTTGAAGCTGGCCGCCGACGGGGGTTCGCTGCTGTACAGCACCCTTGTGGGGGGAAGTGGGCGGGACGATGCCCAGGGGCTGGCGCTGGACAGCGCTGGCAATGCCGTGGTCGCGGGCATCACCTGGTCTTCCAACTTCCCGACCACCGCCGGGGCTTACGACACCAGCTACAACGGGGGGGACATTGATGTCTTTGTCTTGAAACTGGCCGCCGATGGGGGTTCGTTGCTGTACAGCACCTTTTTGGGGGGAAGTAGCGATGACTCTGCCTATGGCAGCTTTACGCTGCCGCTGGACGGCGCTGGCAACGCTGTGGTCACGGGCTGGACAGGGTCCTCTGACTTCCCCACCACCGCCGGGGCTTACGACACCAGCCACAATGGGAACAGGGATGTCTTCATCTCGAAGCTGGCTGCCGATGGGGGTTCGCTGTTGTACAGCACCTTCGTCGGGGGAAGTAACGACGATTGGGGCTGTGCACTGGCACTGGACGGCTACGGAAACGCCGTGGTCACGGGTGAGACACAATCCTCCAACTTCCCCACCACCGCCGGGGCTTACGACACTACCCATAACGGGGGGCGCGATGTCTTTGTGCTGCGCTTCGATGGGCTGGGCAGTCCCGCTGGCCCTCACTTTGGGCCTCACGTGACCTACGGCGCGGGAACCAATCCCCGGTGCGTGGCCATGGGCGACTCAGATGGAGATGGCGACCTGGACCTGGTCGTGGCTAACTGGGGTAGCGACAATGTCTCAGTGCTATTGAACCAGGATGACGGGACCTTTGCCAGTCAGGTGACCTACGGCGTGGGATACGATCCTTGGGCCGTAGCCGTGGGGGATCTGGATGGAGATGGTGACCTAGACACGGTCACGGCTAACTGGGGTGGCAACGTCTCGGTGCTACTGAACCAGGGTGATGGTACCTTTGTCAGCCGAGTGGATTACGGCATGGGCAGCCGTCCCCACTCCGTGGTTGTGGGTGACCTGGACGCGGATGGCGATCTGGACGTGGTCACGGCTAACTACGATAGCAACAACGTCTCAGTGCTACTGAACCAGGGTAACGGCACCTTTGCCAGCCAAGTGACCTACGGTGTGGGAAACAATCCCCAGTCCTTGGCCGTGGGGGACCTAGATAGGGACGGCGACCTGGACCTGGTCACGGCTAACCGCGAGAGCGGGAACGTCTCAGTGCTACTGAACCAGAGTGACGGGACCTTTGCCGGTCAGGTGACCTACGATGCGGGATACGATCCTTGGGCCGTGGCCGTGGGCGATCTGGATGGGGACGACGATCTGGACCTGGCCGTGGGTAACTGGAGTGGCAACGTCTCGGTGCTACTGAACCAGGGTGATGGGACCTTCGCTAGCCAGGTGACCTACGTCGGCGGGGGCAACGCCGTGGCCGTGGGTGACCTGGATGGAGACGGAGACTTGGACATGGTCACGGCTGACTTCCGTAGCGACAACGTCTCGGTGTTGCTGAACCAGGGTGACGGGACCTTTGCCAGCCAGGTGACCTACGGCGTAGGAAGCGAGCCCTGCTCTGTGGCCCTAGGTGACCTGGATGGGGACAGCGACTTGGACCTGGCCGTGGCTAACTGGCCTGACCACAACGTCTCGGTGCTGCTGAACCATCATCATATGCCCCTAAATATCCTTCAGCTTCAACCTATGAATGATGCAAGAATAGGGCCCGGGGCTGCGATGGGCATTGATGGCAAGGTTTACGTTTTCGGTGGAGGGACTTCAGGCGGTATTCTTGCAAGCGTAGAATGCTATGATCCCGCTACTGACACCTGGTCATATCGTGCCCCGATGCCTGGCCCAAGGGCTTGGCTCAGAGCAGCAACAGCTCCTGATGGCACGATATATACATTCGGGGGA
>Ga0315544_1002615_pt1 | contig 12497 bp, 8 predicted proteins | sample SalMarSW160130MG_2_FD_202543 | JGI IMG/M metagenome (GOLD analysis project Ga0315544, IMG submission 202543) | Salt marsh sediment microbial communities from the Plum Island Ecosystem LTER, Massachusetts, United States - Salt Marsh Sediment SW1601-130 ... | reverse complement strand
TGAGAGACTATGCTGTGCATCAGTTCATGGACCAGGACCGAGGCAAAGAATAAGACACTGGTTATCAAACCGGCGCCTATTCTGGCAGACAAGCTCCAGGTCGGATAGTCAGTCGGGTTGAAGTAGCTGGCCGCCAGCGCCCAGGTCACCAGTGCGAAAATGAAAAACCAGGAATAGTGAAGCCTCAGTGATATACCCAAAACCTTGCCGATGGGTATGCCGCCTCTTAACATCTTACACTCCTTCTATTTGTGTTTTCTCCGCTTGAATTATTGGGCATTCATATTTGCGGTTTCACCACAATGACCCTATCCGAGCAGTATATGTGCCACCCTTAACTCCGGATGAATTATCAGAAGCTCAATGAAATTTAGCAGATAGGAGCTTAAATAGTCATAAAATCGACTCACAAATAATTACAAAATTATGACATTTTGGAGGTGGTTTCACTTCTTATTACCTGTTATTACCTGCAGGAGTTGATAATATGCGCTCATGTACCGCTCTACAGCATAAAACTTTCATTTTCTCGCCCTCTTTATTAGCAATGTTAAATACGCTTGAGCCAGAGATCATGCAGGTTCATGCTATTTTCAGCCTTTTTGCCCAGGCAACCAGGTTATCAAGTAGCTCTCCAATTAGTTCCTTTGTTTTTTCGTCAAGTAACCTCCCTGTATCATCAAATTTCTGAGGAGCAAAGGTGACGAACACCTCCGGCTTATTCACCGGGTGCATATTGAGAAAGACAAATGACTGCCGGAGGTGATATTGCGCTCGGGCTCCTCCCAGCATACCTGTTGATGCGCTCATCATAGCAACGGGTTTACCTTCGAACGCACTATCTCCGTAGGGTCTTGAGGCCCAGTCGATAGCGTTCTTCAAAACCCCCGGTACAGAATAATTGTATTCAGGCGTTACGATTAATAGTGCATCAGCCGCCTTTATTTTTCTCTTAAATTCCTTCACCGTTTCCGGTGGCGAAGACTCCAAATCCTGATTAAAGGGAGGGATGCCATCTAGTTCGAATACTTCGAGTTTTGCGCCATTCGGCACGAGTTCAAGAGCCACCCGCAGCAGTGCCCGGTTATAGGAACCCGGGCGTAGACTCCCGGCAAAGCCAAGGATACTTATTTGCTCATGCATGTTTACCTCCGATCATACAATATATGATGGAGAAATCAATATCGTAGTGTGACGCAGGAGGTTACTCTATGCCATGCCGAAGGATGCCTTATCGACCTCCACCATGACTTTACCTCCCTCGAGCTTTACTTTGTATGTATTGATCGGCTTGGGTGATTTGACCATTTTAGCCATGGATAGTTTGATGCCGGACCAATCCGTCCACCTGACCACATGACCGTCAATAAGGTCAAACCGGGAATGATGGCGTGGGCAGGTGACAATGGTCTTTTCCAGCTTCCCTTCGGATAGGTTCCCATTCATATGAGGACAACGGTTATCGGCAGCATAGAAGGTGTCGCCGACCCGGGCTAAAAGAATCTCGTGTTTACCCAAGTTGAACATCTTCATTTGCCCGCTTTTGAGCTCGCTACCTCCAGGAACTTCTACGAATTCAGTCATTTTGCACCTCCTTATTTTCTCTTCCTTTAACTACTTAATTTACAGAGATTTTGGTTTGAATCCATCTCCCTCCTCCATCCAAAAGCTTACTGGAAAATCAATAAAAAAGTCATAACACTGAATAAAAAGTAATTAAATATTTATGACATTTTGGAGGCTATAAAAATGAGATGGAAGAGGCCATTATTTTCCAGGGGACCTACTTGCTATGGGGACGGGTACCGAATTGTAAAAAAGAAGAAACGTTCTGCCCGCTTTGGCGCAGCAGATGTCATTAGCTGCTGGGAATGATCTAGAACCTTGAACTACTGCTTCAAGTTAACATGATATAATTTATAGCACTGTATAATTCCAGTCTAGCTTGAATAAGTTTGAAGGAGGTATACTATGAAGGTCAGCGCGCGTAACATTATAAAAGGAAAAGTGAAAAAGGTCACTACCGGAGTCGTCAATGATGAGGTAATCGTTGAGTTGCCGGGGGGAACTGAGATGGTATCCATAATCACCAAGACATCCGCCGAAAGACTGGGGCTAAAACCAGGTCAAGATGTTTATGCCATCATTAAAGCATCTAACGTGATGATAGGGGTTGACTGAGATTAAGCTCTCTGAATTCTTTGAGCGGCTGTGTCTAGCTTCGAAACAAGCGCACCGATGATGGTGGGAATGCAAGTTAAACCTGGTGACCTACGGTTAGCCTATTTCTTCACAGTAGTGGCAAGTAAGCAAGTCATAGAAGGCGGCAAGTTAGCCGCAAACCTCAGGCAGTCAAGCTGGACACGCCATTTATTGTGCTTTATGATTTCATCGTGTATTCTCAGCAATGGTAGTCTTATTACTGGTTAGTGCCATCGTTCCACCAATTATATTGCGTCCTCTATTAAAACGCTGGCATCTAGGAGAAGAATGATAGCAAAAATGGACAAACTACAAATTAGTCCAAAAGAGATCGATGCCGTGGTTTTCGATATGGACGGTGTGATAACCGATACCGCCACTGTTCATGCCGCTGCCTGGAAGCAGGTGTTTGACGAATACCTCAGGAAGCGTGCTGAACGACAGGGAGGGCAGTTTCAGCCGTTTGATGCTGATTTGGATTACCGCCGCCACGTTGATGGCAAGCCCCGATATGATGGGGTTAAGGCTTTTCTGGAGTCTCGTGGCATCTCGCTTCCATACGGAAACCCGGAGGATAAGCCGGATAAGGAGACTATATGCGGACTCGGCAATCGGAAGAATCGGTATTTTCTCCAGCGTCTAAAAAAGCAGGGCGTAAAGCTCTACGAATCCTCCATTACATTCGTAAAGCAGCTAAGGTCAAGCGGTATCCGTACGGCGATTATATCGGCAAGCCGCAACGCTGAAGCTATGCTGAAGGCTGCCGGTATTCAGGACCTATTTAGCGTCAAAGTGGACGGCGTTGATTCCGTTAAACTTCAACTTAAAGGTAAGCCCGACCCGGCAATTTTTCTTGAAGCGGCAAAACTGCTTAAAGTAAAGCCTGAAAAGACAGCTATTGTCGAAGACTCACTCGCCGGTGTCGAGGCTGGGCGCCGGGGAAAATTCAAGCTTGTTATCGGTTTGGACCGGGCTAACCAGGGGAAAGACCTGAAGAAACGAGGCGCCGACATTGTAGTGCAGGATTTGTCCCAGATTGAAATCCGCCAAACCAGTTCTCGGCGGTCAGCAAGAGCACGTCAAACCATAGACAGCTTGCCCTCCGCCCTTGAGAGGAAGGATGAGATCTTTGAGCAGCTGCACGAAAGAATACCCGCTATTTTCCTCGATTATGATGGTACGCTAACACCTATTGTTGAAGACCCAAAGGATGCAACCCTTTCTGATAAGGCCAAGAAGGTGATCAAACGACTGACAGAGCATTATTCGGTGGCCATCATAAGCGGCCGCGACCTGGGTGACGTGCAGAATATGGTTGGGATTGGCGATATCGCCTATGCCGGCAGTCACGGCTTTGATATCGTTGGACCAGGCGGGAGATACCGGAACCAGGAAATGGGCAAAAGTTTCTTGCCTATGCTTAAGCGTGCTGAAGCGGAATTACGTAAGGCCATACGAGACATACCGGGAGCCAGGGTCGAACACAAGCGATTTGCCATCGCAGTTCACTACCGTCAAGTTGATAGTGCTGACATCAATATGGTGAAGCAGCGATTCGATGACATATCGTCACATTATCCGGAACTGCGAAAGTCAACTGGGAAGAAAGTCATTGAGCTAAGGCCGAATATCGACTGGGACAAAGGCAAAGCCTTATTTTATTTACTTGAGACGCTCTATACTAATAGTGGCAGGATTCTCCCCTTGTACATTGGAGATGATATTACCGATGAAGATGCATTTCGAGCCATCGGCGAACAGGGCATTGCCATAGCTGTGGGCAGCGAAAAACGCCAAACCGCAGCTCACTATATGCTACGGGACCCCGAAGAGGTGGTGAAATTTCTCCAAGAACTGACAAAGCGCGCCGAAAGAGAGGTTTCAGAAGGCATCTGGATGATGGCTTACGACGATTTCAACCCAGAACAGGAGGGGCTGCGCGAGGCACTGTGTACACTGGGCAATGGCTACTTTGCCACGAGAGGTGCTGCTCCTGAATCAATCGCTGATGGCATTCATTACCCCGGAACTTATGTAACAGGCTGCTATAACCGCCTAAAGAGTAACATTGCCGGCCAGACTGTCGAGAATGAAAGCCTGGTAAACCTTCCCAACTGGCTGCCCGTTAAATTCCGATTCCGGAATGGAGATTGGTTTGATGTAGAGAAGGTAAATCTCCTGGAATATCACCAGGAACTAAACATGCGCCAGTGTGTGCTGAGCCGCCTGGTTCGTTTTGCTGACGAGAAGGGCCGCCAGACACGGATATTCCAGCGACGTTTTGTCAGCATGGCCAACCCGCACCTGGCCGGGCTTGAGACGACTATCGTAGCTGAGAACTGGTCGGGCCCCATTCATGTTCATTCCGCGCTTGACGGGCGGGTGGCCAACAGTGGTGTAAAGCGTTACCAGCAGCTAAATAGCCGACATCTCACTCCGGTAGAAACTCAATCAATCGATAATGAAACGATTTACCTCCAGGTGGAGACGAACCAATCGCATATCCGCATCGCTGAGGCGGCTAGAACAAAGATATTCCGCGATGATGAACAAATTCCAGTGAAGCCTGATGTCGTAGAAGAACCAGCCTACATTGCTCATGAGTTCTCAATTGGGCTGGAGAAGGGTAAGGCAATAACGATTGAGAAAGTTGTGGCCTTGTACACCTCCAGAGACCACGCTATCTCCGAAAGCGGCATCGAGGCATGTAAGCAAGTTGAGCGCGCCTCCAGCTTTGACGAATTGCTGGAACATCATATCCTCAGGTGGGACCATCTGTGGAGGCGCTGCCGTATTGCCATCAAGGATAGTGAACGTGTGGCATTGGTTCTTCACCTGCATATTTTTCATCTGCTGCAAACAGTGTCGCCGCATACCATTGACCGTGATGCCGGCGTGCCCCCCCGTGGGCTGCATGGAGAGGCATATCGGGGGCATATCCTATGGGATGAACTATTTATCTTTCCCTTCTTGAACTTTAGTATTCCGGATATCACCCGGGCCTTGCTGATGTACCGGTATCGTCGGCTTCCTGAAGCCCGCTGGGCAGCCAAGCAGGCAGGCTTCGAGGGAGCAGTGTATCCCTGGCAGAGCGGCAGTGATGGGCGAGAGGAGAGCCAGGAACTGCATCTGAACCCACGCTCTGGAAGCTGGATACCGGACAACTCGCAACTGCAGCGGCATATCAATATTGCCATTGCCTATAATGTGTGGCACTACTATCAAGTTAGTGGTGATATCGAATTCCTTTCCTTCTATGGAGCGGAGATGCTCGTCGAGATTGCTCGTTTTTGGGCAAGCATTGCCCGGTACAACCGCTCTCTGGGGCGGTATGAGATTCACAAAGTTATGGGCCCAGATGAGTTCCATGATGCCTATCCCGGGGCCGATGAGCCGGGCATTAACAATAATGCCTACACGAATATCATGGTGGTCTGGGTATTGTGTCGTGCTCTGGAGGCAATGGACCTTCCAGATATACGGCGTCAAGCCCTGATGGAAAAGTTGGCGTTGAAGCCGGAGGAACTGAAGCGGTGGGAGGACATCAGTCGCAAGATGCGTGTGGTTTTCCATGACGATGGCATCATCAGCCAGTTTGAGGGCTATGGCGAACTTGAGGAGTTTGACTGGGAAGGCTACCAGAAAAAATACGGAAATATCCACCGCCTGGACCGCATTCTTGACGCCGAAGGGGATACTCCTAACCGTTACAAGTTGTCCAAACAGGCTGATGTGCTCATGTTATTCTACCTGCTTTCAGCTGATGAGTTGAGGGAGCTATTTCACCGTCTCAATTATCCCTTCGAGTACGAAACTATTCCTAGAAATATTGAGTATTATCTCAAACGTACTTCCCACGGCTCCACCCTGAGCCGGGTGGTGCATGCCTGGGTTCTGGCCCGTTCCAAGCGTGAACTGTCGTGGCATCTCTTCAAGGAGGCCCTTGAGAGCGATGTTTCCGATATTCAGGGTGGTACTACTCCAGAGGGTATTCACCTCGGCGCTATGGCAAGCACAGTTGACCTCGTCCAAAGGTGCTACTCAGGAATTGAAACTCGCCAGAACAAGCTGCAGCTTAATCCATATTTGCCAAACGATCTGAAAGAGATACAGTTCGATATTATGTATCGCCAGCACTGGGTTAACATTCTTATCACATCTAAACGGCTGATGGTTAGGACACGGCCCCATGCTGCGGCGCCAATCACAATAGGCTTTCGAGAAGATACCTTTGAACTGAAACCGGGAGATACGCTGCAGTTTAGATTGTAGGAGAAGGTGAACAAAAATCTAGCGGGGTGTTGAGAAAAGGTCACTATAAGTAACCAAAAGCAGAGCCATCATAGTGGGAAAGAAAAACGCCTTTGCATAATATGCAAGCCAAGCACAAGGAAGGGATAGGCACGGTAATCATACTGAATGCAGATATAAAAAGGTGTTCTGAATCTCTTGCTTGAGGACTAGGCATATGATCGTGCGATAAAAAGGGGACGATTTTCTTCGCTTACCCTAATCTAGCAATTTAGCCACTATATGAACCAAATCGGTACTCGTAAGAATTCCCACTAAGTTACCATTGTCATCCACTACAGGGAAAGTGCCGATTCGATGCTTCTCAATTAAGGCAAGTGCTTCTTTAATTGTGTTATCAGGATGAACCACAATGACATCAGTTATCATTACATCCCTTACCTTCATCCGAGACAATTGATAGTGAAGCCCCCATAAAGTCAACGGTGTGGGTAACGATGGTGTTGCCCCTCTTATTATGTTCCGTGTCACTAGGCCTACTAACTTTCCGTTTTCTACAACAGGTAAACGGCGGACATGCCTTTCACGCATTGTTTCTAGAGCATTATCTATTAGAGTGTCAGGAGTTACCGTAAAAACTGGGCTTTTCATACAATCACGAACGTTCATTGTTCTCCTTCTTAGGCAAGCTGACAATTATTATAGTATGCCAATCCGCTTTACACTTTGTTGGTACAAGCGACACTTTTACTATTGGGCCACTCAGGTGGCCTGACCAGTTTATTTCCAGTTAAAAGTCGGGGTGAGAGGATTTGAACCTCCGACCACCTGAACCCCATTTAGCTTCGAAAAAAGGCAGGAACCGCTTGCCTCCTTTCTGAGTAAGATTCTAGCAAACAGGAACTGCAGAAATCAAGTTTCCTGCTTAGCTGTCTATCCGGCGCAACAGTCTAGGGATAACATTTCGATGGAATTTTCAATGGCTGCAAGCTGGCTTACTTTCTTAACTATAGGCTAGTTTTTTCAACCTAATAAACCTTCCGGTACAAGACCATCAAGCTGTAATTACCGTCCGTAGAGTGCAGTTAGTTCCTTTAACCTGTCTTTGATTTCTTCGGTCAGCATATCGGGCACAAAGCGCCAACACCAGTTCCCCTCCGTGGTACCTGGAAGGTTCATTCTGGCTTCGCTGCCCAATCCCAGAACATCTTGCATAGGGATGATAGCTGTATGGGCGACAGACATCAAAGCCAGGCGGATGAAATCCCAGTTGAGCTCGTGCCCATCTGTGCCAACATACTTCAAGACAATCTGCTTCTCCCTCTTCTTCTCCTCCCTGCTCTGAGTGGTATCATTTATTACGCTACCCTTGAACCAGCCAATGGTTGTGTTGTTGTCGTGGGTGCCAGTGTACACTACGCAGTTTCGCGGGTAGTTGTGGGGCTTGTAATCATCAGCTTTTGGGTCACTATCAAAGGCAAACTGGAGAACCCGCATCCCCGGAAAGCCGAGCTGATCTCTTAGTGCGTCTACTTCTGGTGTGATTATTCCTAAATCCTCGGCAATAATGGGTAGGGTGCCTAATGCCTTCTGCACGGCTTTAAAGAGTTCAATCCCCGGTCCAGAGACCCACCGCCCGTTCATGGCAGTGATATCTGTGCCTGGAACCTCCCAGTATTTCTCGAAGCCGCGAAAATGGTCTAACCTGACGATGTCCACTAAGGCATGTGTTGCCCGGAAGCGCTCAATCCACCACACATAGCAGTCCCTGGCCATTACATCCCAACGATAGAGAGGATTTCCCCATAACTGTCCTGTCTTGCTAAAGTAGTCAGGCGGCACTCCGGCCACCACCGTTGGTTTGCCACTGGTATCCAGATAGAACATTTCTGGGTGCGACCGGACCTCAGCGCTATCAAGGGCAACAAATATGGACATATCACCGATGAGCCTGATCCCATGCTCATTACAATACTTCTTCAGTTCGGACCACTGCTTAAAAAACTGATATTGCTGATATTTGTGGCAGCGGATTTCGTGCTCCAGCTTCTTGCTCCAGCGTTCGAGAGACTTCGGCTGTCGTCTTCGGATGCCTTCATCCCAGGTGTTCCAGGCAGCGAGGCCATGAGCCTCTTTCAATGCTATAAAAAGGGAGTAAGTTTCAATCCAAGAAGTGTTCTGCCGACAGAAAACTTCGAATTGCTCCTGTTCACTTGGAGCGGCTTTCCTCTGGAAGGTCTCAAAGGACTTTTTCAACAAGGGCATCTTAAACTTGATAACTGAGCCATAGTCAACCCTATCTTTAGGGAAGGAAGGCCCATTCTCTAAGTCAGCAGGTTCCAGGAACTTATCTTCAACTAGCCTTTCCAGACTTATAAGTAGCGGATTTCCAGCGAAGACAGAAAGGCACTGGTATGGAGAATTGCCGTAGCCGGTGGGGCCCAGGGGCAAAATCTGCCAAAGACGCTGCCCAGTGCTAGCTAAAAAATCTACGAACCGATAGGCCTCCTTTCCCAAGTCTCCTATCCCGAATTGGCCTGGGAGTGAGGTCGGGTGCAATAATATGCCGCTTGCTCTGGGAAAGCTCATGCTGACTTGTCCCTTATCCGAGTCATCGAGGTCCGGGATGCAAGAGTTGGCGGTTTCACCGTGCTTTTGATTATCCACGACAGATTTATATCTCGGAGTTGTTATTTACACCAGTATACAATAGGACATAGCAGTAAACAATGCCTGTTGACAGGATAGGCTGCGAGTGGAGAGAGGGTTTCCCATGCGACGGGGGAGTAAGAATAGTATAACGCTGGCCCCAAAAGGCCATGAGGCGATTATCCAGTCAATTTTGAGGTCTGCGTCTCACTGTGAGGATTTAAAAAACACAATGGCCAGGGGTGGCAGGGTGAAGGTCAGGGAATAGGGGCGGCCATGCAAGGGAATCGGCGCTGCTTCCACTCCACCCAGATTACCTTGACCAGTGCCTCCATATTCTCCGGCATCGCTGTTTAATAGCTCTCTCCAGAACCCTGCCTGCGGTACGCCAATTCGATAGTTAAAATGAGTTGTGGGAGTGAAGTTACAAACGACCACAAGAAGATCGTCTGGTGAGCGCCCTTTGCGCATGAGACTGACCACGCTTTGCTCGACATCATTGCAGTCAATCCATTCGAAGCCTGCCTGTTCAAAGTCCAATTCGTAGAGAGCTGGCTGTCCCCGATAAAATCGGTTTAAGTCCTCAACCCAGCGTTTAAGACCCGAATGTGGCGGGTAGTCAAGGAGGTGCCATTCCAGGCTCTCGTCGTGTACCCACTCCCGCCACTGGCCAAGCTCCCCTCCCATAAATAGGAGCTTTTTCCCGGGTTGGGCATACATATATCCCAGAAGGAGTCTCAAGTTGGCGAACTTCTGCCAGTCGTCTCCGGGCATCTTTCCTAGGAGTGAACTTTTGCCATGTACAACTTCATCGTGGGAAAGCGGCAGGACAAAGTTTTCGAAGAAGGCATAAACTAAGCGGAAAGTCAGGTTATTATGATGGTGTTTCCGATATATGGAATCCTTGGTCATGTACTCCAGGGTATCATGCATCCAGCCCATGTCCCACTTCAAGCCAAATCCCAGGCCTCCTAGGTAAGTTGGACGAGATACCATGGGCCAGGCAGTGGATTCCTCAGCAATGGTTTGCACATCAGGGCTTTCTTGATAAACCGCTTCATTAAAGCGACGTAAGAAGGCGATGGCTTCCAGGTTCTCCCGCCCGCCATACTTGTTGGGTATCCACTCACCCTCTTTACGGCCGTAATCCAGATAAAGCATGGAGGCCACTGCATCTACACGTAGACCATCGACGTGGTATTTGTCCAGCCAGAACAATGCGCTGCTAAGGAGAAAGCTTCTCACTTCGTCCCGACCATAGTTGAAAATAAAACTGTTCCAGTCGGGATGAATGCCCTGTCTCGGGTCACCGTGCTCGTAGAGATGTGTTCCATCGAAATATCCCAGTCCGTGTTCATCATTAGGGAAATGAGAAGGTACCCAGTCGAGGATTACACCTATGTCATGCTGGTGTAAATAATCAACAAGGTACATGAAATCCTGGGGGGTGCCGTAGCGGCTCGTCGGGGCAAAGTATCCTGTTAACTGATAACCCCAGGAGCCATAGAACGGGTGCTCCATTATCGGTAGAAACTCGACATGGGTAAATCCCAGCTGCTTCAGGTAATCCGCCAGCCTGGGAGCCAGTTCCCGGTAGCTAAGGTAGCGATTCCCCTCCTCAAGCACCCGCTGCCAAGAGCCCAGATGCACTTCGTAGATAGAGATGGGGGCATCTAGGGCATTACAAGCGCGTCGCTTCTCCATCCACGCCCGGTCTTCCCAGCTATAATCTAAGTCCCAGGCAATGGAGGCTGTTTTGGGAGGCGTTTCGGTGTGGAAGGCAAATGGGTCAGCTTTCTCCACATGATAGCCGCGGCGATGGGAGACGAGGTAATACTTGTAGATTGTGCCCTTAGCCACACCAGGGATAAATCCTTCCCAGATACCGGATTGCCCTTTTGGACGCAGTGGATGGCTCGACTTATCCCAACCATTAAACTCACCTATGACAGAGATCTGCTTGGCATTAGGTGCCCACACGGCAAAATAGGTTCCTTCCATTCCATCCACCGTTATGGGATGGACTCCAAGCTTTTCATACAGTCGATAGTGCGACCCTTCATTAAAGAGAAAAAGGTCGTCATTGCTCAGCATGCTTATATCATAGCGCACTGGCTGTGTATCTATCTTATCCTTCTGGGACATTCTTTCCCTCCTGCCTTTTCCCTGTGTCATCTCTGGATAATATCTCCATTTGAATTGCTTTGCTTAACCGCATATGCCGGTTACTTAAGTATCTCGACGAATATCTCCACAGCCGATTCTCATTCTTCAGCTTTCAGTAGTTGTAATATACCCTGAAGTGTCACCTTCAACCAGTCTGGACGATTATTTAGCTCATAGCCAATTTCATAGACAGCCTTTTCTAAGAGATAGGCGTCCAGAAGAATCCTCAGTTGTTCTGGGTCATCAGGAAGCAATTGGACTTGTTCAATGCCGTTCAAATAGGACATAAGGAAAGATGATGAAGCCCAGACGTACCAGAATTGCGCCCAATGTTCCAGCGCAGGCAGGTCCTCCGGTTTAAGTGCCAATGAGGATTGGTGGAGTAGCGCGCTGTGGGCAGCGTAGTGAAACGAACGTATCATACCAGCAACATCCCTTAGAGGTGACCGCTTGATTCGCCGCTCGCTCAAGGAGCGCGCCGGTTCGCCCTCAAAATCAATGATAACGAAATCCTTACCAGTATAGAGCACCTGCCCTAGATGGTAGTCCCCGTGGCAACGTATTCGTGCCGCCGAAATTTTTCGATTACGAAGCAACTGAAAGCGTTTCATGATGCTCTCCTCCGAGTCGAGAACCTGTTGAGCATTTTCCCTAAGCTCCTCCGGGAGCTCTTTTAGCTGCTCTCGCAGCAGTTGCAATGTCTGAGTAGCAAAGCTCCGCATGGCATGGTAGAGTGAATTCTGGTAAATAAGAGAGAATGGCTCTGGGGCAAATTCCGGGTCATTCGGTGCCGAGGCCAGGGCCACATGGAGTTCAGCAGTGCGCCTTCCTAAAAGTTGTGCCGAAACGAGGTAGGGACCGATGGTCTCTTGGGCCAGCGCAGGTGGCTCCTTAAGCAAGGACAACAGGTGTTTCTCAGGAACGGGTGGCACCTGTACTGTGGGATGTGCCAGTACATATTCAAAATTACGATTGAGGAAGTCCAGGGTATATTGCCAGGCATCTCCTTCGTTCGGTACAAAGCTCTGAAGGGTGGCTAGAGTTATTATCTCGCCCTTCTTACGATGGTACTCAAGGGCGCCAGCTATCTGTGAAATATAGGGGAAAGCAATTCTTTCTGTGAGAAACCGACCGATTTCCAGCTCAGGGTTAATTCCCTCCTCGATGCGGCGAAACAGTTTGAGGATTAGCCGATCTCCGTAGACCACAGATGTATTGGTCTGCTCTGC
>Ga0315544_1002605_pt1 | contig 12527 bp, 9 predicted proteins | sample SalMarSW160130MG_2_FD_202543 | JGI IMG/M metagenome (GOLD analysis project Ga0315544, IMG submission 202543) | Salt marsh sediment microbial communities from the Plum Island Ecosystem LTER, Massachusetts, United States - Salt Marsh Sediment SW1601-130 ... | reverse complement strand
TTCTGAGATTCGCTAACCATATACTCTCCTTAATTTGTTCCAGGATTTTTAACACAGAGACCACAGAGATTTTTATTTTGTTTAACCACAACCCACCACCCTAGTAAAACACCGAGATCACAGAGCCCACGCAACCCCACCCCAGATTTTCTATTTTCTTTTTTTCTCTGTGTGCTCAGTGTGTTTTTATTTTTAGATACAATCATTTCTCTGTGTACTCTGTGGTTTGTTTTTTAGCGATATGCTTCCGGGGTGTATTCGGTTAGCTTCTTATCCGCGAATATAGGTTTAAATCTCGCAAATCGCATAATTCCGTTTTCTATCGGAATACGAGCCCAATCTTCACCGATTAAGGGTCTTGCGTAATCTATAAAGTCGTCCGTTACGTCGATTCGGCTGGACGAAATCCAGTTTGCAGGGAAAGACCTTTCCGAGTTGGCAACTTTTTCCAGAGGTACTTTGTCATAGTAGACTTCGTACTTACTACTTTCTTTTCTTAAGATCGTTGCCATATAGCCGGACTCTCCCTCAGATGCAATCAAAACAGCTTTTTCGCCAACCTTATAGGCTTCGTCGAGGTCGACAGTGGAAGCGTAAACGATGGCGTTTCTCTGATCCGTTCCCGGAACCTGTCCTCTTGCCAGACCGTTCGCTTTAAGACCAACTTTGTTGAGAAAGTTGGTGACTATCTGTCCGACCGTGATTTCGCTTGAAGAATATTCGGTATGTCCGAAAAGGTCCTTTCTCTCTCCGATATCTCCAAAGGGAAATCCTTCGCTAACCACTACAATTATCCTTCCGCTTCTTTTTAATTCGTCGTTGACGTTATCCGCAAGTTCCGAAAGATTGAGCTTACTTTCAGTAAGGTAAATCTGAAGAGGCATTTCGCGCTCGGGGTCGGCAAGTCGGGCAGCTGCGGGTATATACCCGATCTTCCTTCCCATAGCCTGAATCACAAGCACGGGGTCGCTCGGGCACGAACCCATATTTTCCTCGTTGGCGTTTTGAGTGTAAAGAGCCCAGTATCTCGCCACACTTCCGTAGCCCGGAGTGTGGTCTATCAATTTAAACTCCGAATCGCCTACGTCGTTGTCGATTGTCTTTGGTATTCCCGTGGCGACGAGGTCGAGGCCCCTTTCTTTCGCAAGTATGCCGACTTTGTTTGCAGTATCCATGGAATCGTTTCCGCCTATGTAAAATAAATATCCGATCCCGTGGGCTTTGAAAACTTCGACGATACGCTCGAAATCTTCCTGCTGTTTGCTCTTGAGTTTATAACGGCAGGTTCCTATTGAACCAGCGGCGGGCGTAGTTTTAAGCAAATCTATTTCTTTTTTATCTTGAGCGCTGATGTCCAGTAATTCTTCTTTTAAGACTCCCTCTATCCCGTGAAAGCCTGCATATATTTTACCGAATTTATCCGGGAATTTTTTGCAGGTTTCGATGACTCCGCGGAGGGAATTGTTTATGACCGGCGTTGGTCCGCCTGATTGTGCTACTAATATATTTTTATTTTTGCTCAATTTCAACCTCACATATTTTTTATTTTAAACGATACAGGGTTTCACCTGCATTATGTACGAGAAGAATCCTTTCGTCTTCTTTATTCTCCCAGTCGGATAAGTCTATCGACTTCGGGTCTTTGTAGCCGAGATTTATTTTTTTGCATCGTTCTTCGGGTATACTCGACGCAAGAAAGACATTTATTCTGGGTTTTTCTACTCCATTTTTATAGGTACCTGTTCCTTTTACGTGGGTGGAATGAGCTTTGATTCCTCCGGGAACCCAGGAAAATTTTTCTTTCTGTGCCAGGAAATAGTCTCGTACATGATATCCGACTTTGTCTATAATCTTTCCGTGTGTGTAAGAGACTTCCGTGATATGGGGAGCGTAAATGATAAGTTCTCCGCCTTCTTCTACGACATTTTCGAGCTTATACATAACTTTACCCGCGGTCCACAGGTCGTCATACATTTTTGGGGCGATTCCCAGTACTTTCTTGAAGGCTTTATCCTTATAAATTATGTTTAATTTGCTTGAAAGATCCGCTGCTTTTGACCACGCTTCTTCGGGTTCTCCGATAAATAAACCGCTCAACTTTTTGTCTTTAATAACAAGACTAAAGCAAAGTTTTGGTTTTTTTATAAATGAGGAAGCAATATCTATAACCTTTCTGACAGGCGTGTCTTTCGTGCCGTTGATCTCGGGATTTGTTATAAGAGCTCCCAGCCAGTGGAAGAAATGTAATACTTCTGGGCCTGAAATGCCGGGAAAGAAATATTTGTTTCCCCCTGAAAAACCAACAACTTCGTGGGGGAAAACAGGCCCTACGATAATAAGGAAGTCGTAGTCCAGAATTATTTTGTTGACCTGTACTTCGACGCTTTCTTTTAATAACCCTTGAGTTATTTCTTCGATTTTGTTTTCGGGTATTACTCCAATAGATGTAAGAGATTTTGGATTATCCCATTCGTGATTAAAGAAATCGACGGATTTATATTTCTTTTCTTTTTCTTCCTGTGAAATTCCCACGAGTTTTAGAATTTGTTCCCTTTTCATAGGAGGATGTGTGCCAAGAGCAATAAGAAAATCCAGTTTTTTGGCTTTTCTTTCGAGTTGGTCGGTTATTGTCTTAAAGAAGAGATTTACCGGAGCGCTGCGCGTATGGTCCGGAATTATTACAAGAACTTTTTTATCTGTACAATCGATCTCCAATAGAGCTTTTATGGAGAGTTCGACTGCTTCCGTGTCAGAAAGATAGCCCTTCTCCAATCCTTTTCCTACTGCCATTCTGTATGAAAAGTTCCTTCCTTGTCTATTCTTTTATAGGTGTGAGCTCCGAAATAGTCCCTCTGTCCCTGTATAAGATTTGCCGGGAGACGTTCTTTTCTATAGCTGTCATAATATCCGAGAGAAGAACTCGTTACAAGACAGGGGATACCGAATTTATTGGCTGTCCGGACGACCTCACGCATGGATTCCTGCATTTTATTTAGAATTTTACCGAAGTGATCGTCGAAAAGCAGGTTTGGAAGCTGACGGTCTTTTTCATAAGCTTTTGTTATATCTCCGAGAAGCTTGGAGCGTATGATACAGCCTCCTCTCCAGATTTTTGCGATATTGGCCAGGTCCAGATCGAAGTTGTATTCTTTCGAGGCATAAGTTAATAATGATAACCCCTGAGTATATGCAAGAATTTCTGAGGCATAGAGGGCGTTGTGTATAATCCGGATAAATTTGTGTTTATCTCCGTCGAATTTAATAGAAGGACCTGATAGTTTTTTCGATGCTTTTACCCTTTCGGATTTATAAGCTGAAAGGAATCTAGCTTCTACGGCTGCGTCTATAGAAGGGATTGATACACCCAGGTCCATCGCATTCTGAGATGTCCATTTCCCCGTCCCTTTCTGGGATGCTTCATCGAGTATAACATCGACAAGAGCTTTACCTGTTTCTTCGTCTATCTTTGCTAAGATTTCTCCTGTTATTTCGATTAGATATGAACCGAGTACACCCTCGTTCCATTCGGAGAAAAACTCGGATTGTTCTTTTGCGCTTAAGTGTAGAACGTCTTTCATCAAATCGTAGGATTCAACGATGGTCTGCATAATGGCGTATTCGATGCCATTATGAACCATTTTCACATAATGACCCGCGCCTCGCGGTCCCATATAATCGCAGCAAGGTTCACCTTCTACCTGAGCTGCAATCTTTTTTAATATAGGAGATACGGCATCATAAGCCTCTTTGTGTCCTCCCGGCATGATGGAAGGGCCTTTAAGTGCTCCTTCTTCACCGCCGCTCACTCCGGTTCCTATATACAGAAGTCCCTTTTCTTCTGCCTCTTTTGCTCTTCTTTCCGTATCTTTAAAGAATGTATTCCCTCCGTCTATCAGTATATCATTTTTAGAGAGAAAAGGGGTTATTTGACTTATTACCGCATCTACGGCCGGACCTGCTTTAACCATTAGTATAATTTTCCTTGGTTGCTCTATTGAATCGACAAATTCTTCTAAGGAATGAGTCCCTATAATGTTTTTACCTTTGGCTCTGCCTTCGATTAAATTATCGACTTTTGAAGTTGTTCTATTATATACGGAAACGGTAAAACCTTTGCTTTCCATATTTAGAGCAAGATTTTCTCCCATTACCGCCAGTCCTATCAAACCTATGTCCGACTTTTTATCCATTAATAAACCTCCCGATGTTTATTATGTTTAAATCCGCTGTAGAACCTCAGAACTTCTGTAAATCAAATATCAAAATGACAGGCAAAGTTGGTCCGTGAGTCGGTTAGTCCGTTGGTCTGTTTTAAAAAACACAACAACATACCCACTCATTAACGCACTAACATATTGTAATTTGTCATTTTTAATATTTAAATTTTCGATGTTCTCTGTGGTTAATATTTTTTGTTTCTTCCTCTGTGTTCTCTGTGCTTTTTTGTTTTTAATTGCATTTATTCTCTGTGTGCTCTGTGTTTAATCTTTTTAAACTCCGCTGAATGCCGAGAATCCTCCGTCTACCGGTATGACTACACCGTGAACAAATTCTGAACCCGGGGAGATTAGCCACAAGATTGTGGAGATAAGATCAGAAGGCTTCCCGAATCTTCTCATAGGGGTATTATCTATGATAGTTTTCCCTCTTTCTGTGAGGGTTTTGTTATCTTTTTCCATTAATAAATACCGGTTCTGTTCCGTAAGGAAAAACCCGGGAGCTATGGCGTTGACTCTTATTTTGGTCGAATAATTGTTAGCCATGTGTGTGGCAAGCCACATGGTAAAGTTGCTTATCGCCGCTTTGGCCGCGGAGTAGGCAGGAATATTCGTTAAAGGAACGAATGCATTCATCGAGGATATATTGAGAATAACTCCTTCTCCCTGGTTTGCAAGAAGTTCTCCGAAGACCTGCGAAGTTAAGAACGTGCTCATAAAATTTAAATTGAATACGGACCTTACAGCTGCTTCCGGCAGGTCAAAGAACGATAGTTCGGCACTTGTCGTAGCCTCAGCCTTGTTTCCTCCTGCGCCGTTTATCAATATATCGATCTTCCAGAATTTTTCGACGATTTCCTTTGCGGCTTTACCGATACTCTCTTTACTCGTAACGTCTGTCTTTATCGTTATATGCTCTATATCCATATCGCTTAAGGATTCGCTCACATTTTTCATTCCTTCTTCGGAAATATCAAGAATAGCCACTTTTGCACCGTATTTACCTATAGCTTTTGCCATTTCGGAGCAGAGAATTCCCGCTCCTCCAGTAATTACGGCAATTTTCCCTTCAAGATTGAAAATTTTCGATAAATCCATTTTTTTCTCCTTCAATATTTGAGCAGGATTTTCTTTGTATCTTTAAAAATATTTAAAATTCTAATATTATATCCTCGCGGGCAAATTTTTTATTTGTATATTGAGCTGACAAGCTTTTTTACTCTGTGGTAAGAAATATCTTCAACCAGACTTTGAGCCACGATCGGCGGAATCTGACCGCGCTCTACCATTTTGCCTACAATATTGCATAAAACTCTTCGGAACATTTCATTTCTGGAACCGCAGGATAAGAGCTTCCATGAGTCGCTTACAATGCTGCCGCAGTTGGAGAGCAGGTCGACAGAAGCGATGTAATTTAAATGCGTCTCCATTCCGAGCGGACTGTCATTGAACCACCAGGGTGCGCCTATAATTACATTCGGATAAGCTCTTGCTATTGTAGTTATTGTCGGCAGGTGAGTCGGGTCAAGACAGTAAAGAATGATGTTCAAATCTTCGTCAAACTCATTCAGGAAATATTTTAAACCATCGGCAAAATCTACGTTTTGAGTGGATATATCTCCTCCCGAGGCGACGCCGAGAGTTTTAAATATTTTATTTCTGTAATCTCTTATCGCGCCTATATGGAGTTGTGTTATCCAGTTTGTTTTTTTGTTTAATTTACCGAGTTCATGAAGCATGAATGCCTTGTAGGTAATGATTTCTTTCTTTTTTAATTTTTCACCTTTGTAAGCTCTGTTATGTATATCTGCAGCAATTTTTTCGGATACGGGAAATGAATAGGGTTTTTCTATGGCTTGATCGCTGGATATACATCCGTGTTCCTGGAAATATTTATGCCTTTTTTCTAAAGCAGATAAGAGACCCTTAAGGTTGCTTGTATCTTCACCTGTTTTCTTTCCTAATTCTTCAAGGAAATCCTTCCAGGTTTTATTTTCCACATTCATTGCTTTATCCGGACGCCAGGTCGGCAGAATAACAGGTCTCTCAAGTTCTTTTTTTGCCTGTTCGTGATATTGCAAACTGTAAGTCGGGTCATCAGTTGTGCATATTAATTCTACTCTCATATATTTAAGCAGATTTTGAGGAGTCATCGTTTCGTCTTCTAAAAGCGCAGCGGTCTTATCCCAGATATCGTCAGCGGTTTGTTTTGATATTAATTCCTGTATACCGAATCTTCTTCTCAAATCGAGATGTATCCACTCATAAGTGGGATTGCCGCCGAACTCCGGAAAAACCTCGGCAAGAGCTGTCCATTTTTCTCTGTTTGTGGCTTTCCCCGTAATCTTCTCCTCATCAACACCTCTTCTTCTCATCAATTCCCAGATGTAGTGGTCTGATGCACCCTCTGCTTCCCATATATCTTTTGACGGTTTGTTACGAAGTATTTCTTTTATTTCGATATGACTATGAAGGTCAATTATAGGGAAATCCCGAACTCTTGTGTAAAGCTCCCTTGCGGCAGCATTTTCTAAAAGATAATCGTCTTCTAAAAAACCCATATATTTATTCCATATTTATAATAAAATTTAATCTTTTTTTTACAACTCTAATTCTTTAACAAGGTAATGTAAATTCCTTATTCTGTCAAGTGCGTTTTGCTACACAACTTTAAATTTTAATCACGGAATTAATTTCACCGCAAAGACGCAAAGAACGCAGCGAAAAAAGTTATTAGGTTGCTTAAGACCCGACCCACAACCCTAAAACTAATATATAATACAAAAACACAGAGAACAAACTAGAAAAATTGAAAAATGGGGAAATTGGGAAATGGGAAACGGGAAACGGGAAACGGGAAACAATTCAACTGTTTTCCTATTCAACAATTCAACTTAGATTTCAGGTATCTATATTGTTGACAATTGGATTGCCTCGGGATTTTTGAATCTTTTGTTTTCTCGTTTAAGGTTAAAGGCTTTTAGAAATCCGATGAGCCGGCTTGACTTATACATAAAAAAAATTATTATATTTAATAGTTTAAAAAATTAAAGAAAACCCTTAAAGCTTAGTGGAGGTTTTATGGTTCTTTTGAAAAATAAACAAAAATACCATTTTCAGTTACTTTTGATGCTTCTTTTTACTCTGTCTGTTATTCTTTCTTGTGAGTCTAATGGAGGAACTACTCCCGGCCCCGGCCCTGGCCCTACTACTCCCCAGGTGGAAAAAATAGACTCTTCGAGCGGCGCGATAATCGGGATATCTGATACGGTTTTTATACTTTCAAATAACGACTGGGGTTATTCATGCACTTCTGTAGGATGTGATCAGGCAATTATATTGTATAAGGACGGCAGTTATGGTTGGCAGTGGGATAGGGATTCGACAGGGGATAATGATCCCAATTATCCTGAAGTTTTATGCGGTACCAAACCTTGGGGTTCGAAGACGCAAGCCACAATTTTCCCTATCCAGATTAAAGATCTGAATTCGTGTAATGCTGGTATAGATATAGATCTTAAGGTAAGTGGAAATAATTGGAATCTTGCTTTCGAGTTCTGGCTCACGTCCGAGGAACCGGGGTTAGCCGATGTTTCAGGTTCTATAACCGATGAAGTTATGATCTGGTTGCGGTGGGGAGTAGCCCACGATGTAATTACTATAGAAGAAGAAGATGCTGTTGTTGATGGGGGAAGAACTTACGATTATGCCCAGTATTATCCCGCACACGGCAGCGGTTGGGATTACCATCAGTTCAGAATCTCGGAGGAAGAAACTTTTCCTTCTACAATTGATATCAAACTGTTTATAGATTATCTTCAGGATAGATACGGTTTAAGTGATTCGCTCTGGATGACCGGTATGGAATTGGGCAATGAGTACTGGGATCATACCGAAGGAAAATGTACAATAAATAATCTTTCTTATCTGGTAAATGGGGAAACAGTGGGTAGCGGCTCAGACTAAAAAGACACTGGTAGGCGAGCGAAGATTAAGGACGACAATAATTATGAACGTCAAGAATTATGAATTTTTAATTTTGAATTATGAATTAAAGACAACAAAAATATTTAGTGTGTTTCGTGTGTTTAGTGGTTAAACAACTTTTTTGTAGTTGTTGAGATCAGTTCAACAGATCGTTTGCCGCGTTTACGAGAAATATATATGATGCCCCTCCGCTAATGACGTATTCGTTTTCTCCCCAGAGGAAAGGCCAGTCTTCTTTGTTTTCCGGAAAATCGGGTTTAAGGATTATCACTCCGGGAGCCACGCCTCCCGCGATAAAAGAAAAATCCGCTCTGTTGTTTCCGTATGCTACCTCTTTTGAATCTGTACCCACGCCCGAGACAAATGAAATATCTGAGCCTGGGTGACAGCCGTAAATATAGTTCAGTCCTTTAAATATATATTCCCGGTCGGTTAATTCGGGGGAAGCTTTGTACAAAAAATAATTGGTTATAGAAAATAACATAGCCCATCCGCTTCCACCCCAGCCTCTTGTTGGAATAGGAACTCCGTAAGGGTTTTGTTTTTCCAACCCTTCGATAAACTTTATATTAGATTTTACAAGTTCTTTCATTTCTTCTTCGTATTTTTTATCCATATAGGGTATAGCACGAACAAAAATAACTAGTGAAAAAATGAGGCGTTCTTCTTCAATTTCGGTCAACAGTTCCTTTATCCTGTTTTTATATTTATCTTCTTTCGTGGTTATTAAAAGCTCGACCGCGCACTTTAGCTCTTCTGATGGGAGCAATCCCCCTGTGGTGTTGCCTACCTTAAATGTATCCGGTTCATGACTGTGTTCTTCCTCCCATACTTTTTTAGCTGTTAAGAGGCACTCTTCTGCCAGTTTGTCATTGTATCCACGCAGGGCGCGGGAAGCAGACGTGAGAGCCGCAGCTGAACCAAAATTAAGGGCACTTGATTTACTTGTAAAAGCCCATCTATCGTCGAATTTTCCGCTTTCGAATCCGTTCGATTCAAGACTGTCTAGTTCGGGATTGTATATAAGGTTATCCGTCATGGTTATCGCGTCTCCGAGGTGAGTGTACCTGGATAAATCGGAAGAAATGATACCCGGGATAGCATGCCCGACTGCTCTGTGCTGGGCAATGAGAGCTAATGTTCCGTGTTCTATTTGTTGAAGAATATCAGGTTTGCCGTCGGGCTGATGGATGTCAACGTAGCGTTTTTTCTGATCGATGGTCGTTTCGTCTCTTGCCGGATGAAAATTTTCCCAGGTTAGAACTAAATTTGTTATAACAGAATAATGTGTTTGAGTCCGGATATCGTAATCACCAGCGTCGAACCACCCGCCTATGTTAAGTCCCGGAATATGTTCTCCCCCTTTATAAGGTGTATCGGTTGTAGGTCCCTGTGCATACATGTCAAAGTGTTTATGATTTAATGGAGCCTGCAGTGCGTCGTCCAAATGCGGAGCTCCGTGCCAGACTCTATAAGCTTCGTTTACCATCATATGGTCCATTTGAACCGGGAAAAACACATCGAGTGTAGGTTGCCATGCGTTCTCGAAAATATCTCTCGCAATTCCGAAAGGTTTTGTTCGAACTTGTCCGTATTCTATTAAGTACAAACCTTCCTCTTCTATAGATGTAAAATCGAATGTAAAATAATTGTATCGGAAATACTTTCCCCATTTTTTTATTTCGTTTTTGTGTTTTTCTATTAATTTTCCATCTTCTGTTATTTTTAGTAAACGTGCTGTTTTAAGAGGCGTATCATTTTTATCCAGTTCGATTACCGCAGTTTTTTTTTGACTTGGATGATATCCAAGTTGCGAATGACCGATAACAGGAGTCCGAGTCCAGTCTGGAATTGTGTTAGCTTCTAGAAACCATTCGATTACTTTACCGGATTTTTTTGCCGGAATAAGACTGCGCAGGACATACCAACCATTTTGTGCTTTGTTACGACCATCGTATAGTAAAAGTTCGTTATTTTTACTCTTTATAGTTATGCGCCTTTCGGGGTCTTCGGGAGCGAGCGTGAGAGTTTTTCCTTTAGCTATTGGTTCTGGTTCTGCACCGGATTTTGTTTTTTTCATAGGGCCGGTGGGGTATAGGGGAAAAGTGTTGCTTTTTCCATCCATTATATATGCTTTTTTGAAATATGCAGACGGCAGGAATTCAAGATTTAATCCCGCATGTCCTTCGAGTTCTTTTGGAAGAGGTTTTTCAAGATTGACGCTTAAAAATATTCCCCCCTCTTTTGCTGTTGCTTTTATAGTGAACTCAAATTCATAATCGGGATAGTTTAATAATACTTCGATGCTGTTAGCTTTTTTGTTTATTTTTCTTTCTATTAGATTGGGAAATGGGTCCCACTGTTCAGGTGTTGGTTCTAATCTAACATCGCCGTTTGTGGCAGTTCTGACTTCATGGTGAATGATTTCTATTCCACTCATTTTCGAATCATCGAAATTTTCATTATACCAGTTACTGTAAACCAGAACATTGAGCCCGCGGGTCTCAAAATATTCGGAATCGTTTAATTTGAGATTTTTATCTTTAATGTAGGTTAATTCAGATGCGAAAGATGAGAAACCGATTTGCGTGCTTAATAGAATACTAATTAACAATGTACTTTTGGAACAAATTCTGTATCTTTTCATCATTTCAAAAATATCATCTTCTTCGCGCTTGCATCACCATCTTCCCCTCTTATTTGGTAAAAATAAGTTCCGCTTGGAACTCTTACCCCCTTTGAATTCGTACCGTTCCATTCTATGCTGTGGGGACCTGCAGTTTGTGTCTCGTTCACCAATGTTTTTATTTCCCTTCCTGAAAGGTCGTAAATCTTTAGAGTTACATGCTTATTGGCATTTAGCTCGTAACTTATAACTGTTATCAGTGCAAATGGATTGGGATAAATTTCGTAGAGTTTAATAATATTTGGAATAGATATTCCGGATGCCGGCGGAACCGCGGCGGAATTGGAATCGAATCCGGGTCTTTCCATCCATGAACTTATATCAACGACTTCGAAATCTCTTCCGTGTAAACTCGTAAGTGAGTGAAGTTCGTCGTCATCCCATCTGTCGTCATGCGTTCCCTGGAAAAACCAGTTACTGCCGTTATCGGCAACTATAATTCCGTACTTCTTCATCGTGCGAAGAATGACCTGCATACGAGGAGTAAAACCGGAAATATCTACATTTACCTTCAAGCGAAATCGTAGTCCCATCGGAGGATAGTATGGATTGGTATGACTCGAAGCATAATGTCTTGCCGGCCAGATGTAAGCTCGGCGGGTACGTTGAACCGTGAATCTGATTGCATGGTGAAGCACGCTATCTGTTGCCAGAGCACGCTCGACTTCATCATATCTAATTAATAGAGAGAAGATTGACAATCCCGCAGCGTCCGCGGATGTCCACCCGTCCGGTCTTAAGAAATTGGAGGTCAGGTCGAAAACCGCTCCTGAGCCTGCCCACCAGTCAGATGGGTTCGAAGGCGGATATGTATCCCAATCATCCGGATCTGGCATGGAGTGTCCCGGCGGCCAGGTGTACCATGTTTCGTAGAGCATGTTTGTACTCGTATCTACCACAAGTATGTGCCTGTCCCCGTCGTCATCATCCGTGTATGTGTTCAATCCCTCGGCCAGTGGCGGAATCGGGATAGGGTAAGGACCGGAATCGCTTTCATACTCGAAGGTGAAAGAAACAGGAGTTTGGCCTGCGCCTACAAGATTGTAAGGGATCCCTATCGGATGCCCTTCATAATAAGTTCCGAAGTCAGGGTGAAGTGCCGTGTTTGGCCCGATGCTGTCTATGTAATCGTCCGAATTCGGATGGACGGGAAGAGAATCAATCGGCGTATTTAAAACATGGTTTGATGGGAAAGCAGGACCTGTGTAGTCAGCCATCTGTGCCGCGTAAGTTGCAGCCGGAGATAAGACTATCGCATTTAATGATGCTAATTGAAAAATCAAAAAAATTTTTATCGTTTTCATAATATTCTCCTCACTTCAGTAATATAATTTTCCTGGAATTGGAATTTCCGTCTCCTCCAGGATTAACATAGGTTCTTTCTCTTTTTTCTTCGATTTTTATTTTTAAATTTTATCTGCTTTGCTGCGTTGGAAAAATATTAGTACTTTGGAGTTGGGTGTTCATTTTAATTATTAATATTAGATGACTACGTTATAACATTTTACCGGCTTTTCTTTTCCCTTTAACTTGACAAATGTTGGTTCGTTACAAACAAAACTGATATTGGCTTCTTTAAATACTTGTTCGGATATTAGTATTTCTCCGCCCTTTGCTATTTTTTCCAATCTTGAAGC
>Ga0315544_1002603_pt1 | contig 12533 bp, 10 predicted proteins | sample SalMarSW160130MG_2_FD_202543 | JGI IMG/M metagenome (GOLD analysis project Ga0315544, IMG submission 202543) | Salt marsh sediment microbial communities from the Plum Island Ecosystem LTER, Massachusetts, United States - Salt Marsh Sediment SW1601-130 ... | reverse complement strand
GTATCTTTTTCGTTCTTTTAATGTGCGTTTTATCTCTCGCTCTATCGAGATTTCTCGGAGCTTTTGTCTTTTATCGTACAATCGTTTTCCTTTTGCCAAACCTATCCCTACTTTAACTTTTCCTTTCTTAAAGTATATACTTAATGGAATTAATGTCAAGCCCTTCTGAGATAAAGTTCCTATTAACTTTCGTATTTCGCCGTGATGCAGAAGGAGTTTTCGGGGTCTTTTGGGATCCAGATTTGGCTGGCTGGTGCGAGCATAGGGAGCTATATGAAGGTTATGTAAAAATAGCTCTCCGGAGATTACTCGGACAAAAGAATCAATGAAGTTTACTTTCCCCTCCCGGATGGATTTAACTTCTGATCCTTTAAGCACAACTCCTGCCTCCCATCTTTCTAATATATGGTAATCATGAGTTGCTTTCTTGTTGGTAATCATTTTTTTTAACTTCTTCTTTTGGTGAGTAAATTTATCAAACCTATTAGTATTCCCAGGGTGAGAAAGGCACCGGGGGGAAGAATCATAATTACCCAGGGCCGAAAAGAACCACCAAGAACCTGCAAGCCAAATATGGAACCTGAACCCAACAGTTCCCTTATAGATCCCAGAATAATCAAAGCGCCGGTAAAACCTGCTCCCATACCAAGAGCATCAACTAAAGATGAAAGAGGGGGATTCTTGGAGGTGAAGGCCTCTTGCCTTCCCAAGATTATACAATTTACCACAATCAAGGGAAGATAGGGACCTAAGGCCTTGCTTATGGAGGGGTAGCTGGCCTTAAAAAAGTAGTCAATTATAGTGACGAAGCTGGCAATAATTATGGTAAAGGTAGCAATCCTCACTTCGCGAGGAATGAATTTTCTGAATGAGGAGATGATCAGACCTGAGCACACCAAGACAAAAATCACCGCAAGCCCCATAGAAAATCCATTTATAGCGGAGTTAGTTACTGCTAAGGTTGGACACATCCCCAGAAGTTGAACAAAGACAGGATTCTGTTTCCATAAACCCTTAGCGAATTCACCGTAAAGCTGATAAGATCTCACTTACTTTTGTCTCCCTCACTCCTTTTTTAGAAATTCTTCCCTTAAGAATATTAATTTTTTTTCCCATAAAGTCAAGGAATGCCTCAAACCTCGACAATCGAGGAGTTGACAAAGTATAAATAGGCCGTATAATAGCTACGTGCACGAAAGCTTAGGAAAAGGATACTGTATAAATACCTTTTAATAAATCATCATCCTCCCGAGGAGTATGCTTTTACCAACCTCACCGTTGCATGTCGGGGAAACATTGAAGTTTTGGCAAGACAGTATAGCAAGAACCTGCGTATGGTAGATAGTCACCTTCTAGAAAAACTATCTTATTCTGAAAGAAGGAAAAGTCCCACTGTTAGCGGCCAACCACAAAAATATTCAGAGGACTATATTGAAATTCCTGACTCTATTAAAAAACGAGATAAAAGGAGAGTTCGGGAAAATCACGATCACTCAGCCGGTATTAAAGAAGACCTGCTAGCTGGGTGAATAAGTGACAGGACAAAAATTCTCTGACAAAATTCCTGACCATTAAAGATCGAACCAAAATCTAGCTAGTGAGTGATTTTGTTTGGAATTTCTCTTAAGAGAGCCAGACCAGCTAAAAATAGGGCCAGGAGGAGGTGAGAGATAAGAAAGTAAATAGGCCATCAGCTGGGACAAAAGGAAAGGTTTCTAAAAAGGAGGAAAACGTTAAATAACTAAATTTCTTTCTGGAAGCCTTCACGGAAAAATGAACCATGGATGTAAAAGAATTATCCAGAAACTAACAAAAGGGAGGCAGTAGTATGAAAACTTGGTTAAGGATGTTAGTGGTTTCAATCCTGGTAGCAGGATTGGTAATTGGTATTGGAGGAAGTTCTCTAGCGCAGGCACGAAAGTACACAGTTTATGTGATAGTGCACGGCGGCATTGCGGATCCGTTCTGGAAGGTTTGTGAAAAAGGCGCAAAGGATGCAGCTGCCCTATATCCCGATCTAGATGTAACCTATGTTGGACCAGCAGTATATAAGTTTGAAGAGTTCATGACCTATGTAGAGTCAGCCATAGCATATAATCCCGATGCCTTGGTTGTTACCTTGACTGACCCTCCAGCTATGGATGAGTCCCTTCGCGCGGCCATTGCCGCGGGATTACCGGTAGTGGCGATCAATGCTCCGGACCTAAGGGAGCCTGTTGAAGCGAGGATACCTGTAATAACTTATGTCGGCGAAGACAGCTATGTGATCGGGGTGACTGCAGCAAAAGAAACGTTAGAGCGATTCACCCCCAAACGGGCAGCGTTCGCTAACCACCACCCAGGAGCCGTTAATATTGAGGCAAGAGGAAGAGGCTGGGTAGATACCATGAAAGCAAAAGGTATACCGGCAGAGCAGCTTGATATCACCGAGGATGCAGTTAAAGGAGCTGAGATAACAGCAGCCTATCTGAAGGCACACCCTGATACTGATGTCATCTTTGTTTCAAATACACTTCGCACAGAAACGATCGTACCGCGTCTGGAAGCAGACGGCATTAAGGTAGGGGTAGAGGTAAAGATTGCTCAAATGGATATATCCCCCAAGATCCTCGAATACATCGGAGCTGGCAAGGTAATGTTCACAATGGACCAGCAGCAGTATCTGCAAGGTTACCTGGGGGTACTGTTCGCGTACTTGCACGTGAAATATGGATTTACACCTCCACCAGCACCAGTCTCGACAGGACCGGGAGTCGTAACCAAAGCGGAGATTCCTGCGCTGGCAACATTATCCAAGGAAGGGTATAGATAAGACGGTAACGTTAGATGCGGAAATCCTTGGTAGTGCAGGTTTAGACGGCGTCCGTACCGGGCGCCGTCTATCACCCTGATACCTCGGTTACATTTAATCACAGACAAGGATTGATGATGGACAACGTAGATACAGGTATAGGAAGGGTAAAGGAAAATTTGTCTTTATCTCTTTCTCGGATACGCAGATGGCCCGAATTTGGCGTGATACTTGCTTTCTCAACCATATTTATGGTCTTCTCTCTTCTTGCCCCTAAGTTTGTTACTTTGCGTAACCTTACAGGGGTATTCACCATAGTATCGGAGTTAGGGATCATAACAATCGGTGTGGCTTTCCTCATGATCGCCGGAGAGTTCGATCTTTCAGTAAGCAGCGTCTACGCATTATCAGGTTTCCTCTTTGTGACACTAGCGAACAGCTTTAATTCGCTTTTAGCCCTTATCATCACCCTGATGGCTGCCGCCTGCATTGGTTTCCTCAATGGAACGATAACTCTACGAGCCGGCATCCCCTCATTCATAACGACCTTGGGCACAATGATGTTTTTAAGGGGGATCATGCTGGCAGTAACCGGGGGACGTTCCGTTGTCTATAATGGTGACCTCATTGTTCCAACCATGCTAACCCGATTTATAGGCCGTGGGTTTCGCCCCTCGCATATTTGGTTCCTCGCCCTGGCCCTGTTCTTCTCGCTCATACTTACCCGAACACGTTACGGGAACTGGGTATTTGCCACCGGGGGAAAGAAGGAAGTGGCAAGGGCAATGGGGGTAAATGTAAACAGGGTGAAGGTAGTAAATTTTATGATATCATCGGTGATGGCAGGACTTGCAGGTTGTATTGTCATCAATAGATTTGGGGTAGCAAACGCATCGTTCGGAATGGGGATGGAGTTAGAGGCCATCGCCTCGGCCGTTATCGGGGGAACCTTCTTGATGGGAGGCTATGGCACCATCATTGGGGCATTCTTCGGGGCATTCCTCATGGGCATGATGAGGACTGGGCTGGTAATGGTTGGAGCACCCGCCTATTGGTATCAGGCATTCGTGGGAGCAATCTTAGTCATAGCAGCAACGATCAATATTAAGCTGAGGCGCCTGGAGATGTAGAAGGAGGTTATAGGGCGATGCAGCAGGATTTACCGTTAGTAAGAATGGTAAACATAAATAAGAGATTTGGCGCGGTCGAGGCATTGAACAATGTGAGTATCGAAGTCCGGCAGAAGGAGGTTTTGGGACTTCTAGGAGATAACGGGGCGGGTAAATCCACTTTGATAAAGATCCTGGCAGGTGTGTTTCCTCCGGACGGGGGCGAGATCTATTTCAATGAAGAGCCGTTAAAATTTTCATGCCCAAAAGAGGCCAGGGCAAGGGGGATTGAGACGGTCCACCAGGAGTTATCATTAGTAGATATGATGACTATCTCGCGGAATTTCTTCCTGGGAAGGGAGCCAACCAAAGGGATAGGCTCAATCGCCCTGCTTGATAAGAAGAAGATGGACAAAGAGTGCAGGAGGGTTATAGCAGAGATTGGCATAAGGGTAAGGTCACCGAACGAATATGTATCGATCCTATCGGGAGGGGAGAGACAAGCGATATCAATAGGAAGAGCGATGTATTTTGGGGCCAAGCTCCTCATCCTGGATGAGCCTATGAACGCCCTGTCGGTGAAGGAGACAAGGATAGTGATAGGGCATATAGAAAAGGCGAGAGAGTTAGGAACTTCGATCATATTCATAACGCACAACGTATACCACGTGTATCCAGTGGCTGACAGATTCGTGATATTGGACAAAGGGCTCAAGATAGGAGAGTTTGACAAAAAAGAGGTTGAAGCTAAGGATATCATAGAAATGATAGCTAGGGGCAGGGTATAAGACTGTGACTTCGGAAGAGGGACGACCTTAGGAGCTACCAAATAAGGATGATGATGTGATCTATCCTCAGAAATGAGGACCAAAGGTCTTGAAGAAATTTTGTCCACTAAAAGGAGGTGGTGAATGGGAGAAAGATCAGGATGAGATAAGATGAGAGTAGTAGACATCGTCTAAAAAAGGAGCGTTAAAATGAAGAAATTAAGAGCAAAAAGCGGGATAATGGTAGTTGCCCTGGCGGTAGGTTTGCTTCTCGTGGGAGGAGCAGTCTCATATGGTCAGGAATTGGAGACAGTCACCGTCAAGGCCTGGACGATTGGACCTGATGATCCTTCCATTACCCGGAAGACAAATCTGGAGGATGCTAGCACGAGACTAAATAAGTATCTGGAGGCCGTAGGTGCCAAGGTGAGGGTCGAGGTCGAGGTCTTATTCAACACCGAAAACTGGAGCTCTTTCAAAACAGCCAACCTAATAGCCTTAGGAACAAGGGATCCTGAAAGGGTTGCTGACATCATCGTCACTGGTCATGAGATGATTGGACCTTACGCTACCGCTGAGTACATAGTTTCCCTGGATGACTACGTCGCCAAATATCCTGATGTTTATGATGACTTCATCCCTGCCCTCTGGAATTCTACAAAGTTCGCTGGTAAGATCTGGGGCATCCCTCAGGACACTGAGGCCCGGATCACTTGGTTCCGGAAGGATAAGCTAAGGAAAATGGGTTGGAGTGAGGAAGAGATTAACTCCTTACCTAAGAAGGTGGAAGCAGGAGAGTTTACGCTGGATGACCTGGTGGACCTGGGAAAGAAGATGCTGGATGCAGGAGTGGTTAAAAAAGGAAATGCAATTTGGCATCGACCTACTCCTGGTACGGACTGGTTCCAGTTTATCTTTGCCTACGGCGGGGAAATTTACGATGCGGATACCGGCAAGTTGGTAGTGGATAAATCGGCCACTCTTAGTCTCCTGAAGTACATCAAGAAACTGGTTGATCTGGGGCTTACCCCCAGTGGTATGTCTACTATCGCCTGGTCAGAGATACACTCAAACTGGACTAAGGGGAAAATCGGCATCTTCCTCACCGGTGGCTCCTGGAATTGGGCAGAATGGCAGAGGGCTCCCTACAATCTGTCTGAGGCCGAAGAGTGGAAGAATATTGGCTGGTTCCCCATTCCTTCAGGTTCTAAGGGTGGAAAGCCGGTTTCGGTCTCTCATCCTCTGGTTCACCTGGTTACAAAGGCATCCCGACATAAGGAGTTGGCCTTTCTGTTGGTTACCCTGGCCTCAAGCAACGACCTTAACACCAAGCACGCTCTGGGAAGTGGACACTTAGCCATTAGGCAGTCTCAACTAGCTTATGGAGCATATGCCAAGGACGAGTACGCCACGAAGATAGCGCAGGTTTTGAAGTATACCCACTTCGCCCCCAATCATGAGAAAGCACCTTTTTACTGGGAAACTCTGTTTAAGGGGGCAATTAGCGCGGTTGAGACCGGTGCTGTATCTCCTGAGGGTGCCTTGGATTTCTTCGTTAAGCGCATGCAGTCCGAATTGGGTGATCAAGTGATTGTGAGGGAGTAGACTGACTATGGAGGGGCCTCTCAGAGCGAGAGGCCCCTTTCAAAGACTAATAATTTGGTAAGAAAATAAGATGAGTAAAAGAGCTCTTCTAAATCTTGTCGTCTTTTTGCTACCAGGCTTGATCTTCACTTTTATTTTTTTCATTATTCCTGCCGTGATGACTGGTATAATGGGCTTCACGGGAATGGATTATCGCTTTCAGTGGAATTTCATTGGATTGGGAAATTATATCAGGATGGCTAAGGATTTTTTAATTGGGAAGATATTATTAAACACAACTGTCTACGTTATAGGAACTTTAGCGGTTTTTAACGTGACCTTCGGCCTGATTTTAGCTATATTAACCTCGAGCATCGAGGAGAGGGCAGGGATCTTCTTTAGGGGAGTCTGGCTGTTGCCAAGGTTCACTCCTCCGGTTGTTTATGCGGTCATCTGGCTCTGGATTCTGTCCCCCACCGAGAACGGTTTGTTAAACACCCTTCGCCTCTTTCTCGGCTTAGAGACCATAGACTGGATTACACGTCATCCCTGGGGTGTAATAATCGTAACCAATGGTTTTATTGGTGCTTCTATGGGAATGGTAATCTTCGCGGCTGCCATAAAATCGATCCCCCGAGATTATCGGTGGGCAGCCCGAGTAGACGGAGCGTCCTGGCTGCAGGAGATTGGCCACATAATTCTTCCTATGATTCGCTGGCCTCTTTTGTTTATCACTGCTTATCAGACGCTATCTCTATTGACTTCTTATGAATATATATTGCTAATAACTCAAGGCGGGCCCTTTTATGGCACTACGGTCTGGTCACTATACGCTTATGATGTGGCCTTTTCTAGTTATGCGGGAACTTTTGCATTTGGTTATGGAGCTGCTCTGGCTACTGTCCTGGTTGTCATCGGAATCATTGCTTCGATGATATATTGGCGGATCTTCAAGTTCAAGGAGATGATGGAGGAGCCAAAGATTGAAATCACTTAGAAAACGAAACAAAGTGCCCAGGAAGTCTAACCCCTCCTCAACAGTAGAGAAACGAGAAGTGGATTTTTTAAAAATCGGGATTTATATTTTTTTAATTTTGGCATCCATGCCCATCTTTCTGGGATTTCTCTGGCTGTTTATCGGTTCCGTGAGCAAAAGCTTAACTTATGGAATCATCCCCGAGGGTTTCTCCTTTAAAAATTGGAGATTTCTCTGGGAAAAACCTTATCCCAGTTGGCCAGATATCTGGCTTGTTTCCTTAAATACCCTGTTCCTTGCCTTCGGGGTAATGATCATAGTGGTGGCAGTTTCAACCATGGCTGGCTATGTGATTTCCCGGATGAAATTTCCTGGAAGGTCCTTTCTTCTAGCTTCCACCTTGATTTTGCATGCTTTCCCTGCTATTACACTTTTGATCGGCCTTTACTATGTGCTACGGGTATTAAACCTATTAGATAGTGTAATGGGGGTTATTCTGGCAAGGGCTGGTTTGTTTATACCCTTTGCTATCTGGATAATGAAGGGGTTCTTTGATGGAATTTCCTGGGATATGGAGATGTCAGCTTTAATTGACGGAGCCAGCCGGTTCCAGGTTTTTCGCAAGATCATGCTTCCTATGGTGGGACCAGGGATAGCCGGGATTTCTATCTTTGCCTTCATAACCGGGTGGTCAGAGTTCATCTTCGTCATTACCTTTATCAGGAAGCCTTCAGCCTGGACCTTGACTTCCTACGTCAACTCTGTCATTGCTAACTGGCGATTTGTTGACTTCGGTCTTTTAGCAGCCACCTCGCTGTTCTATGTAGGGCCGGTGCTTCTCTTCTTTATCTTTACCCAGAAGTATCTGATGCAAATTACCGTGGGCGGTATGAAAGGAGGACGTTAAGGGGGCAGGAAAATGAAGGTGATTCTTAAGGATTTAAGTAAACACTTTGGAGAGGTTAAGGCAGTAGATGATTTGGATCTTGAAATAGATGATGGTGAATTTGTGGCCTTACTAGGACCCTCGGGCTGTGGGAAGACCACCATCCTTCTGATGATTGCCGGAATATACAAGCCCACCAAAGGTTTAATTTATTTTGATGAGAGAGTGGTCAACAATGTCTTACCTAAGGATAGAAAAATAGGCATGGTATTTCAGAGTTATGCCCTTTATCCTCATATGACCGTGTTCAGTAACATCGTTTTTCCCCTGAGACTAATGAAAGTCCATAAGGAGGAAATGGAAGAAAGGGTGAGGAAAGTGGCCCAATTAGTCCGGATTGAAGAACTCCTAGATAGAAAGCCAGGACAGCTTTCCGGGGGTCAGCAGCAGCGGGTGGCCCTTGCGCGAGCCCTGATTAAGGAGCCAGAGATACTTCTTCTGGATGAGCCTCTCTCTAATCTGGATGCCAGGCTTAGAATAATGATGAGATCGGAGCTCAAAAGGTTGCAAAAGGACCTGGGTATTACCACCGTTTTTGTGACCCATGATCAACTCGAGGCTCTAACTATGGCTGATAGGGTAGCGGTAGTGAATTTGGGATGCCTTCAGCAATTCAGCACCCCTGATGAGCTTTACAACCATCCAAAAAACTTATTTGTGGCAGGTTTTATAGGGAGTCCTCCGATTAATTTCATCAATGTCTCTTTAGAGAAATCCGATGGCAGGTTTCTTTTGAAAAGCAGGGATTTCGAGATACCGCTTCCTAAAGAATTAGGTTCAAAGGCAGGAAATAACTCTACCAGCTCTGAGGTAGTGCTCGGGATAAGACCCGAACATATCCTAATTAATGAAAAGGAGGGCATGGATACCGAGGTCTATGTGGTCGAGCCTCTGGGAAGGGAGATCTTGGTTAGTGCACAACTGGGGGACTCAATGATTAAAGTCCTTACTTCACCACCCTTTAAAGCTGATATGGGAGAGAAAGTCAGGTTAAGTTTTAAGTTAGACAAAATTATGTTGTTTGATAAGAAAACTGAGAAATCGCTGTTGTTAGATAAAGATTAGAAGTTGGCGGTGCAGACAACTAATTTTATTATCTTAGATATTAACTAGCCAGTTCGGTAGAAACTGTGTGGAGTAAACAGAGTTGCCGATAAAAGGGGTAGGTATAAATGCTCATTCATACAGAATAAAGGGTGACCTTGATCTCCTTGAGGCCGATTTGGCTTTTTTTGAGGCGGTTGGATTTGACTACGTGGAGATACCTATTCATGGCGTAGATGGGGTAATAGATGGTGAGCTTAACCTTAAAAGCATAAAAAAGGTTAAAGAAGCTCTGCGAAAGCATCATTTAAAGGCTACTGTCCACTGTCCCGATCCCCTAAATTTAAGAGAGGGAGATTTTGAGCTGAACCAAAAAGTTTTTAAATCTTCCATCGAGTTTACCTCGGAGCTAGAAGCGGAAATTCTGGTATACCATGCGGGGAATTTTAAAACCTCAAAGCAGGTTTCGCAGCATCAAGATTTGGCTAGGCGAAAGGAAATTAAGGCACTAGAGTCCCTGAGTGATTTTGCGGCTGAGAGAGGAGTCCAGATTTGTGTTGAAAATGTTGCGGGTTCTCTTGAAGAGTTAGTGAGGATGGTGAGGGAGGTAGATAGGGAAAATGTAGGAGTAACTTATGATTTTGGACACGCTTTTCTTTTCTATAGCGCCTGCGGCAAAGAAAGAGGTTTCCTGGAATCTATTAAAAAAGCTGCTCCTTACCTGAAGCATCTCCATATTCACGATAATTTCGGTAGATTCACTTCAGATTTTGTTCTCGATTCCTTAACCACTCCGTACATTGATAGGCTTCCTTTTGGAGAAGGAGACCTCCATATGCCTCCAGGGATGGGAAAGATACCCTATAACAAGATCATTTCCTTGATAAAGGGTTATCGAGGCGTGGTCATGATGGAAATTGATCCAAGATATAAAGATTTTTACCAGGAGGCATTAACCTCGATTAAAAAAAAATTTGAGGAAAAGTCAAAATAGACCTAAAAATGAGAGGAAATAAAGATCTAAAAAGTAAAAGGGAAAGGGTAAGCTCAGGACTAAAGGGAAATTGTATCGTTGCTCAATCGGGCGGCCCTACAGCAGTTATTAATGAGAGTTTATGTGGAGTTATCCAGGAAGCTCAAAGACACGAAGAAATAGAAGAAATATACGGGGCCAGAGATGGAATTTTGGGTCTACTTAAGGAGGAATTAATTGATTTAAAAAAAGAGAACCACTCTACCCTTGATGGCTTGAGAACCACTCCCGGGGCGGCATTAGGAAGCTGTAGATACCGATTGAAGTCATGGAGCGAATCCAGTAAGGATTTTGAAAAGATTATCGAGACTTGCAGGAGATACAATCTTCGGTATTTTTTCTACATCGGGGGCAATGATTCTATGGATACCGCCAATAAGCTAGATGAGGCAGCTAAGAGAATGAACTACCAGATAGAGGTCATTGGAATTCCCAAGACAGTAGATAATGATCTTGTTTTTACTGATCACTGCCCCGGTTTTGGTAGCGGAGCAAAATATTTAGCAATTTCAGTAATGGAGGCGGGACGTCACCTAGAAAGCCTTTACGATTCGGAGACAGTAATCATCCTGGAGACATTAGGAAGAAATACAGGCTGGCTTGCTGGCTCCTGTGCTCTGGCTAAGCGGTCCCAAGAGGATGCTCCCCACCTAATTTATTTTCCAGAAATACCTTTTTCTCTGGATAAGTTTGTCAAGGATGTGCGCGAGGTCTATCGCAAGATTGGTGGAGTCTTTATTGTGGTAAGTGAGGGCCTTCGAGATGAAAAAGGAAATTATATTTGTGCCAGGAAGGAGAGGATATCTACCGATGCTTTTGGTCATCCTGAGCTAGAAGGAATTTCCAATTACTTAAAGGAAGTGATAGAATCTCAACTCAAACTAAAGACCAGGACTATCAAACCAGATGTCTGTCAGCAGAGCGCCGTGCATTTTGCCTCCAAGGTCGACATGGAAGAAGCATATTTGGTGGGAAAGGAAGCTGTTAAGTCGGCACTGGAGGGTAAAAGTGGCTACATGATTACCATAAGGAGAGAAAAAGGAAGAGTTTATAAGCGAAGAACTTCTAGAGCTAAGCTCTCTCTAGTTGCTAACATGGAAAAGAGAGTTCCCCCAAGATGGATAAACAGAAAGGGAAATTTTGTGACTAAGGAATTCATCGACTACGTGCGTCCTCTTATTCAAGGAGAAGTCGATGTCCCTGTTCAGAAGGGGCTTCCTTACTATCCTAGATTAGAGAAAAAGAAAATTCTGGGTGATCGTTTAGCCACAGATTCACACAGATGACCACAGAAAAGAAAAATATCAGCGTAAATCTGCGGCTGAATAATTAGAATTCTGGCTAAGAAATAGACGAAAGGGAGGTTATAAATGAGGAAGATGAAGACCGTTACTTTATTTGCTGACTGGGAACCAAAAAGTGATTTTGAGTTAGGCTTGAAAGATGTGGAAGGAAAGCTCACCTATCTGGGAAGTAGGGTTTGGAAAAATCCGATCCTTAAAATAGTGGGAAAGGAAATTCCTGAAATTGGTTCTACTGAGGTTCTCATTAAGGTAAAAGCATGTGGTATCTGTGGCAGTGATGTTCATATGGCCCAGTCTGATAATGAGGGATATATCTGGTATCCCGGGCTTACCGCCTTTCCTTGTAGTCTGGGGCACGAGTTTTCCGGAGTAGTAGCTAAAGCGGGAGAAAAGGCAATTAACAAAAGAACCGGCAAAAGATATGAAGAGGGTGAACCCGTTACCTCGGAGGAGATGCTCTGGTGTGGAAGATGTCGACCATGCGTTGATGGTTACCCTAACCACTGTGAGGCACTGCAGGAGTTGGGTTTTTCCTGCGATGGAGCCTTCGCCGAATATGTGAAGGTAGATGCAAAGTACACCTGGAGTCTGGAGGAGTTAAAGGGAAAATATTCCGGTGATGAAATATTTTTAGCCGGAAGTCTGGTTGAGCCAACATCGGTAGCTTTTAATGCAATAATAGAACGGGGAGGTGGCATTCGTCCTGGAGATAATGTGGTTATTTTGGGTGGAGGTCCTATTGGTCTGGCAGCGGTGACTATTTTAAAAAGGGCAGGAGCGGCTAAGCTAATATTATCGGAACCCTCTGAGCCAAGAGCAGAGCTAGCCGAAAAGATGGGTGCCGACCATATTATTAATCCCTTAAAAGAGAACTTCACTGAATCTATATTAAAATTAACCAGTGGTCTGGGAGCAAAATTGTATCTCGAAGCAACCGGTCTTCCAGATAAGGTCTTCGGTGACATAGAACAAACTATCT
>Ga0315544_1002592_pt1 | contig 12566 bp, 9 predicted proteins | sample SalMarSW160130MG_2_FD_202543 | JGI IMG/M metagenome (GOLD analysis project Ga0315544, IMG submission 202543) | Salt marsh sediment microbial communities from the Plum Island Ecosystem LTER, Massachusetts, United States - Salt Marsh Sediment SW1601-130 ... | reverse complement strand
TTAAGGCTGCAACCTTTTCCGCTCTAATATCGTCATATAAATAACAGGAAAATATAATTTAAAATGAATACTATGGCGGATGCTGGATGTTTTCGGCAACAAGCGGTCACCTCCTTCTTGCCTTGCTTGTTCATCCGCCATATTTTTTTCTTCGCTTTGTATCGGTAATGTAGTATTGCTTTTAAAACCGCCCTGCAGAGAACCCGGATTCCGCATATTAATTCCTATCAGAATTTATAAAATATCAGGTTGTATCTCGCAAAACTGCGAAATTCCTTTGTATTTAACAGCATTTTTTGCGAAATTGTATGAAATTCATATTCAAGAGGACGGAACAATTCTTGCCTAGTAAAGTTCAATGCCAATAATTTCATTAACGAAGAAAAGAGAAAAATACAATGTCAGACACGAAGAATGGAAAAATAAAGGTCACAATTGACGGCAATGAGGCAGCTGCCTATGTTGCTCATAAACTCAATGAAGTCATAGCAATCTACCCTATAACTCCTTCATCCAACATGGGCGAATGGGCGGATGAATGGTCGGCACAGGGACGCAAGAACCTGTGGGGCACAATTCCTCAAATAGTAGAAATGCAGAGTGAAGGCGGTGCTGCCGGTGCAGTGCATGGTGCACTGCAGGCAGGGGCGCTTTCCTGTACATTTACGGCCTCGCAAGGATTGCTCCTGATGATCCCTAATATGTTCAAGATCGCCGGGGAACTCACTTCTACGGTATTCCACATTGCGGCACGGACGGTAGCAACGCACGCGCTGTCGATTTTTGGAGATCATAGTGATGTTATGGCAACCCGTTCTACCGGCTGGGCAATGCTTGCAGCGAATTCGGTGCAGGAAACTATGGATCTGGCACTTATCGCGTATGCTTCGACATTCGAGTCTCGTGTACCGTTTGTCCACTTTTTTGACGGTTTCCGCACATCACATGAAGTTATGAAAATTGAGCAATTGAGCGATGACGAAATTAGAGCGATGATCAACGATGAATTGATACAAAAAATTCGTGAGCGTGCATTGAATCCGGAAAATCCTGTACTTAGAGGTTCTGCGCAGAATCCGGATGTCTTTTTCCAGGCTCGTGAAGCAGCGAACCTGTATTACGATGCCGTTCCGGGCATTGTGCAAAAAGTTATGGATAAGTTTAAACAGGTCGTTGGCCGCGAGTATAACCATTTTGATTATGTCGGTGCGCCTGATGCCGAACGCATCGTTGTGATGATGGGTTCCGGCACCGAAACAGCGCATGAGACTGTTGAATACCTTGCTGAGAAAGGCGAGAAAGTCGGCCTGCTGAAAGTACGGTTGTATCGCCCGTTTTCTGTGGAGCATTTTGTAAAAGCGCTTCCGGTTACCGTAAAAAACATTGCTGTACTGGATCGCACGAAGGAATCCGGTTCCACGGGTGAACCGCTGTACTTGGATGTCGTAACAGCGTTGAGCGAGACCATGGCTGCCGGTAAATCTCCGTTTAAGACAATGCCTCGTGTGACTGGAGGAAGGCATGGACTATCCTCCAAAGAATTTACTCCGACAATGGTCAAAGCAGTGTTTGACGAGATGAAAAAACCTCAGCCGAAGAATCACTTCACAATCGGAATCAATGATGATGTCTCGCATACAAGTCTCACATATGATCCGAACTTCAGCGTTGAACGGGATGATGTAGTTCGCGCTGTTTTCTATGGCCTGGGTGCAGACGGCACAGTCGGCGCCAATAAGAATTCTATTAAAATTATCGGTGAAGATACGAACAACTACGCGCAGGGTTATTTTGTTTACGATTCGAAGAAGTCCGGTTCCACCACAACATCGCACTTACGTTTCGGGCCGCGTCCGATTCGTTCCATTTACCTTATCGATCACGCCAGTTTCGTTGCCTGCCACCAGTGGTTCTTCCTTGAAAAATTTGATGTATTGCAGGCTGCAATTCCGGGCAGTACATTTTTGTTGAACAGTATTTACGGGAAGGATGAAGTATGGGATCACCTGCCGCGCCAGGTTCAAAAGCAGCTGATCGAAAAGAAGATGAAATTATTTGTTATAGATGCTTATGAAGTAGCGAAGAAAACCGGCATGGGAAGCCGTGTTAATACGATTATGCAGACTTGCTTCTTTGCTATCTCAGGCGTTTTACCGAAAGACGATGCAATTAAAGCCATTAAGAAATCCATTCAAAAGACGTACGGAAGAAAGGGTGAAGCGGTTGTTCAGAAAAACTTTGAGGCTGTCGATCAGACGCTGGCCAATTTATTTGAAGTTAAAATTCCGGCCAGTGTAACGAGCAAGATCGAAATGCCGCCGGCGGTTTCCGATAAGGCGCCTGATTTTGTCAAAAAAGTCACAGGAATGATTATCGCCGGCAACGGCGAGAAGCTCCCGGTTTCCATGATGCCTGTGGACGGCACATTCCCGACAGGTACGGCACAATGGGAAAAAAGAAACATCGCTCTCGAAATTCCCGTGTGGGAAACGGATATTTGCATCCAGTGCAATAAATGTGCAATGGTATGCCCGCATGCAGCAATTCGTACAAAGGTATACGATCCTGCGAAACTTGCCTCAGCTCCTGCAGCCTTCAAGTCGACGGATTATAAAGGTCCCGAGTACAAAGGCATGAAGTACACGATACAGATTGCGCCGGAAGACTGCACCGGTTGTACCTTATGTGTGGAAGTCTGCCCTGCGAAGAATAAGAAGGAACCGAATGTGAAAGCGATCAACATGAAATCGCAGCCGCCTATTCGTGAGCAGGAAAAAGCAAATTTCGAATTCTTCCTCTCGCTGCCTGAGGTGGATCGAAGGAATGTAAAGGTGGATTCCGTGAAAGGATCGCAATTCTTGCTGCCGTTGTTCGAGTTTAGCGGCGCCTGCTCAGGCTGCGGTGAAACCCCATATATAAAACTTGCCAGCCAGTTGTTCGGTGATCGAATGCTTGTTGCAAACGCCACAGGATGCACTTCTATTTTTGGCGGTAATCTCCCGACGACACCGTGGACGAAGAATGGCGATAAACGCGGTCCTGCGTGGTCGAATTCATTGTTCGAAGATAATGCAGAATTCGGGCTCGGCATGCGCCTGACGGTTGACAAGCTGAATGAAATGGCAAAGGAATATTTAACACAGCTTTCGAACGATATAGGCAGTGATCTGGCAACAGCGATTATTCAGGCTGTCCAGAAAGATGAAGCGGGAATTTATGAACAGCGTGAACGCGTGAAAGTTTTAAAAGAAAAATTGGTTAAGATTAAAAAACCTGAGGCAAAACGGCTGCTGAGCATCGCTGATAATCTTGTGAAGCGCAGTGTTTGGATTATGGGCGGCGACGGCTGGGCTTATGATATCGGATACGGCGGATTGGATCATGTGCTTGCATCAGGTAAGAATGTAAATGTTCTCGTGCTCGATACCGAAGTGTACTCCAATACAGGCGGACAAATGTCGAAATCAACAAACCGTGCTGCTGTTGCAAAATTTGCAGCAGCCGGAAAGCCGACTGCGAAAAAAGACCTGTCACTCTTGGCGATGATGTATAATAACGTCTATGTTGCTCGAGTAGCAATGGGTGCAAACGATGCTCAAACAGTCCGTGCCTTCATCGAAGCAGAAGCATACGATGGGCCGTCGATAATTATTGCATATTCGCATTGTATTGCACATGGAATCGATATGGCGCGCGGTATGACAAACCAGAAAATGGCGGTCGAAACCGGTTATTTTCCGCTTTTCCGGTATAATCCGGAGTTGATAAAAGAAGAAAAAAATCCGTTTAAGCTCGATTCGAAAGCGCCGAAAGGAGCGCTCTCCGAGTTCACATCGACGGAAACACGATTCAATTCGCTGACGAAGAGCAATCCGGATCGTGCAAAAGAACTGCTGAAGTTAGCGGAAGAAGATATCAGAGTGCGCTGGGCGATATACAGTCAGTTTGCACAAGAAGGCAGCAATGTGCAGAAGCCTGCTTCGAATTGACATAGAGAACGCAGCTGAATGAAATAAGAAATATAATGCCATCCCGGAAACTCTGGGACGGCATTTGAGGTTCATGATATATATTTAATACTGGTGTATTCCTAACAAGTAAGAAAGGAGCAGGGATCATGGATCTATCGACGACTTATCTTGGACTTAAACTAAAGAATCCAATTGTCGCATCGGCGGGCCCGCTATCGCGCTCCTTTGATTCGATGCATCAGCTTGAAGATACAGGTGTATCGGCTATCGTAATGCATTCGCTCTTTGAAGAGCAGATTACTCACGAAATCGAATCTATGAATCACTACAAATCGTATGGAACGGAAAGCTATGCCGAAGCACTTTCGTATTTTCCCAATATTAACGATTATTATTATGCTCCTGACGAATATTTAGAAATCGTTGCTAAAGCAGCTAATGAATTGAAAATTCCTGTGATTACAAGTATGAATGGTACTACACCAGGTGGGTGGATAAACTATGCGAAAAAAATGGTTGAAGCTGGAGCAGCTGCACTGGAATTGAATATCTATTATGTGCCCACGGATGTAAATATGACAAGCACGGATGTTGAAAACCGCTATATTGAAGTGCTAAAGGGAATACGTAGCGCGGTGAAAATTCCGATATCCGTAAAACTAAATACGTTCTTCAGTTCTATTCCGAATATCGCAAAGCGTCTTGTGAGTGAAGGAGCAGACGGACTTGTGCTCTTTAACCGATTTTATCAGCCCGATATTGATCTGGATGAACTGGATGTAAAGTCCGGTATCGAACTGAGTAATTCCTATGAAAATCGCTTATCTATGCGGTGGATAGGAATCTTATTCGGAAAAATTAAAGCAAGCCTTGCAGCTACTTCCGGCATTCATTCAGCGGAAGATGTGTTGAAGCTGACGATGGCAGGTGCGGATGTAACTATGATGTGCTCGGCATTACTGACGCATGGTCCGGAATATATCGGAAAAGTCTTGCAGAATCTGGAAAACTGGATGCAGGAACACGAATACGAATCCATCGAGCAGATGAAAGGGAGCCTGAGCCATAAATCTATTGCCGATCCGTCTGCCTATGAACGTGCAAATTATATGAAGGCGCTTAACCGTTACAAGCTTCTTGTTTAGGAACCGAATTCTCTTTTCCGTTGTTAGGGAAACAAGGAAAAGAGTCGAATGGTTTAAAAAAATATTATATGAAGAAAAAGATACTGGTGAAAGCATTGAGCAGAAACCTGGAGAAAATGTCTAAATCATCCTGGGTGCGTTCACTCAAAGACGGAAAAGATCTTATCTGTCCCTACTGTAACCAGCCTGTGCAACCATGTAAATCAAATCCATCGTTAATGTGCGAATGCATGCTTCTTGAAGGGACAGAAGGGAAGCAGATTGAAGAAGCGTTGCATGAATGTGATAAAAACCGGTACGGCGTGTGTCTATGCTGCGGTAAAAAAATTTCAATAGCACATCTAAAGAAGCATCCGACAGCCGAGCTTTGTACCAGCTGTGTTCGCAAAGGACATAAAATAAGCAAGAAAAAACCAATTCACGCCTGACACATGCATCCTCAAGAATAACTGTGTATTGTCGGATTCAGTATGTCCATTATTAACGATCAATTACTTTCTGTCCTGAAAAAATTCGACAGGCCGGGTCCGCGATACACAAGTTACCCGACAGCGCCTATATTCTCTTCCGGATATACGGCACAGCAGTTTGAAGATGATCTTAAAGAAAATAACCGTAACAGTACAGCTCCGGTATCGCTGTATTTGCATATTCCATTTTGCGATACGCTATGCTATTTCTGCGGCTGTAATTCGATCATCACAAAGAATCGTGAAAAAGTATCCGAGTATTTAGATGCAATAAAAAATGAAATTGACCGTACGGCATCTTTCATTTCTAAGAAAAGAAATGTCGTTCAAGTTGCGTGGGGAGGCGGAACACCGTCGTATCTCATGCCGGAAGATATTCGCAGTCTTGCAAATCATATTAAAAAAAGATTCACATTTGCCTCTGATGCTGAGATCAGCGTTGAGATAGATCCGCGCGAATTATCTATCGATCATCTGAAAGCTTTTATTAACGGTGGTGCCAACCGGTTTAGTATCGGTGTGCAGGATTTTAACGAAGATGTGCAGGCCGCAGTCAACCGTGTACAGCCGGAATCACTTACATGTCAGGTCTTTCAATGGCTGCGTGAGCTTGGGATTAAGAGCATTAACATCGATTTGATCTATGGATTGCCGCTGCAAACGGCGGAGTCGTTCAAATCGACTCTTGATAAAGTAATCGAAATCTCGCCCGAACGGATTGCTGTTTTTAACTTCGCTTATGTACCATGGATGAAACCGCATCAAAAACTTATTCGCCAGGATCAATTGCCTACAGCAGAAAAAAAATTGCGCATTTTGCAGCTTACGATTAACACACTGATAAATGCCGGATATGTATATATTGGAATGGATCACTTTGCCAAACCGTCTGATGAGCTGACTTTTGAACAGAAGAATAAAAAACTTCATCGGAATTTTCAGGGATATTCCACAAAAGCCGGTGCGGATTTGTACGGATTCGGCATGTCGGCAATTTCGCATTTCGGAATAGTGTATGCACAGAACGCGAAAGACCTGGCCGCATACTGTGAAGCGATCTGCAAAGGACGGTTTTCAACTGTTCTTGGCTACAAAATGACCCGTGATGATGAAATACGCAAGTATGTGATCATGCGGTTAATGTGCGATCTGGAGGTGGATAAGCGCGGCGTCGAGCATCGATTCGGAATAATATTTGATGAGTATTTCACGGATTCTATCGCGAAGCTTGAAGAATTCCTGCCGTTGAATTTGCTTAAGCTGGAAACGGACCGAATTGTTATCCGGGAAGCCGGGCGTTTTATTCTCCGAAATATTGCGATGTGTTTTGATGCTTACCTGCCAGGGATGGAAAAAGAAAGACCGATTTTTTCCCGTACCGTGTAACATGATCACTTTAGCAAGGTTTCAATTGTCAGACTAAGATACCTTGCGAAAGTTACCATAGAGATCTTGCGAAGGTCACAGAGGAAAATTATTTCACTGCATCGATAGCTCTCTTTACGGCAGCTTCGATCAGTTCCATATTCGGTTTTTTGACAAAATTTTCTTTCATCAATAAATTTAAGATATCGCGCGCTTCCTTAATATCGCTAAGCGTCTTATCGTATACCTGTTGGTGGCTTAATTGAATTCGCGCAACACCCTGCTTTATGGCCTGTGTGGCAACATCGGCAGCTTCCTGTGCAAACACTTCGGTTTCTTCCATTGTCGGCATAATGTAATCGGGATTGACTCCTTTTTTCATCGCGAAATTAGCTATGGAGTACGCGGCAGTAATTGCCATTTCATCTGTAATCTTGCGCGCACGTACCATAAGGGCGCCTTTAAGGATACCGGGGAATCCCATCGAATTATTTACCTGGTTGGGGAAATCGCCGCGTCCGGTGGCGACGATATACGCACCTGCTTCTTTTGCAGCGTATGGATAAATTTCAGGTACCGGATTTGCACATGCGAATATGATCGACTTTTTTGCCATTTTTTGTATCCAGGATTTTTTAATGACATCCGGCCCTGGTTTGCTCAATGCAATAAGCACGTCGGCTCCTGTCAGTGCGGTTTCTATATTGTCTATGTTTGACGGATTAGTTGCCTGGCAAATTTCCCACTTGCGGTAAAATGCTTTGTCTGCCTCGATATCTTTGCGTTTTTTATTGAGAGAACCTTTTGTATCGAACATAACGACTTTACCGGGATCGACACCATCTTTAAGTATCAATCTGGCGATAGTGGTATTTGATGCACCCGCGCCAAAGAAGACAATCTTTATATTTTTCATATCCTTACCGGCAACACGGAGAGCATTGATCAATCCGGCGAGAGTCACGCTGCCTGTTCCCTGAGCATCGTCATGCCACACGGGGATGTCGCATTCCTCGCGCAGCGTATCAAGCACCTTAAAGCAGTTAGGCTGTGAGATATCTTCAAGATTCACGGCTCCGAAACTCGGTTCGAGCATTTTTACAAAATCGATGATTTTTTCCGGATCATGTTCCGCTTTTGGACTTTTTGAATTGATGCAAAGAGCTACACCATCGACGCCGCCGAGATATTTCATGAGGAATGCTTTTCCTTCCATTACTCCCAGGCCGCCGGGAGGAGTGCAGTCGCCGTCGCCGAGCACGCGCGTCGAATCAGAAACTACAGCGACAAGATTCCCCCGGTTGGAAAGCTCAAATGAAGCGTCGTTGTTATCGCGAATTGTAGTAGATATTTTAGAAACACCCGGTGTGTACCAAACATTAAACCAATTGAAGCCGTAAATTCCTGCCTTAGGCACTGTCAGCATTTTGCCCCCGTAGAATTTATGGCATGAAAGCGCGAGTTCTTTTAAGAAAACAGTTTTTGCTTTTGCTTTTTGTTCTTCGCTAAAATTTTCAGGAAACAAATTATTCAGATTTTTTAGAGTTAAATCGAAGTTTTGCATTACATTCTCCGGCCCTGGTAAAAAACTTGTCTGGAAATCACTTTAGTTTATTTTCTTAATATAATCAAGCAATAGCATTCCATTTTTCAAAGTTATAATTGCATAATGTATATATAATATATACGATGATATTTGTGAATAGAATACTAAAAAAAACTAATGTTGTTTTTTTAGTCTTTTTTCCCTTACTGCTTTCAGGAATTCCGTATTATTATATTCCTAAAAGTGCTAACTCGTCTCTTTTCTATATTAGAATCTTGCAATTAAGTCTTTATGTTGTAAATTACTGATGTGGCATAATACTTGAACAATAAGAAATACCGGATTCATGATACGAAAATATTTTAAATCTCAAATCTTAAATCTCCAATTTACGGGAGCGTCCTTATGATCCGAGGAACAATTATAGTTGCTGTGGATATTTGTAAAGCATGTGAACTATGTATTGCAGCATGTCCGCAAAACTGTCTGGAGATGTCTCCCAATCTCAACGTGAAAAGTTATCATTATGTTCAGTTAAAGAACGATACGTGCACCGGTTGTATAAATTGTGCTATCGTATGCCCGGACGGCGCTATCACTGTCTATCGGCAAACCCGTTCGGCTGCAAAACAGACAGAGAGCAGGAAAGAAGCCGGGTAATCAAAACAGGCAACCTGAGAATACGCTTTGGCAGGTAACAAACAATTAAATCATTGAACGTGAATAATTATGGCAGACGAAAAAGGAACTTCTGAAATCCGATTGATGAAAGGCAACGAAGCTCTCGCTGAAGCGGCATTCAGAGCCGGGATGCAGGCATATTTCGGGTATCCTATTACACCGCAATCTGAAGTATTGGAATATCTTACGGCTGAGGCGCCGAAACATCCGGATGTTGTTATCCTGCAGGCGGAAAGCGAGCTTGCGGCAATTAATATGGTATACGGAGCTTCGGGCGCGGGTGCGCGCGTAATGATTTCTTCTTCAAGCCCCGGTATAAGTCTGATGCAGGAATGCCTTTCTTATATGGCTTCAGCGCAGCTGCCGGCCTTGGTAGTGAATGTACAGCGCGGAGGGCCGGGCCTCGGTACGATTCAACCATCGCAGGGAGATTACTTCCAGGCAGTAAAGGGCGGCGGTCATGGAGATTATCATCTAATAGTTCTCGCTCCCGCATCCGTGCAGGAAATGGTGGACTTTGTATTTGATGCGTTCCGTTTGAGCGAGAAATACCGTAATCCGGCTTTGATTCTTGCAGACGGTGCACTCGGTCAGATGATGGAAAAAGTTACACTCCCGCCTGCCGGATCACTGCCCAAAACTGAAGCACTCTGGGCAACAACAGGCAAACCACGCACACGTGAAAGAAATATAATTACTTCGTTATTCATTCAACCTGAACGAATGGAACAACTCAATTTAACGTTACAGGCAAAATACAGTCAAATGAAGAAAGAGGTGCGCTGGGAAGAAATTCGTGCAGAAGATGCAGATATAGTACTCGTAGCTTTTGGACTTACTTCCCGTATTTGTGAGAAGACAGTAGATCTTGGCCGTCAAAAAGGATTGAAGATCGGGCTCATGCGGCCGATCACTCTCTATCCGTTTCCGACAGACGCTCTCGTTAAATTGGCGAAAAGTGCACAGGTGTTTCTTACCGTCGAAATGAACGCCGGTCAGATGGTAGAAGATGTGCGGCTTGCAATCGAAGGAAAACGGCCGGTCGAATTCTACGGCCGGATGGGCGGGATGATACCGTCGCCTGAAGAAGTACTGGTGCGTGTCGAATCGATTGCTGAAACACTTTCAAAGGTCCCGGCATAAAAGGAATAAGAAACATGGAACCTGCAGCGAATATTGACGGAATGGAACTCGTTTATAAAAGACCACGGACACTTACCGATACTCCGATGCATTATTGCCCGGGCTGCGGCCATGGCGTAGTGCATAAGATTCTAATGGAAGTAATAGATGAGTTAAGTATTCAGGAAGAAACGATCGGCGTAGCACCGGTAGGATGTTCGGTTTTTGCATATGATTATATGGACATCGACATGCAGGAAGCTGCGCACGGCCGTGCAACTGCCGTAGCCACGGGTATCAAGCGGATACTGCCGGCTAAATACGTTTTTACATATCAGGGAGATGGGGATCTTGCTGCGATCGGTACCGGCGAGACAATCCATACGGTAAACCGCGGAGAGAATATACTTATTGTTTTCATCAATAACGGTATCTACGGCATGACAGGCGGGCAGATGGCTCCGACATCGCTGCTTGGAATGAAGACAACGACGACTCCTTTCGGGCGTGAAGTATCGACAATGGGTAATCCTATCAAGATTACTGAATTGGTTGCACAGCTGCCCGGGGCATATTATGTTACACGCCAGGCAGTTTATTCAACTGCCACTGTCCGCAAATTGAAGAAATCTATCGAGGTTTCTTTCAAATACCAAAAACTAAACAAAGGCACCTGCTTTATCGAAGTAGTTTCCAGCTGTCCGTCGAATTGGAAGAAGACGCCTGTGGAAGCAAATGAATGGCTCGAAAAGAATATGCTGCCGTTCTATCCACTCGGTGATATAAGAGTGCCGAAATCTTAGTAATAGATCTTCGTTTGATTTTTATGTGAAATATTATGAATAAACCACTTCTCCCCATGTACCCTCCTCTTAGAGGAGGCCTGCCCGCTCGCCGACGCACTTCGTGCTCAGGTGAGCCCGCCGCACAAAGCATGCTTTGGCAGGCGGGGGGATACAGGAGTGGTGGACCAATAAGGTTGTGTAACATAAGGTAGTTAGACAAAATGGAATCCTGTTTCAGAAAAATACAGGAGTGAAGAATGAAGAGTGCGCATGAAATTATTATTGCCGGATTTGGCGGTCAGGGTGTTCTATCAATGGGGCAGATTATTGCATATGCTGCAATGAAAGAAGGCAAGGAAGTAAGCTGGATGCCGTCTTACGGGCCGGAAATGCGCGGCGGTACGGCAAACTGCATCGTCATCGTGTCGGATTCACGCATTAGTTCTCCTATCGTTACAAAATTTAATACTGCGATTCTGTTGAATCAGCCTTCCCTGGAAAAATTTGAATCTGCAATAAAGCCCGGCGGATTATTGATCTATGAACAATCCAGTATTATCAATCCGCCCAAAAGAACAGACGTTGAAATTTTAGCCATTCAGGGAATTGAAGAAGCACAAAAACTGACGAGCAAACAGGTGGCAAATATGGTGCTCCTCGGTGCATTTCTTGACAGGCGTCCGATTGTGCAACCGGAACATGTCGTGCAGGTTTTACGCAGTGTTCTGCCGGCGCACCGGCAGCACTTGATCCCCATAAATGAGAAAGCGTTGATCCGCGGAAAAGAATTAGCACGAGAGAAAGCTTCGGTAATTGTTGTATAATGAGTTAGACGGAAAAAATCTACTGTTAGAGAATTACTTGAAGAGAAGCGGCATATTGTATTACACGTTAATCAGAAGCAAAACAAAATCACTGATTATTTGAAAAAGACCCGCCTCGAAGTTTCTATATTATCGTTATTTTTTTTGAAAAATCACCCCTCCCCATGTCTCCTCCTCATTGAGGAGGCCTGCCCGCTCGCCGACGCACTTCGTGCTCAGGTGAACCCGCCGCACAAAGCATGCTTTGGCAGGCGGGGGATAAAGGGGTGGTGGCAAGATTCTTTTTTTTGTTTTGATATATTTTTGATGGACTTTTTCAATCCGAGTTTGTATCATAATATAGACGCGGTATTGAGGCGAGAGAGAATTCGACACTAAAGCGCCAGTTCGTTCTCTTACTTGCGTTAAGGAAGGGAAGGTGTGCAATGAAAGGAAAAGAACTTCAACGCGTTAAAGTTGCCCTTTTATCGGAGTTAGATGTAACACTCCAGAAATGCTGCCACCAGCGTCTCAAAGATGTAGTGAATGATATGCAGATTCATTACGCCAGCATAAAACCCGATTCTTCTCCGGATGAAGTTTTCTCCGTTTTTCTTCAGAGCGGTGTATTGAGAACAATGACTGCAGCGCCGATTGTACGTATGCGCGAATCGCTTG
>Ga0315544_1002587_pt1 | contig 12573 bp, 5 predicted proteins | sample SalMarSW160130MG_2_FD_202543 | JGI IMG/M metagenome (GOLD analysis project Ga0315544, IMG submission 202543) | Salt marsh sediment microbial communities from the Plum Island Ecosystem LTER, Massachusetts, United States - Salt Marsh Sediment SW1601-130 ... | reverse complement strand
TCTAACTGACTTGCAAACTGTAAAGACTACATCGGACTTCACTAAAAGCGATCGGCTGGAAACATATCCGACCTGGTCACCCGATGGGCGGTACTTATACTTCTGCAGCGCACCGATAACCTGGTCCGACCGTACCGTGGTTCCCGAAGAGTACGACCAGATAAAGTACGACCTTGTCCGGGCAGATTATGACATTGACCACGACCAATGGGGTCCGCTTGAAACTGTGCTGTCAGCCGAGGATACGGGATTAAGTGTCATGTTGCCGAGAATTAGCCCCGATGGCCGGTGGCTACTGTTTTGCATGTGCAATTACGGCTGTTTTCCGGTTTACCAGCCCAGCAGCGACCTGTATATGACCGATCTTAATGCCGCCGAACAGACCGGTCAGCTTGAGTATCGCAAACTCGATATCAATAGCGATAAAAGCGAATCATGGCATAGCTTCTCAAGCAACAGCAGATGGATAGCATTTAGTAGCAAACGAGACTACGGCGTATTTACCAGGATATATCTTGCTTACTTGAACGAGAATGGCACGGTGTGTAAACCAATGCTTTTACCCCAGAAGGACCCTACTTACTACGATTCGTGTCTTTGGACGTACAGTGTCCCTGAGCTTATCACCGAGCCGGTTCGCATCACGAAAGAAGAACTTGGCAGAGTAGTTCGTAGCTCCCGAAAGATACCTGTGGATATACCCGTTACGATGGCCACTCCCAAAGCCTATGCTCTTCCGGTTCACGACGAACCTTGGCAGTCAGGACGCCAATAGAAGCGTAGATGCGTTAATGAGTGGATGCGTATATGAGTAGATGCTGTAGCGCAGGTTAACACATTCACGCATTTACTCATCGACTTATCCACTCACTCTTTTGCCCCGTGCTTGCGGAGCAGTTCGACGAAATCCTTGGTGCCTACCACAGGCATAGTTGCCCAATGCATTGCCCAGTACATCGGCGTATGGCCATCCTTTCCCTCGGCGTTGACATCGGCTCCACCATTGATCAGCAGTTCCACGATGTCTTTGTCTTTCATCCAGATCGCGTGGATCAGCGGCGTTTCGCCATCATCCGCCTTTACGTTGAGATTGGCTCCTTTGTCGATGAGTAGCTTGGTTGCATCCTTGTTGAGGTCCCAGACGGCATAGTAGAGCAAGGTATAACTGGACTCGTCCTTCGCATTGACATCGGCCCCTTGAGCCAGCAGCAAGTCCACTATTTCCTTGTAGTCGTGCACCGCCGCATAGTATAGCGGCGTTGTATTACGGCTGTTCTTAGCATTGACCCTGGCGCCCCTCCCAATAAGGAGTTCGACGACATCTTTCTTGCCCGCTGCAGCCGCGTAATGCAGCGCTGTGTTCCTGCAATCGTCTTGTGCATCCACAGCCGCGCCATCTTCAAGGCACTTTTTCAGTTTCTCCAGGTCTGCCATGTAGGCTGCAAGATGGAGAGGAGGAATTCTCGCTCCTTTTGCAGCGAGCAGCTCGATCATTTCCTTGCGGTCGGCTGCCGTGGCTTGCAGAGCAACAGCCACAGGCGTATCTCCGCCGGTTGTTGTCCTGCAATCCATGTCGGCACCATTGGCGATAAGCAGTTCTCCGACGTTTCTGTGGCTGCCCTCAGTGGCTTTGTGCAGCGGTGTCCAGCCATACTTGTCCTTTGCGTTAACATCGGCACCTTTAGCGATGAGCAATTCTGCCACCTCCTTCTGGCCGAACGAACTGGCATAGTGCAGCGGCGTCCAACCCCTTTGGTTCTTCGTGTTGACATTCCCTCCTTCGGCAGTAAGTAGTTCGACCGTGTCTTTGTGGCCCTTCTCAGCCGCTACGTGCAAGGGTGTGTCGTGCCATTCAAACTCCTCCGCGTTCACATCGGCGCCATTGGCGATAAGTGCTCGAGCGACATCTGTGTAGCCATGCTCGGCGGCGAGATGAAGAGGCGTCTGACGCTCTTCATCTTCTGCATTGACATCAGCCCCTCCGGCGATCAGCCATTTGACTTGCTCAAGGTCACCATCGCCGGCAGCTTGGTGTAGTGATTTGGTAGGTTGGGATTCTTCTGGTATGCCAGCGGCATCCTCTTTGGCACCGTGTCTCTTGAGCAATTCAATGATTTCTGTGTGCCCTTTCTCTTGAGCCAACTGCAAAAGAGTTCGGCCTCGGTTATCTTTGACGGTAATATCAGCGCCGTTAGCGATGAGTACCTCTTCTAAATATTGATCCCCCCGAGTTACAGCCATTATCAGCGGTGTTCTACCATCATTAGTCTTTGCGTTGACATCAGCTCCTTGTGAAATTAAAACCCATCTGGCCTGTCCAGCCCTCCTGTTCAAGATGGAAAGGTGAAGAGGAGTCTGGCCATTGTTATCCTTAGCATTGAGGTCGGCCCCTTGCGCAATTAAACGTTCGACTCCCTCTTTATCACCTGAAGCGGCAGCTCCATGCAGAGTCTCTTTTGCCCCATGTTGGCGCAGGATATCGACAACTTCAGTCATACGTTTCCCTTTGGCCATAGCTATTGGTGTTCTGCCTACTTGCGAAGGCATATTGATATCAGCCCCCTTGTTAATTAAAAGTTCGACAATGTCTGCATGACCGCTAACGGCCGCATTGAAGAGAGGTGTTGCGCCATTGTTAGCTCTTACGTTGATCTCAGCGCCGTTGTTAATGAGAAATTCTGCCGCATCTTTGTTGCCGCTAATGCAAACCATATGAAGCTTAGTTAGTCCAGATCGGTCCTTGGACTGGATATCGGCACCTTTGGAAATAAGCCGTTCAAGCATAGGTACATCACTCGCAATCATAAACGGCGTAAGGCCACGTCCGTCTTCAGCATTAAGGTCCGCCCACTTATCAAGAAGGTAATCTGTAACCTCTCGTGAATTGGCTGCGACGGCCCAATGCAGCGGAGTACAGCCGAATTCGTCCCTTGTATTGACATCTGTACCGCCCTCGATCAGCGTTTTTACCCTGTCTAGATCTTCCTTGCAAGCGGCCAGATGGATTGTGTCAGGATAATCCCCTTTGCTCAATATCAAATCGAGCACATCCTTGCCGCCAATAAAAGCTGCCCGGAATAGCGGTGTATAGCCGTCGTTGTTTTTGATATTGAGATCAGCACCTTTTGAAATCAATAGTTTTGTCATATCCAAATCTTGCCGACGAATTGCAGAGTACAGCGGCGTTTCACCTACTTGATCCTTGGCATTTACTTCGGCACCTTTTTGAATCAGTAGTTCCGCTATGCCTATGCGTCTGCTTCTTGCGGCACTATGCAGAGGAGTCCACGGCCCTGCATTAACATCGACCCCTTTTTGAATCAACAGTTCTGCTATGTCCTTGTATCCTTCGTCAATCGCACAGTGCAGAGCTGTATATCCGTGGAGTTCGACAGACTTGAAATTTATATCAGCCCCTTTGGCGATAAGTAATCTGACCATCTCTACGCTGCTCTCGTAAATTGCCTCCATTAATACTGTCCAGTAGTCATCACCGTGTTTATCCGCGCCGTGATCAATCAGATATTCAGCTATGGCTACGTTGTCTTTGTCAACCGCCGTGTACAATGGTGACCATGATCCTGCATTAACGTTGGCACCTGCTTCCACGAGTAGTTTTACCACTTCCATGTTACCTAAACCGGCCGCTTTGCATAATGGGGTGTTAAGGAGTTCATCAAGAGCATTGACATCGGCTCCTTCGGCGATAAGTCTCTTGACTTGCTCAATATCGCCATCAGCCGCAGCCTTATGGAGGGGATTGGCCTGATTATTTTCTATCTTAGCGGAGGAACTCTCTTTTGCTCCGTGCTTGCGCAGAAGTTCAGCGACTTCGTCGTGTCCTCGCTCCTTTGCCAATGACAAAGGTGTCTGCTGCTTATTATTTTTTGCGTTCATATCGGCACCTTTGGCAATCAACAGTTCCACCACATCCTTGTGACCGCATAAACATGCAAGGTGCAGTGGCGTCTGGCCGTTGTTGTCTTTGGTATTGATATCCGCACCGTGCGCGATTAAGATCTCCACCAGGTCTTTGTTGTCGTTTCTTGCCATACAGGCCAAAGCCAAAGGCGTCCAGCCAAGATTATATCTACGTACATCTGTTTTGGCGTTAACATCAGCACCGTGATCGATGAGCAGTTCCACCAAATCTTTGCGGCCGGCACTAGCTGCAATATGCAGGGGTGTATAGCCGGCCACGCGCCCTGCGGCGATACTATCCCCTTCGGGAAGGGTATTATCACCTACTTCATTTTTTGCGTTTACATCGGCTCCTTTGGCGATCAGCAGTTCAATTAGCTTCCGTTCACCTGACCGCGCCGCTTGATAAAGCACAGTACAGCCGTAGAGCGTTCTTTCCTGAACGGACGCTCCCTGAGTAATAAGAAAATCAGCAGTTTCTACATCACCCATTGAGGCTGCCCAGTGTAGAGGTGTCCAGCTATGCTGATCCTTTGTATTAACATTTGTTCCCTTTTCTAAAAAACTTTTCACACGGTCTAAATCACCTATGCATGCGGCCTTATGGAATGTGGAAACATCTGCGCCCTTGCTTACAAAGTATTCGACTATCTCTCGATGTCCCATTGAAGCTGCATGGTAAAAGAGCGTCCGCCCATCAAAGGTTTTAACTTCGAATTTTGCTCCATTTTCGTTGAGGAGTTTTACACCGTCCAAGTCATTATTCATAACGGCATAGTAAAGGGGCGGATAGTCTTCTTCTGCCGTGAGGTTCACATCAGCCCCTTTGCTAACGAGGAGTTCTATTAGGGCTTTGTCTTCATTCCAAATGGCATAGTACAACGCAGTATATCCAGATTCATCTTTTGCGTTAACGTCAGCACCTTCGTCAATGAGTCTCTTGATTTCATCAATGTCACCAGCAACTATAGCCTCGTGCAGGGAGCTTGTTGTTTCAGTTTCCGGCGACACGGCAGCAGTATCTTCTATGGCACCATGTTTTTTAAGCAGTTCGACGATTTCAGTATGTCCTCTTTGTTTGGCTATGGCCAAGGGCGTCCGACCTTCATTATCTGAAGTATGGATGTTAGCGCCTTTCCTTATCAGGAGTTCTACAGTGTCTTTGTTACCGTTGCGTACTGCAATCCAGAGAGGGGTACACTGCCTTCGTCTGTCTAAGGCGTTGATATTGGCCTCTCTTTCCAGCAGGAGTTCAACAATCTCCTTTTGATCATAAACGGCCGCCACCCAGAGAGGCGTGGCTCCCATCCTGTTTCTTGCGTGGATATCTGCGCCTTTGTCAAGGAGAAACGTTGCCACGGCTATATCGCCACTTGAGCAGGCATCATGCAGCTTTGTCGATCCCTGGAGACCCTCTTGAGCACTGATATCTGCACCCTTGGAGATAAGCAGTTCGATCACAGGCAGCCCACGTGCGCCCATAAGGGGAGTGAAATTGCGAGCATCCTTTGCATTGACGTCTGCACCCCTGCTGATAAGGAACTCCGCCACCTCAGGAGAATCTGCCAGGCCAGCCCAATGCAAAGGCGTGCAGCCAAATTCATCTTTGGTGTTGACATCCATACCCTCCTCAAGAAAAGTCTGAACCCGAGTTAGATCTTCCCGACAGGCAGCCAGATGGATGGTATCAGAGTAGTCTCCTCTTTCGAGGATGAGATCGAGCACATCCCTGTCACCCTCAAAGGCAGCCCAATAGAGCGGTGTCAAACCGCGATTGTCTTTAAAGTGTATGTCAGCACCGGCGTCAAGCAAAGCCTCTATACTGCCCAAACGTGGCGTCCCGGTCGAGATAGCATTGATGAGTGGAGAGATCCCTTGGCACTGCTTATTGACGTCAGCTCCGCTTGCAATCAACGCCTTGACGAGTTGCACACGCTCCCTGTGATTCTCCTCATTGTCCTCGCCAGGGAAGATCCAAAATGTGTAGTAGAGCGCGGTCCAGCCCTGGAAGTCGGTGGCATTTACCTCTGCTCCGTTCTCCAGCAACACCTGCGCCACCTGAGCGTGTCCCCTATTGGCGGCAGCCATTATAGGGGTGAACTTAACCTCCGGGATTTCCGGGGACGTTGCGTTTACATCCGCTCCCTCGGCAATGAGCCTCTTAACCTCTTCTAAATCCCCAGCCAGTGCCGCTTCAACGAGGTACATAGAAGGCTTCTCTTCTTGTTCAATCGCTGTTTCTGCTTTTGCCCGACTGGTGAGCGTGCAGCTAATTGGGACAATCAAAACGGCTGACATCAGCAAGACGACTGCGATTATCAAGCTGGGTCGTTTGTAGAATTTTTTTCCCGGTTTTAACATGGTCTTTATCCTTTCCTCAATATCCTTAACGGAACCGACAATTGCCAGCGAGGGGACGGGATGAGCCGACCGCCTCTCCGCCGCCAATGCCTCCACAATCGCATCGATATAATGTTCCGGCAGCGCACTGAGATGAGCTACGGCCATCTCATCACAGCATTTCTCCCGTTCCTGGCGAATTTTTTTATTTACCCACCAGACAAACGGATGGAACCAGAATATTGCCTGGGCCAATATTTGAAGTACGTTGACGGCAGCGTCAAAGCGGGTGATGTGGCTGAGCTCATGTACCAGGACAGTTCTGTGGTGTTGAGGATTATCCAAACCTGTAAAATCAGACGGCAGGTAAACACTGCCGCGGAACAGGCCCCATACAAACGGCTGGGCAATGTCCTTGGCCAGCCATATCTTCGGTGATTTCCTGAACTTGAAACCTGTGAACAATTCCCGGAATTGCCTGTCAAGAGCAGGCGGAAGCGGCGTCCTCCGATGGTGCAGCCATAAAGTATAGCGAATTGCTCTGCCGCCGATCCACAGGAGAAACAGGAATATTCCTGTTAACCACACAAGGACGATTGTTTGTACCATATTTGGCACTGTAATTTTTATTTGATTTGATGCCGGTGCTTTTTCGATTGTCACGGGCTGGCTCGTATCAGTCACTACTGAATTTTCAATCGGTGTCATTTGTATTGCCGCGTGCGTCGAATGTTCGGCGGGTGATCTTTCAGGCAGGACCGCTACCGGCACAGAATACATGGGCGGCACGAGACACTTAGCCAGAACAATCAGCCACAGCAGATACCTGATGTGAGCACTTCTGTTTCTCAGGGCGAATGTAATCAGGCCGACAATGACGGCCAGAAGTGCTATCTGCCAGCTTTGGGTCAGTAAATATTCGGACACTTGATTTGCATATGTATCCATGGACATTTCTCCCAAAAATTTCGTAACTTCATTTCTTTTTTACCAGCTTTCTCAACTTTTCAATATCCTCGTCGCTTATCTCACTATGCAGAGCGAGATGCTGCATGAGCGGCACGGGATTTCCGCCGAACAGCCTTTGTACGAGATCGCCGATAGTGCTTTTGAGAACCTCTTCTTTTTTCGCAGTCGCAACAAAGACGAAAGCCTTGCCGCGAATCCGGTGTTTGAGGTATCCCTTTTCCTCAAGTCTGCGCAGGAGCGTGGCAACAGTTACGTATGCCACCTTTCGATTGGCGGGTAAGCCGTCATACACTTGCTGCACCGTGGCTTCTTTGGAGTCCCAGACCAGTCTGAGAACCTCGGTCTCGGCGGGACTTATGGCAGGTCGTTTGCGTTTGGTCATATCAATTCTCCTATTACAAATGTCATATTATATATATGACATTTGTAATAGTTGTCAATAAAAAAAGATAATTTTTTGAGAATAGTTCGAAAAAACCTCTTTCCTGGAGTTATAAACACGAAAAAAGCCGAGAAAAAAAATTATATTTTGTTCCGACTCTTGCCACCTTGAAAATCCGCTAATCCTACTTTAGCCAGCTCTTTCATTATTCTTTTGCTCCGTTCTTGCGCAGTAATTCCACTATTTCAGTCAGGCCTCCTCGCTGAGCCACATCTAATGATGTTTACTATGGGTATCATGAAACGATATTGAAGAAATGGACCGAATCGAAATAAAGAATACTGTTGAGAAAAAAAAATATAAAGATAGACTCACATTATCAGGTGTTGAAACTGTGTCTTATTAAAGGTAAATTTGTCTCGTTTTTACTGAAGACATACAGTCCTATCCATTGGATTTGAAAGGAACTGAAATGAGTTTTCTTCTGTCACAACGTCTTGCGTTCTCCTGTATCGGTTTTGTCCTTGTTGTCCTCCTCATGGGATCTTTGCCCGTACAGGCCCAGCCCTCGGGCGGTCCTTATGGCCCGATTTGGCAAAATTATGATTTACCCAAGGTTGAAGGTCAGATTTTCTACGTAGCGACCGATGGAAAGGCCGAAGAATCAGGAACATCGCTTGATAAGCCGACAACACTTCCAGCGGCAATGGAGCGAGTTAAAACCGGTGATGCGATAGTTTTACGCGGCGGTATCTACCGAATCGGAGGTCTGGTCTTGAATCAGGGTATCACCATGCAACCCTATGCAGATGAGCATCCCGTGCTCAAGGGTACCCGCGTGGCAACCGAATGGGAGGTCCTCAGCAACAACGTCTGGCGGACGTCGTGGAAGACGCTCTTCCCGGCGACTCCTCTCGGCTGGTGGCGCGACCACAGGCGTACACCGCTACACCGCTTCAATAACGATATGGTCTTCGTTGACGGCGAGATGCTGATGTCCGCAGGCTCGGAGGACGAGCTCGACCCACACTCGTACTTCATCGACTACAAGAAGGGCCAGGTCTACATCGGGGTCGATCCCACGAATCGGCTCGTCGAGATCACCGCCTTCGACAGCGCCCTCGTGCGCACGTCCAAACCTGTCCACGGTAAGACAAACGACCACAAGGGGCCGATAATCCGTGGGGTTACCTTCACCCAGTATGCATGGCGGGCCATTGAGATCGAGGGCAAGCGGAGCTTCGGCCCTACGGAGGAGCCGACCGACGAGCCAATCGGCCCTGCCGATCCCGCCACCTACGGCAAAGAGGTTACGGGCACGACGCTCGATAATGTGACGATCACCTTCTGCTCGCGCGTGGCCGGCTACTTCCGCGGCGATGGGCTCACGATTCGCCACTGCTTGTTCAGCGACACGAGCACCGAGGGCGTATATATTATCGGCTCGTCCGACGTTCTGCTGGAAAAAAATATCTTTAGACGTAACAACGTCGAGAGAATTACCGGATATTTTCCGGCGGCTGTAAAGATTTTTAATCAAAGTTATCGTGTCACGTGCCGGGACAATCTGGTTATCGACCTTCCGTATTCAAACGGGATCTGGTACGATGTCGGCAACGTGGACGGTGTCTTTATCAATAACTGGATCGAGGGAGTAGGCGATCCTAACAGGGAATTCTCAAATAATCGGTATTGGCCGAGTGACAGCGGATTCTTTTTTGAAATCTCGAAAGGTGCTATTTGTGCCGGAAACGTCTTTGTCAATTGCGACCAGGGAATTTACGTAATCAACAGCTCGGATGTCCAAATGTTCCAGAACACTTTGGTCAATAGTACGGTTTGCATTATACGTACTCCGAGAAGTGCGGCCGACGACCATTTTGGCTGGCATCCCAGTACCGGGCCTGATATCGATGAGCGCAATGGACATGTTTTTGTCAATAATCTGCTCACTGGAGATGCGAATTATCGCAGGCCCCTTCTGTCTATTGCGCAGACTCCTTCCTTGCGCGAACGGCTCAAAAAACCGCAGTTAAAGCAACTCGATTATAATGTGTATGTACGCAGCTCGGGAGCAACATCTATTCCGTTGATTTTGTGGAGTCCTGCGGACAACAATGATTGTCAGTTGGCGTTCGAATCACCGGAAGCTCTGCAGAAACTGTATCAGGAATTTTCGGAAAATGATCAGTATTTTTCCAATTATAATGGTCCCTTATTTAAGAGTGCCGAATTGGGTAATTATGAATTACTTAAGTCCTTCCCAGGCTCTAAAAAAGCATCGCCTCTTCCAAACGAAATCAGCAAACTTCTCGGATGGGAAAAACAGGAATCTCGTTTCCCCGGTGCTTTTCCTTTATGCCCCTAAGTCTGATTCATAACAGCGGTGACAATAATTAGAATCCATCCCAAAACCTCTTTCGACTGCGACCGGCTGCAAAGTCCGTGGCTCTGCGTTGTCGGTAAAAAAGGTTCTCGACGTACTTCAGTACGCCTCCGAGCCTTTTCCACCTCCGGCCTTGACCACGAACTTTTCGCTCGATCTCGCCATAAAACAGGTTTGGGGATGGATTCTAGTATTAGCATTTTGTTATAGTTTGTTTCTATTTTAATAATGCTTGTTCGATTACCTCTACAGCCTCGGTATCTTTATCACGAGCTTTGAGTATAATAGGAACAATCTGGCGCTGGATTTCCGGCTGCTCGGTGCTGCTTTTGCCACACTTGCCCTTGCCACCTTAAAAATTCGATAATTACACTATAATAGTTCTCCTATCTGCAATCTTACCGGTTCTTTACGAATGCTGTGAACTTAATGTTTGCAGCCCTTTTTTTTGTGTAATCCAACCGGTATTTGTGGATAATTCTCATAATAAATAATGTAAAAATGGGGGCAGGCCGGCCTGTTTGGGCTAAAGTGCCGTATATTCTGAGTCGATACAGTCTACAGTCTGGTGTTATATGATAACCTGTTCCCACACTTATACAAAACCGCTTTTTCAACACTGATAACGTAAAATCAAGGTATTTAGGGACGATTTACAAAGAGAAAAGGAGTATTTTCAATGGATAAGAAAATAAATAACATTTATTACTTGCGGAGATTCTGGCTTGTCATTTTCGGAATTTTAATTTTTGTTTGCTTCTGCATAACTGTCGTTCCTGTGATAAAGCCCGCTGAAATGATACAGCTTGCTTCCACTTCACCTCAACCGCAGGAGCCTAACCGGCAGAGTGCGCCTTCCGAGACCCCGGCCGCCCGGAATAATTCACTGCCTGCGCCCAACCCTTCGGTGAATGTAGTGACACAGACGGCGGTTAAGCTCGGAGTTCTTTCCTGTATAAGCCGTATTAATCAGGTTGCTTCCTTTCTTACCGCAAACGTCAGTAGCGGGATATTCATTTTTCCGCCGCAAAGCGAGCCTGACCGGCACATTTTTTCCACTTCGTTCGAGCTTCTAAGACCGGATGATTCCACAATCTATGCCAGTGCAAGTTTCTTCCCGAACCAGGATGCCGTATATGATACGGTTGAATATGTAAATATGGGCCCCGAGGATCTGGAGAAGACGGTCTTTAAGGATTTAAAACGTGTGAGCGTGCTTAAGAAAAATATTATCTTGCTTGATGGCGGAAAAGTAAAAGTATTCCTCATGCCCGCAGGCAGCGGAGCTGTGGTGATTAAAAAAGAAGTCATCCGGTAAGTAATTGAACGCCGAAGTGAAAGGTGGCAAATGATATGAGAAGTAATGTTCTCTACAGATTAGCCATTGTTTTGGTGATGATGGTTGTTATTTGGACGCCTGCAATTGTTCAGGCGGCCTCGGAAACTATGTATGCCAAAGATGGTGATGAAGACGAGACGGGCGATATAGCTATCGTTACCGATTCGGGCGGTCCTTATATAGTTCTTCGCGCCGACGACCTTGGTAGCGGACCTGATACCAGCTCTACCGTTTCCAATACTACAGCGGGTATCTTGATTAGCGACGAAGGCGGTTCAGCAACGGATTCTTCATCCACTTATGTTACGATAACCGGCGGAGAGAATTCTCTGACCGTGGCCGGCGACGGCATTACAGTTAACGGCGCGACTACGTTAAGCAACACTTTAGGAGTTACCGGTGCAACTACGCTGAGCAGCACTTTAGGCGTCTCCGGTCTGGCCACTCTCTCGGGCGGCGCATCGGTTAGCGGCGGCATCGATAATAATACCGGCGGAATCACAGAAGCCGGCATGATATCAGGTGCTACTACTATTGACGCCGACGGCACAATCACCGGCGGCAATCTTGCAACCGGCGGTACTCTTGGCGTTACCGGCGCAACTACACTAAGCAGCACTTTAGGGGTCTCTGGTCTATCTACCCTATCCGGCGGCGCCGCGATTACCGGCGGCATTGATAATAATAGCGGCGGTATCACCGAAGCAGGCGCAGTATCGGGCGCTACTAATATTGACGCCACCGGCACAATCACAGGCGGGAATCTTGCGACCGGTGGTACTCTTGGCGTTACCGGCGCAACTACACTAAGCAGCACTTTAGGGGTCTCTGGTCTGGCTACTCTCTCAGGAGGCGCGTCGATTAGCGGCGGCCTTGATAATAATAGCGGCAGTATCACCGAAGCAGGCGCAGTATCGGGCGCTACTACTATTGACGCTACCGGCACAATCACAGGCGGGAATCTTGCGACCGGTGGTACTCTTGGCGTTACCGGCGCAACTACACTAAGCAGCACTTTAGGCGTAACTGGTCTATCTACCCTATCCGGCGGCGCCGCGATTACCGGCGGTCTTGATAATAACGACGGCGGTATAACCGAAGCTGGCGCAGTATCGGGAGTAACGACTCTTAGTGCAAGCGGGCTGGCGACCTTAAGCGGCGGTATCTCGGCTGACAATTTTACGGTAGCCGACGCAACAGGTAACGTGACAGCAGGCGGTACATTAAACGTTACCG
>Ga0315544_1002583_pt1 | contig 12592 bp, 12 predicted proteins | sample SalMarSW160130MG_2_FD_202543 | JGI IMG/M metagenome (GOLD analysis project Ga0315544, IMG submission 202543) | Salt marsh sediment microbial communities from the Plum Island Ecosystem LTER, Massachusetts, United States - Salt Marsh Sediment SW1601-130 ... | reverse complement strand
AAGCAGTTTTCCGCGATGGATTTCGACCTCAATAGAATCAAGTATCTGGTCATCCCCCACTCTCACTTCGACCATTGTGGGGCCGTGCCCTACTTGAAGAGAAGATTTCCTCGTGCGGAGATAGTCGCTTCAGCATATTCCAAAGAGGTATTCTCCAAGGAAAAGGCAGTGAATTTCATTGCCAATGCTAATAAAGAGATGGTTGAGAAATCAGGCCTCCAGGACGAGTATGAAAAACTCAATTTGCAATTTGATGGCATATCGGTAGATCGAGTTGTAGGTGAAAACGACGCTATAGACCTTGGCGACGGGATTCAAGCCCATTTCATAGAGGTACCTGGGCATAGTAAATGCTGTATTGCAACATACATCTCTCGGTTGAAAGCCATATTCCCTTCCGATGCTGCACCGTGGCCTACAGAAGATGAAAGCGGCCTCTCTTACCCTTCAGCCCAATATGGCTTTCCTTTATACGTGCAATCGCTAAAGAAGCTAACAAGTTACGATGTACAAATATGTGCTTTTGACCACAATGGTGTTATTGTTGGTGATCAAGCCACACGTATTTTGCAGCGGGGACTGGAACACACAGAGAAGGTAAAGAGCTACATTATCGAACAGTATCAAGCCATAGGTAACTTAAACAAAACTGCACAGAGAGTTGCTTCCGAGGTGCTGCAAAACAACAGATATGACTACATAAGCCCCGAACTTATGGTCGCTATTACCAAAACGATGATCAGCAGTATATTAGGCTAGCTTACTTGCTACATAAGACCACTTAATACCTTCGATACCCTCCCCCACCATAGGGCCGCCTTCCACCACCATAGCCGCCTCCGCCGCCTTCAGCACGAGGGCGCGCCTTGCTGACAGCAATCACCTGGTCTTTCAATTGTGTCGCATCCAGACCGCTAATCGCTGCCTGAGCCTCGGCATCTACGGGCATATCAACAAATCCAAATCCCCTGGGTTGGCCGGTATATCTATCTGTGATGACGCGTACCGATGTCACTTCTCCAAAGGACTCAAATGCCTGACGCAACTCCTCCTCAGTAACCTCACGTGACAGACTACCCACATATATGTTCATAATATTAACTCCCTTCCCATTTTGCAGTTCTCACCCTTCATGCAGCCAAACTCATCAAAGTACATCGAATTCCGCCGGTTCTGAAACTCTAGGCGCTGAGTTTGGTTCCAGTCCCTTTGAATCCAGCGACAACCAGACTATCACCGGCTGCCCAATTTAGTTTTGTTGTAGCACTCACTACAATAGACTGGTCTGCCTTCTCGAGGTTCGAAGGGTACTTCACATTCCTTACCACACTCAGCACACACTGCAGGATACATCTGGCGCCTCTCTCTATAACCACCAAAGCTGCTGCGCTGGGCTCTTCTCGCTTCACGGCAAGCAGGGCAGCGCTTGGGCTCGTTAGTATATCCCTTGGCAGCAAAGAACTCCTGCTCTTCAGCAGTGAAGGTAAATGTGGCACCACAATCAGAACACTGGAGAGTCTTATCTGTAAACCCCATTGGATGACCTCCTTTTCTAATAATACTTACCTAGAGTTTCGGTCATCCAACGTCTGTAAATAAACCCAAAAGAGCTTCCACAAGCGCGTGGCAACCTACACTTCTAACCGACCAACACAAGTATAGCAAAAGGTGAGGGGAATTGCAATGACCGGAAGCCGCTGGCCAATCACTTTTCTGTTAAAGCGCTACTAATGATAAGATTACTAATAGGTTAACGAGAGACAGCACTAGGTATGTACCAAGAAAAACTAAAGTCGAAGTTCCTGGGATGCTTGGTAGGGGCAGCCGTAGGCGATGGGCTTGGTAGTTGGAGGGAGGGAAGGAGAAGGGCTAACAGGAAGGAGATCGAGCTCTTAGCTGAAAACCTGGAGCAGCTAACCTACACCGACGACACTCATATGACAATCGGAGTCGCAGAGTCTTTAATAGAGAACAAAGGCTTTGATGGAGAACGCATGGTCAAAACTTTCATAAGAAACTATGAGGCCGAACCTTGGCGTGGCTACGGACCGGGACCTCCTAGGATTTTCAGGATGATAGAGCGCGGCGAGCCATGGCATACTGCCGCAAACAAACTTTATGAAGGTGGTTCCTTCGGAAACGGCTCAGCCATGAGAGTAGCACCAATAGGGTTACTATACTCTAATAGTACAGAAAACCTGAGAGAGATTGCTTACAAATCAAGCATTATCACTCATTCTCACGAATTAGGCAAGGAAGGAGCAGCCCTCCAAGCTTATGCCGTAGCCCTTGCTCTCAATACACCATCAGACGAAGAAATTGAGCGGGAAGTCTTCCTGCTAAAGCTCCAGAATCTCGTCCAAAACCAGTTATATAAGGAAAAGATAGCCAGCATAAAAGAGCTGCTGCGTAGGCAGGATAGAGCAAGGGTGGTCAATGTGCTAGGAAATGGCATAGAGGCACCAAGGTCAGTGCCAACCGCTATCTATTGCTTCTTAAGGCGACCGAGGTGTTATGGAGATTGCGTCCTCCACGCCATAAGTCTGGGTGACGATACCGATACTATAGCTAGTATGGCTGGAGCCATCTCAGGCGCATATCTTGGCATAGAGGCCATTCCACGAGAGTGGAGGGCAAAACTTGAAAGCAGGGCTTACATTGAAGCCCTGGCAGAAAAACTGTGGCAACTTGCAATATAAAGCTTATTCCAGCGAAGCATCAAGGGCAAGAAGGTCAGGCTATGTATGTATATGGAACTCGATTACATCGCCATCTTTGAGCACGTGTGTCTTGCTCACCTTTTGTCCATCGTATTTTCCAGAGCCCCAAATCACGGCATATTTTAATTCGTGCTTAAAGTCTTTATGGATAGATTCAGCAGCATCCTGCACAGTGCTGCCCCGCCTCAAGATCACAGGCTCGGTTAAGTCAGCCTTAGCTCCTGGGGCTTTGGTATAAACCCGGAAGATATCCAGAGCCTCGTAAACTGCTTTCCTTAATTCCTCTAAGCCATTTCCTTCCTTAGCCGAGATCGAGACCAAAGGGAATAGCGTACCATATTGCTCACTTAGTTTCTTCCAGTTACCGTTCGAGTTCGCTAAATCGTTTTTGTTACCAACAATCAACATCTTTTTTTGATATCTTTCCGGGACTGCTTCCTTAGCACCATCTAACGAAGGCTCTATCCTTGCCTCTGCCAATGCTTGAAGACTGGCCTCTACCTGGTTCATTGGCTCTATGCCCAGATCTACCACAATGGCAATGAGGTCAGTACCTCTAAGCGTGTTGGCTAGCAGTATCCGCACATTTCTGTGTCTTATGGGCGGTGTGTCTACCAGTTGAATCTGGATATCCTCAAACTTCATCATTCCCGGGGTAAGAGTCTGGGTAGTAAAAGGATATGCAGCTATCTCAGGAGAGGCATCGCTAACTGCGGCTAATAGCTGTGATTTTCCCACGTTAGCTAATCCGACTAAGACTACTTGACCAGCGCCTTCTCTCCGGATTTGAAAGCCCGCCCTTCTAGCCGTGGCATACTTCTTTTCCGCTTCCTGCGATAGTCTGGCAATCTTCCGTCGCAACGCAGCATGAAGCTTGTCAGTGCCCTTATGCCTGGGCATGATAGCCAGCATGCTTTGCAAAGCCTCGATTTTTTCTTCTGGGTCTTTAGCTACCCTGTAGCGCTTCTCAGCTTCAAAATATTGCGGCGGCAGATTTGCTGGCATACTATTTGACTTTGATTTGGATTACTATGTCTCCGGGACGCCCGTCTGTTGCCTGACAAGCATTTCGCAACCTCACTAGGCTACCTGTGTTTACCCCAGATGGGATTCTTACCTCTAATCGCTTACCCCGCCTAGTTAGTCGCTTTCTTGTACCAGTTCGAGCTTCATCTGGCGTAATTGAAAGCTCGTATCGCACATCTTGAGCCCGTTGAGCCCTACCAAATAGCTCATCCAGATTAATCCTCCCACCAGGACCAGTTTCGAACCTCACTCCCCTTGGACCACGAGATCCTCTACTAAATCTCTTAAAAGAAAAACCCCTACCTCCTAAGGAATCAGCAAATATGTCATCGAGGAAATCGAAGCCAAGACCAGATCCACCAAAGTCCTTCATTAAATCTTCAAAAGTACTTCTGGTGGAAGGACTGCCGAAGATATCACCCACATTGCCTACCATGCCAAATTGGTCATATTGCCTTCTCTTCTCCAGATCGCCAAGAATTCCATAGGCTTCATTTATTTCCTTGAACTTCTCATTAGCCCATTTTTCCTTCCCGCGATTACGGTCTGGGTGATACTTCATAGCCAGCTTTCTATAAGCCTTCTTAATCTCATCCTCGCTGGCATTCCTGGGTACCCCTAAGACCTGATAATAATCCTTAGCCATTTCTTGCTATTTTAACACCACGGCTTAACTACTAAAATCTTATTGCTATCTGCTTCTTTTAGCAAGCAAAGCTTGTTATAATGGTCTGCCGACACATGACTGTTGATATCACTATTTATGGTGGTGCTGGAGTAATAGGTGGAAACAAGATCTTACTCGCAGCAGATAACACTGCAATATCCTTAGATTTCGGCATCGACTATAACCTCTGGTCTCAATATTTTGAGGAATACCTAAAACCTCGCACCTCTAGAGGCTTGGCAGACCTGTTCGAAATGGGACTTCTGCCTCCATTGAAGGGCATCTATAGAAGTGAGCTAGAACCATCGTGGGAAGATGTCTGGTCAAGAGTGCGCTCGGAGGTTAAAGATGTGCATATAGATGCTGTGCTCCTCTCCCATGCTCACTTGGACCATAGCGGCCACATTTCCTTTCTTGCCCCCCACATCCCCATCGTATGCAGCCCTGCTACGGCATTTCTCGCCAAGGCAATCCAGGACTCAAGCCGGGGAGATTTTGAAAAGGAGGTGAGCTATGCCATGCCCCGCCAGGAAGAAGGACGTTTGCTGGCACAACCTGATTGGAAGAAATACGCCTCAATACAAAGGCAGTTCTGTTTCACCGATTCGATTTCTCTGACTCCAGAGGCGCGAAGTTTTTGGCAAACCCCAACTGGAGCGAGACAGATGAGCTGCGACTGGCCTACCACTATTAACAAAGTGGGCAACCTAAATATAAGATGCTTTCCTGTTGACCACTCCATCCATGGAGCAACGGCTTTCGCTGTTGAGACTAGCCAGGGCTGGGTGGTTTACACTGGAGACTTGCGCATGCATGGCAAGATGGGCCACAAGACAAGACAGTTTGCCAATGAGGCAGCAAAGCTTCGCCCTTCGGTACTCTTATGCGAGGGCACCAATATCGATCACGAAGATGATTCTATAACAGAGGAAGATGTAATGCAGAACGCCTTTCGGATAGTCAAAGAGGCCAACGGCAAGCTAGTGATTGCTGACTTTGGTCCCAGAAACCTGGAGAGGTTGCTGACATTTAGAGCAATTGCCAGCAAATGCCAGCGAAAACTCGCTATCATCCTGAAAGATGCTTACCTCTTGCAGTCTCTACATCTTGTAATGCCTGAGATACCTGACCCTATCGAAGACGATACACTAACTATATATGAAGAGATCAAATCCTGGCTCAGTTGGGAAAGAGATTTACTCGCTCGCTATAAGAAACAGGGAAAGACAGTTCAACCCGAGGATATACGGCGTGATGAAGGAGGTTACATTCTTTGTCTAAGTTTCTGGGACGTTAATGAGCTGATCGATATTAAGCCAAGCAAAGGAGGGATATACATTTATTCATCCAGCGAAGCCTTCAGCGAAGAACAAAGGTTTGACGTCAAAAGGCTGCGACAGTGGATTGAGCACTTTGACTTTATACCAATTGGCGTCCCCAATACAGAAACAGGCAAGGTGGCTGAAGAAGAGCAAGGTTTTCATAGCTCCGGGCATGCCTCGGCCTCCGAATTATTGGAGATCATTGAAACCATCGGCGCCAAACTCATTATTCCTATTCACACCGAGTATCCTGAGCTTTTCCCAACCAAAGTAGGCACTGGAGCACCAGTCCATATCCCCAAGATTGGACAGCCGATTAGAATATAGCCAAAAAGGAGAGTGTAATGACAAATTTGTCTCCCCTCGACGGGACTAAGCTTGCTGCAAAAGGAATATATAATTACATAACTAAACGACCGTTAATAGTCTCTTTCGAGGTGACGCTTTCCTGCAATTGTAACTGCCGGCACTGCGACCTTGGCGGCCGGATAAAAGACGAAAAGCAGCTTAAACCCGATGATTATGGAAGGTTAACTGGACTGCTGAGGCCTCCAGTGGCGCAGCTCTCTGGGGGCGAACCACTTCTGCGTAAAGACATAGTAGACGTAGTCAAGGCCATCAAGGGGGCCAATAGAGCACCCTACTTGATACTTGTCACTAACGGGGCGCTGCTAAATGAGGGCAACTATATACAGTTGCATGAAGCCGGAGTGAACCAGCTTTCAGTATCGCTTGATTTCCCTGATGAACGGCACGATGGGTTTCGACGACACCGCGGCTTATACAGACATCTAGATGAGACAATTCCCAAACTGGCCCAGTTTGGCTATGGAGACATCATCATGAATACTGCTATCACTAGAGCTAATCTAGGAGAAGTACTTTCCCTGGCCGAAAAAGCCAAGGACTGGGGCGTATCCATATCGTATAGCGCATATACGCCATTGCGGACCAACGACAATAGCTACGCCATCAATACTCCAGAGGATTTGGCAATATTGCACAAGACTATTTATGAGCTCATAGAATTGGCAAAGCGGACAAATCACATAACCAACTCTAAAGCTGTATTCTTAGATACCATCAAGTTTTTTGAACAGGGCTACGTGCCAAACTGCAAAGCTGGTATAAGATTCTTCGTTGTGATGCCTGACGGAGCATTCGTTCCATGTTCGTTACATCGCAACAAATACTCCACTCAAAAAGAAATGATACAGAACTTTTCACGAACTAACCAATGCGGCGGCTGTTATGTGGCTATAAGGTCTTATAGCGATCGGTCGCTTTGGGCACTGCTAAAAGATGCCCCGACACTTGCTAAGCATGTTTTCGCTCGACGTGCAACAAACACATAGGAAAGGAGTGACTCACCCTGCAACCCTGAGTCACCATAATTGAGGCAAGAAGCCAAATAGTCCATATCCCAAGTAAGCCTCAGTGAGACACCTGAGCAGCCGGCCAGCAAAACAGGCAAGAACAAACTTCCATAGAGGAAACCTGGCTGAGCCAGCAACAATCCCGATAAGATCAAAAATAAGTATTGGTAGAAGGGCGAAAAGGAAGATGGCAAAACTGCCATACTTCTTCATCCAGTATTCAGCCTGCTCATGTTTTTCTAAATATCCCCCGGGAATTATCTTCCTGCCGAGATAGCCAACCAAGTAGCTGGTTGGTTCCCCTATGGTCGCACCTACCGTAGCTACCATCCCCACCAGTAATGGATTTAAGCTGGCTCCTGCCGCAATATTAACCGCCTCCCCTGGAATAGGAAAAAGAATAGTGGCACAGCAAACAAGGTTTATTAACAGGACTCCAGAGTAGCCGTAAGCTAGAAAGCTCTCCAAATCCAGACGAGAACGAGCAAGAAGGAAAAGCACCGTGGACAAAGCGAGGATGAAGACGAAAACTGATATCTGGAAAGACTTGCGGCTTACAACCTTATCTCTGAAGAGCTGGATTTTTGAGGCAAGAGCCATTTCATCCAAGAGTATAGCATAGCTTTAGACAGCTCGTTATTTTGATAGAAGTCTCAGTATTAGCTAAGCTGAATTTGGCCTGATAAAATGGAGGGCGGGATGAGCTGTAGATGTTTCATTGAGGAATCCAAGACCGGACTCTCCTGGGAAGGAATCGTCAACGGCATTCACACAAGTATTAGAGTTGAATGTCCGGCACAAGATTGCATCTACGAAGCTTGGCAAGACCCAGTTGGTCTCTGCCACCAGCATTTCTGGTGGCCAGTCCTCTCTCAGAAAGAGCCGACAAAATGCATCGCAATAAGGAGGATGGAGTGAAAGTCACAGTTATCTACGACAATGAAGTGAAGAAGGAGGGGTTAGGAGCAGGTTGGGGATTTTCCGCCCTCGTAGAGAGCGGGAAGATACCACCCCTCTTGTTCGACACCGGAGCCGACAGTCCGACATTATTACGCAACATGAGTAAATTAGACATCCACCCGGAGAATATAGGGATAATCGTAATCTCACACGCTCATTATGATCATACTGGAGGGCTTTCCGAAATTCTCAACCGGAATAAGACTGCCGAGCTTTACCTCCCAAGCTCGTTTAGGAGCGCATTTCCAGGTAGAAAGGTAACCCTCGTTGGCAAAGATTCCGTTCAAATTTGTGAAAACGTCTTTTCTACCGGCGAACTTGAAGGCATAGAACAGTCTTTGGCGCTCAGGACAGAAAAGGGGATATTTGTGGTGACCGGATGTGCCCATCCCAGGATGAGAGACATACTAGAGGCTGCTTCAAAGTTGGGCAACGTCTACGGAATTGCTGGCGGATTCCACGGATTTCATGACTTTAAGGCTTTCGAGGGCTTATCCCTAATTTTCCCCTGTCACTGCACCCAGTATAAGAAGGAGATATTAGATTCATTCCGGGGTAAAGCTTCAGAATGTGGAGCCGGATTGGTGATTGAACCATAACTTACGAGCCCCCATAATCTCTTTCCCCGAATATCTTGGTCCCTATCCTGATTACGTTTGCCCCTTCCTCCACAGCGATTCTGTAAGAATTTGTCATCCCCATGGAAAGATATCTCATCTCCACATTAGGCAAATCAAGTTGCTTGATCCTTTCGAATATCGTTCTTGTCACCACAAAATAAGGCCTCGAATCTTCAGTGTTCCCAAACCTAGGCCCCATAGTCATCAGTCCCATTATTTTCACATTTTTGAGAGCCGAGACTTCCCTTATTAACTCTTCAGCATCCTCGGGCAGCACTCCCGATTTTTGCTTTTCCCTGCCGCTGTTTATCTCAATCAGTATTGGCATCATTTTGCCAATTTGGGCACATCTCTTATCAATTTCCCTCGCTATTTCCCAAGAATCAACGGTCTCTATCATGTCAAATACTTCTACCATCTTTCTTCTTACGTTGTGCTTCTGAAGCGTTCCAATGAAATGCCATTTTGCTTTCTTTCCCACTATCTCATATGCTCTCTTCGCTTCTTGAACATAGTTTTCCCCTATGATTTCCACCCCAGCCCCAACCACCTCCAAAATCTCCTCTGGTGTTCTCGTCTTTGCCGCTGCTACCAGCTCAACACCATCTGGCAGCTCAGCCAATATCTCTTGAACATTGTGCTTGATCACTAGTACCCTCCACTCAAATCACCCATCAAGTATAGCACCCTCCACCCTATCCATGGTATGTGGAATTAGAGACTTTCCACCAAGACAGAAGGAGAGCTGAAGTGCTAAACTGCCAACAAGCCCGAAAGACAGGAGGTACACAGAAATGCAAAGCAAAGAGAAGGACAACTTGATTTTTGTCAGGTTGTTCACGGGTGATCTCCATCAAGATTTAGAGGAGGTATGCCGAAAACACGGGATCGAGACAGCAGTAATCTTGTGTGGCATGGGTCAGCTAAAGAACTTCCGACTAGGTTACTTCAGTAAAGATGAAGGAGACTATACACGTCACGAATTTGCCAAGCCCTACGGGTTGATTTCCTTGACAGGCCACATCTCAAATCAAGAAGGAAAATACGATCTCCACATGCACGCCGCTTTGGGAGGCGAAGATAAAAGTGTTATAGGAGGCCATTTAATTAAGGCCGAGGTTGAAATGTTAATCGAAGTGGTCTTGCTTAAAACGGACATAAGAATTACGAGAAGATTCGACGAGACCATAGGCGCTGTAGCAATGTCCCTAGAGTGAACTGCCAGGGGCTCAAATCTTAAACCCAATGCTTAGAAACAAGTTGATCTTCCTTGCAGCTAGCTGAGCTAGGGTTCCAGAGCAGTCGCTCTGGTAATTCATGGGCTTCCTTATTCCATAGGGTCGCTCGATTCCTTGTCCGCCAGAGGGTAGGCATTTTGGCCCACCCTTAGCGGAGACTCTGTCCTTTTCTCAGTTCAACAAGCTCATCAATCATTTTCAAACCGGAACCGGTTAACGGCAATAAAACTCTATTACCAGGCTTAACCAAACCCATCTCCATAGATTTCCTCAAAGCCGCGTAGGCTGCGGCACTGGTAGGCTCAACGATGAACCCAAACCTTCTTAATTCTGTTAAAGAAAGTCCTATCTCCTCATCATCAACAATAACGCAATGCCCCCCCGTGCTCTTTATAGCCTTCACTATTTGCCCTCTCCTTGGGGGTTCCAATATAGCGATGCCCTCAGCAAGTTTCGATTGGCCTACACAGTCCTTCCAGACACCAAGGTCCTCGCATACTCGAGCATAGCCACAAGCTTGAACCGCAACCATCTTCGGCATTTTTCTTAAAGCCCCGAGGCTCCTGAGTTCTTCGTATCCCTTATACAAACCAAGTAGAAGCGTTCCACTCCCGACAGGGGCCACTACAAAATCAACGTCAACAATCTGCTCCTGAGCCTCATAAGCCATAGTCTTCACACCTTCGATGAAATAAGGGTTCCACCAGTGACCAACATAAACTGATTCTCCTTCAGCTTCCAGAGCTGCCTTGTTAACCTGCATCCTATCGCCATCAATCTCATGGACATCCGCTTCTAGAAGCCTGAGTAACTGCTTCTTTCCTTCGGGAGCATTGCTTGGAACGAATACATGGACATCAACACCACCAGAAGCCAAACCCATTAGCGCGAAACCAATGCCGGAGTTACCCGAGGAATCCACAAGCACACTTTTGGCTCCCAGTTCTCTAGCTTTTGCCACGCTAACATAAGCTCCCCTATCCTTGAAAGAGCCTCCCATACTCAGATACTCGAGCTTGAAATTAACCTCTACTCCGGCTATGACCCTAGAGGCTATCGGCGTCCACCCCACATGCATAAAAGGGAGATCTTGTACCGGAAGAAATTGAGCATATCTCCTGATGCCCTGCTGTTTAACGTCCACTAACTCCTGAAACCTCTTTTCTTCAAAGTCAAAGAAAAGATCGAGTGCTCCACCGCAGTCATCTTGCCAATACCACTTGTCCTTCGGCAATGTTTTGCCACATTTCTGGCACACTATTCTGTAAGGCATCATCTGCTCACCTCGCAGATGCCTATTATAAGTATTGGTGCTACTTACCACAATTCCAGAACAAGAAGACTTTGCTGTATTGATAACTTCTTAAAAACATGACACAATTAGCGATATTTGGATTAAAGCTGGTGAGGCCCCTGGTGTGAGCACGGAAACAATGAATCCTTTTGAAATGGCAGTGAGTCAAATCGACGCCGTCTGTGACCGGCTGAATGTTGAAGATGTGTATCGTTTACGGCTGGAAAGGTGCGAGCGCGAGCTAATAGTCAATTTCCCGGTAAAAATGGATGATGGGACGGTAAAACTGTTCACTGGTTTCAGGATTCAGCATAATGATACCCGCGGACCAGCCAAAGGCGGAATCCGTTACCACCCGGATGTTACTCTCGATGAAACGAGGGCTTTGGCAGTCTGGATGACACTGAAGGCCGCAGTGGCCAATATACCCTATGGCGGTGCCAAGGGAGCTGTTATTTGCAATCCAAAGCTGATGTCCCAAACTGAGTTGGAGAGATTGACCCGGCGTTACGCCGCGGAGATCTCAATCTTGATAGGCCCTGAAAGCGATATCCCGGCTCCTGATGTGGGCACAAACCCTCAAATCATGGCATGGATTATGGATACGTACAGCATGACGAAGGGCTATTCTATTCCAGCAGTAGTCACAGGCAAGCCTATCGAAATAGGCGGTAGTAAGGGAAGATTTGAGGCTACCGGCCGTGGTTGCATGATCAGTGCTAATCTAGCAGCCAAGCAAAAGGGCATAAGCCTCGAGGGAGCCACAGTAGCAGTTCAGGGTTTTGGCAATGTGGGCAGCACAGCAGCCAAGGTGCTGGCCACCAAAGGGTGCCGAGTCATAGCAGTAAGCGATTCCAAAGGCGGGGTTTACAACCCGAAAGGCCTGGACATACAAGGCTTGCTCGATTACAAAAAGCAAACAGGTTCGGTAGTCGCTTTCAATGATGCGGAAACTGTGACCAATGCCGAGCTATTAGCGCTACCATGTGACATCCTGATACCGGCAGCCATAGAATGTCAGATAACTGCCTCCAATGCAGCACAAGTAAAGGCGAGGATTCTGGTGGAGGGCGCTAACGGGCCAACTACCCCTGAAGCAGACGAGATTCTCTCCCATAACGGAGTGCTCGTTATCCCAGACGTATTAGCCAACACTGGGGGAGTAATCGTATCGTACTTTGAGTGGGTGCAGAACATAGAATCTTTCTTCTGGGATGAGGAAGAAATAAACAGTAAGCTAGAGAAAATAATGACTAATGCGTTTGCAGAAGTGCTGGACATTAGCAAGGCTGAGAAAACAGACATGAGAAACGCTGCCCATATTTTGGCAATAAGGCGACTAGTATCTGCAATGTCCATTAGGGGAATA
>Ga0315544_1002581_pt1 | contig 12593 bp, 7 predicted proteins | sample SalMarSW160130MG_2_FD_202543 | JGI IMG/M metagenome (GOLD analysis project Ga0315544, IMG submission 202543) | Salt marsh sediment microbial communities from the Plum Island Ecosystem LTER, Massachusetts, United States - Salt Marsh Sediment SW1601-130 ... | reverse complement strand
TCTGACGAGAACATCCGGTGGTTTCTCAGACGTTGAGCTGGGCTCGGCAGCTAATAAGCGACCAAAACTAAAGCCGGTTATTACACTCGAGCACCCGCCTGCTGCTGTTGCAGACATTCTTAAAAAATCACGACGATTAATTGATTCCACAATTCTCGTTTCTATTTTAATTGACCCACATATACAGCAAAATTTCCGCTAATATAAGGTCAGGGCGGACCTTATGAGCCGGCTGGAAAACTCAAACTGTCCAGACGATTCGTTCCGTGTTTCCTTTCATTTTCATCAGTATAGCCATCGTTGTCGTCATCAGGGTCGGCGTTATCGCCTATGCCGTCGCCATCCGTGTCCTGCCATTCTTTAGCGTCCAATGGGAATACGTCCCAGGGGACAGATTTTGCTCTGTCCACACCGTCACCATCAAAGTCCAGCTCCTGGCAATCAGCAATGTTATTTTTATTCTCGTCATCTCCGATACCATCTCCATCATCATCGGCGTCAAGGTTATCGCCGATCCAATCCATATCTTTATCTTCCCACTCTTCCGGTTCCAGGGGGAAGGCATCGATTTGGTCGGGTACGCCGTCCTGGTCATCATCGTCATCAAGATTGTTGGGCTTTCCGTCCTTATCAATATCCGGCGGTCCATCCGGCGTGATAAGAAGAGCAAGGTCCACTGTGAATTCCGGGACGTCAAGAGTGTTTGTTCCGGATGAGACGTTAATGGTTTTGAGAATCGCAGCGTTCTCGGGTGAGTACCAGTATCCCGTTGCACTTTTCGGCACGTCCAGAGTAATAGTCATACCTTTTACAGGATTGATATGGTCGCTGAAGTGATGCAGATAAACTCCGGCCCTTTCCTTTGAGGCAAGGCCGTAAGCCCGAACAGCCTCCGGACGTGAGACCTTCAGGCCGACCATACGAATGTCCCCGTCGAGGCGATAGGCAAAATCCTGCATTGCCCTTACATATTCCCGTTCCTTTGGGCCAAGCCAGATATTCATATAGTGGCCGTCCCGGGCGTAGCTGGTATTCCAAAAGACAAAGGCAATCTCGTTGAAAAATGCCGTCCAATTTCTAATTCGCATCCGCAGAGCTGAACCCTCGTCCCACACACCACCGACGCCCGGAGGCCGCGGCTTTCGCCTGTCAACACGATTGCCCTGCTCACCGACGACCACGGGCTTATTATATTTCTTCCAATTCTCTGCTCTCGAAACTGTCACCATGTCGGATTCAAGCTCGTTTTCCCTTTGATACCAATGTGGTGCGTTGATTTCGATACCGGCAAGCTCGGGCCTTTCCCAGCTTGTGGTGACGGGATGCCGGTACGGGTCAAGTGACTTTAGATAGGGAACCATAATTTCATACCAAAGGTCATCGGCCTTTTGCTCGTTGAGAAATTCCCAGAAATCCACATACGCTCCCCATCGGTCAACGCTGTACTTTATGAATCTTTTGACTTTTGACATTTTTACTTCGTCGAACGGCTGGTCATTGAATGCCTCTCGAAAGCCAAAGATTCCGTAAAAAATCCGGAAGCCATACTTGCGGGCACACCGCAGAAGCTCATCTGTCATAATAGCTTCCTGGACGAGGTAGTTGTCCAGGTCGCGATCGAGCGGGTACGAGCAGTTCTGCTGCGAGAAGCGATACAGATTGAATCCGCATTGCGAGAAATACCGGAAATATACATCGGCGTTTTGCGGGTTGCAGGACGGCCCACGCACGAACATAGGCCCGGCGGGCAGCGGCGGCGGGTCCTTCAGGTCCGTACGGAAAGGTCCCTCCATCGAGCATTGGTCTAAAACTGAGCCGGTAGCGGAATTGTCACCCCAGCAGTCCTGAAGACCAATAGGAAAGTATGGACTTCCATCGTCAAACACAAATCGAAATGGATTCACGGGATGGCTCCGGACAAAGCCGGGATTCGGTTTTCGCCCTTTCACACAGATAAAGGTGCCTTCACCAACCGCCTCTTGGCCCTTCATATTTTTAAACACGAATTTGTATTTCCATTTGCCGAGCTCCCGGGGAGCAAATCGCACCTTCCACAAATCCTGCTTCTCAAAGTCATAAACCACCTGCTGTCTTTGGCCTTTGTCGGTCTGGGTCGTGCTGGTATGGATTCTCGCTCCGGATGAAGAACCGTAATGAAATCCACCGATTCGAATCTGCTTCTTCGAGCCGGAAGTAAAGACAACATCAATAGCTGCGTCAAAAAAAGGATTAACATAGTCGTTTTCGTGCCTGAAGGTGATTTCAAAGACTTCGTATTGTGGCACTATCTTTGTGCTCTGAGTGTACTCTATCGCCGGAAGTGTATCAGTTGAACTCTTTACATCGGCAGGCCCTGTGACCCGGCAGGAGCCACAAATCGAGATTAGAAGCACAATATCAAACATTAGGATTATTTTTGATACCATTGTCCTGCCCTTAACATGATCCACTTCATGGCAACTCTAAAGACCTAATATATAGGCTTTGTTCTTCGGCAACAACCAAAAATCCGGCTCCAATCCGAAAGGGTGCAAAATGTAGCTAAAAGAACTTGTGTCACCTCTGTAAATACAATAAATTATTGAGAACGGCGTCAGTCGTATATTCTTACGGGTTGGACCTGGAGACATTGGAGAAATGCAGTGTTAGATACGTATAACAAACTCCCACGGCGTGATTTCCTGCAACTTATGGCAGGTGCAGCGGCAATATCCTTATCACGTTCCCGCCTTGCGGGTTCCCTGAACTCGGTCTTTGCCGGAGCGAGCAAAACCAGGAAACCTAATATCGTGCTGATTGTCGCGGACGATTGGGCGTATATGGACCTTGGTATCGCAGGTCATCCGCTGTTACAGACGCCAAATCTGGACCGGCTGGCGCGGGAAGGTGTACGTTTTACAAGGGCGTTTACGCCGAACCCGATATGTACGCCGAGCCGGGCGGCACTACTTACCGGCCAGGACTGCTGGACGAACGGGTGTTATTTTTTCGGTATGCCGATAAGACCGGAATCCAAACACTTTGCCCGGCTGCTGTCTCAGGCGGGCTATGAGACTTTTTATACGGGTAAGTGGCACAACGACGGGCTGCCATCACAGCGAGGCTTTACCACGGGAAAGTACATCGGTGGGGGTGGCCCGGGTTCCGGCGGTCATTTCAAACCGATGGTGAAGGATTTCGGGGGAGCTAACAAACGCCGGATCGAGCAGTTTGATTCCGAGCTTTTTACCGAAGCAGCGGTGCAATTTCTCCACTCGCGCCGGCTTGACCCCGCCGAAGGCGGGCATGATCAGACCCGGCGTGCCGCCGGGCCCTTTCTGCTGTTCATCAGCTACATGACACCGCACGACCCATGGACGCCGCCCGGCAAATATGCCGCAATGTACAAGCCCGAGGCCATCGAGCTGCCTCCTAATTTCATGCCGCGCCCGATGAACGGTTCAGAGCCGTTCAAATACTACACGGATTGGCATGGGAAGAACCTGCGCGATGAGAAACAAATGGTGCCTTTCCCCAGGACACCCGCAGGCCTCCGTGACGTCCGAAGCCGTTACTACGGCACCATAACCCACGATGATGTCCAAATCGGGCGAATCCTCGACAAGCTCGATGAGCAGCAGCTGACCCGGGACACGCTCGTCATCTTCCTGGCAGATCACGGTATCTCTCTTGGGGCACATGGCATCTCGGGCAAGCAGACGATGTACGAAGAGGGTATCCGTTTGCCCCTGATTATGCGTTATCCGAGGCTCAAACGCGGCGGTGCAGAAAACCATAACCTGGTGAGTCTTATAGATGTCTTTCCGACCATCTGTGAAGCTGCCGGCATCGCCACTCCCGACTCGATTGAGGGAAAGAGCTTACTGGGCCTGTACCGGGGCAAGGCGGGAACCCATCGTGAGGGACCCCGCAAGGCGGGAACCCATCGTGAGCGCATCTTTGCCTCTTTTGTTTCTCCGACACGGCATCGGCTGAATATCCGCTGTATCCGCACGGAACGCTACAAGCTGATCCATCACCTGACAACGGATGAAGTCGAATTGTACGACCTAAAAGAAGACCCGTATGAGCTCAACAATCTCGCTCGACAAAAACGGCTCAGCAAGCTTAAGAAACGACTCGCTGCTGAGCTTCTTGCCTGGCGAAAAAAGGCGGAGAGCAAGGAGAGCAGAGTAACAGGAAACCGGGAGACCAGAGTATCAGGAAAAAAGGAGACCAGGGAAAGGAGAGATTTGGCCTGATGCTCTGATAACCGGGTAAACCGGCGCCCTAATTTGGCGCCTTATCACACGCCTCGGTCCCGAGCAAAGCACAGAACGGTCCCATCCTTAAGAGAAACTACGACTCGGCCGTTGCTGTCGATGGCCAGGCCCCAGGAAACGGCAGGTGACGGCAATTCGCCAGACCAGAGCAGACTTCCGTCCTTCAGATTCAAGGCAATAATCTTTGACTTTTCAGCAACCACCACGGCATTCCTGCATACTGCGACAGCGACGCTTTGATTGCACTGGTGAGCCCACAAAGGTTTCTTCCTGATGCCTAACCTCATCCAGTCAACAAGGAACTGGTTCTGCGGATTCGCCATACTTCGGTTCAGGGCCTTCCTGTCTATATGGTCGAAGCACAAAATCCGCTTGTTTTTCTGGCTGCTTACCCAGACGATGTCTCGGCCGGAGCTCGATGCGAGAAAGACCCTGCTAAAGACAGTAGGGTCAAAGACATCGTACCTCGGGTCGGCATAGAAAGGTTTGCCACAAGAGACGACATGGTCTCCCAACAAAGAAAGCTCCCAGCCGCGCGGGCTGTTCGATAAGAGGACGTTGTTTTGCGTGAGGTTTTGGACCAGTTCGGGATTGTTTAGGCATTTGCCATCCTTCGTATCGTAAATTGCCGGCGAGACAGCGTTTCCTCCGGCCAGATAGAGCCTGCCGTCGTTAAGCAAAAGATGGCCTTGAACGCTTACTCCGGAGCGGGCTTGAGGGTCGAGATGTCCGGACGTGTTGTTCTGCCACTTTATCCGGCCGGTTGCCGCATCCAGTGCATAGACATACGTGCCGTCATAGTTCACGATGCCGGCCGCTACATAAGCGATGCCATCTTCGACAACGACTCCGCCGGCCGCCGGCCAGGTGGAAAGCAGCGCACCATAAACAGGAATCTTCCGCTCCGCCGGAGCTGCCTGAAAACGCCAGAGCAGCCGCCCCGTCGCTGCTTCAAATGTATAGACCCACCCGTCACTGGAACCTACCAAAGCCCGCCCTTGCCAAATAGTCGGCGGAATCCGGACCGCCCCGCCCGTATAGGCCTTCCACCGCAGCTTGCCCGTTTCTCCATCCAGCGCCCGGACAATACCGTCGGGACCACTGATGAATATCAGCCCACCGGCTGCGACCGGGGCCGTAGGAGCCGGGGCTCTCGAAGCCGGAGGCATCTGCGGCTCATAAGACCAGAGCAGCTCACCCTTTTCGGGGACAGCTGCTTGCGTTGTGGCGCTGCAGATATTATCCGCCCGAAAGGTTGGCCAGTCAGCCGACGATACAGGGAGACTCGCAACATTCGTCACATCGCCGGCAGCCTTCTCAAGATGCTCTGCCTCAGTTGCCCGTGGGGTGAAATTGAAGTCGCCAGCCGGCGCCAGGCAGGTAACACCGTATAGCGTAAGCAGACAGTCACAGACAGACGGCCACCAGTACAACAAGCCGTTCGCGATAGTAACACCATCATGGCACGGTGGACGCATAGGCGAAACCAGCTGTGGGTTGCTGCCGGCCAGGTCGAAGCGAGTCGAGCCGCCCCGAGCCCGATAGAAAATAGCATCCAGAGTGCCTGTCGGTCGAGTGCAGGCCCGGCGGCCGGTTCTGAACTCCGCTAATACCTCACCGGTGAGTGGATTAAACATCTTGCTGAGGCTGCCCTGGTCATTCTGACCGCTAATTGCATAGAGCCCGTCATCCCTTAAGACAAGCTGGAAATTACCATAGGGATTACTCCACAATACCTCGCCGTCCTTGGTCGAGACAGCAAGAAGCCTGCCGACCTGTGGGCCGGCAAAGTACAACGCATCGTCACTGCATTTCATATAGCACGTCGTTCGCCAGTTGAAGCTTGCGCCCTGCCGATTCATATAACTGCCGAGGGCATCGAAAAGCTCAGGGGCATTGCCGGGCCTCCGGCGCCAGATTGGTTTGCCGGTCGTTGCATCCAGACATGCAAGGTACGCCCCGAAGCGGAAGATATAGATTCGCCCGTTCTTCATACACATGGCCCGGCTGTCAACCGGCTCGACCTCGTGATAGCTCCACAGGACCTTTTTCGTTTTCGGCTCGATGGCCAGCACATTGCGACCGAAGCCCCACGGATGGGTCAAGTACGCCTTCTCGCTGTCCCTGATGCCGTCAGGCTGATTAAAGCCCTTTGATATCGGGTTCCACGGCCAGCCATGCTTTTCGCGCCGCCAGCGCATGGTGGGGTCTTTTTGCTCCTGCTCTCCGATTAACGCATAGAGAATGCCGTCCTCCATACCCAGCCACTTCCAAAACGTTCCACCGGCTACATCTAACGGAGGAATTATCTCATCCTCGAGCTTGCCGGTCGCTGCGTTGATGACTTTACACGAGCTGTCATCAGCCACGTAGAGCGTTGTGGGCGTTGCAATCATCGTATTGCGATGGACCATTATGCCGGGCGTTATGTCGCGCTGCCAGAGAATCGTACCGTTGTAACCATTGAACGCAACGAGCTTGTTGAGGAACGGCTCCTCACGTTTTTTGAAGGCCACGTGTCCGAATGCCTTGAATACCCGGCCTGCCGAAGCAACTGCCACCTGAGGCACCGGCGCATAGCGGGGCTCGGCCAGGAACTGTGTCAGATAAGGCGCGACAATTATACGGTCTCTCGATTGGGGATTGTTATCGGGGCCGTGGTAGGGATGGCTCCAGTCATCTGCTCCTTCTGGAAAAGGCTTGATGAGAACCTTGCGTCCCAGCAAGGCCTTGCCGCCGGGCCGAAGCACTCGAAGCGCCTCCTTTTCAGAGATGCTTGCCGCCTTACCCACAGCGACGAGTGCATCGGCTATATTGCCGGTCAGATGCAAATGCTTTAACGAACCCTTCTCTACGAAGATACGTGTTCCATAAAGTCCCGCCTCATCAACCGTTCGGCGTGCCGTTTCGACGTCCTGTGCCCGCGGTAGCTGAACGTAAATCAGCAGCTCACTTTCGCGGGCAAGCTTTACGGCAAGCTCACACTTCGCCTCACCGAGCAATACGCAAATCCCTCGTGCTACGCCGATTTCTTTTAGAATCGGCCTTTCCTGGTCGGCTGCATCAACCAGTGACAGGCGGAACAATAAGACGACAATTATCACAAAAATCAATCTTTTCATTTTGCTTCCTTTCCGCGAGAGCTTATATTTGGAATCCATCTCGGTACCGAATTGAAATAATCTTTATAAGAATTCCCGAACTTATCTTTCAAAATTGGCTCTTCATAAAAAATTATAAATAATCATATTATTCGCCTCTTATTCGGTAATTGTGTCTGCCGAGGCAGCCTCATTGCCATCCGACGTATCGGATTTCATGTGCGATAAAACCACAAGCAAAACAACACCCAGCACGAGCATGGCTATCCCGAGAATCTGTGAAATGGTCAGAATTCCAAGCTCGTACGGATTGTCGTCTCTGATAAATTCCAGAAGAAATCGAGCCAAGCCGTACAGGACAAACATGAGCCCGACCATCGAGCCCGGCCGGCCGAATAGTTTCGAAGCATTGTCCGAACCGGTACTCCCCAGGCTCCTGCGCCAAAAAAAATACAGAATACCACACAATAACAAAGCATTGGCGGATGAGTAGAGTTGAGAGGGATGGACGGCAAGACAGCGATACCTGCCTTTTGTCACCTCATATTTCTGGGGCTCTGTTAGCTCCTCCAAGGGCTTTGGGTACCATTTGCCGTGTTTGTCATAGAAGCTGACGTACTCAGCTTGCGGCAGCTTGAGGTGGGGTTCCAATCTATTTCTCTTTGGGTCGGGATTAATCTGACTGATGTACACGAAGGACCCATAGGGAAAGCGAACACCCCAGGGCAGGTCCGTGGGTTTGCCAAAACAGCAGGCATTTAAAAAACACCCTATCCGCCCAAATGCCAGGCCCATCATCAGCCCAATTGCCATTATGTCCAGGTAGCGGCGAACAGGCAATTTATGATGGTGGAGATAGAACAACAAAAAGCCGATCGCCGGGATTACTCCACCCAGGAATTCCAGGCCGCCGTGCCACGTAGCAAAAATATTCAGAGGGTCCTCGCGAAACTGGTCGAAGTAGTGGACTACGAAGAAGGCCCGTGCGCCCACCACACCGATTATCAGTGAGTACATGGCTGCGTTGGTAATCATTGCCGGGTCCAGGCGCGCACGCCGGCTCAATCGTCTCATCATGAAAAGCGCCGCGAGGAACCCGAGCACCATCATGGGACCGAAAGTGCCGATGGTCAGGTGGAGGAAGGGTATCTCAAATAAGCGTGGATACATAATAAAACTTTCATTAACCTACTATACTTACCCGTAATTTATTTTCACCAGATGAGTCTCGTTAAATGTCCGAGACCCAGTAAAAGCACGCAAACATTAATCCCCGCCATAAGGAGTATACTAACACGCGGCCAAATGCCATTCAATCCACAATAACCAATCAGCAGAACTACCGAGTTCGGCATAAACATCAGCGGTGAGGCCCCTATCCATTGCATCCAGGGAAGATTGAAGTCATTTGGGCAGTTATCATTCGGCACGAGCATAATAATAGCGAGGATTACCAGGCCGGTGAGGGCCTGAATTTTACGGCCGAGGGAATACATTACAGCCAGCACAAGAACTATAAATAAAGAACCTGCGGTCAATATGAAATTGTACTTCAGGATATTGAGACGCGGTGGAATCTGCGGCCACATCATAATCGCGTCAGGGCGAAATGGAGCGAACTGGTGCAGGGCCGAGGTGCATATCACCGAAAGCACTAAAAGCACCCAGATAAGAGAAGCCTGATGTCCGGCCGGGGGCTTAACAAACTCTAAGTTGCGGGGGAGCTGCCAGATGTAAAAGCAGATGATGCAGATAAACAGCCCGATAGCCACAAGAAATACCGGCCCGAACCATGAGGGAAAATTCCCGCGGACGCCCAGGAAGTTCCACCCCGTCATTACAGAGATAAATAAGTTCACCGCCAGAAATAGGAGAACAGAACCTCTCAGCGGTATTGATTTATTCTCCGATATGACTTCTGCCATTTTATATACCTCAATCTTTCTACTGATTATATGGATTCCACTTTAGCCGTAGTATTATCGCTTTGTCAAGAAATGCTTCTGGCCAAATCTTGGCCTTAGTACTCTTTCGTATATAATTTGAGGAGTTGTCATTGCGAGCACCTGACCCGATTCTCAGCAAGTATGCAGAAGAAAATGGACCAAAAATGTCATTGCGAAGGAGCCGCAGGCGACTGTGGCAATCTCAAACCTCGCAATACGAAAACCGTTTACTTTCTTAGGAGGAGTCGCGCACCAATTGAGCCTTAGGCTCATGCCTAATTGGTGCGGGACGACGCGGCAATCTCTCCACTTTCCCATTGTCATTCCCGCGCAAGCGGGAATCCAGTTTTTTCGCTCTGGACCCCTGCTTTCGCAGGGGTGACATCGTCGGTTTTTATTTTCCGCAACAGATACTAATTAATCCGGCCGATTGTCCACGCCTCCATTAAATCATATTGTGATTGTCAAAGGCTACATTTATGTAGTCAACAGTTGCCGAAACGATTTTTTCAAGGTTCATTCGTAGAGACGGATTCTTGCATAGTTAATGCTTCTGGCCCCAGCGCGTGTGCCGAGAAGGTTGATAACTTTCGACGGCGGCGAGCCGCCGCGCACCGTCGCGGTGAAGTAGCTATTCATCGGATGCCGCAACGGCACCCGGGTCGGCGGGCTATTAGAGCCGTCCCTATGAAGTTCCATGATACGGTTCTGCGAAACTGGTTTTCCCGCAGCGTCGGTGCCGCTAATGTAGCAGAAAACAAACAGCCGATTTTCGGGCGTGACCTGGAAACGGGGCAGTGCAGGAATTTCCTTCGACTTGCCCTTCTCAGCCGGCACTAAAGTGCGGCGCATCACTACTTTGCCCTCGCGGACAATCGCATAGTTTAAGGCGTGGCTCTGCACCGCGTCGGGAAAGAATTTTTCTCGCAGCCGCTCGTCGATGGCGCGCTCGGTCCAGACAATGTGCGCCGCTCCATCAGGCGCCACCCAAAGGTCGCCCGGCATAAGCCACCCGCATGTTTTGTCACGGCTGGCAATCTCGACCCAATCGCTGAACTCGCCTGTCAGGATGTCCGGCGACCACGTGTAGAAGAGTCTGCGGAAATCATAGTCCCACTTGCGCCCGGTGAGTTTCTGCTTGAACGCGCGCCACTTTAGATAAGGCTCGACGATATCGCTCACTCCACAGAAGTGCACAGCGCGGTTCTTCAACGCAACGTTGGGGTAGCAGACACGAATCGGCTGCGGCTTGTCGTATTCGGCGCCCCAGGGCCACTTCAGTTTCCCATTGCTTACCCATTGTCCTGCGCTGTTTCGAAATGCCCACTCGGCGTGTGTGTAACCGACGTTCTGGAACAGTATCAGCTCGCGGCCAGGGCCGTCGGCGGCAAAGCTGCGGTAGGAGTGCTCGGTGAACGCGGGCGTGCCGTCCCAGGCCGGCAGAATGGTTTTGAACGGGGTTTTGGGATTGTCCGCGGCGAATTCGAGGATTTCCGGCCTCGCCGGACCGCCGTAGGCGTTCGGGTCAGTCGTGAGCGTTGGGTTAACCGACATAAACAAACGGCCGTCGGAAAAACCGGCGAGCGGACAAGGCTCACGAGTGCGGCCAACCTCATCGACCTGCACCTGCTGCCAGCCGCTGGCGTCCCGCCGAAAGAGCATCCAGCGACAATTATTCAGCGGCTTAAAGTCCTTAAGCGTCTCGATACCGCTGGCAAAAACATCATCGCCGATACGCACCAGGCACGTTGAGCCCCGGCACCACATCGGCCCGGCACCATTGTTGGCCGGTGAATACCGGTAAACCTCCTCTTCGGCTTCCACTATCGGCTGCAGTGCCGGCAGCTCCGAGGCGAAACCCAATGATGAAACCAGCAGCAGAATCAGCACTTCAAATGTTCGCTTATAATCGGCCATTATAAGAACAATATAACCACAAAAGCTGTCCCCATCAAATGAAAAAGATGTGCCCTACACACCATACCCGCTTTGGTCGAAAATCTGCCCTATGACACCCAACGAATCCATGCACCTATTTCCTCTATTATCTTAAAGCTGTAACGAATAAGCAGGATCACAATTATAACTGTGAGAGCCCAAATAAAAATTATAGCTCCTCTTCGAGTAATTTCTTTTTGTTGAAGAATCTCTTGTACATCTTTTGGAAATCGGTGAATGACCACATAGCACCAACATAGACCCAGCAAATACATCATTGCTAAAGCTAATGGGTAGAACACAAATTACCTCGCCTAACTACTGATTATATGGTTTCCGTATAAGAACTCGTAGCCGTTTCACTATCCGTATAACATGCGAGTAATAGACAGCCAAAGGCCGGCTTATTGTGAGTCGGAGTTGATGCGTTGATTAGCAGGTTCTTGAGCTCCATCTTCCTTTTTGGAACCCAGATCGAAGATATTTAGCAAACCTTGGTTCTCCGCTTCTTTGGACCATTCTCCGGTTGTGTGTAGGTTCAGCAGAGTCCTGTAGAATGTACGATACACCTTTGCAGGGGCGAGAAATTGCTGCTGGGTGCCGGACAACTCCAACGATTTCTGGCGAAGCTCGTAGTCCATTTTGGTGAGTTCAAGTGCATGATTTGAAACGCGGTCCTTGATACGTTCATCTGCGTCTTTGGAGGTCTTCCATATTCCAAGAAAGACAGATAACACTGTACCCATCAGGCCTGTGAAAGCACCGACGATAACACCGACGATGCCTGATACCGATGGTGAATCAAGGCGGGGAAGCACAAATGCAAGGAAGACAACAAGAGCTATGACAGCCAGGCTTGCTTGACCAATTACGAACCAAACAACCGTTTTAGTTTTCATAGACATCCCCTATCAGGAGAAATCATTTCTGCCCTCTATCTACCGATTATAAGATTTCCGTATAATACTCCTTCTGTTAGCCAGAACACAACGATTTAATCGGACTGTAAAGCCGTATTTGCAATACCGACATTCTAATCCTGAATACCGAATCCAAGATACTCTAGCTCGCCAATCTATTGCGAACTTACACTACAGAAGTGTGATTTTCAAGAAAAACCTTTTTTTATTATAGGTTTTTCTGTTTTGAATTTAGCTTTTGGGAAATCCATAATTATCATACGTAAAGCGCGTACGCGCTTTACGTATAGGCTTTTTTAAACTACTTCCTATTGAAACTAATATTTGAACCTTTTATTCGAAGGTTGCTACCTATTTTTTTGAGATTGCCGCGGCCCCTTGCTTTCCTGTGAAAGCAAGACGGGGACCTCGCAATGACCCCGCACT
>Ga0315544_1002576_pt1 | contig 12606 bp, 6 predicted proteins | sample SalMarSW160130MG_2_FD_202543 | JGI IMG/M metagenome (GOLD analysis project Ga0315544, IMG submission 202543) | Salt marsh sediment microbial communities from the Plum Island Ecosystem LTER, Massachusetts, United States - Salt Marsh Sediment SW1601-130 ... | reverse complement strand
TCATAGGCATACGGGCCTGCCTCACCGGGTGTTTCCACATGGCCGCCAAGCGTGCTGGAGGGATCCAGGTAACAGAAACCGTCACTTTCAGCCTCAAAGTTCGCCTGGATGGAGTATATTCCATTCATGGTGATGAAGGTATCGGGGTCGTTCACGTCGGGGATAGCACCTTCAGGGAAATCTCCCGTCCAGTTGACGAATACATAGTCCTCATCAGGGTCCGCGAACAGAGCTTGAGTATCACCACAGGTGTAGGGGGGGTCAAATGTACCTATACCGGGTGTGGTTACGGTACCGTTGCCACCACTGCTGGTGGTTAGTATCGGGCTAGCGTCCAGGTCCAAAGGTACGTACCAAGGAGGTCCTACTTCAGGAACCGTTCCGTCATTGATTTGTTGGGACACCCATGGTATTGAAGCCAGCACCTGACCCATGACCTTCAGGTCTACGATGTCACCCTCTACGCCACCTTCCTTTACTAGTAGTGTGTCAGTGTCGTCACTAGGAACAACATCATCAAAATTACCGCCACCATCCACAGTAAACGTCCAGGTTAGTCCGGTGTCACGTATCTGGGCGGTAACTTCCGCCGGTGTGCCGCAGAGATGGGAAGTGCCTTTGAATTCGTGGGGTGGTGACGGCACGCCACCAGCGACTGGTATACTTAAACCCAGCAACAGGATTAGGGCTAGCAGGAGGCCGAAGCCTCCTGCTAGCTTTGTGCTCTTTAGAAATCCGGTCTTCATTTCTTCCACCATCCTTTTTATTTTAGTTGAGTTTTAGGGGTAGATGGTTCCTTCAGCACCCACCTTGGTGTCAATGACCGCCAGCCAGTAACCATAGTAGGGTACCAGCATGGCATGACCAGGTGAGCCAACGGCGTAGAACGCGCCGTTGTCATAGCCGTAAATCATGACGTACTTGCCCGCTATACCGGCCAGATATTCTGTCGGTAGCTTGGCTGTCGTTGATTTAAAGCCAATCAGGTTCCAACCTCCGTATACATCGTAAGACGGTGGTAAGATTGCTCCGGATTCGAGCTCCTGGCCGGCGACGACTAGGTCGTCAGCAGGACTTACCATGTTCATCCAGTAACCGATGCCGTCATCCCAGACAAAACCTGAAGCTGGATTCCATGTGGTTCCGTTGGTGTAAGATACCCAGCCGGAAGGAGCGGCGTCCTCGGGATGCCGGTACTGATATGCGATGATTGCATTGACACCGGCGAGCGCGTCCTCTGGGTCACTTAAGTCTGGTATCAGCGGGAGCGAGATGAGGTTAAGACCGTCATCAAGGTTCAAGATAACCGAATCGACCGGATCTGCTTCGCCAGCATTGAGGCAAACTTCAGCCATGTTGTTGGTCGTTACCGGGTCGTGCTCATCAAGCGCCACCACGGTAGCACGGTTGCAGACATCACCGACTGTATTAACAACAGCGGTGATTACTAACGTGATCGGGGCCGCGTCTGCGGTCAGATCACCAACCGCCCAGTAGCCGCTGGTTTCGTCGTACCAGCCCTGTGATGGAACACAGCCTTCATAGCCAAGTCCAGCAGGGAGTACGTCCATTACCAGAACATTGGTAGCGTCTGACGGGCCGAGGTTGTCCAGAGTGACGGTGAATTCTACCGTGTCACCCATCGTGGGGCTTGGTTCATCGACACCCTTGTCGATGTCAAGGTCAGCCAGCATAGGCAGCTGTTTGACAGTGACTTCGTCAGGCTCGATGAATCCATCCAGGATGGGTATTCCAGCCGTAGCCGCCATGTTGGTGCAGTATTCTCCACCGAGCAGGCTCTTGACCCAGGTGATTCCGCCTTCAAACTCATGCATGAAGTAGCTACCACTGAACTGCCCGTTGATTATGTTGAGCAGCCCCGGGCCAACAGCGTAGTAGTCTTGCCCATCCGGCAGGTAATCGTATTCCGAATCGGATGTGATATGACCGATGAAGATCATGACATCCCTGCCCTCGATTAACTCGCACATGCACTGGCAGTCGCAATCAGGATTGTATAGACAAGTGCTATCAGTGCACATGTAAGTAGACAGCATTTCAGCAGTGGTCATGCTGACACTCGGTATGACAGCGCCCATGAGGGCTACATCACCCGTGTAGTCAGGACCACCACCCATCGCAGCCCAGGATACCGGGCTGGTGGCGTTGAACGGGCCGAACAGGCCGTTGGCATCACCGAAGAATATTCCGGCAAACCAGCCGTCATCGGGCATGTCAACAATGAAGCCATCGTTGAGGCCTTCAACCATCTCTACACCGCCCTCGATGACAAAGCTGCCAGTAGAAGCGCATTGCTGCTTCATGTGCCAGCCATACTCATCGTTACCTTCGACAGTGATTTTGATGGTGCTGTCGCACGGCAGCTTGCAATGGAGCGTATAGTTAGCGGTCACCGAGTTAACCTCGGAGCCGTGGCCTGGAATAGTACCCAGGTACTGCGTATAGCCGTTATCACTGGGGCCGGCTATACGGACACTACCTTCGGGCTCGACAGAGAGAGTGGCGTATACTTCTGTGGCGTCCGCCTCACCGGTGTTGGTGACGGTGTACATCACATCGAATATCGTGGAAGTAACAATTGGTTCTTCCGGATATCCTGTTATTTCCACCTCGAGATGAGCCGCCGGGTACTGCCACACGGACACGGGTTCGCTGTCTATGTAAACTGGCTCGTATTCATCACTTATGCCCTCGAGATGAACGTTGAACCAGCTCAAGCCGCTGCCCGTGCAGTGTGCCGTCCAGGTAACTATCTTGGATTCTCCAGGATCTATTACCCAGTCCAGAGGCGGCATCGGGTCGCTGACCTCGATGTTTTCCTCGAAACCAGGAATACCACCAATGTCGATAGTTGCTTTGTTGATGGTAACAGGTGCGCAGCATTCAAGGTTGGTGATTTTCGCCGTTATGGCGAATTCCTCTGAAGTGGCATACTTGGAGCCAGTGTCAGGGGACAGGATATCCACGCAGACCATTGCCTGGTCACGCGGTACCTGGTGAACGTTGGTGGATTCAACTGTCTTTATCTGGAGGTGAGGAGTAGCCGTTTCAAGACAAACGTCGAAGAAAACCTCGCCAGGAGCGCCAATACAGCGCATCATCCAGGTTGCTTCGTAGGTGCGGCAGTCTTCCAGGCAGTTCTCATCAGGGGCTAGAATCTCTACGAGGACAGCGGGGTTAACAGAGCCCACCAACTCCACGGCGCCTTCCCACATCAGGGTAAGGGCCGCGTCTTCAAAGCTGCACTCGCCGCAGTTGGTTACCCGCGCCTTGACGGCGAAGACTTCCCACTGCTCGATATCAGTGCAGGTTACCGGGTTGATGATTTCGATGTCGATGTCGCACTGCGGGAATTCCAGCGGGCAGACATCGTCGATATTTTCTTCAAGCACCGCCAAACAGGTGTTCTCGTCAATTCCCTTGAGGTCGGTCAAGGTGACGGTTACGTCCCCTTCAGCTAAGCAATACAGTTCAGGACAATCAATCAGGTCGCTTAGCCATACCCACTCCATGGTGTTACCGGGGATAATGCCGTCGCCGAATACCATGTCATCGTAGAAGCCGATACATGTGGTGTTTCCTGAAACATTGATGTCCATCGTGACATTTTCGGCAACCGCATCGCCGGAGTTCTCAACCCAGATTTTTACGTTGTAGTCCTGGCCTTCCGCGACTACTTCAACGGGTATCCAGCAAGCGGTCTCGCAGTCCTCTACAAAGAGGTCCATGCTCGGGGTGAGGTGAACCTTTTCTTCCTGCGTTATGGATGCGGGGTTGCAGGCGTTGGTATACGTACAGCAGTCGCTTTCTACAGTAACCACAACGGGTACCGGTGCCGGGGGAACCCCGGTGGGGCCGTCGCATACCAGGGGCCAGATTATCGTTGCTGTACAGCAGTCACAGATAGTCAGGTGGGTTATCGTAGCACTTGAAGGTACGGTGTACCATATGGCTGTGACCGGGTCCTTAATCCTCACGGGAGCACCGGAGAGAGAGCTGTTCGCCGGCAGAGTCAGGGTGATATCTACGAGCTCATCTTCTGTGGAGCAGTTATTAATGTCAGCTATCACCTCAAACTGCTGTAGCCGGGAAACAACTATGCCGTTTGCCGCTGGGAGCGTACCGCAGGCCAGGGGGTCGACCAGCACCTTGACGGTAATGTCAACCTGCTCTGTTGAGGTGTGGCAGACCAGCGGCGTTATCGCCTCGTTCTCGCAGGTATCCCAGCCGGTTACCGTAATGGTAAAGTTGGCCGTTCCTTCAATTCCCTTGCACTCGGCGTCCCAGATGAGGTCTTTGGTTACACCGGGAAGAATAGTGAACGGACCCTGGGTCACCGGAAGATCAACGGTAGCCATGATATGGTCCCAGGTTATGGTCGCAAACACTTCCTCAATAGCCGTCTGGCCGATGTTGGTTATGTGAGCGTTTACCGGGAAGTCGTCCTGCTGACAGTCGGTGCAGACCTCGCAGACCGTGTCACAGGTTAGTTCCAGTTCGCCGGGGATGCGCTGGTCAAAGCACACGGTATCCATGGCGCAGTTATTAATCATGACTGTGACCGTGACCATTCCGGGATCGGTGCAGTGCAGCGTCCAGGCAACTTCGGTGCAGTCGGCATCAGCGCCGCCTTCCATGTTGCCCAGGTTCCAGTGGTCCGGCATGTCTTCTACCAGCTCAGCCGGTCCGTCAATGATGATGTAAGGTGTAACGTCGTACAGGAGGCAGCCGCTGGTGTTATTGATGACTGCCTTGACGGCGTAAACGGAAGATACCGGGACGATCATCCTGCCACCCGGATCGGGACCGGTTGGGGGCGGGCAAACATCTTTCCAGTCACAATTTTGATATCCGACGAAATTGTCACTGCAGGGGGTAAAGTTATCAGTGTACTTCTCGTATCCGGCGGCTTCGATAATCTCTACACCAAGACTGGCCTGCACTTCGACCTGGCCTACTGCCACGTCATTACCGCATTCACCTTCACACGGGTCTGTGCAGGTTACATAGTAGGAGTAGAAGCCGGGAGTGCAGTTGTCAACTTCCGAGAAGTCGACATTGACATCACACTCTGCCGTGCAGATGTTTCCAGGTGCAGTCGGTGTCTCAAACTGGCAAATTGTGATATCAGGTGCTGATGCAACGCACGCCGGCACCACGGTTACCGTGCCCTGGCAAATCTCGATATCGCCATCGGCACAGGTTACGGTGTAGCTGTAGTCGTCGGGGACCATGTTATTGACACCGGAAATGTCCAGTGTCATTAAACAGCCATCGCCGGTGCAGCTAACGCCGGCAGCCGTGATAGCTGCCGTAACATCTTCGCCTGCGCAGATGGTTACATCAGGCGCGTAGCACTCGCAGCACTCTTCAACAACGCATTCCTCTACCGTCACATAGGCGGTGGCTACTGCGTCATCGCAGACGCCGTTGTCACAGGTCACGGTATAAGGCCATTCGCCTGCTACCATATTATTTACGGCAGTATCGTTAATGTTTATACCACAACCACCGCTGCAACTGGCGTTGCCGTAAGCCGGGCTAGTGTAGAGACCTGTAAGCGAGTCCCCCACGCAGATGGTGAAGTTATCGGCAGAGGCCGTGCATGGGGCTAAGATGTAGATGTTGCCTACATGGTTACATACACATTCACCGCCGCCGGCATCCGGGTAATTCCAGCAGTACACGTGGTAACCATAAGTCCCCGCAGCGGGCGTGGTGTTCTCGGTTGCAGCAGGGATATATTCTATATCTATAGTTACGGTGTACTCATCACCACTGTCAGGGATACCGTCGGGGTCATAATGCCCCGGCGCTGGGATACAGCCCACTCCCTGGGCCATAAGATTTGTGTCGTTGACCTCTGTTCCTTCGCACAGATACACATCGGGATGCTGACATGCTATATCTGCTGAAGCGGGTGTCGCAAATGTGATTCCCAAAGAAATCAGCATAACAACCGCAACGAACAGGTTCAACATTCTCTTGGATATTAGTTTCGTTTTCATTTTTTTCTCCTTGTTAGATTTAGAATATTCAAGATAAAGGAATGGAAGAATGAAGGTAACCGTTTTCTATTATTAAGGTTCTTTCATAAGGCATCACCCCCCCCTTACATGCCATCGGAGTAAATTATCCCTATATAACTTATACCCCTCTGCTGTAAACTTCTAGGAACATTTGATGTTCCTATGCGGACATATTATAACGATTCATACCGTTTTGTCAATAGGTTTTTAGGGTTTTTTTAATAAATATTTTTACCTGTTTACATTCGTTATTGGTGTAAAACTATTTTTTACAAATTTTCAAAAATAGTTACTATAGATATTGACAATTTGCTCAATCTTAATTAAAATGACCCTATGAGAACAAATTTTAATCTTTTGGGTATATTCCTCACAGAAGTTATGCGCCAGAGAAAAAGGCTACCAAGTCAACTGGCATCAGACCTGGGGATAAGCCATGCTACTATCGGTCGCTGGCTTAATGGTCAGGACATTCCAAATGTCAAGTCGTGTCGTAAGCTATCAGAATATACCGATATACCGCTTGAGAGGATCCTTGTGATTACTGGACACCTGCCAGATATTTCAAATAGAGAAAGTAAACAAACCGTTGTTTCATTACTGCAGAACCTAAGATAGATGGGTGACCAGGAATAAAGATATTGGGCAGTGGAAAAAATTACCGGGATGTTCTCACCTGGTTCAAGCTGTATAGAATTCAAGAGCTGGCATTATACGATAAATTTGTTCTTATATATCTTATTTAAAGTAAGTTATTATCACACCCGCTCGTTACGCTATCTTAACCACCCACAGGAATCAGGCTTATTACTCACCGTTATGGAATAAAATTTATTGCGAGTTATTTAAGGGAGTTGACCCCTATATTCCTTCCTTTGTAGCCAGGTTGATTTTTCCGGCGTGAGCAATAATACATCAATCGGCCCACCAACGTTCTTAGGCCTGGCCTGAAATCGAATAGTATCGATGCTTGTTCTCACAGCGTAAATAGCAAAATCAATGGCATCTTGAATCGGCATGCTATCCCAAATTATTGGAGTCATCATACTCTGTTTAATTGTGTTATCCGGTCCCTTTAACAGCTTGGCACCCAATATGTTAGCGATGACGTCCCCCTGCCCTCCCCATGATGTACCATAAGTAATTTCTTCGGTTTCTGGATTTACATTTAACCTCCGGAGCTCTTTTTTGATATTCTGATATAAATATACATAAGGTACGCTAATCCCCGATACTTTATTGAACCCGGCTATATGGAATGTAGTATTGGCAGAAGGGAATTGATTTAAGAAAAAATCATGCACTTTCTGGGCTATACCATGTACCGTATCGTTATTCTTTAGCTTTTCTTCTTGAAATCTCTTTATATGGCTTTCTACGGTCACTTTGTTCAATACGAATTCTCCACATACGCTTATTCCGGTGTCATGTTTTGGGAGGGAAAAAACCTTATAGACGAAGTCGGAATTAACTGTCTCTACTGCCCTTATATTTTTATCTTCTTCAGACTCACGCCTTGTCAATCTTATCGATTGCCGGCTATCAGCAGCCATTACTATGGCCCCGGGAACGTAAACGGTAATTATAAAAGACACTTAATATCACCACCTTTAGTCATGAATTTTGCTTATTGAGTTAGTGTTAGATAGTCTCTACCGGCTTATTACCATAGTAATCAACCTAAGCATTGTTCATGTTGCTGTTAATTATAAAATCATTAAATAACATAATATTTGTGCTGTCAAGTTATATTTGTGTACTTTAATGGTCATTATACATTAACACTTAGTACAAATATACTAATATTCAGATACAAAGTACTTGACATATTACGTATTACGTTAGTATAATGTTACTAAGGGTAATTGGACAATGATAATAAAAGAATACAATTATTGAGGTAATTATGTCAGTAAATTCATTCTTACAGGAATTAATGCGTCGTCGTAAGCGTTTGCCAAGTCAACTTGCTGCTGACCTGGGTGTCAGTCACGCCACTGTGCGCCGGTGGCTTTTTGGAGAAGACGTACCGAGCGTGCGGTCATGTAAGATGTTAGCAGATTATAGCGGGATACCTCTGCAAAAGGTACTTAAAATCGTTGGCCAGCTTCCTGAAATTAATATCCAAGTAGCTGCGGACTGGCCTGAATTCCGCGAGTATGCTCTGAAAAAGTATCCGAATATATTGGATGAAGATATTGTTGCCATGATCGAGGATCTCATTGAACGCCGAAGAAATACTAAATATATAAAAAAAAGAGGAAGAAAAGCCTGATTCTTACATCCTTAAGAGTTAACAACTCTCCCGCTTGCCTATACTTGGTTTCATAAAAGAGAGGCTGTTACAACATGAATTCTAGGTTGGGTGGTGGTAATGGGAAAAAGTGGAACAAATTTTCAGCCGATAAATGAACCAAGTCGGTTCAAGACTCCTGATGGAGTGCTGTCCAGGCGTACGGATAGCTTGTTTTCTAAAGAGAACGTTATATTTCACGGTAATGTAACCCTGAGGCACGCGACAAAAGTACTTGGCGAACTAACAGACAATTTATTCTATCTCCTTGATAAGATACCTGTAGGTATTGCCCTCATCGCCAATAAAACCCTTGGTATAATATACGCTAATCGCACCTGGCTGGATATTTTCTGCTACGGCAATATAGAGGAAACGCTGGCTCTATCATGGAGGGATATTTTACCTTCCGATAGCTATAAATTATTGCTGAAATTGACGATGCAACCAAGGGATAAGCCGGAGTGCTTCTATCTAGAAATCAAGAGCAAAGATGGAGAAACAAGAAATGTTAAAGTCTGTTTGAGTGACATGTCTAAAGATGATAAGGAGTGTTCACTTTTATTTTTTGAAGATGTAACAGAAAGCGTAAGAATTGAAAAAGCTCATCAGGAAGATAATGAAAAAAGAAACCTTGAAGGCCTAATGGAAGCTTTCAGCTATCGGATTATTGAGGTTCAAGAAGACGAGCGCCGCAGGATCTCTTATGAGCTACATGACGATATAGGACAAATTTTAACAGCCATCCAACTAATGCTATCAAGAGCTTCAAGAATGTCTACTAAACATGAGACTCCGGAACATAGTGAATCTGAAACTCTTATCAGAGATGCCATAACGCGAGTTCGAAGGCTCTCACAAGATTTAAAACCACTCAAAGTTGAAATCCAGGGACTAATACCCACTCTTACTGAATATTTTAAACGATACAAAATATGGTCAGGGCTATCTGTAATATTTGAGCATACCGGTCTTGAAAAAACTAAATTCCCCACCGTGATAAATAATACGGTATATCGTATTATACAGGAATCATTAACTAACGTTGCCCGCTATGCTGGTGTGAAAAGTACGAATGTAACAATCCGTGTCAACCGGCAGACACTTCGCGTCCTCATAACGGATAAAGGTAAAGGCTTTGACCCCAAGACTCTGGTTATTGGAAGATCAGGTGGAATATCGGGAATGAATGAACGACTACTATTATTAAGAGGCAAACTGGACATAGACTCAACACCTGGAAAGGGGACTCGTTTAACGGCCGAAATACCTTTACCCCCAGATACGGAAAATATGGACGAGAAAATGTGGTCAGAGTGATAACTATTGTACTGGCAGATGATCATAATGTTGTCAGACAGGGTCTACGGGCCTTGTTGGAAGACATACCTGACTTTGAGATTGTTGATGAAACTGATAACGCGGATACGGCAGTCGAAATAGTAAAAAGCAAAAAGCCCTCGGTGCTTGTGCTTGACCTGATGATGAAAGGGCTGAATAGCCTTCGTGTCATTCGCCAAATATGCCATTATTCACCAGCAACTAATATTGTCGTTCTATCAATGTATGATAATGAAAGTTATATTATCGAATCACTGAGAGCAGGTGCGAAATCATATGTTCTGAAAGGTTCCACCGGAGAAGAATTGACGCGCGCTATCCGTGAAGTAGCCGCCGGTCACCGTTACTTAGCTTCACCAATCTCGGAACGTGCTATTACAATTTTTCTGCAAAATGCCGATACAAGTGATTTTGATTTGTGTGAAACCCTGACTACGAGAGAACAAGAAGTACTTTACCTGGTAGCCCAAGGATTCACTAACGTTGAGATAGCCGAGAAATTGTACATAAGCCCACGTACCGTAGAGGTCCATCGATCAAATATGATGCGGAAACTCCGACTAAAAAACCATACACAGCTGGTTCAATTTGCTTTAGAGCGCAAGATACTGCTTACAAGTAAATACACCGTTCCGAAAACCAACTAACCATATAATTTTTTTACACTTATCCTCGAATATCGCACAGCTACATCAATACCCATCATCTTCAATCAATCATTAAGGGTTATCCCAGTCTCATAATAGGGGTTAACCCCTATTATCAATTACGTAGTACTACTAATAGCCAATTGTCTTAAGTCCTAGTACTATTATCCTACAAACACTATTTTATATACTATTATATATATCGTTGTATATGATACTTAATAAAAATCAGGAAAGCTTAAAATTTTAGTGAATTTTAGAAAGAAATCATTGTTATTAAGTCCCATATTATTAATAATTACACTAGAAAGTTATATTGCATGGCCTTGTTCATGACCCATTAAGGGTTTCCGGCCATGGTTATAAATCTTCTTCCTTTAGAATCGTTCGCAGGGGGGATAACAGGTGAGGGAAAATATTGCTTCGCGGGAAAAAGAGCTGTGGCATTACCTGGGCACGGGGAATGGTGATACGTGCCCATTATATGATAACTGTGATATAAGAAATAATGGCCATTGGTGCATTAATGATCACAAAGAATTTATGGGAGACATGAGTTATTTAATAAACAGCCATGAAATTGATCCTTACAGGGGCAATATACTGGGAAGGCTAAGGCATGGTAGAATCTTCAATCTTGTCGAATCATTGGCAGCAAGATACCTGGACATGGCAAACATTACCTCTCCCCCTGTACCGGAATCGCTAATTGAATCAATGGGGCAACCCAACGTTGTTGAAGTCCGTTTGGTACCATTAGCCTCTTACCATGGTGCCCTCTGGTATCTGGATGATAGCTGGGTAGTACAAATAAACAGTAACGATGACTATCGCGTTAGAAGACTGACTATATTTCATGAAGCTTTTCATGTCATGGCACATTCTTATAGCACACCCGTATTCCGCAAAATTCATAGTAAAAAGGGTGCTTTCAATGAATTACTGGCAGAATATTTCACATACAATATCTTGATGCCTGAAACCTGGGTCCGGAATAAGTGGGCACAAGTTAAAGATGTAGACACTATGGCAGAGATATTCGAGGTTCCCGTAAGCTCAATGATCTCTACTTTGTCCAGCCTGGAACTAAATAAATCAACGGAATCATTGGTTACATCGGATATGCATTCTGAAGAAGCAATCAATCCGCAATTTAACACTGTCAATACGCTTCCTTCATAAACCCCTCTACCGGATATATTTACAGCTCTACTACAGTTTATACCACTCCCTCTTTCACCTGTTTAATACCTCGCGTCCATATCAAATCCATTTTCATGTTCTTAATATGGTGCATCATTGATTTCAGCCTGAACTAGAATGGAGCCTACACTTACTCATTAATCTCTCGTTATTTATAAAAGCCTACTTATCGATAAATATGTCCGCATAGGGACATCAATCGAAAAATCATTATCACCCCAAAAGAGAGAAGCACTTATATAAAGTCTTCTCTTTTTTTATTGTGAGAACTTTGTGATAAGTTACTCAACTTCTATCAAGAAATTTGTGATTTTCCCCTGATGTAATATGAGGGTTATCATCCATGCTTACTTAAATATCTCATGTTAAATTGATATCGTGACCCGGGGATTCCGGGTGCCGGAGACCCCGGATATCTGATTGTGTGGCAGTAGATGGATACCAGATGTTGAGACAAGAGGACATTCCGCATAAAGAACAGTCAGTGATTCTAAATCAGAGCAGAATTATCAGGGTACTTTGTACTTTGTTTATATTGGCATCGGCAATTCTGATATTTTGCTTTGGCGGTTATGTTGGCCAAAAATATTACCAACCAACAGTCATCACTAAATATGAAGTGGTTACCGTAGATAGAATAATTGAGAAAGCGGTCTATATACCCATTGAGAAGGTTATTGAGGCAATAGTGTACGAACCAGTGGAAAAAATCGTATATACGCCGGTTAAAGAGCCTGTAGTTAAAGAGGTTGAAGTATCAAGGCCACTCTTACACTTTGAAAATATTAGTAATCTTAAACAATGGCTTAGTAATGTTAACTTGATAGAGATAGGCTTTATTGTAATCGACCAGAATAATAACAATATTTCTAAGCTTGATTGTGATGATTATGCCAGAAGTCTGCAGGACAAGGCGTTACAGGATGGCTATATAATTTCCTTCGAAGTCATTTTATCCGCGGAATATAACTCGCTATTCAAAGAGAAAAGGATACCAGCCGGGGCTATACATGCAATAAATTCCGCAATAATCGGTAACGAGGTTTACTATATAGAACCACAAACAAAAGAA
>Ga0315544_1002569_pt1 | contig 12628 bp, 11 predicted proteins | sample SalMarSW160130MG_2_FD_202543 | JGI IMG/M metagenome (GOLD analysis project Ga0315544, IMG submission 202543) | Salt marsh sediment microbial communities from the Plum Island Ecosystem LTER, Massachusetts, United States - Salt Marsh Sediment SW1601-130 ... | reverse complement strand
CTCGTATTCTAAGAATAAAGCAAGCTTTTCATACAAAATTTTGATGTTTAAATATCACATAGGGTGTTTGTCTTTTCACCGTTGCAAACACTCTATTAACAAGTTTACAACTAATAGCATTAATTATTAATTTGTGATCTTTTCCTTCTGCTTCTTTTCTTTTGTAATATGCCCTGATCTCAGGATCATATTTGCATGCAGAATTTGCTCCATTAGATAATAATGATTTGATCTTTCTATTACCTAATTGACTGACTTTTGTTCGGCCTTTTATTGATGTGCCCGAAGAATATTCGAAAGGAGCAATTCCTGAATAGCAAGCATATTTCCTACCATTCTCAAATCCAGTAAAATTATTAGTAGTCACCAACATAAAAGTGGCGATTACTAATCCAATACCCTTGACAGATGTTGCTAGCTCAAAGTTTTTTTTCATTCCAGGGTCAGCATCTATCAACTTAGTAATCTGCATTTCAACTTCTTTAATTCGTTTCTCTTGATCTTCTATCTGATCTTGAATTTCATTTGATATTGTACTTATTCCACTTACTTTTTGGTAAGTCTTATGACTCTTTAAGCTATTCTTTAAAGATGTCTTAATTTTCACCAATTGCTCTCGGTAAGTTAAAAACTGTTTGATTTGAATAATTAATGTCGAAGGAAATTCGAAAATTTCCAGTTTTTCCCTGTTCGTGTAAGCATAGTCTGCTAGTCGACGGGCATCAACTTTATCATTTTTACCTCGGGTCAGACCTAGACTTCTCTTAATTTTCAAACCTGGTTCAACACAATAATCTAGATCTATCTGGCTAAGCCAGGCAAATAATAATAAACCATATGTGCCTGTATGCTCCATGCAAAAAACACACTCTTCAAGGCTTATGCCCTGCTTTATAAGCCAATTATACATTTGTTCAAAACCATCGAAAGAGTTCTTTATTTTCTTATCCTTAAAGGTTCCATAAGAAGCTCTATGAATAAGTGAAAGATCTAAAACATCCTTGGATATATCAATTCCTATAAAATGCTCCTTATTCAATATTTTCCTCATTATAGTAAAATGTTTTAACTGGTAGGTTACTATACTAAAACCTTTAATAAGTCTGACTTATAATTCTAAATGGCATGCGTAACCAAATAAGGAAACACTGGACTTATACGAGCGATGAGTCTATAATCACGCAATGACATAGTTCACCAGCGTTCCCCCCAGTTTAGGTTATTAACAAGTTTCAAAGTTATTAACTCCCCCTAAAACCCCCTATTTCAACATCATTATCTTAAATAAATTAAAATACTGAATGCTAATCTAAAGGCAATGACGTAATGATCAGGCTTTTGAGGATTTGTTTAAAACTGTGTCTGCCCTGCTGATGCTCGCCTGCCCACCAAAGGCGGGTAATGTCCAACTCCCAATGTCCAATGTCCAATAACCGAATAACCCAACAGACCAGAACCAAGCAACCAGCAACAAGTAACCCAACAACCTACCTCATATTGGAAATCGCTTCATTTAGAAAACGATTAAAAGTATAGAGAGCACGAAAACTATTTACTATTTCTTCCAGAATATTGTCATCCATCATTTCTTTGTCAGTTTTCATCTTTGAAAATCCATAGCTTTTAAATTTCAGCAAATCCACATCCGGAAAGTCTTTAGGAAATCCCCTTGGCGGTTTTTTAAGCTTATCTCCTGATAACGGTTCAAAATGATCTGTCAGTTCATGGGAGTATATGATCTCTTTAAACTCTTCAACATGTTTATAAATATCATTGCGAATTGCCTTAAGAAAAGGTGAGGGAGGCATATAAATGCCGCCGGCAATAAACGAATTTCCCGGTTCAATATGCAGGTAATATCCTGCAAATCCGGCTTTCTTTCCTCCACGTGTAAGAAAACTACCAAAATTGGTTTTGTAGGGTGATTTGTCAGCCGAGAATCGCACATCGCGAAAAATTCGGAATATACAATCTTTGGGGATAAGACCTTTTATGTCTTTATCAAACTTACTCACCTCATGCAATAAGACTTCTGTCACATGCTCAAATTCTTGTTTTGCGTTATTGTAAAAAGATTTATTTGCATGATACCATTCACGATTGTTGTTTTGTGAAAGAGTTCTTAAAAATTCAAAGGATGTATTAAACATTTTTGACGTAATGTATAGGGTTTATTAAATGTACATTTTTTATCTTAACCTGCCCTATTGATTAATTCAAAGTTTGTTTTTTGCCAAAGCAGGTTAAAATCAATTGTTGCATCTTTTCATTTTAATTTGGTATCCATGAAAAAAATAGCATTAATAGCAGCCGGAGGAACAGGAATGCGTATGGATGCAAATATACCCAAACAGTTTATCCTTCTGCACAACCTTCCTGTACTCATGTATAGCATGAACACTTTTTTTTCTTACGATAACAACCTGGAAATACGTTTGGTTCTTGCCGAATCTGAGATGGAAACATGGAAAAAATTGTGTGACCAATTCAATTTTAAGATCAATCACAGGATCATTGCGGGTGGCGAAACCAGATTTCATTCGGTTCAAAACGGTTTGGCTGATATTACCGGAACTTCACTCATTGCCATCCACGACGGTGTACGACCGCTTGTCAGCAAGGAAACCATCTCAAATTGTTACACTATTGCAGAAAAGTTGGGTACTGCAGTTCCTATTATACCTCTGAATGAATCCATCCGGAAAATTGATCAGGAAGATTCATTTGCCGAACCCAGGGCACTTTATCGTACAGTGCAAACTCCCCAGGTATTCCAGTCTGAATTGCTCCTTGACGCATACAATACCGAATACCAGGAAGAATTTACAGATGATGCATCTGTTGTAGAAAAAGCAGGGTACAAGATCTATCTTGCCGAGGGAAATCAGGAAAACATTAAAATCACTTCAACCCTTGATATGATTATAGCCGAAGCTTTTTTAAAACACTCGAAAAAATAAAACTATTTTTTATAATATCTTTTTATATTTTCTTTTCTGTCGCATTGTTACAAGTGAATAAATAATTACCGAGGTCCTGACGAAATTCTGATTCAATTCACTTGCCATAGAAACAATTACAAACCCCGGAATGAGTATTATTCTTCCGAAGCCTCTTCAAGAATCCCTCCCGGTCTAACATCCTGTATGATCTGTACAGGATCGCATGCATAACTTACATAACTATTACTTCCAACAGCCACATCCAGTTTTTCCGTAGCACAAACTTTCGCCATTCCGCTTAAAGAAGCTTCAACGCTGACAAACTCACCTTCCAGTTTGTGACCTGAAAACGAAGCCGATACTGAAACATGAATTTTCTGTCTTTCTGCATACCCTTCTGCATAAAAGGTTGATCCTCCTCCGGCAATTACTTCCAGGTATTTAATGTCCAAATCAATATAGGCCTTTCCTCCGCTTTGTAATTTCACCCTGAGACTATCGGTTATGAGTAATCCTTTTGTTGATACCTCAGCTTTGCCCATAATTTCCATCGATGAGATTGTGGGACAAGTGAGTGTTGCCATAACTTTGCCACTGCATCCGAAGCCGTTTAAAAGCTTCAGGGTCAAAACACCATTTTCAATTTCTCTGACAAGACATTTCGATTCCAGATCCTGTGTCTTTATTGTCAGTGTATATTCCGGAGCTTTCTCAATTTGAAGCAGAATACCACTGGAAACAATAATTTTATGTATGGGTTCAATTTCTGTTTTTTCCTGTCCTTTCAGTTGACAGGAAAAAATTATAAGAACTACGGATAAATAGAAAGCTGTGTGCTTCATAAGAATTGTTTTTAATAAAACAGGAATCAAAGGTAAATAATTGTGAAAACAAGGATAAAAATTCCGCATTCTTTTCCCGAGATCAATTTCACCATTCAAATTCCTGCAAATACGCCAAATGAACTACCTCACAGCAGAGCTGACGAGGTATCAAATATAAATTTTTTTATTATCGATGCAAGCATTGCAGTATTATACTCATTTATCCCGATACGCTAGGCTATCGGGATTCGTTCGACAACCAAATTTCAATGCGCTTCACTTTTGAAATTTGAGCCTCACGAATAAATCATAGAGTTTACCTAAATGCAACCCGATCTCGTAATGAATAGAAAAACAACCCGGATGATTCTGGATATTATTTATATGGTTGTCAGATCTCCCTCATATGAAAAGGAACGGACAAAAGCGATTCGAGCACTTCTCCGGCTTCCTGAATGATCTCATCATCTTCTTCGTAGTACCAGTTTACTTCCAGAATCCCTCCTTTATCTGCCAGTGATTGAAGGAATGCAAGCATATGATAAATCAATTTTGAAGATCCTGTGTTGATGTATTCAAGATAAAAATCAAGGATAATTGTTTTATGAAAAGCATGGTAACAAGATTCCAGGGTCCGCTGTAACTCCTCATAAAAATCGCACGGATCAGTCATTCTCGAACGTCCGGATATTTCAACTTTCTTTAATTTTTCCTTGATAATAACATTCGGGGTGTCCTGAATAACTTCTTTCATTTTATTTCCAGAGACAAACCATCCCATAACACATACAATTTAATTGTTCTTCATCCCCTCTGCCACGGATTGTTAGTAGTCTCTTTGCTCTGATACCAGATTGACTTTATAATCTGACTGACTTTGAAGAATTCGTCCTCCTGCAATTACCCTTCTGTTGTTGCTTATCAAATACCAGTTAATCTCAAAATCAGTTGTTGGTATCAGATTTGCTAATTTCTTCAGTATTAAAAGAATCCACTTTGCCGAACTGTCATTAATCTGTTTTAATCTGATATTAATGACCTCCGTTTTACGACCTCCCATATTGAACGCCAGTATCCATTTCAGCACATTACTATAGAACCAGTTGGTCTCCTTTAAAGTGGAATTCCCTGAAATTTCTACTACTTTTCGCGATTCATCAATCAACACGCTTGGAGATTTCTCTCCACCCTCAATTGAGAAAGTCTTCATGCAAAATTCTGTTCCTGTTAATAAAATTACGCTTTATCTCTTGAAAACTCAAATGTAAGAAAGTGATTTGGATTAGTTTAGAAAGGTGAGATAGCTCATTTTTTCTTTCAGGAGAAAGATCAATCAATTCACCGATGAAAGAGAATCGTTGGCCGATTTTTTCTACTGCTCTTTTTATTTCTCTTCTATATTTGCTATGAGTTAAAGGAAGGTTTATCATTCAATTAACACGCATTATTTATTACTATTTTTTTAATATTTCTCTGTAAACCGGGGAAACTTTTTGAGTTACTTTTGTGTTTCATTTTTTATGACCGTTGCCTTGACTGAAATACTTGACAAAATATCAGAATTATTTCTGAGCTACGGAATACGAAGTATGACGATGGACAATATTTCTTCTGAGCTGGGGATATCCAAAAAGAGCCTGTATCAGCATGTAAAGAATAAAGAAGATCTGATCCGTCAGGTAATACATTATGAATACCGGAAGAGATCTTTTGAGGTAAAAAAAATAATAAAAGAAGAACACAATGCAATTGAGCAACTATTTGAAATTCATAAACTAATTATCAGCTTCATTAAAAAATACAGCAGTGCAATTGAATATGACCTGAAAAAATACAATTATGAGTTAAACTATAAATAAACCAAAAACCATGGAAATAAAACGATTGATATGTTACTCACTCTTTGTGTTGGTTCTACCGATCAATACATCAGCACAAACCGATTCAACAATGAAATTTTCTCTGGCAGAAGCACAAAGTTATGCCATTGAACACTTTTTTATAAGTAAAAATGCAGCATTGGATATCGAATATGCCCGCAAGCGAATATGGGAAACAACAGCTATGGGGCTACCTCAGGTTACTGGTGGTGTGGATTACCTTTATACCCCGGAAGTACCTGAAGCTTCATTTGGAGGAGCATATGATATTTACAGTACAGTTCCTTCCGGTGATTTTGTTACGGGGGCCGATTTACAGAATCCCGATAGAGTTGGTTTAGCATATACAGAATTTGATCCGATAAAACTTGGCGTGGAGCAAAATGTCTCATACAATATTATGCTAAACCAATTATTATTTAGCGGTGAATATATCGTTGGTTTAAAAGCAGCAAAAACTTATCAGCAACTTTCTGTTGTAAGTTTTGAAAAACAACGTATTGAAATAAAAGAAATGGTCGCCGGAACCTATTACTCATTACTTATTCTTCAAAAAAACCAGGAGTTGCTTAGGGGAACAGTCGAAAATTTAACAAAAATCTACAGCGATACAAAAAAAACAAGTGACCTGGGCCTGATAGAAGAAACCGAAGCTGATCAAATAGCAATTAATGTGAAACGCACTGAAAGCTCATTGAATTCTGTTTCGCGCCAAATTGAATTTATGTCCAGAATGCTAAAATATCAGTTGGGTTTAAATGTTGAATCAAAAATTGTATTGACTGATGAATTAGATAAATTAATTGATGTAAACTTGATAGATATAGCAAATCTGATCAGTTTCAGCCTGGAAAACCATATTGACTACCGATTACTCGATACCCAGGAAAAATTAAATACCCTTCTGGTAAAACGTGAAGAATCAAAATATCTGCCAACACTTTCAGCATTTTATAAGTACGAAGACAAATTTGAAAAAGCTGCCCTCGATTTTACTATGAGGCATATGATTGGTGTTAATCTGAGTGTACCCATATTCCAGAGTGGTATGAAAAGTGCTTCCTTAAGCATGGCTAAAATTGAATTAGAGAAATCTCAAAACATGAAGGATCAGGAATCTCAACGATTATTTATGGAAGCTGAACAAGCCAGATTAGACTATCTTACAGCATTTGAAAATTATAAGAATGAACTTGAAAATTTTAATTTATCAAGAAGAATACTGGATAATATATTTCAAAAATACAGCTATGGTACCATATCAAGCATGGACCTAACCCTAGCTAATAACCAATATCTCGAAGCTCAGTTATCATTATCAGCAGCAACACTTAATTTATTAAATACAAAAATTAAACTTGACAAAGCTTATAGTCAACTTTAAACCATGAAAACAAATTTTAATAAACAAACAGGCATGAAAACAGTAGCAAAACTTTTAGCCGTTTTACTTTTAGTAAGTTGCGGCATGTCAAAAGACCAGATGATCAAAAAGCAGATTGAAGCAAAGAAATCCAAGATCTTAAAACTGCAGGAGGAGATTGTAAGTCTTGAAAATCAACTGAGTGATACAAATGATATTCCCTCGGCAATTGTTGTTGAATTGAAACAGATGAAGCCTGAAGAATTCAAACATTTTATTACAGTGTTTGGCAATGTTGAGGCCAGCCAGTATGCAAAAGTCAGCCCCGAGATGAATGGCCAGATCAGGAAAATTCATGTAGAAGAAGGACAGCATGTAAGCAGAGGTGAATTGCTTGTTTCCCTTGTAAACGATGTTACACAAAGTTCAATAAGTGAAGCCCGGGCAAGTCTTGAACTGGCAACTACTATATTCGAAAAGCAAAAAGCATTGTGGGATCAGGGCATTGGATCGGAAATACAGTATCTGCAGGCAAAAACACAAAAACAGACAGCTGAAGAAAGACTGAATATACTTGAAGCACAATTGAGAATGTCGCAGGTAAGAGCTCCTTTCAACGGTATGGTAGACAAGATCTATCTGAAAGAAGGAGATATTGCCGGACCAATGGCACCACTTGTGGAATTCGTAAACCTATCAAATCTTACCATCAAAGCTGATGTTTCAGAAAAATATGTTGAAGATATTAAAGCGGGAGAAAAAGTTGAAATTACTTTTTCTTCATTGCCTGATGTAAAACGTATAGCAACAATAAAACGGACAACAAAAGTCATTAATCCCACAAACCGTACCTTTCAGATTGAATTGAATCTTGAAAATCCCGGAGGAAAGATCCGTCCGAACATGATTGCTTCCATTCGGGTCAACGATTTTGGTTCCGATAATGCTTTCGTCGTGCCATCAATAATTATCAAACGTGATATTACAGGCGATTATTTATACGTTACATCACCGACTGATAAAAATTTGCTGATTGCAAAAAAGAGATACCTGACAAGAGGAATTTCATACGAAGGAAGTACTATGGTGACAAAAGGACTCAGCGAGGGTGATAAAGTTATCGTTGCAGGCTATAATCTTGTAAGTTCAGGCACATACGTTACTATGAATTAATTTGTATTGGCCTTGCAGGCTGAAAAAATATGACTTATGGATATTAAAGAAATGAACAATAAGGTGGTACGGGAATTTAAACTGACCTCCCTCGCACTAAAGAATAAGAATACGATTTACTTACTTACTGTACTTATATTAGTATTTGGATTCTATTCGTACAGAACTTTACCAAAAGAACTGATCCCTGAAATTATCTGGCCCGAAATCATGGTTCAAACCCAATATTTTGGGAACTCACCGGAAGATATTGAAAGTATCATAACACGACCAATTGAAAAGGAAATTGACGGTGTCAAAGGATTGAAAGAAATTTCATCGATCTCTGCCCAGGATGTTTCTATGATATTTGCCGAATTCAACACCGATGTGGATCTTGAAGATGCCCTGCAGCGGGTAAAGGATCGCGTCGACAGGGCAAAAAGTGAATTGCCTTCCGGCGATGATGTAATCGGCCCCATAGTGTTTGATGTCGATTTTACCGAATTCCCGATCATCAATATAAATCTTTCAGGAGATTACAGTCTTGCTGAATTGAAAAACTACGCCGAACATCTGCAGGACGAACTGGAAAATATTTCAGAAGTTTCAAAAGTCCAGATAGAAGGGATTAACGATCGTGAGGTAAAAGTAAATGTCGACCTCATGAAGATGGTAGCATTGAATGTCACTTTCTTCGACATCTCAATGGCACTGAACAGCGAAAACATTATTGTATCGGGAGGAGAAATGCTGATAAACGGTATGCGAAGGGGATTACGTGTTGTAGGAGAAATTGATCATCCGCAGGAACTCGAGGAAATTATTATTAAAAAAGAGGGAGATAAAACGGTGTATCTCAGAGATGTTGCCGATGTTGTATATGGCTTTGCAGAACCGTCAAGCTATGCCCGCCTCGACAGGCAACCGGTTGTTTCTGTTCAGGTAGTTAAAAAGGGTGGTGAGAACCTGCTTTCAGCAACTGAAAAAATATTTAATACCCTTGATAAGGCCAAAGAAGATAAACTGATTCCCGAAGGACTGAGAATTTCAATCACAAACGATCAGTCAGAAGAAGTGAAGAGTCAGCTGGATAATCTTGAAAACAGCATGATCCTGGGTATTATCCTGGTAGTTCTTGTTTTGTATTATTTTTTGGGAACAAGGAATGCACTTTTTGTTGGTCTGGCCATACCTATGTCCCTGTTTCTCTCTTTTGTTGTTATTGGCATTATTGACTACCGAATTAACATGATGGTACTTTTCTCACTGATACTGGCTCTTGGAATGCTGGTGGATAATGCTATTGTTGTAGTTGAGAATATTTATCGGTTTGTGGATCACGGATACAAACCATGGGAAGCTGCCAGGCTGGCCGTAGGCGAAATTGCTGTTCCCATTATTGCTTCGACACTCACAACGCTTGCCGCTTTCTTTCCCCTGGCCTTGTGGAGTGGAGTCGTAGGAGAGTTTATGAAAATATTGCCCATAACATTGATTATCGTTCTATCGGCATCATTGTTTGTTGCCCTGGTTATTACCCCGGTAATTTCAGCAACATTTATAAAAGCTGAAAACCCGGGAGCTATGAAAACAGAGAATAAGAAAAAAGGATTTATTGTTGCTTTCTCCATGATTGGAATTGGTCTCCTGATGCTCATTCCGGGATGGAGAGTCTTTCCGAATCTTTTAATAATTTTCGGGATAATTGGTGTTCTGAACCTTGCTATATTTCAAAAGCAGCAGATACGTTTTCAGAATGTTTTCCTCTCCTGGCTGGAAGTGTTTTATGTAAGAGTGATCCGATTCGCCCTAAGGGGAAAGCATCCTCTTTGGTTTTTCCTTGGTGCATTTGGATTGTTGTTTTTTGCTATTATCCTTATGGCAGTAAGGCAACCTGAAATATTGTTCTTTCCTGATAACGATCCGAATTATATCAATGTAATCTGTGAATTACCCATCGGAACCGATATAAAATCGACGGATCAATTTGTTACCGGGCTGGAAAAAGATATAACAGAATTCCTTGAACCCGACTCCGGTATTATTGAATCAATCCTTACAACAGTAGGGAAAGGAGACCCTGAAGACTATACCAGTGGACCGCAACCTCAGAAAGCGCTTATTACGATAAGTTTCGTTGATTTTCTGAAACGGGGAAGGAAAAATACTTCGGTGATCATGCGCAATCTTACAGACAGAGTAGTTGGAAAATATCCCGGAGTAGAAATTGAAGTCGCAAAAGAAAATATGGGCCCGCCTACGGGAAAAGCAATTAACCTTGAAATTATCGGGCAGAATTTCAACGAACTTGTATTTTTAACCGATTCCATTCAAACCATGATTAAAAACGCCGGTATTGAAGGAATTGAAGGACTTAAAATGAACATTAGCACGGATAAACCCGAGCTGATAGTAAAAATTGATCGTGACAAAGCCCGGCGTTTAGGAGTATCAACAATGCAGATCGCTAACGACCTGAGAACTTCGATTTACGGATTGAACGCTACCGACTATAAAGTGGGTGAAGACGAGTATCCGATAATGATCAGGCTAAAGGATGAATACCGTTATAGTTTGTCGGCCCTGGAAAATATGACGATCGATTATACCGATAACGGAATTACGAGCCATATTCCATTGTCGGCTATTGCAGATTTTGAATATTCCAGCACGTTCAGTTCCATTCGCCGAAAAGATCTCGACAGGGTGATCACGCTTTATTCAAACGTGGTTGAAGGATACAACGCAACCAAAGTGAATAGTGAAATTAAAAAATTGATGGCAGGATTTGATATGCCTCCCGGATACAAATATGAATTTACCGGTGAACAGGAAGAACAGGACGAATCCTTTGATTTCCTGATGACAGCATTGATCATTGCTGTTTCGCTTATCTTCCTAATCCTGGTAACCCAATTCAATTCAGTTATACGTACACTTATTATATTGATAACCGTATTGTTCAGTACCATCGGTGTGTTTGGTGGTCTGGCCACTTTCAAAATGCCATTTGTGATCATTATGACTGGCGTTGGTATTATAGCTCTCGCTGGTATCGTTGTAAACAATGCAATTGTTCTGATCGATTACACGGAATTGTTACGTGCCCGTAAAAGAAAAGAGCTGGGACTGGAAGAAGATGCAATACTGCCAATGGATGCAGCTACCGAGTGCCTTGTGCAGGCAGGTAAAACCCGTTTGCGCCCGGTATTGCTGACAGCCATAACCACCTTACTGGGATTGATACCAATGGCAATCGGGATGAATTTCGATTTCGCCGGATTTTTTCACTCCTGGGATCCCAATTTTTATATTGGAGGTGATCAGTCAAAATTCTGGGGCCCGCTGGCATGGACGATCATTTTTGGTCTTACATTCTCAACTTTCCTTACGCTGGTCATTGTGCCGGTTATGTTCCGATTAACTTCAGTTGCTCAAATGAGATGGATTAAATTCCTGAGTTTCTGGAAAGATAAAAATGGAAATGGAAACGGGAAGTATCGAGTTTAGAGATTACGGTTATTACAAGAAGATGTCAAAAGTTGAAAATTCGCCACAAAAACACTAAATCACAAAGCACTAACAAAGGAATACGAAATTGAAAAATAAAGCTTTGTGATTTCTTTGAGTCTTAGGGCTTTTGTGGCTGAATTAAAATCCATACCTTATTAAGACAACTCCGATAAGATACAAAATGTTAAATTACTTCCATTTTTCCGGGCATTTAATAACAAAACCATCAGCAAGTTCAACTTCATCTGGAAACTGTGAATGTATAAATTTATATTCGTGATTTTCCAGTTTATAGGTCATGTTTGCGGTATTTTTTAAATCATAAGAGTAATTTCCTGGTGGGAAAAATACAATTATTTTTTTCTTTTTACCTTCTGCTGTAATCTCTCTTATAACATCAATAGCGGGTGTAATATCACTGTCAGCAGAAAACAGAAAAATAGTATCACATGCATTTTTAACAACATCTCTAATCATATAAGACGCCAACGCCACATCAGATTTTTTTTCCTCCCAAAAATGTATTTGTTTACTAACTTTTTTACCATTGCAATCAACCTTTCTCCATCTATGTTTTTTGTAAAACTGCCCTAGTGTATAGCTAAATTTAGGATTAAGATTATTAGCTTGAAAAAACAAATCTTGCCTTTTTGCTTTATCTTGATCTTTTTGAATGGCTGAAAAATATCGAACTTTCTCAAGTAATTGATATGGCTTTAGGAAAAGTTCAACAAATTTCACCAAATCTTGCCAGTAATATTTTCTCCAATGTTTGTTTCTTAATCCCTCGTAATAATTGAATCCATCAAAATAAGCTATAACTTTATTTTCCATAACGTATATTTAAAACACAAAGCCCTCTTCAATTGAGGGCTTCAACCTAAGGATGTCCCACCTTAGGGGCAAAGAACATTTAAGTTCTACTCAAATATACTTATTATTTTAATTTAT
>Ga0315544_1002568_pt1 | contig 12631 bp, 11 predicted proteins | sample SalMarSW160130MG_2_FD_202543 | JGI IMG/M metagenome (GOLD analysis project Ga0315544, IMG submission 202543) | Salt marsh sediment microbial communities from the Plum Island Ecosystem LTER, Massachusetts, United States - Salt Marsh Sediment SW1601-130 ... | reverse complement strand
GAAACTGCTGTTCGCCTATAAATGAGTTTGTCTGGAGTATCATCTCATCGCTGTATGCGATCATTTCGCTGATCCTTTTGAGATTCTCATTTACGTCAATATTCTCATTCCAGTCTATTGAGATAACAAGCTCATCCTGCTTTACAGCCGGAAATTTTTCCTTTTCCATGGTAATGAACAGGAATACCATTATCAGTACTATGAAAAGGAATGAAGCCAGCATCGTTTTCCTGTACCTGAAGAAAAAGTTCATTCCGCCTTCATACCTGTCCTCAAGCCGTTTCAGACTTATTTTTTTTACAAATTTTGTCATAACACCCTCTTTACCGCTCTTGTAGAGAAGATAGTATATTGTCGGCAACAAGGTTATACCCACCATCAAGGATACACCTTGTCCGATAACAATAGCTATTGCCTGGTCGTAAAAGAGTGCCCCGGCTATACCGCTCAGGAAGATGAGAGGTATAAACACTGCACATGTGACCAGAACCGACGATATCAACGGGGTTATCACCTCGTTGGTCCCTTTGACACATGCATTAACGAGCGACATGCCCCGGTCGATCCATTGTGTGATGTTCTCGATGATAACAATAGAGTTGTCGATCATCATTCCTATTCCGAGGATCAGTCCTGCAAGTGAGATAATATTAATAGACAATCCTACAATATAGAAGAATAACAGGCTGATAACCAGCGTGGCAGGGATGCTGAAGCCTATTATCATCGGCGATTTGGCATCCTTAAGGAAGAAGAACATAAGGAAGAAGGCCAGTATCCCCCCGGCAAGGAGGCTCTGCCTGAGGTTTGAAATCGAATAATCGAGCAGTCTGGTCTGATCCTGTGATAGCTCGAAATCCATCTGAGGGTAGTCCTGCCTGAAGATGTCGATCATCTCACTCATCTTTGCCTCGAGTGAAGCCATCTTAGCAGTTGATTCCTTAATGATCGCCAGAGAGACTGCCCTGTTACCATTGGAGTAATACAATCCCCTGGGGCGCTCCTGGCGGATGCCCACATCGGCAATATCTTTCAGTTGCAGAAGCCGGCCTCCTTTTTTGATATAGATATCCCTGACATCGTCGAGCTCTTTGAGATATGAGCTGAACTCAAGGTTGTAGAGATACTTGCCATCCTTGACAAGGATACTCCCGATATTTATATTGTTCAGCTGAACGGCCCGGGTGATATCATCGTCGGTTATGCCGAGGCTTCTCATTTTCTTTTCATCCGGACTGATATATATCTCACGCTGTATCTGTCCTGTGATATCAGCCATTGCAACCTCAGGAAGCTGTTCGATCCTCTTCTTGATGACTGTTTCGGCAAACTCGCTCAGCTCAATGAATTTCTCTTCACCTGCCTGCTTATCAGTAAGAGTTATATTAAGCAGGAATACCGGTATATCTGTTGCACTGGCTTTGATGATCCTTGGTCTTTCAAGATCGCGGGGAAGATAGTTCATGGCCCCGTCGATCTTTTCGTTTACTTCCATGAAAGCCAGGTTTATATCATTACCATATTTGAATGACAGTCTGATCAGTGCACTGCCGTTACGGGATTCTGATTCGATATTATCTAATCCTGGTACCTGGAGGAGGTTTCTCCGCAGGATACTGACAACCGTATTCTCAAGCTCCCTGGCGCTCACATCCGACCGTGATACGGCAACAGTTATCTCGGGAATATCAATATCTGGCATCAGCGATACCGGCAGCCTCACAGAAGCTACAATACCGAGCATGATCAGTGCCAGGAAGGTCATGATCACTGCTACGGGGCGCGTTATTAGGAATTTTACCATTTTTCTGTTATTGTGAAATCATTCTGGTTTATATTGCTCAGGGCTCAGGGCTCAGAGCTCAGAGCCTTGTGCCTTTTAAGCATGATAGGCTGATACACAAACAACCCTATCATGCTGAACACCAGTCCGCTGATGGTACCTGCCGCCAGCGCAAACCAGAATCTCTCATCCCTGCCCGTCAGCAGGAAGGGAATAAGCCCGACAATAATGGCCAGATTGGTCAGGACTATCGGGATCATCTTACCGTTGAATGCCTTCAGGTAAGCCACCCTTTGTGGCAGTCCAGGTTTACGTCTGCGTAAGCTGTTATAGTCGTTCAGGATGTAAAGAGTGGCATTCACAACAATACCGCAAAGCAGTATCATTGCAGCAAAAACCCCTTCATCGGGTGTGATCCTGAAAAGATGAAATGCAAGAAAGACACCAATGAAAGAGAACGGGATAAGGCTGATAACAGTAAAAGGTTGTTTGAACGATTCAAGCAGAATGGTACAGATGAAATAAATGATAAGTATTACCAGGAAGATAAGATAATAGTTATTTTTCCCCTGGTTCCACGAAAAGGTATATGATGCTCTCTGAGCCTTATAGCCAAGGGGCAGCAATGCATTTGTTTCATCAATGTTCCTGTCGAGTATCATCCTGCCAAGCTCGGCATTTCCTATAAAATCATAGCCTACAGTTATTACATACTGCTGATCCTCACGGCTTATAGTATTATCGGTTACCTCACGCGAAACAGAGGAAAAATCCTTCATTTTAACATATGATCCGGCATGAGTCTTAAGTGGCGCATTGATAAAGCTCCAGTAATCGTACTCATCCGACTGAAGTGATTTCAGGCTGACCGGCGCCAGTACATCATTGATATATACAGTCTGAAAAGGAGACGCACTTCTTGAGAACCGCCGGGCTTCATTATATGCAAATGCCACATCCGAACTGCTTTCAGTAAGGTAATACTTGTCCATCTCCAGGCGGTTCCTGTACACTTTTTTATTTCTTCCGCCTATAATATATCCGTCTGTTATGGTTCCCAGAAGGTAAACCTCTTTTATCCTTCCCTTGCCACTGCTGATCAGCCTTTCCTTCAGCGAACTGGCATATCCATATAGTTCATCGTAATTATAACCCTTCATCACAACCTTGTATGAAGTTATTATATAGTCGCTGTAAACCTGGTTGCTGAATGCTTTGCCGACACCTGACACCATGGCATGATAACTGCCTATACCGTTCATATAATCCTCAATCCTGATCTTTAAGATGAAAGGAAAGATCGTAAAATCATGTTCCGGTTTAAAAGTGATTGATACTGTTGCTTCATCCGCGCTGTAAATACTTGTTGTGAACATATCGATCTCATCATATGCTGCAAGCATGTTCTCCAGACCGGTGCAGGTAGTGTTAAGATCTTCTATGGTAAGTCCCTCCTCGCTCAGTCCTATCTCAACCCTTAGCCTTGTCCGCTGTACCTCATCGGAACCGCCATAATAATAGAACCGGCTGTTTTTTGCCTTCTCATTGAAAAGCCTGAATGTACCCCCAAGAACTTTGTTTACAACTGGCTTTATGTCCTGGACATATTTCCTGTTTCCAAGTGTTTTGTTATAGAGTCTCTGGAGTTTTGTTATTTTCTCATCCTGCGGTTGATTGCTACTGCTTTTCGGAAGTGAATCAGGAAGGTAAAAGACAGGCAGTCCGAAAATCAGTATTGCCACAATGATGAAAGCAGCCCTGTACTTTATTATGAAATCAATGCTTTTCAGATATCTTTTTGACAACCTGACTGTTCTTCTTTTCCTTCTGATAACCATGGCACTGAACCTTGGGGCGAGCCTTATTTTTTCAAGTAGCGAAGGGATAAAGAACAGTGCAACGGCAAGTGATACTGACAGGTTGATGATTACCACAGCGGCAAAATCCGAAAGGGTTACCTTTGAAGCTTCATCGAGGAAGAAGATGACGGCCAGGGCACCGATAGTGGTAAGTGTTGCTGCAAGAAGAGATATGCCTACTTTCCTGTTTTTATGATACCTGATATGATCAGTCATCACAATTGTATTATTGATGATGATGCCAAACGAGACAGTTATTCCTGCCAGGGAATAAAGGTGGATCTCCAGCTTAAAGAGATAGTAAAAGATAAAAGCAATTAATATATTGGCTATCAGGCTGATGGCTATGATAAGAAGGTATTTGAACTCGCGGCTTATAAGCAGGACAAAGAGCAGCAGCAGGATAACTGAGAGTACAGCTCTGAAAATATTCTTCGTTATCTCTTCTTTGAGATAGATGGTATTATCCATGGAGGTTCTTATGCTGTAGCCTGGTGGAAGCTCCTTTTTGATCTGCTCAATCTTCTCTTTTACGGCTTCGGCAACTGTGATATTGTTAACATTCTTTGCTGCACTGACGTTTATATTGATCGTATTCAGCCCGTTGATCCGGAAATATCTTTGTGCCCGTTGATCCTTCAGCTTGATGCTCGCCACATCGGTAAGGTGAATTATCCTTCCTGATACTTTGGCCACAGGTATGTCGGCCCACCTGAATGATTGCGCGTTATTGCCTTGCAGGGTAAGATAGGTTCTTTTCTCAAGCCCGCCTTCCATGATCTCAGTAGCGCCTCCAATCTCCATTTCGAGCAGATAGCTGTTAATCGAGCTGTTTATTGCCGAAGAACTTATACCCATAGAGGTAAGCTTCTGCTGGTCGTACATTATCTCCCATTCCATGGGTGTGGCACCGGAGATATCAACGCTGTAAACGCCTTCAACAAGAGAGATCACGGGTTTGATTTGTTCATCTGCAAGGGTATAGATATATGAAGTGCTTGCATTGCCGTTAACCTGGAAGCTGAGGATTATTGAGCTCCACTGGTCCTGCGGCATATTCATGGTGATAACAGGGTAGGAGACCCTTTCGGGAAGCCTCTTTCGGGATTCCCGCAGGAGTGAGGCAATTTCGAATCTTTTGGCTCTGAGGTCGGTATTTTTATCAAACTCTACTGTTATACTTCCCGTTTCGTTGTTTGTTGTTGAGGATACTTTTTTTACGCCGGTAACTGTCGAAAGCACACCTTCGAGCACTGTTGTAACCTCCTGTTCAACAACGCGTACAGGTGCTTCAGGCCAGTTCCAGCTTATGGTGAGCGAGGGAAGGTAGCGGGTAGGATTGAGCTGCAGCGAAAGCAAAGGTATCATTGCCGCACCTACAATGATCAGCATCACAAAGAGGATGTTAACAGTGAAGGTGGATAAGAATGAACTGTATTGCCTGTTGCCCTTCATTCCTCCCTTACGATTGTTTCGTGTGCAAGGTTAACATTACCACTGACGATCACCAGGTCGCCCGGTTCAAGTCCCTCTTTTATTGAAAGGCTTGTACTGCTCTCAAATTCAACGGTCACATATTTCCAGATAGCCAGCGAGTCCTCCCGTACAAAGATCACATCTTTACCCTGGCGTATGACAAGAGCCTCTTTGGGTACTACCAGCCGGTTCGGAACAGGTTTACGGATAACAACTCTTACGTTCATGCCATCAATAAGCCGGCTGTTGTTACGGAACTCAGCTTTCACTTTAACCATACCGTTTTCATCTACAAGGGGGTTTATCTGTGTTATCCTGCCTGTTATATTGGTGCTGTCGTTGATGAAGGGGATGATACCTACAGGCATACCCTTGCTTATAAAACTATATTCCGATTCGATAATCGGGAACTCAACTTCCATTACCTCATCGAAGATTATGGTACACAGGCTCTGATAATTCTGACTGGGATTAAATACTTTGGCCTCCAGGTTGGCAACAACACCGCTCAGCGGGGCATGGATTCTTGTGTTATTAAAATTATACTCAGCTTCTGTAAGTGCAGTTATTGCATCGTTAAGTCCGCTCCTGATGCGAGAAGTTTTTATTTTAGCTGATGAAAGTCCGGTAGTATCGGTTGTTGAGAAATTGCTCAAAAGGTCATCTTTGAAATTGATCTCTGCTCTTTCGAGCGACTGACGGGCACGGGTGAGCTGAGTCCTGTGTTCAAAATCCTCGATTACTGCCAGCAGGTCTCCGGCTCTTACTTTCTGCCCGTTTTGAATGTACAGTTCATTGATTATTCCGTTTACTTTGAACGGGACAACAGCTTTTTTCGAAGAATAAGCTTTACCATTGCTTATCAGCTCGTGGTAGAATGTTGAAGGTTCCAGCCTGACTGTTTTAACAAGAACTGCTTCGGGGCGTGATGAACGGCGAGCCATCTCCTCGAGGTTCTCAGCCGTTTTTTGTTTGCAGGAGAATAATAATGTAATAATCAATAACAGAGTAATATGGCATCTTGATTTCATCTTTGTTGGGGACTGTTAAGAAGGTTTATTATAACAAATTATAAAATTAAAACACTTTTATGGTATAATAAACCTTTTTCGACTAAAATTTTCGTTGATGACTTAATTTTAGTTCATTTTTACGAAGTTGCGGTACATTGGTGCAATGATCTATAGGTACAGACGTAATTCATTGTTGCGGATTGCTTCGTCTTCCGCTATGCGGAATCCTCGCAATGACCATAGTTTTTAGTAAATACAGTGCCACACGAATTACATAATTACCTTATCTGCATTGTCATTGCGAGTCCCGTGAAACGGGAAGAAGCAATCCCTGGCTTTAATCACTACATTAACTTATCGGAATTAATGTTGAAATCCTGACATTAATCTGGACCGTCGTCTGCAAACACGGCGCACCGAGTGATGAGTGCTTTGCCCACCATAGCCTGGGGGAGGTTGAGGTGAGCGTTTTCAAGCTTACCAACCGTCTGCTACGACTGGAGGTCGGAGCATAAGCAAAGGCTGGATTCAGTGTTCAATGTTCATGATCAGGCAAGTATAAAAAACGACAAACGTTTAAACGCAAAACGAAAAAAGCACCTCCTTCTCCGTCGGTTGACGGATACGGCGGACGAAGGAAACGCGAAATGCGAAAATTTTATATCTTTGACAGATGACTATCAGGGATGAAATATCAAAAAAAAAGAAAGAATTCTTTTTTCTTTGCAAGAAGCATGATGTAAAATACTTATATGCCTTTGGTTCATCTGTTACAGATAAATTTGATGTTACTAAGAGTGACATTGATCTGCTGGTAGAAATAGATTCAAAAGACCCTATTGACAGGGGAGAAAAATTACTTGAATTATGGGATTTGTTTGAGCTTTTTTTCCGAAGGAAAGTAGATCTGCTTACTGATTCTTCGATACGGAATCCCTATTTGAGAAACAACATTGACTCAACAAAAGTTTTAATTTATGACGGATCAGAGCAAAAAGTACTTGTCTGATATTCTGCATGCAATTGAATTAATTGAGTCTTTCACATCTGACACATCTGATTTTAAGGATTATGCTGGTGATTTAAAAACTCAAAGTGCTGTCGAAAGACAACTTGGTATCATTGGAGGAGCAGTAAATAAATTTGAACAACTGTTTCCGGAATCTGTTCTTGAGAATGCAAGTAAAATCGTAAGCTTTCGTAATAGATTGATTCATGCCTACGATACTATCGATCCTTCAATAATCTGGGCAATTATAAAAAAGCATTTGGATCCTCTTAAGGATTCTCCAGATTTAGAAAATACTTTACCGATTTCATTATAATCTAAAACATAAACAGATTCTGTATTCTCATCTACAGTAAACATATAATTATAAACATATTCTCCAGGACCTCTTCCTTTACTTCCGATTTTCCTAAGTGTTTTTCCTATTCTATCAAAAACCAGTACTCCAATATCTTTTACAGATAAAAATATTGAGTTGTTTATGAATTCGATATTATCATAAATCAGTCCCAGCGGATAACTATTATCCAGGGGAATATAGTTAATGTCATCAGCTATTTCGGATAAGGTGATTTCATTCTCTTCAAGTGATCTCGGGTCAAATTCATAAAGACCATTATCCGGCGATTTGCACGAAAATGCAAGTAAAGTCAAGAGGAACAGATACTTTAATTTCATGCCGAGTTCATTTTATAAAAGATGCAAAAGTTATAGCCTATTTCCCTTTGAAAGTCACGAACATTAACACCGGATTATCAAATACACTCAAACTATCAGCCAGTTTTTCAAGCTCCTTTTTCTTTTCAGGATATTTAGGCACACTATTTTTAAAATCATCACTTGCCACGTGGTTTTTTAATTCATCTGCCTTCACCCACATAAACAATGTCGAATCATTTACCATTCCTGTAGGAAAAAACCTTGGACCACAATCAATATCATTATAAAGCCCAGAGGTAAATAAAGGATTATCTGTATTCGATGGTTTGCATAGGACTAATTCTTTTGAATGTTTGGAGTAAATGCCCAAGATATAGTTTGTATTAAGCCATATAACATCTTGTCCTGGGAATGGAGATGGCTTTGGTGTTAATCTCTTGGCAGGAAACTGATTTCCAAAAAGGAATTTTAGAAGCAGATAATCTTCTGTTTGAAAGATCTCAAAAGGAGTCTTATGGCTCCATAGAATATCAGCAATTGGAAATTTTAGCCTATCAGAATTAGAAATTTTAAGTTTCCCTAGATTGAAAACATATTTTGGAAATAATTCGTAGTATTTATCCATAACATATAGAGTATCATTAACATATTCCTTAAACCATAAAGAGCCATTAAATTTATATATATGAGCAAAATCTGTTATAAAATTATGTGCCGCATGTTCGCTTTTGAATACATCATAGTTTTTAATTTTTTTCTTAATGACACCTTGTTTGTTGATTATCATTGCTTTGTATTCAATTCGTCCAGTGGTATTGGGTATATATCCAAAAATCAATGAATCATTTAATAGATGCCAGACTTCCAAAGAATGATTTTCATTCAGAAACAAACTTTTTGAATACTTTTTAACGAAAGAACCATCTATATTATATTCAAGCAAATCATGCATAGATTGTATAAATATTTTTCGATTTTTGCCAGTCTCCAATCCTATATTTGTTATAAACTGATATTCTTTAGGCCCTTTGCCTCTGTTACCAATTTTTGCGATAAAATTCCCATGTAAATCATACAAAAGACAATTATGTCTATCTGAAATCAAAATTAAGTCACCAGAAACATCAATTTCAGAAATACCAAAAAGTGGAGGATTTTCAACATTTTCAAGGGGGATGTACCGTATATCATCTGTAAACTGGCTTAAGTTTATAATCTTCATATTGTTGATATTAGCTTCAATGTCAACAACCGGCAATGATTTATTCTTGTCTTTATTTTCGTTGCAGGAAGACAAAATCAGGTATTGCAGAAGAATGATGAATATTATGAAGTTGTTTTTCATTGCGTTGATGTATCATTAATTTCCTGAAACAAACAAAATAATCATAGTCATTTGTTTTCTGTTTATTACAGACTATGTAATTACAGCTTGCAAGACCATATTACGGGAGGTGTTACTCGGTTAAAAGAGTCTGGATACGCTCAAGGAGATTTTCCACAGGTTCGAAATAGGGCATGGTTTTTTCTTTATCCAGATTATAAAAATCTCCGTAGTCACCTTTTTGTCTGAGATCAAATATTTTTACAAATGCTTTACCCAGCTCTTTATCAATCAATTCCGTTTTTATGAAATGCTGAGTAAACAGATGTTTTAATCCTGAATGGGATGTGGCATTAAGGCTATTCTTGTAAAGCAGAGCTGAAATAGCATAGAAGCAAACATAGTAGAGTCTGTTAATCACTGAGTTCCAATGCCCATTGTCTGCCAAAAGCTTTGCAGCTTTTAACGTTTCCTTTGCGCCTTCAATACGATAATCTATAAAGTCTTGTTTAAGTGACTTACTCATAATATTACACCCTCCCTTTTGATATTCTGATAAAGAGGAGTTACTTTATGTTTTGTTCTCCAGTCTCTTTTATTATAAACGAAAAGGGATATTGCTTCTCCAGTCTCTATTTCCAGATCAAAGAGCTTTTCTCTGAATAAATCTTCAGCTTTGGATGTATCAGAACCATCTATCAGAATCATAAGGTCCCAATCAGAATCTTTCTTTGCATCATCTCTTGCTCTTGATCCAAACAATATCACCTGAGCTTTAGGATCGATCATCCTTATTTCTTTAAGAATACGGCTGGTTATATATGATTCTTTTTTCATCATGTTACAAATCTACAAAAATATTGAGAGTCGAGATGTTAACTCACCTCTATGTTATAGCCGGATTTCATTACTGCAGGTAACTAATAGGATCGATATAGTCAGAAAAATGATGGATCTGCTTTTCATTGCATTGTCCGTATTAGCAAAGTAAAATTTTATTTCTCAATTAGTTACTTTATTGTTTTGGAGTAACGGCAATCAGAACAGGATTATCAGTTTCATCGAGCGAGTTAGTTAGTTCTTCCAAAGCTTTTTTCTTTTCCGGACTTTTTACAACTGAATTTTTAAATTCTTTGGTGGCGATATGTTTTTTTAAAGTAAGTGCATCTACCCATGAATATAAGATTCCATCACAACAAAATTTTGGTTCAAAATCAATTCCCCCTGAGATATCATCTTTTAACCATCCTGCTGGAGCATTTTGCTCTGTTGTTGTTCCAAATATATTATTCGTCCCTTTATCAAAGACTCTGAAGCAGGAAGTTTTTTCATAAAAAAATCTGTAAATCAAAAATCGTGAAGTCTCTATAATCGAATTAACCTGAAGATATTCAGACATTGTTTCTTCTGAGAAATTCGATAAAGCATCAGTAGTAATATGTTTCATATGTGAGTCTAAAATCAGGTGTGGCGTGATTTTATTGGAACGATCAAGCGTAAAAACAGTATCGCTCAGCCAATATTTAAAATTAAGTGAATTATCGGATTTAAAAAGTAAATTTTCAAATTTTGCAACAAACATCATTTTCGAATTCTTTGGATATTTATAATAGTTTGGTATGGCTTTAAGGGTGTCTCCATCAAGATTAATTAACAAGTATCGAAAAGGTTCATTCCCATATGATGAACCATATGAAAGTAAAATATTATTTTGATCCGGACTAAAATCAATAGATGCAGGTTGATCTTTTAAAATCAAAGACTTTGAATAAACAAATCCTTTTGGGGTCACTTTATAAAATACAATTTTTTTTGTTATTAGAATTATAAGTAGATCATTAACGGAGTTTAAATCAAAATCAGAGATATATTGATATTCTTCAGGACCCCGTCCCTGTTTATCAAGTTTATAGAGATACTGCCCCTTGTTATTAAAACACAAAATTTCAACAGGTGTGTAAATAAAAATTTTGTCATTCGAGGTTCTAAGATCGTAAACATATCGAATAAGAGAACTATCTAATGTTTGAATTGGAATATATTCAACATTTGATGCAAGATCAGAAAGGTTTAACATTTCTGATTCTGGTGATGAAAGCAGGTCGATCATATTACTTTTTCTGATATCATTCCTGCCACATGACCAGATGACAATTGTTAAGGTGATTAATAGTGCTGTTTTCATGGATATTAATTTTATGGTTTCATCATTTATGATTCGATACAGAAAGTCTTTAGTTTGTTTCAATATTTAAATGGACGACTTGCATCAATGCCAGTGTCCCTATAAAATTAAGACGAATAATTTAGTTGAACAACTATAATATTAATTTATTTGAAAAATTGTCATTGCGAATCCCTCCAACCAGCGGGTAAAAGCAATCCATAGCTTTGATCACTACATAACTTTCGCTAGCGCGGATTTGAAATCCGTGCTTTTTTTGTGTGATGATGGATTCAAGGTTCAAGGCTTAAGGTAAGGTGAAGAAAACGGAATAGAAAACGCTGAACGAAAAAACGATAAACGTGAAACGTCAGGATATGAATCTTTTCATTTCGGTTAGAAAATCTCTAACCTGTTCAATAAGAGGTAAAACCATTTCCTCATCAAAATCGAAAAAATCACCATAGTCTCCTTTCTGTCTGTAATCAAAAAGCTTGGAAAATATTTTGCCGTACCTGATATCTATCTTTCCCTGTTTGATAAACTCATTACTGAATTTAATCCTGGCTCCATCGTGGGTTTGAGTCTCAATTCCATTCTTCAGGAGTAAAGCAATTACGGCATAGAAGCAGGAGTAATAGAGTCTGTTTATAGCTGCGTTCCATTTCTTGTTCTTGATAAGGATCAGAGCTTCATCAAATGCTTCTTCAGCTCTTTTAAATCTGTATTTTATATAATCATCCTGATTCTCAATTGTCATAGGCGGATACCTTCTTTTTTAACATTTTTATAAAGAGGAGAAAAGACTAATTTTTTATTCCAGTAGTCTTTTGAATAGATAAATGTTGAGATAATTTGCCCCGACTCAATTTCCAGGTTGTACAGGTCATCTCTGAATTTGTCTTCGATCTCATTAGTGACCTTCATGCTATCAATAAGTATAAGAATGTCCCAGTCGGAATCAGGCCGATTGTTTCCTCTTGCTCTGGATCCAAAGAGAAAAGCTTCTGCATTTGGATCTTCCCGATAGATAATCTTCGAAATTTTATCAAGCAATGTGTCCCGTTTCATCTGAAAACTAATCTAATAGCAAAGATAAGATTTTTTGTTTTATCTGTTGCAGGATTATTTTTCATAGATTAGTTGTTAAAGTGCAAAAGCCGGACATCCTGACGTAAATTTATAATGGCTCAGCAGAGCAATGGCATAGTCGCCCAGAGGTACAGCCATAATTCATTGTTACGGATTGCTTCGTCTTCCGCTATGCGGAATCCTCGCAATGACCATAGTTTTTAGTAAATACAGTGCCACACGAATTACATAATTACCTTATCTGCATTGTC
>Ga0315544_1002567_pt1 | contig 12636 bp, 8 predicted proteins | sample SalMarSW160130MG_2_FD_202543 | JGI IMG/M metagenome (GOLD analysis project Ga0315544, IMG submission 202543) | Salt marsh sediment microbial communities from the Plum Island Ecosystem LTER, Massachusetts, United States - Salt Marsh Sediment SW1601-130 ... | reverse complement strand
TGTGTTTGAAGTTTCCCTCTTCTCTCATAATTCCCTTGACCTTAACTCCCATTGCCCGCCCCTGTAGGGTGGGAAACTCCTCTCTGGGAAGGTGGGCTTGATTGGTGGAGACAAGAGGGAGCGAGTTAGAGAGGGGGGGGTAGGCTTTTGCAGGGAGGAATTGACCTTGCCCATTTGAGGCCAGGGCCACCCATTGCCTCCTATATGGATTGCCATCAGGGGCCTTAGTGGTGTTCACATTGGCGATGTTTGAGGCAATGGCATTCATCCTCAACCTCTGGGCTAAAAGCCCGGAGCTACTTATCTCCATGCTGGTAAATAATCCTTCTATGGGCATATCTTCTCCTTGGCTTTCATAAATGGGGACACATACAAAAAACATACCAAGATGTATTCCCCTTAATCTTTTTCTATTTCCTTAAAAAATAAGAGGTTGGGAAACCTCAATTCCTTCGCTTTTGCCAAAGAGAGAGGAGGATGGGAAAAAAATTCCTCTCCTGGGAGACTAAATTTTCAGGCCTGTCAAAATGGGGGTCAACCCTCAGAAAATAGATTTTTTATGAAACGGCCGGGACATCCTGACGCCAACTCAGGAACTCCTCACACACCCAACCCACAAATCGCCGATACCGCGCCTGCCCTTCTCTGCCAGCCCCACCAAACTGCTCCAGCATCCACGCTGTCTCCAGCCACTTCCATCTCCGCCTGGCTCCCATATACTGCCCATAGCTGCTCCAGGCATAGTCCCCAGGGCAGACCACCAGAGCGGCTCGCACTGGATTGAGATGAATGTATGGGGTCAATTCTACCAAATGGCTTTCCTTCTCCACCAATGTCGCCTTGTAACGTCCCTGGAAAAGATGCCCGTTTCGGCGGTGACGTCGGTTAAAGTAGACTGTGTAGGCCGTCTTCAGCCACTGCATCGCCATTCCGAGATTTCCTTTCGGGGTTTCAATCTGAAGGTGATAATGATTGGGCATTAAGCAGACAGCAGGCACCAGCAGACCGAATCTTTCCACAAAGAATGTCAATATCTATTTTATGAGGGTTGACCTCAATTCCCCCCCCCCACAATTTCCCCCCAAAAAATTCTTGACTTTACCTATGGGTCTGCTATATTAAGGTCGTTCTTTGATAAATCTTGCGTTCCTGGTGCCTTGTCAGGGTAAAAGGGAAGACGGTGAGAATCCGTCACAGCCCCGCTACTGTGATGGGCTACGAAAGCCAGCCAAGTCATTCAGGTGATTAGGCCTGATGACTTAAGAGAACCACTGTTCTGACTGAAGTCGGAATGGGAAGGTTTGGTTAGTAGGTTTGAAGCCCTAAGTCAGGAAACCTGCCGGGTTCGTCTAAAGTTCCAGAAACCTTCGAGGGTGAGGTTTGGAATGCGTTTTTCAGGGCAAAACCCCGACTCTCTTCTTAAGAAGGTCGGGATTTTTTATTGCATTAACCGCAGATGAGCACGGATAGACATAGATGCGACTAGAACAAACCCAGATATTTCTGAACTTAGCCGCCTTCGGCGGAACTTTTCTGACAGGATGAACAGGGTTTACATGATTTTTATTTATCCCGATCATCCTGTCCAATAGAAAAGGATTCTTATGTCATTAGATTTTGTTTGTCAGAGGAGGCAGATAATGGGAAGGGAGAAGACCTTAATCGGGATGCTTATCCTGTTAGCAATATCTTACCCCCTTTCGGACAGTTTGGCGCAGGATCTTGGTGACCCCTGGGCCGATTTTGTGGTTGCTTTTTCTCCCGGGCCAGGAGCTGGTTTTGGAGAACCATATTTTCCAGGCAATGTGCTTGGGCCACCGGATTCAATGGCCACATCTATTAGCCCCAGTAGTAGCGCTCGGGAACTTTTGTCCCTGGGAACAGGTGGGAGTATCATTTTGGGATTTATTGATAACATCATAGTGGACAAGGAAGGCTCCGATTTCACCGTCTTCGAAAACCCTTTCTATATAGGAGGAGATACCACCAAGTCCTATGCTGAGACGGGAATAGTGGCAGTTAGTCAGGATGGGATAAACTTCGTTGAATTTCCCTATGATCCCGAAACCCTCGCCGGACTGGCCGGAGTGACTCCAACCAATGGGGCCGAGGATCCCACTGATCCGACTGTCTCTGGGGGAGACTCCTTCGACTTAACCGAGGTAAGTTTGTCCTTTGCTCGTTTTGTCAGGATTACCGACGCGGATAGCCTGGTTCAGGATTCAGGCCCCTCCTTCGATCTGGATGCTGTAGTTGCCATCCACTCATCGAGTGGATATAGGGGAGGTGATGATAAGATCCTGCCAGGCTCCTTTCTCTTGGCCCAAAATCACCCTAATCCGTTTAACTCCTCCACCCTCATCCGCTACCGCCTGTCGGCGGTCGGCCGTCCGCACACCGCCGTCACCCTCCGGGTCTGCAACATCTTAGGCCAGGAGGTGAGGACCCTGGTGGATGAGCCACAGTCGCCAGGAGAATATACCGCAATCTGGGATGGAAAAGAGAGCCTGGGGGGAGAGTTGGCCGGCGGGGTATATTTTTGTAGGTTAAAGGTGATAGGTGATGGGTTAAAAGTTACAAGGGCGAGGAAGCTCGTGCTGATCAGATAGAGATAGAGATGAGAGACCTCTCCGCCCAAAACTAAAGAAGATGGATGATAACAAAAGAGTAGGGCTTCGATTCCTGAGCCTGGCAGGAACAGGTTTATCGAACCCGCAAAACTACGAAGATTCACTTCCACCAACCTAAAGAGGATGGGAGAGGTTTTGAAGACCTCCAATCCCTTGTCTTACGAGTTTTGTAATAGGTAACCTATCTCAAAGCAAGGAGGTGAGGGAATGCATATTTAAAAGACAGTCCTCTTGCTTCGTAGCCAAAAATCAATACGAAGCGCTAACCTTAAACCATAAATTAGACTAAGGAGGGAAAACCATGAAGGGGAACCTGTTTCTCGCGGTGATTTTGCTCATTGGAGTTGCCGTAATAAGCTCCAAGGCAGGGAATCCAAAGACAGCCTGGGTGGTGAATGGGGCTTCATCATCGGAGAATTTGTCTCGAATCAACTTAGAGACAAACGAGGTCTTCAACGATGTGGTCAGCGTGGGGAAGACCCCCAATTAAATTGTGATAAGGGGGAACAAAGGGTATGTGGTCAACTCGGATCGGGCATCAAACAACATCCAGATCGTCAACCTGGATGCCGACAGCACTGAGGGATACATCGAGATGACCCAGCCCTATAGCAACCCCTGGCATGTGGCCTTTCTCAATGACACCATCGCTTATGTGACCAACTTCAATGTTAATACCGTTTCAGTGGTGAATGTCATTGCCCGAGAGGTCACCGATACGATAGAGGTGGGCATTGGGCCAGAGGGCGTGGCTGTGGTAGGGGATAAGGTCTATGTAACCAACACGGAGTGGGATACTTCAACGGGGACCTATGGACAGGGGACTGTCTCCGTCATCGAGTCAACCACAGACTTGGTGGTGAAGGTTATTAATGTGGGCATTAATCCGCAGGATTTGGCCCTGGATGCTGATGGTGAGCTAAATGTCGTCTGCACTGGAGACTACTGGTTGATCCCGGGGAGGATATATGTGATCAATACGGTAAGCGACTCGATTGTAGACAGCATCGCCATTGGTGGAGCACCGACAGCCATAGCCATCACCCCTCGAGGCATAGCTTATCTGGCGGCCGGAGGCTGGTACCCCAGCGACTACGGTTTTGTCTATGCTTTTGATACTGAAACCAATCAGGTGCTGCGAGGCCCTGACGATCCTATTCTGGTAGGGAAGGGGACTTTGGGGATCGGCTGTGACAAGGATAACTACGCCTACTCATGTAATTGGACGGCCAATACTGTCTCCCAGACAGACACCAATAATGTGGTGGTGCGGACTTTCTCGGTCGGCGATGGCCCGGTGTCCATAGCTATCCGTCCCTCCAGCGATTCCACCTGGGTGGCAGAGCAGAAGGAGGATTTGGTTCCCAAAGATTTTGCGCTTTTGCAGAATTATCCCAACCCCTTCAACCCAGTCACCCAGATCGCTTACGGCTTGCCAAAAGGCTGTTGGGTCAAACTGGAGATCCATAACCTGCTGGGCCAGCGGGCGGCCACTTTGGTGGATGAATACGAGAAAGCAGGGCAGAAGAGGGTCTCTTGGTATGCCTCATATTTTGCCAGCGGGGTTTACTTCTGCCGCCTGAGAGCTGGAGATTTCATCCAGGCAAGAAGGATGGTCCTTCTGCGATAGTTCTTGTCAGATTTGGTTAGATCTCACCCGATGAAACAGCTTATCCTCCTATCAAGAATAGGTCTCTTCACTCTTCTGACCTTTACCTCAGGCTGGTGCCAGTCGGTGGTGAAGATAACGGGGGTGGTTCGGGATCGAACCACCTACAAGCCCCTTTATGGCGCCAATATCGTGGTAGAGGGCACCGGCCTGGGGACCTCTTCTGATGAATGTGGACGATGGGTGATCGAGAACCTCTTCGTGGGCGAATACACCATAACTGCCAGCTATATAGGATATGAGAGCCAAACCAAGCCTGGAGTTAAGGTGAGCCTGGATCGCCCGGTGGAGGTTGATTTGAATCTTCAGCCCAAGGTTATTGAGCTGCCAGGCATTACCGTCACCGCCAGCCGCATACGGGAAGAGCAAACAGCCTCGGTGGTGATTATCACGGCTAAGGATATTGAACAGACCAACGCTCAGAACCTGGGGGAGATCCTCGCGCAGGTTCCAGGGATCGAGATTCAGGACAAGGGAGGGGAGAAGAGGGTCTCCATCCGCGGCAGTCGCCCAAACCAGGTGCTCATTCTGCTGGATGGCATCAAGCTCAACGATGCTATGATCGGGCAGGTGGATTCGGCTAATATCCCCTTGGGAATGGTGGAGAGGGTTGAGGTCATTAAGGGTGGAAGCTCGGCTCGTTTCGGTGCTGGGGCCATCGGTGGCGTCATCAATATCACCACCAGGAAGCCATCCCAGTCCCAGATAACCCTACAGGGGGGAGTCGGGGCATTTGGCACAACTAACTGGGCCCCAACTTTCTCCGGTAGTCTGAAGAGACTGGGGTATTTTGTCTCCTTTGAACAGCAGAAAAGCGAGGGGGATTACCCCTACTTCTACGAGCGATCGGATGGAACCTTAATTAAGGAAGATCGAATTAACGCTGACTTTTTCTCCAACTGTGGGTTTGGTAAATGCAATTACCAAGGGGGAATTTATGAGTTTGAATTACACGGTTATCGGTTCCGCTCGAAGCGGGGATTGCCGGGACTGATCTTTAGCCTCACCCCTTATGCCAGGGCGAAGACAGATCGGAACATCTTGGGAGGTCACTGTGGCGCCCATTGGAGGCGGGTGCAAGCAGATATTCACCTGAGCTATTATAGGTCAACCACAGAATACAGTCACATCTACCCTCCTGATGTCCCTCTGAGGTATCGCACTGTCCCTCGATACCACTCTAAGAGTTGGCTGACCGACTACCAGCTAAGATTTACCACCCAGGTTTTCCCGCAGGGGTTGGGGACTCTTCGCTTTGGCTACGAAGGGAACTGGACCCACTATACCGATGAGGATCTAATTCTGCCCTCTAATGAACCGATAGGGGAGACCATGGATTACACCCTTGGGATCTGGCTCTATGATGAACTGAGGTTTCCCTTTCTTATAGGGTTTAAACAGGGGCTATTGACCTCAGCGTTACGCTATGACCAGATTCGCGTTAAAAACCAGGGGACAAGTAGATACGAGAGGCAATGGAGCCTCAAGTTAGGCCTACTTCTTTGGCGAGGTAAACTGAATAGGGTGGGGCTTAAGGCCAATCTCGGTCGTTCATTTCGTCCCCCAACTTTCGCTGATCTATTCTACCAGGAGTATCGGGTTAAGGGCAAGCCGGACCTGAAACCCGAAAGGTCCTTCTCCTCCGAACTCGGAGTGAGCATCGAGTGGCATATCTGGGGTGAATTTCAAGCAGAGATCACCCATTTTTATAACAAGGTGGATGATCTCATAAGCTGGCGACTTGGCTCCTTTGCCACCTTCTCTCCCTTTAATACCGATGCTGAGATATCTGGAGAGGAGTACGGGTTGAGCTGGCAGAGTCCCGACGAGATCTTTGGCTTGCGCTGGAGTCAGACTCATCTTAAGCCGATCAACAAAAGTGGAGAGAGAACGACCCACAACAGGGACCTTCCTTACCGTCCTCGAGGGACTACCAAAATCGGAATGGATTTGAACTACAGGATCTTCCAACTCCAATACCGGCTGAGGGTAATCGGTAAGAGATTTGTCACCGAGGCCAATACTGTAGAGATGCCCGGGTATGGGGTGGATGATCTCACGGTGGGGGTGAAGCCAAGGATCAAGGGGGTGGATATTCAGATCAGGGGTTCAACATACAACCTAAGGAATGTGAAATACGAGATTATGGAACGGGCCCCCCTCCCCCCACGGGAGTGGAGGATCGGACTGACCCTAAAGAGGGCTCTGAGATGGGATTAACCAATAGGGATTTTTTACCTTCAACGGTTTAACCTCCCGCAGGTTTCAAACCTGCGGGAGGTTAAACCAAACACACCAAAGGAGGGGACTGTGGGAAACATAGTTACAAAAATCACATTGATGATCGGAGTTTTGTCTCTGCTCATCTTGACTTCCGTTCTTTATGGGGGGAATATCCCCCGCACCTTGTATGTCTTAAATGGGTTGGGGCGAACCCTTTCCAAGATGAACCTACAAACCTTTGAGATCACCAATGACCTTCTCCAGGTGGGGGATATCCCCAATCAGGTAGTTGGTTTCGGAGAGAGAATCTATGTGCTCAACTCCACGCCGCCGGAGATTATGGTGATCAATCCCCAAAATGAAAGGGTGGAGAAACGAATTGGCTTAGCCGAGGGGAGCAATCCCTGGTTTATGGCAGTTGTTGAATCTAACAGGGTTTATGTGACCAACTACTTGGCTAATATCGTGTCGGTTGTTGATTTAGAGAGTGGTTTAGTGGTGAAAGATATTCCCGTTGGAGTTGGGCCCGAGGGAATCTTGGTGGTGGAGAACACAGCCTTTGTGGCCAACACCGGAGGGTATCCAGATTTCGCATCTTCCTCGGTCTCCCTCATTGATCTTGTTACTGATGAGGTGACTACAACCTTACCTATGCCCAGTAATGCTCAGGATTTAGCCTTGGCTTCCGACGGAAGGGTTCATGTGGTCTGTTCAGGGCTCTGGGAGGCCAATGCCGGCAAGGTCTGTGTTATAGACCGCTGGGCAGGACCGGATACGACACCGGCGGTGGTGGATACCATCGAACTCGGCGGTTGGTCGGGGGACATAGCAATTATCCAGGAGGGCAGAGGCTATCTCCCCGACTGGGGCGATGAGGAAAGTGGCTTCCTCTGTAGCTATGACACCTACACTGGGGATGTCTATCATAACCGGGACAATCCAATCCGCATTGGCAAGGGGGCAATGAGGGTTCTCTACGATGGGGAAGAGGATGTGATCTGGGTAAGCAATTTTAGTGATGACACAGTGCAGAAGTTCAATCCCCAAAACGACTCGTTGATGGCCACCTATGGCTTTGGCGATGGGCCTCAGGATATGGCCATCTACGGTGGAGCGGATTTTGTTGACGAAGCCAAAGATATCCCCCTCCCCAGCGGATTTGCTTTGGAACAGAACTACCCCAATCCGTTTAACTCCGCCACCACCGTTCACTACACCATCCCCCAGGTTATAGGTGAAAGGTTTAAGGTGAAAGGGGTTCCTAACACCTCTCTTCTAATACCTATAACCTTAAAAGTCTACAACATTGCTGGGCAAGAGGTGAGGGCCCTGGTGGATGAGGAGAAAGGACCTGGGAGATACTTCCTTCTCTGGGACGGTAAGGATTCAGGTGGCAACCCAGTTGCCAGTGGAGTCTACATCTGCAGGTTAGAAGTCGAAGAACAAAGGGCAAAGAAAGTGCGGAAAATGTTGTTGATTAGGTAAGCGGGTTTATCCCAGCTTCTCTCTGTAAAGGGCACATCCGCGGTCTCATGGGTGTGCCTAAAATTTTCTCCCTCCGCTTTGCCCCCTTATTTTGTCCTTTTATGGAGGGATAGTGCAGGTCATCGAAAAATCGTTGCTTCCCCAGGCAGTTTCGTTATATTGTAACCCGAGAACAATGGCTCACCATGGATAATCACGAACTATACACTGAAAAGGAACTTAGTTCCCTTTGGTCGCTAACTTCTCCAGACGGTCTCACGACCCTATGGCGCTCCGCAATCCTGTGCTCGCTCGGATTGCTCCGCTGTCACCCTTGAAGGGGGCATACCCCCTTCAAACATCCCCCGATGTTTCGGAATTTCTTAGAAATTCCGAAACGTCAGGGATCAGTTTTCAGGGCTCAGGAATAACTATCATAAACTTCATTTTCAATTTTCAATTCTTAATTGTTTTTCCCCGTGAGATTCCGTGGTGAACTGTTACAAATTTGGAGGCCAGGATGTGGAATTACATCATACTTGCCGGCATCTGGATTGGTATCCTCACCGAATGGCTAATCCCTGTCGTCCGCAAGCATATTGTTTATGAGATCTATGAAGCCTGCCGACTGGGCCTCTATTTTACCTCGTTTCTCTTAAACTGGTCCTGGGTAAAGATGGAGATTCTCCCCTTACGGATTTCCGGATTTATCCTCTTTGTCCCTGCAGCTTTCTTTGTGGGCTTTGGGTTTGTTAACCTCAAAAGTAAAGGCAAACCACCATCCGGCTGGGAGGATACTACCGGTATGATCGAAAGTGGTGTATACCACATCGTCCGCCATCCCCTCTATCTGGGCTCTGCTTTATTGGCGGTAGGGGTAATATCTCTCATCCAATCATTACCAACGACCGTATTGGGGATAGTGGCTGGCTTCTGTTTCTGGATGGCCTCCAAGAAGGAGGATGAATTTGATATTAAGAAGTTCGGAGATGGATACAGAGAATATATGAGAAAGGTTCCGAGGTGGAATTTTCTCAGGGGATTGAGGAGATTATGGTAGAACAAGGCCCCCGCATCTACAACCTCTTCCCCCTTCTGGTGGGGTCTATCACCCAGTGGGAGGAGGAGTTGGAGAGGATTGCGGGAATGGGTTTCAACTGGGTATATATAAACCCCTTTCACTACCCCGGTTTTTCCGGCAGTCTCTATGCGGTGAAGGACTACTACCGGATAAACCCTCTCTTTCTGGGGGATGCAAATGCCGAGCCATTTGAGCTTTTACAGAGATTTCTCCAAAAGGCTGAAGGGTTGGGCCTCTCTGTGATGATGGACCTGGTGATCAACCATACGGCAAAGGATTCTGTCTTAGTCAAAAAGCATCCGCAATGGTTCAAGAGAAATCCTGACGGCTCCATCAAGAGCCCCTGGGCAATTGATCCTGCCGATGCCCGCAGGGTAACCGTCTGGGGTGATCTGGCGGAGATTGACTACGGAAACCATACTGTGCAGAGGGAGATTCTGACCTATTGGCAGGATTTGGTGAAGTTCTACATCGGGCTTGGGTTTAAGGGGTACCGCTGTGATGCCGCCTACAAGATCCCCTCAGATCTCTGGTCGTTGCTCATCAAGGGGGCAAAATCTCTCTGCCCTCAGATTAGCTTCTTTGCCGAGACCCTGGGCTGTAGGCTAAGGGAGGTGGAGGCCCTGGCCCATTCGGGGTTTGATTACCTCTTCAACAGCTCCAAATGGTGGGACTTCCATCAGGAGTGGTTGCTCAAACAGTATGAGGGTTTCCGCCAGATCGCCCCTTCCATCAGCTTCCCGGAGAGCCATGACACCCCCAGGCTGGCTAAGGAGGTGGGGGGTAGAGTGAAAATTGTTAAACTTCGCTATCTCTTTGCCGCCTTCTTCTCCCAGGGGATCTTGATGCCCATTGGCTATGAGTATGGTTTCCAGAAAAGATTGAATGTGCTGCGGACCAGGCCATCGGACTGGGAGGAGCCAGCTCTTGGCCTTACCAAATTCATAACTGAGGTTAACCTAATGAAGGCTTCCTGCCCCGTCTTAAATGAGGAGGGCCCCATAGAGAGGCTCTCTCAGGTTAAGGATCCAGTAGTTATTCTTGTAAAGAGTTCGGAGAGGTTCCCTGGCAAGGTTTTGGCCCTGATTAACTCCGATACGAAGAGGCCCCACCAGGTTAACCTGAATCCCCAGGTTGTGGAGGGCTTTATAGAGGAGCTCACCCCTGAGATAGCTCAGGTGTCCTCATCCCTGCCGATGGAGTTAGAACCAGCCCAGATGAGGATTTACTATGTCCGCTGATCGCAAGGAGCTGGTCGATAGACTGGCCCCCCTCTGTGGCATCGAGCCAGAATACATCGATATCTGGGGAAACCACCATAGAACATCCCTTGAGACCAAGCTTGCCATCCTTAAGGCTCTGGGGCTGGAGACCCGAAACGAGGAGAGCCTGCGAGGGGAACTCTCCAACCTTGAGGAGAAAAGGTTTTTAGAGCCCGTTCTGGTCAGGACTCAGAAGGAACTCTCCAAGGGTTTCCCCATCTACCTTTCCGACAAATCCATCCCTCGGAATTTTGAGATAGAGATTTCCGGGGATAATGGGAAAATCTGGGGGAGGAAATTTGGGGAGGGAGATCAACCCCCCAGGGGGAAACTCGGCGTAAACTCTCACCGTCTCCCTCTGCCTTTGGACCTTCCCCTGGGCTATTATGAGCTGAAGGTAGTTGCGGCACCAGATGAAAGCCCAACCGGTAGTTTTCGCTTGGTCGTCTATCCAGAGACCGTTTACCTTCCGGAATTCCTTAGGGGGAAGGGGAAAACCTGGGGTATATTCCTTCCCCTTTATGCCCTCAAATCTGGGAGAAACTGGGGGGTAGGCGACCTGCAGGATCTGAGAGAGCTTATGGTATGGATGGGTAAAGAGCTCCAGGCTGGTTTTGTTGGGATAAATCCCCTCCATGCCATTAAGAATCGTCGGCCACATAACCTGAGCCCTTACTTCCCCTCTATCCGCAACTACCGCAACTTCATCTATCTGGATGTGGAAGGGGTCCCGGAATTCAGGGAGTGTCCAGAGGCTCAGAAGATGGTGAAAGGAAAGGATTTTCAGAGGGAGCTTGCGGCCCTGAGGTCATCCCCTCTGGTCGATTATGAGAGGGTGGCCTCCCTAAAGCTGAGGGTTTCGGAGCTCCTCTTTAAGAACTTCCTGGAAAAAGATCACCCAGGAAGGGCCCAGGATTTTTCCCGGTATCGGGAGAAAGAGGGGAAGGCCTTAGAGGAGTTTGCCACCTTCCAGGCCCTGAGCGAGCACTTCCCGGATCGGGTTTGGCCCAATTGGCCGAGAGAGTATAGAGATCCTAAGAGCGAGGAGGTGAGATCATTCCAAAGAAGCCACCAACGGCGAATCCTCTTCTACCAGTATATCCAGTGGAATATAGAGGAGCAGTTGGAACAGATCACCAGGGAGGCCCATAAATCGGGGATGCCCCTGGGATTATATGAGGATCTGGCCTTGGGCGTGGAGGGGTGTGGGGCCGAGGCCTGGAGCAATCAGGGGATCTTCGCTTTCGGAGCCGAGCTGGGGGCACCTCCTGATGAGTTCTTCCCCAAAGGGCAGAGGTGGGGCCTTCCCCCGGTTATCCCCGACCGCCTGAGGGAAGAAGGTTATCGGTCCTATATCCAAATATTGCGCCACAACCTTCCCTTAGGGGGGGCTTTGAGGATTGACCATGTGATGGGGCTCTTCCATAGCTTTTGGGTCCCCTCGGGAATAACCCCTAAAGATGGAGCCTATGTTAGAGGTCATCCAAGGGAACTTCTCAGCATTATGGCCTTGGAAAGCCATCTTCGCAAGACCCTGATCATCGGTGAAGATCTGGGAACGGTCCCTCCTCGGGTGCGGGCCGACCTAAAAAATTGGGGGATTCTCTCCACCAAGGTCTTCTACTTTGAGAGGGAAGATGACAGCCCCATCCCTCCGGAGCACTATCCGGCCCTGGCTCTGGCGGGGATAAACACCCACGATATGCCCACCTTGAGCGGATTTTGGCGGCTAAGGGACATAGAATGGAGGGAGAAACTTGGGCTCTACCCCCAGACGGAGATGGCTGAGGAGGAGAGGGGGAGGAGGGAGGCGCAGAAGAAGGCGATTCTCAAGGCCTTGAAGTCAAGGGGGCTTCTTTTCTCCAGGGCCAATTTGGAGATGGAACTCTTAAGGGCGGTGATCTCCTGGCTATCCCTTACCCCCTGTAAGCTATTGATCCTGAATATATGGGACCTCTTAGGAGAGGAGGAACAGCAGAACCTCCCTGGCACGGTGGAAAACCATCCCAACTGGTGCCAGAAGATCCCCTACGAGATAGAAAAGATAATTAGCGATCAAAGGGTAAGGGAATTGGCCGATCTGGTGAACTCGGTGCGAGGGAGGAGGCGGTGAAAAAGATCCTTTACATCTCCTACTACTTTCCTCCTTGGCCCAAACCTGGGGTGAAGAGGGGGCCCAGACTGGTCAAATATCTGCGTCAAAAAGGCTATAAGATAACCGTTGTCACCAAGGAGAAGGGAGCTAAGGGGGTCATCTCCTTTTCCTCCCCTGAGCCCACCAGCTCAGGGGAGGGGATAAAGAGAGGG
>Ga0315544_1002565_pt1 | contig 12642 bp, 12 predicted proteins | sample SalMarSW160130MG_2_FD_202543 | JGI IMG/M metagenome (GOLD analysis project Ga0315544, IMG submission 202543) | Salt marsh sediment microbial communities from the Plum Island Ecosystem LTER, Massachusetts, United States - Salt Marsh Sediment SW1601-130 ... | reverse complement strand
TTAGAAAGTTGGTTGATTAGTTGTTTTGTTAAGTACCTATTGAAAAAAGGTTTGTTAATAAGCCAAAAATATGGTTGCGATTTTGGCTGTTTTTATGACAGTCGGAAACGTAGGACAAAAGTCAAGAGCTGTTTTTGGACTAAAAATGAGGGTGGTGAAAAAATCTGCAAAAATTCTAAAAATTTGTGAAAAATTACACTATTATCGGTGCTTATAGTTATCAAAGGCTTTAAGGGCTAATTCTATCCAGGGCTGGTCCTTAATAAATTCAGCCAGGTCGGCAGAGATATGGTTTATTTCAGAGGCCAAATCTTTAGCGAATCGTTCGTCAACTTTTTTGCCTTTTTCTCTTGCCTTATCCAAATCTGCCAACTCTGCGATGCGAGTTTCCCTTGTTTGTATAAGGTTCTTAATTCCCCCTGCGATATATTTGGCCAACTTACTAAGAGCCTCATAGAAGATTTTTTCTAATCGTTTGTTGCCTGGGGCTGGTTGGCCGGTGATTAGCCAGTGTAAATCAACATCGGGATTTTGGGCGAGAATAAGAAGCGTTTCTGTGGTCGGTAGGCTTTTATTTTTTTCAAAGCGGCTGATTATCGTATTTGCAGAAAATCCCAATTTTTTCGCAAATTCCGTTTGGTTTAAGCCCATATCTATGCGGACTTTACGTAAACGTTGCCCGAAAGTTGAATTATTTTTTATATTTTCAGCTTTATGCACTTGTTTTTCTAATCTACAGTTCTATAATTGGACAAATATAAAACTATGGGATATATAAAACAGGTAAAAACAGTTAAAATATCAGACCCATTAGCGGTCGAGCTTATCAACCAAAAGGCTGCTGCCGAGACCAGAACCGCCGCTAACGCCGCGACCATTGTAATACGGGAAGCTCTGGGCGGGGACTCCAGCGAACCAAATCGCCCAGGACGACCACGTAAGGGCAAAGTATAGGGACATTTTTTATAACTGTCAAGTATAAAGTGAGACATAAAATGACGGAGCGAAAGTCACAAACAAAATCAGCCGGTAGGCGTTCGCATTGCAGCGTTGATATTCTGCCGGTGGAGTTGCGAGAGGCTGCGAAGCGAATGATTGTTGGTAACGAGTGGCCGGTTGATTTTAAGGGCACTCATAACGGCACTCCTCGATACAGCAATGTAGTAGAGTATTGCAGGCAAAAAGGTTTTATTTTTACCAAGTCGTCTGTGGGTCGTTTTGCTAAACAACTACAAACGACCTCTACTAAAGAAATCAAAAGCGATTTGCGGCCTTATGTTATGGCTTGCCTGGCGGATGCGTGCGGGGATTATGCGAATCTTCAAACTGACTTGTTGGAAGCGAGGCTGCATCCAGAGAGGATGCAGCACGTAGTAAAACAGCAGGCGGAGTTAGAGCTGCTCGCCGAACAGAAAATCAGTTATATCGAGAGAATTATCGCAGACTTGAAACGGTTGAAATGACAGAGGTCGGGGATTTGTATGGGAACGCTTAACTTTAAAAAAGAAAAAGAGCACTTAGCCAAAATCCGAAAAACGCTGGCGAGACGAGGATTAGTCCCAGATTTAAAATCCGAGTGGGAAATTCACGGGCCACATCGGGATATGGATTATCAAGTTTATGTTGGCTATGCGATGCCAAGCAATGAAAAAGAACAGCGCCGATATTGCATTTTGCCGTGGAAGCAATGCAAAGTACATCCGAACTATTATTGTGTAGCGATATATCCCAAAGCGGTTTATGAGATTGATGACCCGAATAGCTGGTATAAAGTTAGTAAAGAGGACCGTATTTATACGAATAGTTAGGAGAAATATTATGAACGAGGTAAAAACTAAAATCATAAAAAGACCAGAGGAATTGGTAGCCGAAGCATTTGCGTTTAGGCAATCTTTGGCACCAAGGTTGGAAAATGACGATTACTACGATGATATTATACAGGCAGAATTTGACGCACTGAGTAATGCTATGGTGTTGCCGAGGGTAGAGAGGGTCTTATTGTATAAAAAAATTCTGGACGCCATAAGCAACAAATGGCTTGCGGAGCCGCTTAGTAAGCAGCAACTTAAGGAAAAGTGGAACGGCGGAGAAGAGGACCTCATCGGGGACATATTGGGGAATATGCGGCTACACCTGGGCACGTATCATCCTGAAATTCAGCAGGACATCTTGATTTTTCTATTAAATGAAATGCCGGAAAAACTAAGAGAGAGCGAGGAAGAGGAAACCATTTGTGAGGCGATAGATAAGTTGACCAACTTTGTTGATGAATTACCCTATAACGAGCGGATGATTATCTATAGCGATTTTATGGAGCAAGTAAAAACCAAGAAAGCAATCGCAGTACCTGCATAGTAAGGAAGCAAAAAAATGGATTTTGCCACGATTGTCCAAGGACGGACGCAGAAATCAGCAGGGCCGGAGACCAAACAGTTTCCGGCTCTGCTTTCTATCAAAAGCATAGACGAAAAAAGCAGACGAATCACAGCGATCGCCTCGACAGGCGATATTGACCGATACGATGAAATTATCCTGCCGGAAGCATTCAGGGAGAGCTTGCCGGTCTTTATGAAAAACCCCGTTGTCCTTGCAGCACACCAAAACCGATTAAGTGACGGGACAAGCCCTGTCGTGGCTAATATCGTTTCAGCTAATATAACGACAAAAGGCCTGGAAGTTATTATAGAATTTCATAACATAACGAGACTTGCTGAGGAATACTGGCAGCTTTACAGCCAGAAAAAACAGAGGGCGTTGTCTGTCGGTTTTAAACCACTCGAAGGCGGTTCTGAAATTATCAACGGCAAGAGCGTATATGTGCATCGGAAGGTCGAACTATTGGAAGTTTCGTGTGTACCAATAGGGGCCAATCCGAACGCTCTGAGCAAATCGAAGCAGCGTAAAGCCGATTTTATCGCAGCCAAAATCGCAGAGCGGCAGCTTGAAAAAGACTCCGAGGAGTTCGCTGAGCTGATACTAAGCGATGATTTAACTGCGCTCGGGATACCGGACGCTGAGGACGATGAGTACGAGCTATCCGGCGAATCCCTCGACACAGCGGATTTAGAGCTGGAGACGGATTACGTTAAAATGGTGAAGGCGAACCGCTTTTTACAAAATGATGTATGTAAGGATATGTCCCTACAAATTAAAACGATTTTGAGTGACCAACGAGATTACTCTCGTCGTATTTACTACTAATATACTATGAGGATATGCGTGGAATATATCACTGCCGGCAGGCCGCGTGCTGCGGGATACTGCTGCGTATATCTTTCGCGGAGCATAGTTAGCTGTTGTTTTCCAACTTAGTCGGCGGGCGGTGCTACCACGGACCGCCCGCATTTTTCCGTGGGACGTGGACGATTTTGAAACCATAAATTTATGAGGTGTAATTATGCCGCAATATGCGACTGTTGAAAAAACAAAAGAAGGTTTTGAGGCTGTGAGCGAGCGTATGACGGAGAACGAGAAGGAAACGCAGCTCGGCTTCAAAGAGATGCAGGAAGCCTACAAAGAGCTTGCCAAGCAGCTCAGGCTTTATACTCGTTCGGTTCTCAATAGGAGTATGGCCGCCGGTGAGTATCAGGGCTTTTGGCCGGACGAAGGACAGGCCAAAGAGTTCGGCAGGCTGGTGTTGACGCTTGCCGGAGTGCAGCAAAAAGATATGGGGACGATTGAAAATCCGCTCGGCGGAGTGCTTGTGCCCGCCGAATTGTCCGCCTGGATAATCCAAAAACTTGGCCAGTATGGCAAATTCCGCCGCAACGCCCTGGTTGTTCCAATGGGCAGCGGCAATCAGCGTATCCCGCGTGTCACTACTGACCTGACGATTTATTGTCCTGAGCAGGGCAAAGAAATCACCAAGAGCGACGTCAAAGTTGATATGGTCGGGTTGAACACAAGAAAACTCGCCTGCCTGACCGTTATCAATCGAGAGCTTGACGAGGATTCCATCATCGGCCTGGGCGAGATTGTCGGGATGTCGATTACCCGCTCGATAGCGAAAAAAGAGGATGCAATCGGCTTTAGTGGTGACGGCACTGAGACTTATTTCGGTATGCTCGGAATCGTCGGTGCACTACTGAAAATTGCCGCAGACCCGTCAAATATCCCTGGCCTGACTATCGGCAGCGGCAACGCCTATAGTGAGCTGACGCTCGGTGATTTTGATAATGTTGTCGGTAACCTTCCGAGCGATGCGGACGATAACGCTATCTGGGTAATGCACAAAAAGTTTTTCTATGGCGTTGTGATGCCGCTGGCCAGGACTGCCGGTGTTGCGAACATCTTTGAGATTCTCTCGGACCGTAAAGGCCGCTTCTTGATGGGATATCCTGTCGAGTTTGTCCATTGTATGCCATACGTGGAAGCTGACAGCCAGATTTGCGCTTTACTCGGCGATTTTAAGCTCGGTGCTTACCTGGGTGAGCGCAAAGGATTGGAGATTGCCCGCTCCGACGAGGTCCTTTTCGGCAACGACCAGATAGCAATCAGGGGCATCGAGAGAATTGACGTTGCAGCTCACGGCGTCGGCGATGATTCCGAGCCAGGAGCGATTGTCGGGCTGGCTACTGCAGCCGGTTAAGCGTTTCGGTTTTGCAGTTGTTTGATGTTTGAAGTTTAATTGGCGTTTGAAGCTTGTTTATAACAACACAAGTTGGAGTATAAAAAATGATAGAAGTCCAAAATATGAAAATAGCAATCCTGACTCCGCCTCAGCTCAAAGACGACGGCGATTTTACCGGTAATACTTACGTTGACACGGCGGGCTGGGCACACCTTCGCGTTCTGTTTATTGTCGGCACTACCGATGTCGCTGCGGGCGATGCAATAGGCTCAACTGCGGAAGGGACGGCCCCGTTTGTTGAAGAATGCGACACAGCAGGCGGAGCTTATACCGCCGTCACTGACGCTGCTCTGGCTGATGCTATTCAGTATAACGAAGATGACAAGCTGTTTGCTATTGATATTGACCTGGCTAAAACACACAAGCGGTATATGCGGGTCAATGCCCCGCATAGTGCCGCCGGTGCTGTTAATGGGTCTAACCTTGCTATCGTCGGTATGCTTTCGAGGCCGAGTATCGGCCCGAAGGATGCAGAAGGGCAAGGGCTGACGGAGTGGATTGTATCCTAATTAAAAATAACCAGGCAGGCCGTTGGTAGTAAAAGATTCGGCGGTCTGCCTGGCTAAATGCCCACATAATTGCAGCCAGGGGGGGGACATATCGGTCTAACCGCCCTGGTTGCGATATTAAGGTTTGAAAAATGTCTAAAGACGTAAATATACACGTGAAGTCCACAGGGACGCAGCAGGTCAAACAGGAGCTTAGTGGTGTCGGACGTTCCGCCGAACAGATGGGTTCAAGGACAAAACGGGCGTCCAACTGGATAAAGGAAGGTCTGAAATCCTTAGTGGGGCCTCTTGGTTTCGCAGCAATAGCAACCGCGTTGGCTGCGGCATCGTTAAAAGTAGCGAAGTTTTTTGACAACCTTAAAACGCTGTGCGATGAAGCGGTCCGTAACGTCCAGGGTCTACGAAAAGAATTTGCAGAGCTTTTCGAGGCAATGGACGCCTATGATGAGAGAAGCAGACGGCAAATAACAAAACAAACCGTTGCACTTTTGAAGGAGACTGCCGTTTCCAAAGAAATCGGTTTGCCTATTATAAATGCCTACACTCGGCAATATCGGGATATGGTAGAATCCGGTCAGCTTACTGAAGCACAATATCAGCAGGGATTAAAGGGGATGCTTGGCTACGGCGAGAGACACGGCGGAGTGGCAACCGCTGAGCTTGTAGCTTTAATGCGAGGATGGGGCATAGTAACGCCTGAGCAGCAGGGAGTTTTCAGGAGGCAAATTTCTGCCGGTGCTGCTGCTTCCGGCTTAACTGATGCTGAGTTGATAGGGGCTTTAGGTCGTGGTATGCCGACGATAAAAGCTATGGGCTGGACTCCGACCCAGGCGGTTGAAACGATAGCAACTATTGCTGCCGGAGAAGTCGGCAGAAAAAGAGCGTCGCTGCCGGCGACAACGCTGCAAGGTTTAATAGCACCACAGCTTACTAATATCGCTAAATATGGTATCTCTGAAAAAATAGCACAGGACCCTCAACAGCTTTTGATGCAGCTTCAATCGATGCGGGGACAGATGGACCAGCAGAAATATACAAGGATGCTGGTCGAAATTTACGGCAATGAGGCTGCTGCGGGTGTCTCTAAACTTTTAACTGCGTCCAGGGGTGGTATTCGTGAAGCTATTACTCAGGCAGCTACAGCCGAAGGTGCTGCTGCTGAGCAAAGAGAGGAGCAAACCTCAAGGGAAACAGAAGAACGGCTACTCGCAAAAGCGGAAGCAGCAGTTATAGAAGAGAATTTGGACGTAACTACGAGAGAGCAATATGAAGAAAAAATACGTAGAATCGGCAAGGCCAGACGCGAACGTCTTAAACGGCGTGAACCTGTGCGGCAGTGGATTCGGGAGTTTTTTACAATCGGCGAAGAAGCAGAATACGAAGAGGCTGCTCGCCGCAAGTGGATGGAATCGCTAACACCAGAGGAGAGTGCAGCAATAGAAGAGGAATATCTCGGTTACGCTCAACGTTATGAACGTGCGTGGCGAGAAATGACGCCACAGGAGAGATACGAAGGTTTGACTCGGCAGGCCCCTGCGATAGAAACTCATTATCACAACGAACACATTATTAATTACTATCCACGACAGGATTATGAGAAGTACAGGGCGCCTCCAGGCTTACAATAAATAGCAATTATACATACTATAATCAGCGTTTAAAGATGTTTGAAATCGAGGGAAAAATAAAAAAGTGCAGCGTGTGTAAAGAAGTCAAGCCGGTGGATGAATTTCATAAGCGCAAGCTTTCCAAAGACGGCCTGGTATCGGAGTGTAAAGACTGCTCGCGGCTTAGAAAACAGGAGCGAAGGGACAGACCGAAAGAGCGTGTTGAAAAAAAATGTTGTATTAAATGTCAAGAGGTAAAACCAGCAGAAGAATTCAACAAAGACCTTCATAGACGGGACGGCCTGACAAGTCAATGCAGGCAATGTTCAAAGTTATCTCGTAAGGCCCTCATAAAACGTAATCCTGATTTGCCGGAAACTAAAATATGTTCTCAGTGTGGAATAGAAAAACCACAGCAGCAGTTTTATAAAAAACACGAAAGCCCTGATGGATTATGTTTTCAATGTAAGAGTTGTCAAAAATTAAGTATGAGGATGCGTTATATAATGCGTGCACTTCATAGGGAAAAGGGCAAAGGATTGCGTCCTGGTATTGAAACCTGGGGACAGGTAGATAACTTAGTGCGTGAAATGGCAGAATTACAGGTTGCTATCAATAATGCAAAAAGGGCCTATGAGAAAAGTATCGATATGATTAAAAATGACTATGCACAAAATACAAGGCCCTATGTCACCAAACAGACATTATTGCAGCTTACAGTAGAAGATTTTATAAAAAAAACGTGCCGGAGTGCTCGGAGAATGGTCAAGAATTGTCGTTTTGGTAAAGTAGCTTTTTATCGCCGAAAATTAGAAATTGTGCTGAATGTCGAACTTGCCGCTGCAAGGATAGGCAAACCGTGAAACTTACAGCAATCAAAAACTATTTATTATTTGTTCCGGCGTTGCTTGTTCTGCTGGTTACTACCGGCATAGAACTGATTATAGCTATTATGGAACTACAGATTAGCAGGTGTAATTATCGTTTACAGCTTGGCGTTTGGCCTCAGTTGCAAACTAAAAATATAGCAAATAAGCCCTCAGACAAAAAGGCTGATAGCTGTATTTGTCAAATAGACCGAGAGCTGACCATTCAACAGATTTTAAGCTGCTGGGATAAAAAGCGTAACAGGACGATTGCGAATGACCGGCGGGTGTTTGAGGCTACTAAATGGGGCCAGCAGGCGATTAGATACAATCCCGACCGCCATTTATACGCAGTGCTCAGACCTACCAGGAAAGAAAATTTAGACCGTATCGCAAACGTGCTCCGAGAGATGGATGCCGAGGCATTTGCCAGGGTATCGCGGAATGCCGAGAAATGGCGATGCGGAAAGTATTAGTTTTGCTGATATTGCCGTTGTTTTAAGAGTAGATATATAGCCTTTTTTTGCGTTAAGATAGGCAATATAGAAGTTTGGAGGGTCTAATCATATCACGGATTACCAAATGTCCAATGCTTGTGCCACTTTATGGTATTTTGTGCCATATAGAACGGTAAACCACAATTAGAAAGGAAAAACGGCTGAACTGGAAGACACTACCTAAGTGTCCTATTTGGCCAAGTGTCCAAAGTGGTTGGAAACGGCTTTAATAGTATTGTAAGCGGGGTTTTTGGGGGCGACTTGACTTTTTGTAGAATCGGACTATATTTAAAGTAGCCGGCCATCATAAGCTGAGTTGGTGGGTGGTGGTTTGGGACGAATTTCTCACAAAGGGCGAAAGAGAATTCGGGTAATCATCAATCCGAAGGTGTAAACGGTTTCCTCCATAAAAGGACGGGTAAGTTAGAAGAAGATGGCAGTATTTTTCGACCAGTCGGTAATAAATCAGGTCCAGCAGGCCAACGATATCGTTGATGTAATAAGCGAGCATGTGAATCTGGTGAAAAAGGGCAGAGAAATGGTGGGACTGTGCCCTTTCCACGACGACCATCGGCCGAGTATGAACGTCAACGCCGTCAAGCAGATATTCAAGTGCTTTGCCTGCGGCGCCGGCGGCGATGTGTTCAAATTCGTTCAGATGCGAGAGAGTCTGTCTTTTTCCAGTGCGGTAGAGAGATTAGCTGAGCGAGCAGGTATTAAAGTAAGACCCAAGACTGGCGACTCAAGACCCAAGACCGGAGATTCGGATGTTGACCCAAACCGATTAGCGAAGGTCAATGAATGGGCGGCTAAGTACTTTCAGGCAAATCTCAACGATGAGAAAAAAGGCAAGTTCGCCCGGGATTATATCACTCAAAGACAAATTCCGCAGGACAGTGTTAAAAAATGGCGGCTCGGACTGGCTGTCAATTCGCAGGACGATTTACTCAAAGCCGCAAATGCAAAAAATATCCCGGTAAAACTGCTGGAACAGGCAGGGCTGATTGTCAGACAGGCGGGCGGCGGCTTCGGCGATAAATTCGTGAATCGGTTAATGTTTCCTATCTCTGACGTAACGGGCAGAGTAATCGGCTTCGGCGGACGAACGCTGGATGAGAAAAGCGCCAAGTATATAAATTCGCCGACAACCGCCCTTTTCGATAAAAGTAATACGCTGTACGGCCTTGAGCAGGCAAGGCATAAAATTGTCTCTACGGGGACAGCAGTTGTCGCTGAAGGTTACACCGACGTTATAATGGCGCACAGTAAGGGCTGCGACAATGTGGTTGCGAGTTTGGGCACCAGTTTTACGCCGGGGCAGGGGCGAATTCTGCGGCGATATGCAAAAAAAGTAGTTTTAATTTTTGATAGTGACACTGCAGGTATGGAGGCCGCCAACAGGGCGCTGGAGATTTGTCTGGCACAGCACATAGATATCGCATTGGCTTCGGTACCGGAGGGGAAAGACCCATGTGATTTTCTTTTAGCTGCCGGCAAAGAACAGTTCGAGCAGTTGATATACGAGGCTGTCGATGTCTTTCAGTTCAAATGGGACAGGTTGGCGGAGCGCTTCGACAAAGATGAGACTCTGGCAGGAAGAAAGTCGGCTATCGAAGAGTTCTTACAGACGGTGGCGACGAGCTTGTGGTCGGGCAATCTGGCGGCAATAGAGCGGGGGCTTATAGTTAACCGGCTTTCGAAGATTATCGGTTTGGACAGCAAAGAGATAAATGCCGAGCTGCGTAAGAGAGTCGCGAGAACAGCAAGAACTGCAAGCTACAATGTGGAAAACCAAAAAGTGCGGAGAGTGGATTTGGGTGAGGGGTTGTTTGCCATAGCACAGCGGGAGATTCTGGAAGTGCTGCTGAATAAGCCGAAGCTGTTTGAAATTGTAAAACAAAAAATTACAGCCGAGGATTTTGATGTACCAATGTTGAGGCAAACAGCATCAATACTATTTGAAACGCTAAATAATAATTCTGAACCCAGCCTGGCAGAAATACTGGCAGGGGCAGAATCACCGGAAGCGGGTAGTCTTATTGTGGAATTAGCACAGTCAGGAGAGTTAAAAGGCAATTTCGAATCCCGTCTGAGCGGGGCGTTGAATACAATAGGTCGGCACCAGGCACTGAGGAGAAAAAACGAGATTAAGGCAATAGAAGGCCAGTCGCAATTTCTGCGATGCGTCATTGAAAATACGGGAAAACGAAATCCGCGCAACACGGGAATGGTATAGTGAACAAACGGTGTAATTTTATAAATTGTATGTAGAGGTATCAATTGTGGCGAAAAAAAGGATAAGAGCAAGCAAACCGGATGCCAGGGATGGAGCCGAACTCTCAGCGAGTACGAAGTTCAAGGATGCTGAACTACAGATAAAAGCGATTACCGAAAAAGGCAGGCGGAAGGGATACCTTACTTACGAGGAAATGAACGAAGACCTGCCTGAGGATATGGTTACCCCCGACCGTCTGGACAGCTTATTGGCAACGCTGGATGAAATGGGAATCAACATTATCGATGAATCCGATGTGGAAAAGCATGCAGGAGAGGAATTTGAATCTCCGGAAGGAGGGACGGAAGCCGCTAAAGAACAGCTCAAAGAAGATGAAATACTGGAAAAACAACTGGTTGGCGCAGAAGTCGGTCGGCGGTTTGACGACCCTATAAGAACGTATCTGACACAGATGGGTGAGATTCCGTTGCTGACCCGGGAAAGCGAGATTTCGCTGGCACGCAAGATAGAACTGGCGCGTATGAGCTTTAGAAGAAGAATGCTCGAGTGCGATTATTGCGCCAGAGGTGCAGTGGACATACTCGAACAGGTCAAGGAGGGTATGTTGAGCTTCGATAGAACAATAAAGATAAGCACTGCCGAAAATCTCGTCAGGTCGGTAATAAAGAAGCGGCTGTCGGGAGACATTCAAACGGTAAATAAACTACTAAACATTAATCAAAGTATGTTTAAGAAATTCCTGCAAAGCGAGTCCGACGATGGCGGCAAGGGCCTCGACAGGTCGGATTTAAAAAGGATATACAGAAACAGGCGCAAAATCGCAACGCTGCTGGAAGAGCTCAGCCTGCGAACGAGCAGAATTCAACCAATGAAAAATAAACTGCATGGCGTCTGTCAGAAGATGCATCAATTAGAGCAGATTATAACCGTAGGGCCCACTAAGGATATGACGGCTGAAGATATTAAGGCTGTGAAGGAGGAACTGGCCGGCCTGCAGGAATTGGTGATGGAGACTCCGAAGCAGCTTGATAAAAGACTGCGAGCCATAGAGAGGGTGTTTTACCAGTATGAACATGCCAAACGAACACTTTCAAGCGCAAATCTTAGATTGGTGGTTTCGATTGCCAAGAAGTATCGAAACCGGGGCTTGAGTTTTCTGGATCTAATCCAGGAAGGCAACACCGGGCTGATGAGGGCGGTTGATAAATACGAATACCGCAGGGGCTACAAATTCAGCACATACGCCACCTGGTGGATTCGTCAGGCAATCACGCGTGCGATTGCAGATCATGCACGGACGATTCGCATTCCGGTGCATATGATAGAGACTATGAGCCGACTGCGAACTGCCAACAAAGTTCTGGTTCAGAAATTTGGCAGAGAGCCGACGATTGAAGAGCTTGCCAAAGAGGCTGAGATGAGCATAGATGAGACCAACAGAGTTGTGAAAATATCCAAACACCCTATCAGCCTTGACAGGCCTATAGGTGAAAGTGAAGACAGCTACTTCGGTGATTTTATCGAAGATGACGAGGTCGATTCGCCGGTGGCCTCGGCTACGCAGGAGATGCTCAAAGAAAGAATCGATATGATTTTGAAAACGCTTTCGTACCGCGAACGCGAGATTATCAAGCTGAGATACGGAATCGGCGACGGCTACACTTATACACTCGAGGAGGTGGGCAGAATTTTCAAGGTTACACGGGAGCGCGTCAGACAGGTCGAGGCGAAAGCTATAAGAAAACTGCAGCATCCTGTGAGGTCCCGTAGACTCGAAGGCTTCCTCGACCACAAAACAGCATAAAAAGTTTATAAGTCGTTTGAAACAGCGTCACCGTGGCGGCTAAAAGAGCCTCTTATTTTTATTGAGTTAGTGGTTCGTAGAGCTTTTCCGGCTTCTGCCCAAGCGTGTTTGTCAATGTGCCGAGTTTTTCGATGGAGCAATCTATTTTATCGCCGGCTTTGAGAAAATTTCCGGTGGCCATTGCTACACCAGCCGGTGTGCCGGTAGCTATTACATCGCCGGGCTGAAGCATCATCAAATAACTTAAAAACGATACTATTTCATAAACATTGAAAATCATTTCAGAAGTATTTGTGTTCTGACGGATTTCGCCGTTGACTTTGAGAGTCATTTGCAGGTTCTGCGGATTTTCGACCTCATCTGCGGTAAGTAAAAAAGGCCCCATCGGCAGAAAGCCATCAGCCCATTTGCCGTTGAGCCAGTCGTAAAATTCGTCCCACGGCCGTTTCTTTCTACCCTTTGCAAAGGTTACACTTCGAGCTGATATATCGTT